>Ga0136623_10000119_pt1 | contig 19307 bp, 24 predicted proteins | sample AntDrymUQ4492106_2_FD_104656 | JGI IMG/M metagenome (GOLD analysis project Ga0136623, IMG submission 104656) | Polar desert sand microbial communities from Dry Valleys, Antarctica - metaG UQ449 (21.06) | ecosystem: Environmental > Terrestrial > Soil > Desert | place: Antarctica: Dry Valley...
CACTCCCCGGTGGGCTTACACCCGTCCACGTGTTGCCGATGTTGCGCGGCGCGAGCGGGAACTTTTCGGGACATATCCGGGACACGGCACCTCCTTGGCGCCGATGATGATCGCGGTCTGGGATGACGCCCGTCGGGTGGATCGCGTCCATTCCAGGCGGACCGAGCCTCGATCCACCTCCGCATCTGCGCTGGGCCGTGACGTGACCGCCTAATCGTGGGGTGCCGGAGCCCGTTGGTGTTGCTTCGTGGCGCGCCCGTGTGTTCTAACGGCGGTGAACGGCCTGCAGCGAGTCGGCGGCCGTCAGGAGGGAGGCCCCGAGGAATACGGTGTCCTTGGCCAAGAACTGCCCCACCAGAGAGAGCTTCGGAGCCCCGTGATTCTCCTGCCACACCCCCGGCGTGGTGGCAAGGAAGCTGAGGGTGATGGCGAACGTACCGGCCGCCCCGAGGCTGCCGATCGCCGAGGCTCTGGGGGCGAGCGGCTTCGCGCCGATCAGACAGCCCATTGCGATCTCCGCCATCCCGATTAGCCGTGCGGTCGTTTGCTCGCCCAGCTTCTCCAGAAGCGGCGAGAACAGCGGGCTCGAGGAGACCATGGGATGAATGTTCTCGACCTCGTAGTCCTCGAATTTGAGCGCCCCGACCCATACGAGGGTCGTTGCCAATGTGGAGCGTAGGACCGAAGTGCCAACCGACTGGAGGCGCGTGGCTGGTCGTGTCGTCATGGTGGCTTTCCCTTTCGCTGGCATTCAGCCAGAAGTGCTCGTAGTCGCAGCGAGCGGTTTTGGGACGGGACGGTACCGTTTTCTGTCCCTCACCGATCCGCGGACCCGTGAAAGGACCGCAGGTAGGCCAAGATCGCCTCGAGCGCGTCCCTCATCGGACGCACGTCCTTTTGGAGGGTCGAGAGCAGGTAGGCGCCCTGGATTCCCGCCAGCGTCGTGGCGGCAAGCGCGCTCGGGTCAGCGTCGGGCCGTAGCTCATTAGCTGCTCTCATCTTCGTAAGCACTTGCTCGATGCTCGCCTCCCAGAGGGAGAAGACCTCTGCGAGCTCGCGCCGGTGGGCTTCGTTCCGGTCGGCCAGCTCCGCGGCAAGCGACCCGATCGGACACCCGCCGATCATCTCTCGTCCTGAGTGGGAGGCGACCAACGCGTTGAAGTAGGCCTCAAGCCCCTCCCAGTCGTCGAGACGCTCGAGCAAGTCTCGCTGCCAGCCCAGGTAGCGGTCGGACTGGTAGCGAATGACCTCGCTCACAAGGATCTCCTTGCTCGGGAAGTAGCGATAGAACTGGCTCTTACCGGCCCGCGCCGCGGCGAGAACCTGCTCAACGCTGGTGGCGCTCACGCCGCGCTCGTGAAACAAGCCGGCGGCGGCGGCCAGGATCTTCTCTTTCGTTTCACGGCCTTTTTCGGTCTTTGGCTCGGCCATCGCCACGGCCCTACGCCCGTGCGAGCGAGATCGGCGCGGTGCTCACCCTCACCGAGGCCTTCAACGCGCCCTCTCGGCCGTTCCAGCCAATCTTCACGGCTCTCGGCCGCGGCCGCCGCCAGCGTTGGCGCTCCGAGAGTTGATAGTCCCTCTCCATCTAAAGCGGACTGTATGCGGCCCGCGTAGCGTGACTCGACGGGGGGCCGGCGACCTCCGTCGCCGGCCCCCGCATCAGATGGGATGACTGGGGGCGCTACTGCCCCGCGATCCCGATAGAACCGGTCACCGAGGTGTCACGGTCTTCGTCGATCTGGACGAGGGCCCCGTCGTCTTCGACGCGGAAGCTCGTGACCGTGCCCTCCAGCGAGTTCTTGACGTAGAGGTACTTGCTGTCACGGCTCAGGGTCACGTCGGACGAGCCGCTCCCCACCGTGGCCGCCTGCGCGTCGAGGAGGACGAGGTTGCCGTCCGGCTCGACTCGGTAGCTCGAAATTCCGCCGTCGTCACCGAAGCTCGACGTGAAGGCGAGCTTGTTGTCGTCGGTGATCGTCACCCAGCACGTGTCTGACTGTCCGTTTCGAACGGTCGGGCTTGCCGCCGTCAGCAGGCCCGTGCGCTCATCGATGGAGTATGAGGCCAGGCCGCCCTGTCCCGGTGCCGCGCCGAAGTTCTCCGTGGTCAGGAGCTGGTTGCGCTGGGTGAAGTTCAGCCCGAACGGCCCGTTGCCGGTCGTCTGCTGCGGTGTGGGTCCACTCAGCGTCCCGTCGTTGTTGCGGGTGTAGCTGGTGATTACGTCGGCCTGCTGCTCCTCGACGAAGACCACCTTGCCCGTCTTGTCGAACGCCACCTGCGTGCACCCGGAGTTCGGGATGCCGCTGAGGGGACGCGTCGAGCCCGGGATCGGCGTGAGCTGGCCCTGCGCGTCGAGGCGAAAGCCCGTGATGTTCGGCTGGGGACCGAGGCCGGTGCACATCGGGGTGCCCGCGTTGAGTACGTAGACGACGCCTCGGTTGACCGTGATGCTGATCGGCCGTACCCCGTTGGAGTTCTCGACATCGGCCTGAACCAACCCGTCGGGCTCGTTCCTGAACACGGTGATCGAATCGCTGCCACCGTTGGCCGCCAGCAGGAACTTCGCAGTACCTCGGAAGTTCGTCGGTGACGACTCCCCGCTGACATTCGCCAGGATGAGGCCGTTGGCCGAGTCCTCCGGAGTGCCGGTGCCCATGCCGCCCGTCGGGACGTCCTCGCGCTGGGTGAGGGTGCCGTCGGAGGAGCGCTCGAAGGGGGTGATCGTGTTGGCGACGGGATTGTTGGTCATCGAGAAGACGGCGCCCGGGCGGAGATTCGTGTCCTGCGCCAGTGCGCTGGCGGCACCTGATCCGGCCAGGCCGAAAAGGCCCAGGCCTAGTGCGAGGACCAGCCGTCTGGCCCGCCGCGGGTTGATAAGTGAGATGTGCATCGATGACCTCCCGGTCGGTTGCGTGTGCGTGTCGAGCAACCACGGGGCCGCTCACCACCTGCAGCGACCGTAGGACGGCGGCATTACGAGAAGCAGAACAGGCCCTTACGGTTTCGTCTCGTTGTGCTGCTACCGGCGTTTGCGCGGAACCCGGAGCGAGTGTTAGGTCGCCGCTGTGACTCCGGTCGCGGGAGCGCGGGTGGAGCTGTGGCGAGACCGCTCCTTCCTTCCCGACGAGATGCGAGCGCGTCCGCGGTCGCGCCATACACGCCCGCTCCGGACGAGAGGCAGAAGCCTGCGCGCGCACTAACCGCGCGACTCCTTTCGGCGCCAAGCGATAGGGAGCAGCGACGCCGTTGCTCCCGCAAAGCGGCCGCTCTGAGGTCGCGCCCCGTCGTCCCCGCCTTCGGGCGGGGCGTGACCTCAGACGACGCCTCGGCGGCCGCGGCGGTCGTGGAGGCCTCACGGGGGCGTGTCCGAGGGGGCGTCAGCCGACGAGTGGAGCCGAAGGCGACCAGCCCCCGAGAGGCCGACGCGAGCGACAAGACGAAGGCAATTAACCCCGGCGTCTACGGAACAGCGAGACCGCGGCGGCCACGCCGCCGCCGATCACGAAGCCGGCGACGGCGGCCCCGGCCAGCGCGGCCTGGCGGTTATCCGCCAGCTGGCGGCGCCAGTCGGTGAGCTCGCCCACCTTTGAGCGAAGGTCGCTCACCGAGAAGGCCAGCTCCTTGCGGGTCTCCTCGATCGACGAGCGGATCTGCTCTGGACTGCGTTCGGCGGGCGACATCGGCTAGCTGGTCTCCTTGGAACGTTCGAGCGAGCGGTCGAGCTGGTCGCGCTCGACCTTCTGGGACTGCAGCGACTCGCGGGTGGCCTTGGCCTCCCCGATCGCGAGATCAGGCGTCGGCGGACCGCTGGAGAGCCACTTCTTTGCCAGCAGTCCGGCAACCGCGCCCATGGCGATCAGGAGGAGCGTGACGATGCCGAACCCGATCCAGACGTTGTCGAAGATGTCGGCGAGCAGCCAGGCGAAGGTCTGCAGCGCCATCACGAGCGCGAAGATCAGGAACACGCCGGCGGCCGCCCCAACGGCCGCGCCCTTGCCGAGCGTCTTGACCTTCTGGGTGACCTCCGCCTTGGCGAGCTCGATCTCCTCGCGCACCAGCAGCGAGGCCTTCTCCGAGACCTCCGATACGATGTCGCCGAGGTCCTTGTCGGCTCCCGAGGCGGTCATCGGCCCAGGTACCTCAGCACACCGGCCACCAGCAGGCCGCCGGCGAACGCGGCACCCACGTACAGCTCGGGCTTGTCAGCGAACGCGTCGTGACCCGCTTGGTCCGCGCCCTCGGGCGAGTCCACGGGCGCGAAGCCGGAGCCGGAGGGACTTTCACCACCGTCGGGCGGCGACCAGGGCGGCTGCTCGGAAGCCTCCATCAATCTACGGGCGGGTCCTCATCGAACACGCGTACCCAGATGACCGCTGCGACACGCGTGGCGACGATGGTGGTGAGCGCGCCCACTCCGGCGAGTAGGCCGCTCCACATGAGGCGCTTGACGAGATCGTTGTCCATGGCCGCAGGATTCAACCAGACACGGCCGGCGCGCTCGCCGACGGGGCCTCGAGGCCGCCGCAGATGGCATCCACGACAAGGCCCTTCGACCGCTCGAACTCCTCATCGGTGCGTGGAAAAAGGTCGAAGATCCAGCCCGAGAGCAACTGCTCGATCGCCCCGTAGAAGCACATCGCAGCGAACTCCGAGGAGATGTCCGCCTTGAAGGTCCCGTCCTGGCGGGCCGTCTCCACGATCGCGGCGATGCCGTCGTAGGCCTCGCGGATCTTGTCGAGGTGCAGGCGGCCGAAGGAATTGGCCGCCCGGGTGACCTCCACGATGATCACCTTCATCAGATCGGGCTCGTTGCGGTAGGAGTCGATGATGAAGCCCGCCACCTGGTAGAGCTTTTCGCGGGCGGGGATCTGCTGGTGCGAATCGATCTCGGCGATTGCGTCGAGCATGATCTGCCAGCGCTCCAGGAAAAGCTGGTTGAGGATCTCCTCCTTGGAGTTGAAGTAGTGGTAGACGAGCCCGTAGGCCACGCCCGCCTCGTCCGCCACGTCCGAGACGCGGCAGTGGTGAAAACCCTGGCGGGCGAAGACGGTGACTGCGGCGTCGAGGATCATGCGCCGCTTGTCGGGCGCGCCGGCGCGGGCGGTGGCCATCAGGCGCGCACCTCCTCCGGCCAGCGATAGGCCGAGGGCACGCGGTTGGCCAGGCTGGGCAGCGACTCGCGGACCTCGTCCTGGCGGGCGAGGTCCAGGTCGGCCGCGACGAAGCACTCCTCGTCGGGGGCGACGGCCAGCACGTCGCCCCACGGGTCCACGATCTGGCTGGCGCCATAGCTCTCGTTGTCCGGCGGGTGGGTTCCGATCTGGTCGGCGGCGATCACGAACGTCTGGTTCTCGATCGCGCGTGCCCGCACCAGGGTGTCCCAGTGGGCCTGTCCGGTGAACTTGGTGAAGGCGGCCGGGATGGTGATCACGCGGGCCCCTCTCACGGCGAGGATCCGGTACAGCTCGGGGAAGCGCAGGTCATAACAGACGGTGAGCCCCAGCCGGGCCTCCTCGGCCTCGGTGGTCACGATCTCGTCGCCCGCCTCCTGGGAGGTCGATTCGCGGTAGGACTTGCCCTCGACCGTCACGTCGAACATGTGGATCTTGCGGTACACGCCGCGCACGTCGCCGTCTGGACCGACGTGCACGCTGGTGTTGCCCAGCTTGTCGTGGCCCTCCCGGCGCTCCACGAATGAGCCGGCCACGAGATCCACGCCGAGCTCTCGCGCGGTGTCGCGCGCCCATGTGACTGTGGGGCCTTCCATGCTCTCCGCGCCCGCCTCATAGGCCTCGTGGGGGCCGAGCACGTTGAACTTCTCCGGCAGCACGATCAGGTCGGCGCCGTCGGCCGCGGCGGCACGCGTGAGGCGGTCCGCCGTGGCGAGGTTGCGTTGCTTGTCGTCTGTCGAGTTGAGCTGTACTGCCGCTGCGCGCATCCACGTCCCCCGTTTGACGATCAGATTGACTCGTCAGTCAACGCGGAAAGTGTACCCCGTGGCCGGTCGGCACGGCGCGCTCGCGCACGTTCATCTTCAGACCACCGCGCGGACTGAGCGTGGGCATCTGGCGCACGGTCATCGTGCGGCCCGGCAGCAACTCGCAGCGGAAACGCTGCAGCAGCAGGGTGGCCACGGCCTTGACCTCCATCTGCCCGAAGCGCATGCCGATGCACGTGCGCGACCCGCCGCCGAACGGGACGTAGGCTCCCTTGGGCAGCGCCGCCTTGCGCTCCGGCGAGAAGCGCTCGGGATTGAACGTTGCCGGGTCCTCGAACACGTCGGGGAGACGGTGACTGGCCCACGAGCAGTAGTTCACGAACGCGCCGGCGGGCACGCGAATGCCCGCCACCTCGAAGGCCTCGACCGCCCTACGCGGACCTACCCACGCGGGCGGGTAGAGGCGCAGCGTCTCGTCCAGGGCCATGTCGAGCCGCGGGAGCCTGTTCACCAGGTCCTCGTGCGTGGGCGGCCGGCCACCGAGCACCCGGTCCTGCTCCTCGTAAAGCTTGGCCAGTTCCCGGGGATTGCGAGCCAGCTCGTACAGCAGGAAGGAGATCGTGGACGTGGCGGTGTCGTGTCCGGCGAACAGAAGCGTGGCCACCTGGTCGCGCACCTCGCGGTCGGAGAGGCGCTCGCCGTCATCGCCGGTGGCCGAGATCAGCATGCCGAGAACGTCCTCGGCCCCGTCCCCGTTCCGTGAACCGACTCTGCGGCGGCGCTCGATCTCGCCGTAGACGATCTCGTCCAGGACCGCACGTGCCTTGTGCATCCTCCGCCAAGGCGTGCCGGGTCCGCGCAGCACACGCAGGGGGTACTCGGTCCCGTAGAAGCTCAGCGCGCGCTCGAACTCCCGCGCGGCCAGCTCGCCCGTGCCGCCGTCAGGGTCCAGGCCGAGCAGCGCGCGCATGGCGATCCGCATCGCAAGCCGGCGCGCCCAGGCGTACACGTCCAGCGTCCGGCCCGGCTGCCAGTCGTCGAGCGCCTGTTCGGCCTCCTCGATCATCACCGCCGTGGCAGCCGCCACCTGAGCGTGATGGAAGGCCGGGAGCATCGTGTGGCGCGCACGACGGTGGTAGGCGCCGTCGATCGTGAGCAACCCGTCCCCCAGCAGCGGCTCCAGCTCGCGAAACCCCCCCTCGCGCCAGCGGAAGTTGCTCGCGTTGGAGAGCAGGACGTGGCGGTTGGCCTCAGGTCCGAGCACGAAGACATCGGGCGCATGCAGGATGCGCACCGTGAACACGGGGCCGAAGCGCTCATAGCAGGAGAGCAGCACCGGGAGCGGGTCGGTGGCCATCTGGCGCGTGCGCGACAGGCTGAAGCCCGTCTCCCCCGGTGGGTACTCGCCTCGGGTGGCCAGCTCGGCACGCACATCGCTGGCGAGAATCCGGAGCGGGTTGTGGGTCAGCGCGGCCGGTGCGGCCATCGCGGGCGAGGATAGTGGGGGTAGGGTCGGCGCATGGATGGCCTACCCGCTCGGGGTCCTGCGGTGCGCGAGCTGGGTTTGGCGCTGCCGCCGGCGCGGATGCCCGTGCGGCGCGGCACGCGACCGCTCAAGCGGTGGCGCTACGTGGGCGTTTACACCCGGGAGCTGATGGTGTGCGTGGGCGACGCGCGCGTGGGGTTGATCCCGATGCGCTGGTGGGCGGTCGCGCTGCCCGACGGCAGGCTGTACGAGCGCACGACCACGGGTAGGCGTGGCGGCGTGAGCGTTGACCCGGGCCGCGTGCTGGTGGAGACAGGCGGCGTGCGGATCGAACTGGAGCTCGACGAGGGCGACGGGACGGAAACCGTGTCCCCCGCCGGCAAGCACTACATCTGGACGCGCAAGCAGGCCTGCGTGCCCGTCAGGGGCACAGTGCGATTGATAGACGGCTCGAAGTACCGGATCGACGGGCCGCAGGGGTTCGTGGACGACTCGGCGGGCTATCACCCGCGCCGCACCTCCTGGCGATGGTCGGCCGGCGTGGGCACGAGCGAGGACGGCCGCTCCGTGGGCTGGAACCTCGTGGAGGGGGTGAACGACTCGGCGCAGGGCAGCGAGCGCAGGCTGTGGCTCGACGGGGAGCCGCGCGAGCTCGAGCCGGCGCCGTTTGCCCCCGACCTCTCGGCCGTGGGGGGACTGCGCTTCAGCGAGTGGTCGGCGCGCGAGGACCACACCAACCTGCTGGCGTTCCGATCGGACTACCGCCAACCGTTCGGGACGTTCGTAGGCGAGGTGGGAGGGGTTCGCCTTCGCGAGGGCTACGGCGTGATGGAAGAACACGACGTCAGGTGGTGAGCCGTAACTCAGCTGCGGGCGCCGCGCTGTCGCTTCAGCTCCTCCACCAGGAGCTTGGAGTGCAGCGCGGCGATGAAGTCCCTCAGCGGTTGCGCGCCCGCCTCCAGCAGTTCCACCACCCGGTCGGGCTCCACCTCGCCCGCGAGCCGCTCGAGCACCACCTGCACCTCCTCGCGCACCAGCTCCTCCATCGCGCGCTTGTAGCGCAGCGTGTCGTAGACGGTGAAGCCGATCTGCTCGTCGTACCCGCCGGCGCGGAATCGCGAGATAGCCTCGATCACACCGATGTCCAGCTCGGAGTAGCCGCGGCTAGTGGGCGTGAGAAGACCGATGTCCACGAGGCGATCGAGCACCTCGGCCGGCATGTCATACCGGCGCCGCACCTCGGCGACCGAGGTGCGTGAGCGTTCCTCGCGCAGGGCGCGGTCGAGGATCCGGTCCTCCAGCTCCACCAGCGCGCGAGCACGGTCGGGGTCATCGTCCAGCACGGTCTTGATCGCTCGCAGAGGCATGAAGCGCTCCTCCTGAAGCTGCTTGATCAGGCGTATGCGTTCCACGAACTCGGGCGGGTACCAGGCCATGTTGCGCGAGGTGCGCACCGGGTCCGGCAGCAGGCCCTCGCGCAGGTAGTGCTTGATCGTGCCCGCGCTCACACCGCTCTGCTGCGCCAGCTCGCGCATACGCAGCAACCCGTTGTCACCGTTGACGCTCATGACATGAACGAGCCCCGGCCGCCGGCCGCCGGGCCTGCGGCGGCACCCGAGCGCTCCAGCTCCGCGATCTCCTCGTCGCCGTAGCCCAGTCCCTCCAGCACCGCGCGCGTGTGCTCGCCCAGGGCCGGCCCGGGCCCCTGCGGCTCACCGGGAGTGCGGGAGAACTTCACCGGGTGGCCGAGCAGCCGTACCGGCTCCTGCGCACCGGGCTGGTCGAGCTCCACCACCATGTCGCGGTCTCGCACCAGCTCGGAATCCAGCGCCTCACCCAGGTCGAGCACCGGCTCCAGGCAGCAGTCGTGCTCGTCGGCGAATGCCTTCCACTCCCCGCGCGTGTGCGCGAGGAACAGCTGCTCCACCTCGGCGTGCGCCTCCGAGCCGGGGCGCTCGAACTGCTTGTCGAGCAGGTCCTCGCGGCCGACGCCGTGGCAGAACGCCTGCCAGAACTTGGGCTCGAGCGCGCCCATGGTCACGTGGCCGTCCGCGCAGGCATAGGGGCGGTAACAGATGAAGCCCCCCGTGAGGCTCTCTCCGCCCCGCTCGGGCACGCGGCCGTCCGCGAGGTACTGGGCGGCTGGCATCGCGAGCCACGACAGCGCGCCATCGGCCATCGAAACGTCCACGAGCTGGCCCTCGCCCGAGCGGTCGGCCTCGCGCAGGGCGGCGAGGATCGAGTACGCGGCCATCAAGCCGCCACCGCCCAGGTCGGCGATCTGGCCGGCGGCCTGCACCGGCGGTCCATCGCTCTGGCCGGTCATGTCCAGCAGGCCCACCAGGCCGAGGTAGTTCATGTCGTGCCCCGACCGCGTGGTGTACGGGCCGGTCTGCCCGTATCCGGTGATGGCGCAGTAGACGATCTTCGGGTTGCGCTCGCGCAGCACCTCATAGCCCACACCCAGGCGGTCCATCACACCGGGGCGAAAGCCCTCGACCACCACGTCGTAGTCCTCCACGAGCCGCAGCAGCACCTCGCGCCCCGCTTCCTCCTTGAGGTTGAGGCGAATCGAGCGCTTGCCGCGGTTCAGGGCCAGGTACAGGGCGGACTTGGCGGAGTCGTCCGCGCCCTCGTAGTAAGGCGGCGCCCAGCGCAGGTAGTCGCCCATCCCGGTGTCCTCCACCTTGAGCACCTCGGCACCGAGGTCGGCCAGCAGCACAGTGGCGAACCCGCCCGGCAGCAGGCGGGTGAGGTCGAGCACCTTCACGTCGGAGAGCGCGCTCATGGCGCCTCCACCTCCACGGGGCAGCTCACGGAGTTGGCGATGAAGCAGCGCTCGTGTGCCCGCTCGTGGAGATCGGCCACGGTGTCGGCGTCCACCTCGCCGTCGAAGGCCACCCGCGGGCGCAGCGTCACGCGGGTGAAGCGCGTGCCGTCCATCGTTCCCTCGGCGGCGTCCTCGTAGGTGGTCACCCGCAGGCGCTGTTCGCGGGCGAGGTTGAGAAACCACAGCATGTGGCACGCCGAGAGCGATGCCACGAACAGGGCCTCGGGGTCGGCCTGGGCGGGATCGCCACCCCACTCCGGCGAGCAGGAGCCGCCGATCGTCTGCCCACCCGCGGTGACCGTGTGGGCGCGCAGGTCGTCGCGGCCGCCGTGCCACTGAACGGAGGCCGCATGCGTGGTGACGGTGCCGGCGGTCATGCCTCCACCCGCCGTGGCACGCCCAGCAGCTCGCGCGCCTCCGCCACCGTTGCGGCACGCCGGCCCACGTCCTCGGTCATCTGGCGGGCCTTGGCGATCAGGTCGCCGTTGGAGCGCGCCATCTCACCGTCGGGCATGTAGAGGTTGTCCTCCAGCCCCACTCGGATGTTGCCGCCCAGCGTGAGCGCGGCCGCCACCAGCATCCACTGCCTGCGGCTGATGCCGATCACGCCCCAGTTGTTGGCCCCCTCGGGACCACCGGGCACCTGTTCGGCCATGTGCGCGAGGTTGCGGGCGGAGGGCCGGATGCCGCCGGTTACCCCCATCACGCAGGAGATCTGCAGCGGCTCGGAGAGGAGCCCCATGTCGATCAGCGGGTCGAGGTTGGCCACGTGCCCCGTGTCGAAGCACTCGTGTTCCGCCTTGATCCCCAGCTCGTTCATCTCGGTGAGGAACGCGATGATCGTGTCGAAGCTGTTCTCGAACACGGCCTTGAACACGAAGTCCTTGCGGCGCGAAGAGTACTTCGCGTAGTTCATCGAGCTCATGTTCAGCGCGGCCACCTCGGGCCTCAGCTCACGCAGGTAGGCGATTCGCTTCTCGATAGGGACACCGATCGCACCGGTGGAGTAGTTGATGATCACGTCGTCCACTTCCGCGCGAATCGCCTCGGTGATCGCGCGGAAGTCCTCGATCTCGTAGGAGGGCACTCCCTCGCGGGTGCGCGCGTGGATGTGGATCATGGCCCCGCCCTCGTCCACGATCCGCTTCGCCTCCGCGGCGTACTCCTCGGGCGTGTAGGGGATCGCGGGGCACTGCTCGCGGTTGGCCACGGCGCCGGAGATCGAGCACGTGATCACCACCGGGTCCTCGAAGCGGCTCATGGGCGCCTCCGGAACTGCGGCACGTCGAGACCCTGCGCCGAGAAATCGATCAGCTGGTCCATCCGCCTCACCCTCGTCTCCTCTCGCTTCGCACTGGTGACCCAGTGGATGCAGGTCGCCTTGTACGACGGCGCCCTCTTCTCGAAGTGGTCGTTCGCCGCGCTGCTCGCTCGGAGGCGCGCGGCGAACTCGGGCGGAAACTGCGCGGGCTCGTCGCGCTCGAAGCTGTAGATGCCCGTCCGGTCCGCGCGGCGGGCCTCGAACGCCCGGCGCCCGGCCGGGGCCACGAGGCACTCCGCCTCGAGGCGCGCCATCTTCTCCACGTTCACCTTGCTCCAGTTGCTGCCGGGCCTGCGGGGGGTGAAGCGCTGCATATGGGTCTCATCGTCGATTCGCCGGAGCACCCCGTCGATCCAGCCGAAGCACAACGCCTGATCCACCGCCTGTGACCACGACATCGTCTGCTTGCCGGTGGCCTTCTTGTAGTAGCCGATCCACAGCTCGGACTCGTCGGCGTGGTGGGTCTCGAGCCAGCTGTAGAAGTGCTCGGGCCCGTCGAAGAACACGGGCTCGACGGTGGCCGACAGGTTCATGGCAGCTGCGTGGCGTCGCCGAGGTCGTAGTTCTTCTGCGCGAAGGTCCGCCGGGCTTTCACCAGCTTGCCGAGGGCCGCCCGATCGACGAAGGAGACCGGCCCCTTCGACAGCGCGGAGCGGTCCCCGCGGCGAGCGGCGTCGGCCACCTCCTTCAGTCCGTCCCCCGTTGCGGCGATTCCTGCCACGTAGTCCTTGTGCGCCGAGGCGACCTCGCGCGGCGGCTCGAGCGCCCCGAGTTCTTTGCTTACCCGCTCCGTCGACTCCGAGGCGCGGTCCAGGAAGCGGCCCAGCTCCTCGCCCGACTCGGACTTCGGGGACCCCAGCCGCTGGCCGCGCTTCTCCGACTCTTGAATCACCACGTTGAAGCGCTTCTCGTACTCGGCCTTGCTGAGCGGACCGTCCGGGGCGTCATCGCCACCGCAGCCCGCCAGCAGCCCGCAGGCCAGCGCCAGCACCAGGGCCAAAGGCCTCAGACCGGCATCACCCCATGCCGCTTCCACGGCCGCTCGACCCGCTTGCCCTCGGCCATCTCCAGCGCCTTGATCACCACGGGCCGCGTCTCGCGCGGGTCGATCACGTCATCGATCATCGCGTTGCCCGCCGCGATGTATGGGTCGATCGTCTTGCGAATCCCGTCGATCATCTCCGCGCGGGTGGCGTCCGGATCTTCGGCCGCCTCGATCTGCTTGCGGAAGATGATGTTCACCGCACCCTCGGGCCCCATCACCGAGATCTCGGCGCTCGGCCAGGCCACGATCAGGTCGGGCTCGTAGGCCTTGCCGCACATCACGTAGTAACCCGCCCCGTAGGCCTTGCGCACCACCACGGTCACCTTCGGGACCGTTGCGCGCGACACCGCGTAGAGCATCTTCGCGCCGTGGCGGATGATGCCCGCCTGCTCGGTCTTAGTGCCCACCATGAACCCGGGTACGTCCTGGATGAACAGCAGCGGGATGTTGAAGGCGTCGCAGAGGTTGATGAAACGGGCCGCCTTGTCGGCGGAGTCGTTCTCCAGGATCCCTCCGAGCTGCTTGGGCTGGTTAGCCACGATGCCGACGGGTCTACCTCCCATCCGCGCGAGGCAGGTGATGATCGTGCGCGCGAAGCGCGGCTTGAGATCGAACCACTCGCCGCCGTCCACTATCCGGCGGATCACGTCGTACATGTCATAGGGCTTGCGCGGCGAGTCGGGCAGCACATCGAGCAACTCCTCCGCGGCGGCCTCGCCGTCGGTTGGCTCGACCGGCTCGCGGATCGGCGGCTTCTCCTCACAATTGCGCGGGAAGTAGGAGAGGTAGTCCTTGATCGCCTGGATGCACTCCTCGTCGGAGGCGACCTCGAGATCGCCCACGCCCGAGATGCGGGTGTGGATGCGCGAGCCGCCCAGCTCCTCCTGGGTCACGTCCTCGCCTGTCACCGCCTTGGTGAGGTGGGGTCCCGCCAGCGCCATCGAGCCGCGGCCCTTGACCATCGGAACGAAGTCGGCCAGGCCCGGGATGTAGGCGGTGCCGGCCGCGCAGGGCCCCATGAGAGCAGCCACCTGAGGAATCACGCCGCTCATGATCACCTCCTCCCGGAAGAGGTGGCCCGAACCGGCGAACAGCGAGCCCGCGGCCTCCTGGATGCGCGCCCCGGCGGAGTCGAGCAGCCAGATGAACGGCATGCGCTTGGACAGAGCGAGCTCGCGCAGGCGGGTGACCTTGAGCTCGCCGGTCATGCCCATCGAACCGGCCATCACCGTGAAGTCATAGGCGCAGACCGCGACCATGCGGCCGTCGACCTTGCCGTAGCCGGTGATCACGCCGTCGGCCGGCGCGTCCTTGTCCTGCATCGCCGGCTGGGAGAAGTGCGGCCGTCCGTGGATGCCCAGCTCGGTGAAGGTTCCCTCGTCGATCAGGACATCGAGACGCTCACGCGCCGTCAGCTTTTCCGCCTCGTGCTGGCGGGCCGTCTTCTCTTCGCCGCCGCCCAGCCGGGCGCGCTGGCGGCGCTCATGGAGGTCATCGACCAGCTCACGCAGCGGTGGGCGCGCTACGAGCTGATCGGGTGCTGCTCGGTCTGACGTGGCCATTGGGAGTAGGAAGTATTACTACCCGCTTGGACCTTCGGGCCGCGGGTTCAGCCGGTGGCCAGGATGTGGGTGGCATCCAGCAATGGCTCGAGCACGTGCATCGCTGTCTGGACCGCGGCGCGACGCTCGAGCTGGTCTTCGGGCGCTTCGAAGGCGGTGACCTCCATGCCGATCAACTCCGACTCGGCCACCACTGCCTCGAGCACGTCGTAGAGCTTGTCCGGCGCGAGGCCGCCCGGAGCAGGGAACTGCGCCGGGAAGGACTCCGGATCGATCACGTCGAGATCGAGATGAACGTAGACCGGCGCGCCGTCGAGTGCGTTCATGACGGCCACGAGCGTCTCAACGGGGCTGGCACCGATCACGGTCACGGGCCCGCCCTCCAGCGCCTCCCGCTCGGGAGGGTCGAGGTCGCGCACGCCGGCAAGCACGACGCGCTCCGGGGGGATGGGCTCGCGCCCCAGGCCGGCGTCCCAGAGCCCGCACGCGCCGGCGAGACCCATGCCCCCTAGGTAGCCGCTGGGCGTGGAGCCGGGGGTGTTGAAGTCCGCGTGGGCGTCGAGCCACAGCACGTGCGCATCGGGCCGGCCCGCGAGGACGGCCGGAAGCGTGGTGAGCGCAATGGAGCACTCGGCGGCCAGCAATACCGGCAGGTTGCCGCCACCGAGCGCGTCCTCCACCTGGCCACCGGCTTCCAGCAGACAGCCGCGGCCCTCCTGCAGCACCTCGTCGTAGCTGTCCTGGCGCGGCTCGGACGATTCGCCTATCACCCGCGGCTGGACTCCCAGGTGCTCGCCCATGAGCGGGGCCAGCTCGTCCACACCGCGGGCCGCGCCCGGCGTGCGGTCCGACGTCCGGCAGCGAAGCGCCACGAGCGAGACGTTCATCGGCCCTTCCACTCGGGCTCGCGCTTCTCGAAGAAGGCCTGCACGCCCTCCACCACGTCCTCGGTGGACAGGGCGAGCGTGAGGTTGTGGTGCAGGTACTCCAGCGCCTCGAAGAAGGGCATGTCCATCTGGCGGAACATCGCGTCCTTGCCCAGGCGCATCATCACCGGGGACTTGGCGGCCAGCTGGAACGCCCATTCATCCACAGCGGCGTCGAACTCCTCCGCGCTGACCACACGGTTCACGATCCCGGCGCCGTGAGCCTGCTGGGCGGTCATGCGCTCGCCGAGCAGCAGCATCTCGTTGGTCGTCTTGCGCGGCACGTTGCGATAGATCAGCGCCATGATCATGAACGGGAACACACCCACGTTGATCTCGGGCGTGCCGAAGCCGGCGGTGTCCTTGGCCACGATCAGGTCGCACGCGAGCGCCAGGCCGAGCGCGCCGGCCAGCACGTGACCGTTGGCGGCACAGAGCGTGGGCTTGCCCAGCTCCCCCATCAGCCGGAACAGACGGGGGAAGCGCTCCGTGCCGAAGTGCTTGTGGACCAGGGGCACCTCCGCGGCGAACTGGTCGAGGTTGCCGCCTGCGGAGAAGACCTTCTCGTGCGACGAGGTGAGCACCACGCAGCGCACTTCATCGTCGTCGCGGGCGGCCTCGAAAGCCGCGATCAGGTCGTCGAGAGTCTCGTTGCCGAGCGCGTTGCGCGAGTCGGGATCATCGAGCGTGATCGTGGCCACGCCGTCGGCGATCTCGTAGCGGAGCTTCTCGTAGGGCACGCGGCGCGGGACACTACCCGCCCAGCCGTCAGAGCACTCGGTCGTCGCGGTGGCGCCCGAAGCGTTCCGCGTAGCGGCCGCAAAACCTATCCCTCGGGCGGGGCCCACGCCGCGGGCATGTCCACCCGCTCGCCCTTGAACGGCACGCCCTCAGCTGCGAGCAGCCGGCGCTGGCGAGCGCCCTTGGCGAGGGAGCCGTCGGCGCGGACCACGCGCTGCCAGGGCAGCGATGGGTCATCGTTGGCGGACAACACCGCGCCGGCATGGCGTGGGGCACCGGGTGACAGGTCGCCGTAGGTGGTCACCCGGCCGGGCGGGATCGAGCGGACGCGGTCCAGGATCGGCTGCACGCTCAACTCAATCGATGCTCATGCGCCACTTCGGTTCCCCTCCGCTGGCCGTTCATTACCCTCGTGCAGCCCCCAGTCGACGATGACAGCGCCCCAGGTGAAGCCGGCGCCAAAGGCCGCCAGCAGCAGCCGCTGACCCGACGCGAGCGTGCCGTCGGCCTGGGCCTCGGCGAGAGCGATCGGGATCGTGGCCGCGGACGTGTTGGCGTACTCCGCGATGTAGTCGAGCACGCGCTCGGACGGAAGCCCGAGTCGCTCGCCGACAGCGCGCAGAATGCGTCGGTTCGCCTGGTGGTAGACGAAGAGGTCGATGTCCTCGGCTTCGAGGTCCGCCCCCGCAAGCGCCTGCAGGGTTACCTCGCTCAGGCGGGCCACGGCGTGCTCGAAGGTCTCGCGCCCCTTCATCTCGACCTTCGCCCCGTGCTCCGCGAAGATCAGGTCCGCTTGCCCGCCATCCGCGCGCAACACGGGAGTGCTCACCCGGCCCGGCGGATCGATAGCCGTCATCACGATTGCTCCGGCGCCGTCGCCAAAGAGACCCGCGGTGCGCTTGTCGTCGGGATCGAGGTGCTGGAAGAGTGCGTCGGCCCCGATCACGAGCACGCACTCCGCCGCGCCGGTCTCGATCTGCCCGCGCGCGACGGCAACGCCCGTGACGAAGCCCGTGCAAGCCGCTCCTACATCGAACGCCCCCGCACCTCGGGCACCGAGCTCGGCAGCCACCAGCGGTGCCGCGTCTGGAGTGATGTGGTCCTTGGTCGTGGTCGCGACGAGCACCAGGTCAACGTCGTTGGGGTCGATCGCCGCCTCGGCCAGGGCGGCGCCGCCGGCCTTCGCCGCTATGTCGATCAACCGCTCCCCGGGAGCGAGCACGTGGCGCCGGCTGATACCGGTCCGCTTCGCGATCCACGCCCCTTCCAGCCCGAGCCGCTTCTGGATCGGCTCGTTCTCGACGACCGTATCGGGCACGCCCAGCCCGGCCGCGCCGATCGCCGCACCGGCGACGGCGCGCTCCGAGCCGAGTGCCGGCCGCTCCTTGACCGCCGCATCAGGCATGTGTGGCCCCTAGGTCGTGGCCGGATCGTTCGTCTGGGTGCATGGGTGTCTCCCGGGCTTCGTGTACACGTGCGCCACGCCCTAGCGAACAGAGACGTAGACGCACGTCGGATCCCTCATCCTGACGAACCCTTCCACTCCACGCTTCGCGCATGCATGACCCTCCCTCGCCACCGGTCTCAGAACGTGGCGCGAGGGCGGACGGATGAGCATGGGCTGGGCTGTCGTCGATGATCGGCTCGCCGGACGATACTGGTGCGGTGACCGATCGCAATGTGTTGGGTGGAGAGCTTGAGCCCTGCGGTGCCGACCCCGTCACCGGGTTCTACCGGGACGGGTCCTGCAGCACGGGCCCCGAGGACCTCGGCAGCCACACGATCTGCGCAGTGGTGACGTCGGAGTTTCTGGAGCACCAGCGCCGCATCGGCAACGACCTCAGCACGCCGGTGCCCCAATACCACTTCCCCGGGCTCGCGCCAGGCGACCGTTGGTGCGTGACCGCGGAGAACTGGCTACGCGCCCACGAGGACGGTGCGGCCGCCTACGTGGTGCTGGCCTCCACCCACGAACGGGCCCTCGAGATCGTCCCCCTCGCCGCACTCCAGCAGCACGAAGTCGACGTTCCCGGGGATCCAACCATCCTCGGGGACTGAGCCCGGAGCCCGACTCCTCGCTCACTGGACGACGGCGCGGGCTCTGGCGGCCTCGCGGGTAAGCGGCTTCTTGCCCCAGCGTGTTTGGACGCCGTAGTCGATCAGCCCGGGCATGTAGTCCTCTGGGGGGGGTGGCCCCGTGCCGCTCGGGAGCAGGCCACGCGCGCGCTGGTCGTCGAAGCGGGTGTGGATGTCGAAGTAGGGCTCGAAGACGGCCGCGGGGTGATCGGCTTCCAACGTCCCGGGAGGCGTCAGGTCAGGGGGCTCGCGGCCTAGCGCGCCGCAGGCGTGCTCGATCAGCTCTGTGACGGTCAGTGCTCTCTTGCCGGCGACAGCGTGGTACGCGCCGGCGGCCTCGGCCTGGTAGAGGGCACTTTCGATGACCTCGGCGACGTAGTCGACGGGTACGAGGTCGATGATCCCCTCTGGGTCGGCTGGGACCTCGGTGAACAGGCCGCGGGCGAAGGCCTGGAGTGGCCAGTAGATGACGTTGAAGGTCGAGGTCCAGCCGCCGCTGGCCTCGCCCACCACGACGCTCGGGCGCACGATTGCCCATGGCAGGCCGGACTCGGCGATCGCCTGCTCGCCTTCCCACTTGGTCTGCTCGTAGGTGTTGCGAAAGTCGTCTCCGGGGGCCTCCTGGTCTTCGGCGAACTCACCGGCCAGACGCCCGCAGACATACGCAGTGGACACGTGCACGAAGCGTTCGAGGTCGCTCATCTCGTGCGCCAGCTCGAGCACGCGGCGGACGCCCTCGACGTTGATCTCGCGCGCTTCGGCCAGTGGGAGCGTGAATTCGACCGACGCGGCGCAGTGCACGATGCGGTCGGTCGCGGCGCTGATCGCGCGCCGGTCGGCCGCGTTGAGCCCGAGCTCGGGCTCTGTGAGCTCGGCGCGCACGGGGCGCAGCCGCGAGGCGCTGGCGGGTGGCTCGTCGTAGAGCTGTGCGACCATCTTGGTCACGCGCTCCTGCGCCTCATCGGCATCACCGGCGCGCACCGCGACGAAGATGTCCGGACCCTCGTCGCGCTCGAGCAGCCGTGCGATGAGCTCCATCCCGAGGAAGCCGGTGCCGCCGGTGACAAAGACCGCGTCGCTCATGCCAGCGGGGCACCCATCGCGTGGTAGCCGCCGTCGACGTGGATTATCTCACCGGTCACGCCGCGCGAGGCGTCGGACATCAGGTAGCAGACCGTTCCCGCGACCGAGGACGGGTCGTTGACGTCCCAGCCGAGCGGAGCTTGCTTCGGCCACTCGGCGGCGAGCGCTTGGAAGCCCTCGATCCCGCCGGCGGCGGCGGTCTCGAGCGGTCCCGCCGACACGAGGTTCACTCGCACGCCGCGCGGGCCGAGGTCGCGGGCCAGGTAGCGCGCGACCGACTCGAGCGCGGCCTTGGC
>Ga0136623_10000122_pt1 | contig 19186 bp, 12 predicted proteins | sample AntDrymUQ4492106_2_FD_104656 | JGI IMG/M metagenome (GOLD analysis project Ga0136623, IMG submission 104656) | Polar desert sand microbial communities from Dry Valleys, Antarctica - metaG UQ449 (21.06) | ecosystem: Environmental > Terrestrial > Soil > Desert | place: Antarctica: Dry Valley...
CAGTTCATAAAGGCCAACAGGTAATCCCGGAAAAACGAACCTTCCTTCGTCCTCGCTCGTAGTAACCCTCACAAGTCCAGTTTCAAGATGTTTCGCGGTCACCTGGACGCCGACCAGCACTGCTCCGTTGGAATCTTTGATATCTCCTGTGATGGTGCTGTCGGTTTGAGCGGCAACGCCGATAGTGTAAATGACAACCAGACAGGTTAGCCCCAGCACTCTTTGGAATAATGCGGGAAACGAAAGTGGGAAAAAACTCATCTTTGCATGTGCTCCGGTTTGACGTGTGGGCTCTCAAGTCTCAATACTATACATTCTAGCAATCAGTTTCAGACATTGTCAGGTAAATACGTGGACATAACCGCAGGTTCTGATGATGGTGGATTCCGCGCTACTTTTCTTACCATCATTCCCTTCGTTTTGGTATTAATGTCGAAGCCTAAAGAAGACCGTTCCAAATTCCCGTAATTTTTACCGAGAATCAGTAAGGAGATCATTTTGAAGTCAAAAGCAGCAAAAACTACGATGCTGGCTGTTCTCATCCTGTTGCCATCATTAGTTAGCGCACAGACCCATCGCGCTTCCGTCCGAGGCACGGTCACGGACCCCAACAGCGCCGTCGTGGCTGGAGCGAACGTACAAGTGATCAACACGGAAACTAACGAGAGTCGTACAACGACAACTGATGAAGATGGCTCGTATGCCGTGTCGTCCCTTCCACCCGGGCCTTATACTCTCACGGTAGAAAGAGACGGGTTCAAGAAGTTGTCGCGCTCACTTAGTTTGCAGGTGAACCAGGAATTGCGACTTAATGCCTCACTAGACGTGGGTCTCATTCAGGACAGCCCCGATGACATCTACGCTCCGGCAGAGGTCCTCAAAAAAGATTCAGCTTCACTTGGCACGGTAATCGAAAACCCACAAGTTGTCGGCCTGCCACTGGACGGGCGCAACTTTTATGAGTTGAGTTTGCTCGTCCCCGGGGCAGTTCCTCCCGCACCGGGCTCGGCAGGCTCCGTTCGTGGTGACTTTTCCTTCAGCGTCAACGGCGCGCGCGAAGACAGCAACAACTTTCTCCTTGACGGCGTCTACAATGTGGATCCCAAACTAAACACCTTCGCCGTACGGCCTCCAGTGGATGCGATACGCGAGTTTGAAATTGCAACCAGCACGTACGACGCGGCCTTCGGTCGCAACCCGGGTGCGCAGGTAAACGTCGTGCTCAAGTCCGGCAGCAACGACTTACACGGCTCTCTGTACGAATTTCATCGCAATGCAGCCCTCGACGCGCGCAACTTCTTCGCGCCCGGCAATGAGCCGGCACCCAAATATATCCGTAACCAGTTTGGTTTCTCCTTTGGAGGTCCAATCCGCAAGGACCATACGTTCTACTTTGCCGATTACGAGGGTACACGCTCGCGTGAAGGAATAACCCGTGTTACTAACGTGCCGACTCTTCAGGAGCGATCCGGGGATTTTTCGCAGAGCCTGCTGGGTATTCCGCGCGATCCGTCCACGGGGCAACCCTTTCAAGGTGGAGTTATACCGTCGTTCTTCATCCACCCGATCGGGCGGGCCATCGCCGCTTTGTATCCTCTGCCGAACCGTACTGCGCCTTTTGCTAACTTCGTTTCTTCGCCCACGCAACGCGACGATAATGACCACTTTGATGCTCGCGTAGATCACTTCCTCAGTAACGTCACCACGCTGGTGTTCCGTTACAGTCTTGGTAACCGCCGGTTCTTTGAGCCCTTTGCCGGACCAACGCTCTCCGCGGTCCCCGGCTATGGCAACGACGTACCACGGCGAAGTCAGAATGCCATGGTGGGTGTGACACACGTCTTCTCGCCCAAGCTGGTTAACGATGCCCGCTTCGCCTTCAACCGCGTTGCTTCAGCCGTTAATCAGGAGAATCAGGGCACGAGCGTCAATCGCGTCGTCGGCTTACCGGAACTATCCGGAAACTCGCGCGATTTCGGCTTGAGTTTCATAACGATCACGGGCTTCTCGCCGCTGGGCCACGAGGGCAACAATCCCCAAGACACCGTAACCAACACCTTTCAAATTCTCGACACGGCTACCTACGTGCAAGGAAATCACCTCTTCAAGTTTGGCGCTGACATCCGCGCCGTGCAGCAGAACGGTTTTCGGGACGTGCAATCGCGAGGTCTGCTCAATTTTTCGCCATTTGCCTACACCGGCGTCGCCCTGGCTGACGTTTTACTCGGTCTCCCGCTAGTCACCGGCGGCGCTCGCGTCGACAATGCACAACACCTGCGCTCTCAGAGCTATCACTTCTTTTTCAACGATAGTCTTCGAGTGCGTCGAAATATGACTCTCTCGGCGGGACTGCGCTACGAGTACAACTCCCCACCTGTGGATGCGACCGACCGCGCAAATCTATACGACTCGGCGACGCGCTCCCTCGTGCCTGTAGGTACCAGCGGGATGCCCCGCGGCGGATACGAGACGGACAAAAATAATTTCGCTCCACGCGTCGGCCTGGCTTGGACAATCGGCGCCGAAGAAAAAACGGTGGTACGGGCGGGCTATGGCATCTACTACGACACCTCGCCGCTGGCCCCGGGCGAGGCGCTCTACTTCAACAAGCCGTACTTCGATTTCAATTTGTTCTTCCCTCTTCCCGGTCTGCCCTTAACGCTAAGCGACCCGTTCCCAGCGTTCTTTCCCTTCCCGCTGCCCGACTCGGCGCAAGCGATTCAGCGCGACTTGCGCACACCTTACATGCAGCACTGGAACTTGAACGTGCAGCAGCAGCTGGGTAGTAACCGGGTACTCGAAGTTGGCTACGTAGGCTCGAAGGGTACGAAGCTTTTGTCGGCGCGTGATCTCAATCAACCCCAGCCCAGCGCATTGCCACAGGGCCTGCCATTTGTTCCGCGTCCCGTTCCGCAGTTTGACGAGATCAATACGATTGAGTCGCGGGCGAGCTCGAACTATCACAGTCTCCAGGCTCGTCTGCAACAGCGGCTTTCGGGGGGACTCACAATGCTGGCGTCCTACACCTGGTCAAAATCGATTGATGACGCTTCAAACTTTTTTCCGAGCGCCGGCGATCCAAACTATCCGCAGAATAGTTATGACTTGCGCTCTGAACGCGGCCGTTCCAATTTCGACGTGGCCCATCGCCTCTCGGTTAGTTACGTTTACGACCTGCCTTTTGGTAAAGGCCGCACGTACCTTGGGGATGACGGCGCCTGGTCCAAGCTTCTGACCGGCTGGCAAACCTCCGGCATCGTGACGCTGCAAACAGGCCGGCCCTTCACGGTTGCCCTGTTGCGCGAGCTGGATAACAGCGGGACTGGTATCTCGGCACTGGGCTTTGGAGCGAATGACCGTCCTAACGTCGCCGGCGATCCGAGTCTGGGCCAACGTTCTCCCGAGCGCTGGTTCAACACCGCTGCTTTCACTTTTCCGCCCCGCGGAAGCTTTGGTAACGCGGGAAGAAATATTCTCGACGGTCCTGGCTATCATAACGTGAATGCTTCGCTGGTTAAGAACACTGCGCTCTCCGAAACGATGAATCTGCAGTTCCGGGCAGAGTTCTTCAATCTCTTCAATCACCCCAACTTCAATTTGCCGGACAATTTTCTGGGCTCGCCGTCGTTCGGCCAGGTCACTTCGGCACGCGAGCCACGCCATATTCAATTTGGTGTGAAGTTGTTGTTTTAGACGTGATCGTTTTGGTATTGATTGGAGTTGCATTTCTGAGTTGTTGGCACACTTAGCATGGCGAGTCGTAACAGAACCGGGAGCGGTAGCGACCGGTCATCCGTTCAACGCGACACAAGAATGGCCACAAAAGCTGCCCGGGTGAGAAATAAAGTTGAATTCTTACTTCGAGCAAGCCGTTAGAAGAACAGACTGCGTTGAGCGGATGATCCGGTCGCTACCGCTCCGGGTTCTGTAAGCGCGCGCCTCTTTCTTGGAGGATCGTTAACAAAACCTTCTACGCTGAGCCAAAAGCGCGGCGTTAGCAAGCTGATTCTTGCTCATAAGGAGATGCAGGATGAGATGGAAAGCACGTGGAAGTGCGGTGATAGGACTGGCGTTGGATCCCGTTAAAACGAAAAGGGCAGGCCGAGGGGAAATTAACCACCGCGCCCGCCCTATTTAGTTTCCAGATTGGTTACTGTTGAAGTCGTTAGTAGCCCCTGTAGCCGTCCTCGTATCCGTTGGCGAAGCCTTGACGGTAGTACCGGCGATACAACTCGCGGTCGCCTAAGCGTGAACTGTAATCGCTGGTGGCACTCTTGAACTTGCCTTCATCGCGATAGTCGAAGCGGTCTCCACGTTGGCGATCCTTGCGGCCTTCCTTGATACCTTCGTTGTAGCCTGCGTTTAGAGCCGTCTGCCGAAGCTGGAAGGAACCGCCGTAGTTGTCGTACCTGTCCCAGTCACGACCGCGGCGGTCACTTCTGTCCTCACGTCTGTCTTCACGGCGTTCCTGGCGCGCGCGACGCCTATCCTCGCGGCGCTGCTGCTGATCGATCGTATTCCAGCCGTCGTCGCGTTGCTGCGCGATAGCCACCATCGGTAGCGCCAAAAATATTCCAACCGCCAACATCAGAGTCTTTCCTAACAGCCCTTTGTTTTCTTTTCATGAATTCCCCTCCCTCGCAATTCAACCCGGTAAGCTACCCGGGATTGGCATAGCGTTTTTAATGAACTACAAGCACTGTGCCATTCGAGAATCCAAGGCCAAGCTTCAATTGACGCTAATAGGCTTGTCCCCGGAAGTAGTTCAACACGATTTGCGTTTGTCTTGTACCGAACGGGTCAGACACCGAGGGTATTTGAACTGAGGAAGCGAGTGGGACCCCAAGGTAATTGTAAGATGATCACTGCGCGGCAATGTTATAAGCGGCCATCTGAGTTGCATTGCGCACGAACAGGCGCCCGCCAGCGACAGCCGGGTAATTCCACGTCTTGCCCTCAAGAGCCGGGAAGCGCGCAACCTCTGCATACTGTCGGGGCGTAGCCTTCACCAGGGCCAGTTCTCCGGCGTCGCTGGAAACAATCAGATGCCCACTCGCGAGGATGACCTGCCCGTAGCCATAACGACCGCCCTTCCATTTGCGCTCCCCGGTGTTGACATCAAGACACGTCAGAATTCCTTCATCCAATCCGTAGACGTGGCCTTCATGAAGAACTGAGCTGTTGAACTTGTTCTTCATGTTGATATTCTCCCAAAGCTTACGCGCCTCAAAGTTTTTGCCGCCGCCCGTGATCTCAATTAGTGCCGCACCCTTGCCGTAGCCCGATGAAATGAAGAAGCGATTTTTATCCACCATGATCGGCTGCGAGACGTTGATACCCATGTCCGTGTCCCAGACGTAGCTCCAGAGTAACGAGCCGTCCTCAGGAGCCAGGCCCATGACGCGCGAGGCACTGACAATAACGATTTGCCGCCGACCCGCCAGGGTAGCAAGCATGGGTGAGACGTAAGCCTGCGGGTCGTTTTGAGATTTCCAAACTGGCGCCCCATTCAGTTTGTTGTAGGCGACGATGGATTTGCCATTAGCGCCCCCGGGCAGAACGATTACTTTGTCATCAACAACGAGGGGCGAAGCAGCCATGGCCCAGGAAAGATTTGGCGCCTGGTTCTCCGTGAGAATGTTGCGTCCCCAGGCTACCGCACCTGTCTTCGCATCCAGGCAGCGGAGCTCGCCGGTTGCACCCAGCGCGTAAATACGACCATCGTCCCAGGTGGGAGTGGCCCGCGGTCCATCACCCGTCGAATCGCTGTACTGAGCATTCCAGCCCTGCTTCCATAGCTCGCGGCCAGTAGCGACGTCGTAAGCGGTTACCACTTCCTGGCCTCGTCTTTGTTCGATAGTGTGTGCTCGACCATCCGCAATAACGAACGAGGCATAACCGACGCCGATGGGCTGTTTCCACATCGGCACCAGTCCTGAAGCAGGCCACTCTGTCAAGACCTGAAGTTCTTCGTAGCGGCCATCGCGATTGGGCCCGCGAAAGTTCGTCCAGTAGTTTCTTGTGGCATGAGCGGCGGCTGTCTCTGAAGCGACCGCCGGTCCAGTTGCAGTGGACCCAGCAGCCGCCGGTGACGCGGCGTTCGCTGGTAACTGCGCGGCATTAGCGGGAACGGCGGATTGATCACTCAGCGCAGGCGCGGCTGCAGCCTGCTGAGCGCGATGTTGCTCGACTGCGTCATAGACCGCTTCATTCGCACTGGATCTACGCCACGCTGAAAACAGATAAACGTATCCGACTCCCAACAGCGCTATGCACAGTGTGCCGAGAATCTTCCTGCTCGTGGCGACGTCGCGGCGTGTCCAAAGCATCGCCAGACCCAAAGGAGGTATCAAAACTGACGCCGCAATCAAACCAGTTAGTGACCGGTACCAGGGTGCGGATTCTTGTGGCTCAAACATCTTGAAATCTCCTCCACTAGTTCTGCAAGTAGGTTGTTAGGTTCCTGAGACTCGTAAGCCCCTTAGACTCGCCGCTAACTATGAAACGCTGTCCACCTCAGGTTGTTAACACTTTTCCCCCTGTTGTCACTTAGACGCTGGAGACCGTCAAGTTGTTCCCCTGCCCCCGGGGCCGCTAACTTCCAATGGCATAAAGGTTCTTCTCGCCCCGAACGAAGATGCGTCCGCCAGCGATCGCCGGAGAGGCATAAACCGGTTCACCCACCGAGTTGCTACCAAGAATCTCGTGCTTAGGTCCGGCTTTGACCATGAAAGTGTCGCCGTCCTCACTCGTCAGCAGAATCTTGCCGTCGAAAGCCACGGGTGATGCGGTGAACGTCGCCGGAATCGGAACGCGGCCGCCCTCATATATTAATTCCCCGGTTTTAGCGTTGAGACAAGTGAGAATGCCACGATCTGTTGTCAGATAAAGGTAGTCGCCGTAGAGAAGTGGCGAGGGGACGTAGGCCGTGCCCTTTGAGTGTTTCCAGGCAACGTTCGCGGAATCAGTAAGGTCACCTGCGGCCCCCAGCCGAATTGCCATCACTATTTTCGCTGGAAATCCTGCCGACAAAAAACACCACTTCGTTGTTGGCCACCGGGGAAGGGATTGCGTTGCTCTCCACACCCTTGTGGCGCCACAACTCTTTTCCGGTCGCCGGATCGTAGGCAACAATCGCTTCAGTACCGCTCGTGATAAGTTCAGCGCGCTTGGCGGTTCGAACCAATATTGGAGTCGCCCAACTGACCTGCACCTTGCGAAAAGTTTTCCAGATTTCCTTGCCGGTCTTCTTATCGAGCGCGACGATGAACGAGGCATCTCCGTTTTCCTCATCACACTGCATGACCACAAGGTTGTCATGAAGAACTGGAGAAGTGCCTGTGCCCATGCCCACGGTCCCGAGTTTCCCGAGGTCGGCTTTCCATGCAAGTTTGCCGCTCATGTCATAAGCATAGAGTCCTTCCGAGCCGAAGAATGCATAGACATATTTGCCGTCGGTCGCCGGGGTCGAGGCGGCGAAAGAACTCTTACGATGACGGTTATCGTAAGGTGTGCCCTCAAACGCCGTCTGCTCCCACAGAAGCTTGCCGGTGGTGGCATTAAGACAAATGACCTTGAAAGTGTGTTTGCGATCTGCTCCGATACTGTCCGGATGCAAAAACTCCTTGTCGCCAATCATGTGCTTGACAGCCTTTGCTCCAGGCACGATCGGGCCTTCAACTGCAGTCGTAACGAAGATCTTGTTACCCCAAACGATCGGCGACGAGTGGGAGCGTCCGGCAATAGGCGTTTTCCATTTAATGTTTTTCGTTGCACTCCATTCCGTCGGCAAGTTTTTCTCGGTGGAAACTCCCAAACCGGCGGGACCTCGCCACTGAGGCCAGTTGCCGCCGGACGCGTCGACTGTAGTGTCTAAAAGCGCTAACGGTTGAGAGAAGACTGATGACGAGAACGATACTGAAGCGGCCGAAGGGTTTCATTTTGGATTTCCTTTACTGTTTACTTAACAAAACTTGACGCACGCTTCACACTTTTTATAAAGGAAAAGTACGATACACCCAGTCTTGCCGAGCCGTCCTTAACAGTCGGGCTACTGCATTTTTCCTTCAAAATTGGCTTTCTTTAGTCCGCAGCGGACGACTGATAATAGCCCAGCACTTAAGTGCCGGGCTTGCCATCCTAAATTCTCATAGTCCGTGAAACGGACGGCTGAAGAAACACCTTCAAAAAGAATTAACACCATCGACCATCAGTCGTCCGCTTGGGCGGACTGGAAAGCTACTTATCAACGACCCCAGCACTCAAGTGCTGGGCTACTGTCAGTCGTCCAGCGGACTCAGGGCGGGTAAGATCTCAAAATCTTGCTGAGCCCTCGTCAACAGGCGGGCTGCTTCCACGTAGTTTCACTGGCCAATACAGTAGATGTTCTGTTCGCCTCGAACAAGAATCCTACCATCGGCGATGGCCGGCGAAGCGTAAACAGGTTCGCCGAGCGAGTTCGTGCGCAGACTTCGTTAGGGCAGCTGGGTCTTCAGTTTCCCGTCTTCGTTGACTTAGCCTTAGCATCGGGCGTCTCGCCGAAGGCAAAGAGGTGGCTGACTCCTCGAACGATGACCAGCCCGTCAGAGATTGCGGGGGTCGCCATCATCACCTGGCCCACGGGATTTGTAGCCAGCAGCTCGTACTTTGGCCCAGCCTTAACGACAAAGACTTCGCCGTCTTCGCTCGAGAGGTAAATCTTACCGTCTGAAGCAACTGGTGAAGCGGTGAAGGCACCACCCTTGCCCCCGAGCCGCTCCTGATAGACGCGCTCGCCTGTCTTGGCCTGGTAGGTCGTAAGCACTCCCTGATTTGAAACGATATAAAGCAACTCTCCATAGATAACGGGAGTGGGCATGTAGGGACCGCCCCGCGTTTTGCTCCAGGCAATAAAATCGCTCGATTCCTTACCATTCTTAAGCGAGATATCGCCTGCAGCTCCCGGCCTAATTACATAAATTGGCTGGATAACCCGGTAGCCGGTGGTGACATATATGAGGTCGTGCGCGAAGATCGGTGTCGGTGTTGCGACCTCGGAGTTCGGTCCCAGGCGCCAGAGTTCCTTTCCCGTCACAGGATCATAACCTCGGATGGCCTTGGTTCCGTTGGTTACAAGCTCGGCGCGACTCTTACCCTCATAGACAGTTGGAGTGCTCCACGAAGGAATCTCTTCGCGCGGGGTGATCCACAAGCGCTTACCATTCTTAATGTTGTAGGCTGCGATAAATGAGTTCTTCTGAATATCGGCCTGTACGATAACCATGTTCTTGTAGATGATGGGCGACGCTCCATATTCCCACTGGTAGTCCGGGTCGTAGAACCAGCCCGCGTCAAGCACGCCGAGGTCCTGTTTCCACAGGAGCTTTCCGTTCAGGTCGTAGGCGTAGAGACCATGGGAACCGAAGAGAGCAATGACGTGCTTGCCATCGGTTGCGGGCGTCGAATCAGCATGAGTTGATTTGGGGTGACGTTTTACTTTCGGGAGTCCCTCGTAGGCCGTTCGTTCCCAGAGAATCTTGCCTGTTTGCTTATCGAGAGCGAAAACCTTCCAGATGTGTTTGGGATCGTCCTTCACCGGTGCGACATCGCCGTAAAGGCCGTAGCGCGTCTCGTCTTTTGCGGCGCTGGTGATGGCGGTGGTAACGAATATCTTGTTGCCCCAGACGACCGGGCTCGAATGTGCGAGCCCTGGTATGGCAGTCTTCCAACGAGTGTTGACAGACTTTTGCGCGTCCCAGGTGACCGCGGCTGCCTGTCCTTCGACGACTCCCGAGGCGCTCGGGCCTCGGAACTGCGGCCAGTTTTGGGCGCGAGCGTTGAAGGAAACAAGAAAGAGGCCAAGGAGAAAAAGCGGGATTCGTTTCATGGGAGATCCTCTGGGAATTTTCAGTGGTCAATGGTCAGTGGCCTTGTCCCTGAAAGGGACGAAGTTAGTAGCCGGGGGCAACGCCTCCGGAAAACTGGAACGCTTCCCGACCCTGAAAGGGTCCCACCGAGTCAAACAAAGAATCAAGTTGCGTGATTTAGTGCGTCGAGACTGCGACCCTTACAGGGTCGGGACTAAACCCTTGGTTTACCGGGGGCATTGCCCCCGGCTATTAAATTCGTCCCCTTCAGGGACAAGGCACCTGACCACTGACAACTGACTACTGACAACTGGCTATTCCGGTTGTTTAGTCTCTTCGACTCGCTTGTAGAGTGTCGTATTTGCGCCCTGCTTGAATGTGAAACCAGTGGCCTTGTCACCTTCGACGCTAAAGGCGACGCTGATCCCATCGAAGGCGACAGGCCTGAATGTCGTCTTGTCCACGGCCATCATCGCCAGGGGTTGCTGACCCGCTGGGGTGCCGAATAACTTCCCGTCCCTTAGGCTGAACGCTATCTCAGGGCCCTGCTCAGGCTTATACCTCCCCACGTACGATTGCAGGGTCGCAGGATCAACCTCGAGTGGCGGTAGTGCTCCCGCCTTCTTGAGCATCTCAGCGATCGCGACTTTGTCTTTATCGTTCATAGTCGCAGCGAGAGCCGATGTCAGCGCTTCCGGTTTCGCACCGCCTCTGGCGAGAGCCACCTCGACTAGCGCGGCGTTTCCTTCACGCGCACCTGTAGTCAGGACATCGTTTACGTTGGCCGCGTCCTTCTCCAAGAGCGCTCCCACAGCACCGACATGCTTATTGTTCAGCGCCCAGGTCATGGCCGTGGCGCCGTAAAAAGTGTCTTTCACGCTCACATCAGCGCCACGTGCAATCAAAACTTTTACGACTTCCGTGTGCCCTCTTTCGGCCGCTTTGAATAGCGCAGTGGCGCCGTAGCGAAATTTCGCATTAACGTCGGCGCCCTTGTCGAGCAGCGCTGTGACAAGCGCCACGTCACCCTTGCGCACCGCTTCCCACATCTGATCGTTGAGTTGATGTTGGGCGTTCTGTGCCGGCGCTGGAGACGAAATAAAGAGCAGCACCAACATGAGAAGGATGATCGGGCTTAGCTTCATGAACCCCTCCACGCTTTTCGGAGTCATCGGTAGATGGTAAATTCAAGAGGTAAAGACAGTCGAGCGCAAGAAAAAACTGAATCACTGCAACGCAAGTGTACGTATTCTACATCTTTAAGGTTGCAAGCGGGCAGCCTTTCAGGTTCTCGTATATCATTCGATAACCTTTTCGCTCAATATATGATGGAAGTCCAAAATGACTAACCTTCTCTCCACTTATTCGTATTTGTCGCTCTCTCTTTTGCTGTTTGTGCCTGCTACAGCCAGCGATTGGGCCGAATGGCGCGGACCGGCACGCGATGGTGTTTCCCTGGAAAAGAATTTGCCGGTTCGATGGTCGCCATCAGGCGAGAATCTTGCCTGGAAAGCTCCCTACGGCGGACGTTCCGCGCCCATTGTAATGGGTGATCGAATCTTTATCCAGAATTCGGTGGGCAAGGGCGAGACGCTGCAAGAGCGTGTGGTTGCTCTTAATGCCGACACCGGAAAATTACTCTGGGAGCATCGTTTCAATGTTTACCTGAGCGACGTGCCGCCACACCGGCTCGGTTGGGCTTCACCGGTTGGTGACCTGGTCACGGGAAATGTCTATATCTTCGGCGGCGGCGGAAATCTAATAGGGTTGAATGCCGACGGAAGAGTTTTATGGCAGCGGTCGCTGGGCGAAGACTTCGGATTGCTCACGACACACGGGGGCCGCACGGTTTCTCCAATCGTTGATGGCGACCTGGTTATTATCAGCGGCGTAACTTTCCAGTGGGGACAGCACGGGCGAGGGGCGCACCGCTTCATTGGGTTCGACAAGAAAACCGGAGATACGGTCTGGATCAGCGCCCCCGGCGGGCGACCTTACGACACCACCTATGCAGCGCCCATCATCGCTAACATTAACGGTACACGTTTGCTCATTCAGGGTGCGAGCGATGGTGTGGTCCACGCCATCAAGCCGCAAACGGGTGAGCCAGTTTGGAAATACGAGATTAGCAAGCGCGGCCTCAATACCGGCGTGGTCGTCCACGGTACAACCGCAATCCTGACCCATAGTGAAGAGAACCTGGATTCCAATGAGATGGGAATGATGGTAGCTGTCGATGCCGGATCCAAGGGCGAGATAAAGAAAGAACAAACCAAGTGGACCATTTATGGATGGCAAGGCGGCTTCTCTTCCCCGGTGATCGATGGAGATCGTCTTTACCAGGTTGACAACGGAGCCAACCTTGCGGCTTTTGATGTGAACAGCGGCAAGCAACTGTGGCTGCAAAACCTGGGTACGATTCAGAAAGCCTCGCCTGTCCTCGCCGACGGGAAACTGTATGTAGGAACAGAGAACGGAAAGTTTTTCATTCTCAAGCCGACTGCCACAGGCGCAGAGATTCTGGATCAGGATCAACTTGGCACCCCAACCGAGCCCGAGTCGATAATCGCATCAGCAGCGGTTTCTAACGGCCGCGTTTATTTCGTCAGTGACACAAACATCTACGCCATTGGCAAGAAATCTCAGTCGCAACCTGGGCCACCGTTGATAGTGAATCCACTGTCGGCGGCCGCGAATTCGGTGGCTCATGTGCAAGTTGTACCGACCGAGTTGATTCTCAGGCCGGGAGACAAGGTGAAGTTCAACGTTCGACTTTTTGATGAGCGAGGTGTATTCATCCGCGAAGAGTCCGGCGCTTCCTGGACTCTCGACAACTTAAAAGGCTCAATCGCAAATGATCAACTTGCAGTCGCAACCGATCCTATAGCCCAGGCGGGCCTGGTGAAGGCGACGGTGGGTGGAATCACGGGCACCGCCGGAGTGCGTGTTTTCCCGCCGCTACCATGGAACGAAAACTTTGACGCACTGGCGATAAATACTATTCCGCCAACCTGGGTTAATAGCACTTTGAAATTTACGATGCGTGAAATGGATGGCAACAAGGTGCTGGTCAAGACGACGGAGGGTTCTTCACTCCTGAGCCGCGCTCGCGCCTACTTTGGGCCTTCAGACCTTGCGAACTACACCGTTGAAGCCGACGTCCTTGGGACCCAGAAGCGGCGACAACAGGGCGATGCGGGTGTGATTGCGCAGCGTTACGTGCTGGCGATCTACGGCAACAGCCAGATGCTGCACCTGGAGCCCTGGCAACCCGAAACCGCACGCACGGTTAGTGTTCCTTTTGCCTGGAAGCAGGATAGGTGGTACCGCTTGAAGCTTCAGGTCGAGAATCTGCCTGACGGCAAAGTGCGCGCGCGCGGCAAAGCCTGGCCGGCGCCGGAGAACGAACCATCAGCGTGGATGATCGAACGAATTGATCCGATTCCCAACCGCCAGGGCGCGCCCGGTATTTTCGGTAACGGGCTGGCGGAAATCTATTTTGATAATTTGAAGGTGTACGCAAACAAATGACAGTCCAAAGTCCAAAGTCCAAAGTCCAAAGTCCCGGTTTTCACAGCGGTAGTAGTCATTCGGCGGTTAACAAGAGCCGTTTACGGTGGCTTCTGCCGTGTGCCCTCCTTCTGCTTACTGCCTTCTGCCTCCTGCCTCCTGCCTCCTCCGTCGAGGCTTCCGATCCGGGTACAAGCGACTGGCCCATGTGGGGCGGGACCCCCGATCGCAACATGATTTCAAACATGAAGGGACTGCCCACAAGTTGGGATGTGAAGACAAAGAAAAGCGTTAAGTGGGTAGCCCTGCTGGGCTCGCAGACCTACGGCAACGTCGTTGTTTCAGGCGGTAAGGTCTTCGTAGGGACTAATAACGAGGCGAACCCGTCTTACGATCCTTCGATCAAGGGCGATAAAGGCATTCTGATGGCCTTCAACGAGGCGGACGGTGAGTTTCTTTGGCAGATGGTCCACGATAAGCTGGCCGCCGGCCGCGTCAATGATTGGCCCTACCAGGGTGTCGCTTCGTCGCCACTGGTTGAAGGAGATCGTGTCTACTACGTTTCAAATCGCGCGGAGTTGGTGTGCCTCGATACGCAGGGTTTCCGCGACAAGGAGAACGACGGCCCGGTTAACAATGAAAAGTTGGCCGGCGAGAGAAATGCCGACGTCGTCTGGAGTTTCGACATGATTGAAGAGGTGGGTTCCCTTCCGCACAATCTGGCAAACTCATCCCCAGTGGCTCACGGCGATCTCATCTTTATCAGCACGTCGAATGGGCAGGACGAGAGTCATGTAAATGTCCCGTCACCGAAAGCCCCGGCGATTATTGCGGTGAACAAGAAAACCGGCAAGCTTGTTTGGGAAGATAATTCTGTGAACGAGCGTATCCTGCACGGGCAGTGGAGCTCTCCGACCGTCGGAACAATTGGTGGTGTAGTGCAAGTGATCCACGGGCAAGGCGACGGCTGGATTCGCGGTTACGAAGCGCTGACAGGCAAAAAGCTCTGGGAGTTTGACCTTAACCCGAAAGACTCCGTCTGGCCGAAGACGCGCAATGAAGTGATCTCCACCCCCGTGGTTTATGAAGACAAGGTGTACATCGCCAATGGTCAGGATCCGGAACACGGAGAGGGCGTCGGCCACATGTATTGCATCGATCCAACCAAACGCGGCGACATTACCAAGACAGGAATGGTGTGGCATTACGACAAGATTCGCCGATCAATTTCCACCCCCGCTATTAAAGACGGCATCGTCTACCAGGCGGACTTCAGTGGCTTCCTGCACGCGCTCGACGCAAAGACTGGTCAGGTTCATTGGACACATGACCTCTTCGCCGCCGTGTGGGGCTCTCCGATGCTCATCGATGGAAAACTATACCTTGGTGACGAAGACGGTGACGTCGTGATCATCCAGGAAGGAAAGACTAAGAAGGTTATCAGCGAGATAAACATGGGTAGTTCTGTTTACTCCACACCTGTGCCCGCGAACGGCGTGATGTACATTTCAAATCGAAACCAGCTCTACGCTCTGGCGGAGATTCCGCAAGCAAAGCCTGCGGCCGCGCCAAAATGAGGTTTTCCCGGTCAGCACGAGCGAAGCGAGTGGGAACATGCCTGAAAGGTATGAAGTTAGTAGCCGGGGGCAACGCCCCCGGTAAGCGAACGTTTCAGTCCCGACCCTGGAAGGGTCGCAGTCTCGACGGATGACATCATGCAGGTGAATCTTTGTTTGGCTCGGTGCGACCCTTTCAGGGTCGGGAAGCTTTACAGTTTTCCGGGGGCGTTGCCCCCGGCTATTGACTTCGTCCCTTTCAGGGACAAACCGAATTGGTTTCGAATGTACCAGGCGCGGAGTCCTACGCGCTTGTCCTAGCTACTTTGTTCCGCGCCTGCGGAGCTTCTCAAAATCCATGAAACACTTATTGATTCTTTGCCTGTTGCTCTTCTTATCAACAGTAACCGCTCCGGCTCAAAACTGGCCCTCGTTTCGCGGCACCAATGCTTCGGGAGTGGCTGACGGCAGTAAACCTCCCAATACCTGGAACGCTGAGAAGTCGCAAAACGTTTTCTGGAAGGCTGCCATCCCGGGATTGTCTCACTCCAGTCCGATAGTCTGGGCCAATCGCGTCTTTGTGATAACTGCCATTAGCAGTGATCCGAAAGCGAGTTTCAACGCCAAAGACCGAGGCATCGGTCTGGCCGACGACAGCGTGAAGCACACGTGGAGGATCTACGCCCTCGACAAGACAACCGGTCGCCTAGTCTGGGAGAAGACAGCCTATGAAGGTGTGCCGAGGGCTAAACGGCACGTCAAGGCCACGCAGGCTAATTCCACACCAGTTACGAATGGTAAATACGTCGTCGCGCTCTTCGGTTCCGAAGGATTGGTTTGCTACGACGTGAATGGCAAGTTGATCTGGAAGCAGGATCTGGGAGTCTTGAACCCCGGTCTCTGGGATGACCCGTCTTCCTCTTGGGGTCACGCAGCCAGCCCAATCATCTACCGCGACTGGGTCATTATTCAGGCGGACGGACACAAACAATCTTTCATCGCGGCTTTCAATCTCAAAGATGGCAAGCAAGCATGGCGTGTGGAACGCGGTGAAATCACTTCCTGGGCCACGCCGACCATTCATGAAACTAAAGCACGTACGGAGCTGATTGCGAATGGCGGGCACTTCATTCGCGGTTACGATCCTCTGACCGGCAAGGAGCTCTGGCGTTTCTCAGACGACAACACCCAGGTCAAGATGCAGGCTCCGCTGGTAGCTCACGGACTTATTTTTATTACCGGGGGCTACCCGCCCGGGCGCGCGATGTATGCGTTCCGCTCAGGCGCCGTCGGTGACATCTCGCTTAAGCCTGGGCAGGAGACTAACGATTTTATTGCCTGGCGTTCCAGCAAAGGCAGCCCGTACACGCCGACACCCATCGTCTACGGCGACTTGCTCTACACCTGTGCTGATAACGGAGTGTTAAGCGCCTACGACGCCAAAACCGGTGAGTTGGTTTACCAGGAACGGCTGCCTAGTTCGTTCAGCGCCTCGCCCGTGGCCGCGGATGGAAAGCTGTATCTGGCCAGCCAGGATGGCGATGTCTTTGTCGTTAAGGCCGGACGCAAGTTCGAGCTGTTGGCCACAAATGCGATGGGACAGCCGCTGATGGCAACGCCAGCGATCTCCGACGGACTGCTAATCCTGCGTACTGATAACTACATTTATGCAATCGGGGAACGTAAGACGGCAAGAAAGCCTAACTCAGGAGAACAAAGACGTAGTTGAAAAGTTCAACCTTTAGCTTGCTGCGTGCCCCGCCGAGCAAGCTAAAGCTCGAACTCTCAACTGCTTGACTCCAGATGAAGTTAAGAACGTAGACGATGCAGCAATTCGACTTCAAACCCAGAACTCGCGTGATCTTTGGCGCGGGCGCAATCGAACGCCTCGGCGAATTGGCGCGCGAACTGAACTTTCGTCGCACCTTACTCGTTGCCGACCGGGGTCTGGTTGCCTCCGGTCATGTGGACGAAGCGTTGATGCCGCTGCGGCTGGCAGGAATTGAGGTTGCCGGCTTTCATGAGTTCGAAGTGAATCCTGATACGCGAATGGTCGAGGCCGGGCGCGGGTTTGCGGAGCCGCGCGATATCGATTCGATCATCGGTTTAGGAGGCGGCAGCTCACTCGATTGCGCAAAAGGAATCAATTTTCTCCTGACCAACGGCGGCGAGATGCGCGATTATTTGGGCTACGGCAAGGCAACACAACCGCTGCTGCCGATGATTGGCGTTCCCACTACGTCCGGAACCGGAAGCGAAGCCCAAAGTTATGCCTTGATTTCCGACGCACAAACACACGTCAAGATGGCTTGTGGTGATCCGAAAGCTGCGTTTCGGATTGCCCTCCTCGATCCCGCGCTGACTATCTCCCAACCACGCAGCATCACGGCAACCTCGGGCTTTGATGCCATCGCACACGCGGTTGAAACTTACGTTACGACTAAACGCAGCGGCTTATCGGAGTTCTTTTCCCGTGAAGCGTGGCGATTGCTGGAGTCCAACTACGAAATCGTTCTTGAACAACCCGATAATCTGGAAGCACGCGGTGCGATGCAGCTCGGATCCTTTTTCGCAGGTATGGCTATTGAGAATTCCATGCTCGGCGCCACCCACGCCTGTGCCAACCCGCTGACGACTCATTACAGCACGGTGCACGGTGCGGCCCTGGCGATGCTGCTTCCTTCAGTCGTGCGCTGGAATGGCGCGTTCGCCGCTGATCGTTATGCCGATCTGGTGCGATCGTCCCGTGTTCAAACCGGTGCTGCCGGCATTGCTCCGACCGAGACACTGGCCCAAAAACTGGAAGAACTCGCGTCTTTTGGCGCATTGCGCCGCAGCTTGAGCGCGGTCGGCGTTCCAGCAGCGGATTTACGCATGCTTGCTGCGGAGGCTGCCGAACAATTGACTGGAACGTTTAATCCGCGGCCGTTTGATCAGGCAGGCGCCTTGGAGGTTTACGAGCAGGCGTATTTGTGAGCAAGGTGGTGACGAAAAGAACCGATCCACGAAACCAAGGTTCGTGTGATTTCGTGGATCGTCTTAGCCTTTCCTTTATTTACAATCGTTTTTTGGACTGTATGAACACTGACAGAACTGAATCGACATCATTACAAACAGGAGGAAGAATAGTGCGGTCTCATTTGTTTTTTGTAGCTCTATACTTTTGTTTTTTGCTATCCCCACTGCGCGCGCAGGACACGCCTGCGGACAACTGGTCGCAGTTTCGCGGTAATCACCGGCTCACGGGTGTCTCACAATCTGCGGTACCAACCACTTTGAAACTTCTGTGGACTTACGAAGCAGGTGAATCGATCGAGTCTTCGGCAGCTATTATTGGCGGGACGGTTTTCGTGGGTTCGCAAAAAGGCGAACTCATTGCACTCAGTCTCGAGAATGGCTCCGTCTACTGGAAGTTTTCGACCGGCTCACCGATTGGCGAATCGTCACCGGCTTTCAGCGCCGGTGTGGTCTACATCGGAGACCTCGGCGGCTGGATAAACGCTATCAATGCTTCCACTGGCCAGAAACTATGGGCCTATAAGACAGGTGGGGAGATCAAATCGTCACCGGTGGTAGCGGGAGATCGAGTGTTAATTGGTTCATACGATCAGCACCTTCACTGTCTCTCGACGCGAAACGGATCACTTTTGTGGAAAGTGAGAACAAACGGGCCAGTCCATTCAACTCCGAGCATCTCAGGCGGGCAGGCATACATTGCCGGCTGTGATGAAGTTTTTCGCGCGATTCGCATTTCTGATGGCCGGGAGGTATTCACAGTCACTTCCGGCGCTTACACCGGAGCTTCGCCCGCACTGAGAGACGACGCAGCTTACTACGGAACATTCGACAATGAAGTGTTAATGGTCAACCTTAAGGACCGCAGCATCGATTGGCGCTATCAGCATCCCCAACGCAAGTTTCCCTTTTACTCATCCGCCGCAGTCTTTCAGGACCGAATCGTCGTAGGAGGTCGCGACAAGATGGTCCACGGCTTAAATGCCGCAGGCAAAGGCGTCTGGACATTCACCACTCAAGCGCGCGTTGAATCTTCTCCGGCCATCGCCGGTGAGCGCGCGTTCGTTGGTTCGAATGATGGACGTTTCTATGTTTTGAATCTCACCACGGGAGCCAAGCTCTGGGAGTTTACTGCCGGCGCCCCCCTATCCGCCTCACCGGCGATTGCCCGAGGCCGTATCGTCATCGGCGCGCAGGATGGACGGCTTTATTGCTTTGGCTGATCCGATGGAGCGCGGGCATCCTGCCCGCATAGCGTGC
>Ga0136623_10000124_pt1 | contig 19122 bp, 15 predicted proteins | sample AntDrymUQ4492106_2_FD_104656 | JGI IMG/M metagenome (GOLD analysis project Ga0136623, IMG submission 104656) | Polar desert sand microbial communities from Dry Valleys, Antarctica - metaG UQ449 (21.06) | ecosystem: Environmental > Terrestrial > Soil > Desert | place: Antarctica: Dry Valley...
GGTATGCGTTCGAGCGTTTGAGGTTACATCGGATCGAGGCAAACGTGCAGCCGGAGAACACTCCATCATTGGCGCTGGTGAGACGCGCGGGTTTCGTTAAGGAAGGCTACTCGCGTCGCTACCTGAAAGTATGTGGTAAGTGGCGTGATCATGAGCGATGGGCAATAGTCGCAGAAGATTGGCGCTCACGAGACTAGCGGCGGGCGAGCGATGAAGTGTTGGTGACTGGCGACCGATTGGATCACTTCATTTCCACCGCGACACAGATTTGGGAACATTTCCACGTCGGCTGTGGAAAAATCTGTGAACAACTTGTGTTGCTGCGAGCCAAGCTCTTGCCGTTCTTAGACTTCTAGCAAAATGCACACGCCAGCGGCACGCGTCTAAAGTCTTCACAAACTATTGTTTGCATAATTGAACAGAGCGCACGGCACAAACAATTGATTTGCGTTCTAATAACCTCACCCACGAACACACATTAGTTCTACCTCTATGAACCGCCTTGTCTTGATTTTTCTTGCCGGCTACCTGATCGCGGTTTGTTCATGCGCGCAACTTCCCAGGCAATTGGTCGCAAACGATGATTCACGGTTGAGAGCGGCCCCGGACGAGAGGCTTGCTGCAAATGGTATTAACATCAACACAGCTTCCCTCACGGAAATTGAGAAGCTACCGGGAATCGGCGAGGTTTTGGCTGGACGAATCATCGCGCACAGACAAGAACACGGCCCCTTTCGACGCGTGGAACACTTGATGATGGTGCGGGGCGTCAGCGATCGCAAGTTCCGAGAGATTCGTTCTTTGGTAAGGGCGGAGTGATCTAAATCCCGTAGGGAGGCGATGTTTATAGACCCGAGTTCACTCTGCGGGACTGAGCCCCGCTAGGGGCGAGATATGTCGTTTTGCTTCGCTGAACTCGGACATCGAGTCTATCTGATGAAATTGCAGCAAACCGACCTTCACAAAGCCGTCCGAGACATATTTGACGCTGGCTTGTGTGCCGTTAATGCGCGCAATGCAATCTGCAGCGGAGTAAATCTCGAAGGGCCATCGCTTAGAATTTTTGGCACCGCCTTCGATACCTCAGATCGACCAATATCCGTCGTGGCAATCGGCAAGGCCGCGCCAGCTATGGCTGTTGCACTAAAAAAACGTCTGGGAGATAAAATCAATCGTGGTGTGATTACCGGTCCAAAGCTGTCAGCGGGCGAATCGTTTGTCTCTGATCGGTGGCGAGTATTTTCTGGCGGGCATCCCTTGCCGAATCAAGAGAGTCTTGACGCCGCCGAAGCAACTCTTGATCTGTTAAGGCGCGCCAATGAAGGGCGGGCGTTGATAGTTTTTCTGATTTCCGGTGGCGGTTCAGCAATGATTGAGTGGCCGGCTAACCCGCGCATCAGGCTCGCTGATCTGCGAGAAGCGAACCGCCAGCTTGTTTCCTGCGGTGCCTCTATCGCGGAGATTAACTCGGTGCGACGGGCATTCTCCGCCGTAAAAGGCGGAAAGCTCGCCGCGCTTGCTCCCAAAGCAGATCAGGTCACGCTGATTATCTCGGATACCAATCAAGGTGATGAAGCCAGCGTCGCCTCCGGACCAACGCTGGTACCATCAGCGGATAGTCCCGATCCGAGGCAAGTCGTGGATCGCTACCGTCTCCGTTCGTCATTACCTGCATCCATTCTTGCGGCCATCGACCACCTTGAGAGCAAAATCCCTCCGCCGGCCACGGCGGCTCACCGCAGACATTACGTTTTGTTGGATAACCAAACAGCAATTGAGGCTGCTGCTACGAAGGCCCTTGAACTCGGATTTCAAGTCCAAGTAGCCAACGATATCAATGAACAGGCAATAGACGCCGGGTGCGACTTGCTTGTAGCTCAGCTCGACGCACTTAAAGAGCGAACTGGCGGGAAACCTGTCTGCCTGCTTTCAGGTGGCGAGTTTTCCTGCCCCGTAGTCGGAAATGGTATAGGCGGACGAAACCTGGAAACTGCTTTGCGCTGTGCTATGGCTTTCGACAAGCGCCGGCAACAAGAAGAACGGGGTCTCGAACACTTGGTCGTGCTTAGCGCCGGCACCGACGGCGTGGATGGAAACAGCCCTGCCGCAGGGGCTGTTGCGGATGAGGCCTCACTTCGGCGAGGAATGGCGCTCGGACTCGATGCTGAGGAATCTCTGGTGAAAAGCGACTCATATACCTTCTTCAGTGCTCTGGGCGCTGCGATTGTTACCGGACCGACGGGCACAAATGTCCGGGACCTACGGGTTCTGCTCGCAAGTGCAGGCTAGCCCTTATACTGGGCTACCCATTTCGCCGGCCATGATAAATTGTACCGAGCTAGCTTCTTGACTCAGCACCTGCAGAAAGAATATAAGGGTGATCGCCCTACTCTTCGTGACGTAGATTTACCTGCACCAACTTCTCAACGCACAACCAACTTTTACGCGCAGGAGGCAAGAAATTCTTTGGCAATTAATCTGGAGCCGACAACTGATTTCCTGGAGTCGGACGAGAAACGAACTCCGCTCTCACTGCAGACTCTGGTGGAGGCCCTTGAAACGCAGGGTCGTCCGCCTTCGCTGGCACAGCTCTATCACTGGTTGGAGAATGCGGAGATCAGCCGCGCAGAGCTGCAGCCCTATCTCGGCTTCAAAGAAGGTAATTATTGGCGGCACCGAGTCTGTCGCAACGCCTTTGTTGAGATGCTTGTCCTATGCTGGCGGCCCGGCCATCGCACCCCAATTCACGACCATAATGGCTCACACGGCGCAGTGATGGTCTATGACGGCGTACTCTGGGAAACGATTTTTGCTTTTGATACGGAGCGAGGACTTTGTTATCGGTCAGGGCGCCAATACAACTCCCGAGAGGTAACTGGGGCCGGCGTTCCTGACATCCATCAACTGGGCAATCCTGACGTAAGTGGTCAGGACCTTATTACGATTCACATCTACGCCCCTCCATTGGGAGTGCTCAATACATACAAAGTAGGTAGTCCTGAGATCGACCTCTTTACTCCTGACGATTCTGATAGTTAAAGCAAAAACTCCTGCCGCGAATCCAAACTACTTAGTTGCGAGGCGGCTCTGCCCCAGGAACGTTGTCACTTCAAGTTTGTGTCCGTCGCTGGTCACGGTAATCATACCGTTCGAGCCAGTAGTAAGAACCTTGGCGCACACGTCCTTCCAGCGCTTCACAACTTCTTCGTGCGGATGTCCAAACATTGAAGTTTGACCCACCGAAATAATTGCATACTCGGAACCAGTAGCATTAACGAAAGCCTCCGTGGAAGATGTCTTGCTCCCATGGTGTGCCACTTTCACGACATCCACGCGGAGATCAGGTTCACCGTCGAGCTGCTTCAGTATCGCGGCTTCAGCGCCGCGTTCTATGTCGCCAGTCAGCAGAATCGTCGTTTCGCCAAATTGCAGACCCATCACCACTGAGTCGTCATTTCGGGACGGCGCCCCAGGATCCGCAGATGGCGGAGGCCAAAATACGCTGACAGTAGCGCCGCCAAATCTCAAGACATCGCCCGCACTAAGCACCAGCGTCGGAATTCCCTTTGATGTGACAGCGGTTGAGAACTTCGCATACTCGGGATCATCGCGGGGCACTCTCGCCACCAACGCAGCGCCCACATTAAAATTACGCGCTACAGCATTTAGTCCGTCAATGTGATCTGCGTCTGCATGAGTCGCTAATATGTAATCGACCCGATCCATTCCTCGCCACCAGAGATATTCAGAAACGACCGCCTCCCCCACGCTGCGAGTATCTCGCTCAAACGCTTCTGCTCCCAGATCTTCTGTTCCCGCATCCAGAAAGTTGGGTCTTCCACCACCATCGACAATAATGGTTGTTCCATCCGGCATCGTCACGAGAGCTGCATCGCCCTGGCCAACGTCGAGGAAATCGATATGAAGTTTGCCGTCAGCGCGCCGAGCACTTAACGGATGCAAAACTATAAGAGCCAACGCGAGTAGTTGAGCGACAGCGACACACTTCGCAACTCGTGATCCCCTGCCGTTTGGTGCTGGGCGAGGGGGAGCGCCTAACGGATTCCAGCTCAAGAGTAAAAACCAAAGACTCACAAGCGGTACGTAATACAGCGCATATATCGCTCCCGCCCATCCCGAGTATTCCGGCAAGCGAATTGAAGCTACACCCCATAGCGCAAACGGATCGACGCTATGCACCATTGCCCAGTTGAGACCGTTGGCAACGCTGCTCAAAGCGGCCCCCAGCACCGAAGTTACTTGCGCGGCAACGAGCGCCGCGATCGCAACCGCACCGAGCGCTGCCATGATCAGGCTCACACCAATATTCAGAACGATGGACGCGAGCGATAGCCGATGAAAATAGATGATCAGCAACGGTAACAAGGTGATTTGAACACTCACCGAAACAATGATTGCTCCAAACGCATAACGCATTAGGCCTTGAATGCGATATTGCTCGAACCTCGCGGCCAGAGGCTCTTTGAAAAGCCTATAGGTGTAGTTCGAGCGAGCCATCTCTTTTTTCCACTCTTGCTCGCTCCAGAACAGGCACTCGCAGAAACTTCTTAACCACTTGGCACATGACGGTGGGTAGGGCGTTTCGCGGGTTGGCTGCCAGGATCCAATCGCGGAGAATTTTTGCAGCAATGGCCACGCTATGCCGACAATCGCCAGCACCGATAGAAATGTCAGTTGAAACGAAGGATCGAACAAGTCGCTCGGCCGCCAAACAAGCAAGAGCAGCGCCGCCGCGCCAAGTGCGTTTAGCGAAGCGCCGCGACGACCCACAACGGGCGCAAATGCTACCAGCGTGAACATCAAAGCCGCGCGAACCACTGACGCCTCTGCTCCCACCGCCAGCGCATAAGACCATAGGACCGTAGTTGATAGAAGGAACTGGAAGCCCACTTTCTTTGAAATGCGGCGGGCAATCAGGAAGACAAGTCCGCCGATAAAACTAATATGCAGGCCGCTGATCACAAGGACATGAAAGGTGCCGCCGTCGCGAAATCGCTCGGCCGCTGAATGTGAAAGATAGTAGCGATTACCGATTAATGCCGCATTGAGCACACCGGCGGTCTCGGCTGCAAAATGTGAGTTAATCTGCTGCTCGAGTTGTTGTCGCCAGCCGTAGAGCCAAGCCAACGGAAGAAATACGCGCTCGTCATCCAGACGCTCGATCAGCAGAGGACTCTTTACAAAGCCCGTTGCGTCATAGCCTTTACGCTCCAGATATTCGGTAAGTGTCGAGACACCGGGATTGCGGAAGTTGTCGGCCCGTTTGAGAGCGGTCATCACCCGGATGCGTGCGCCGTAACGTAACTCGAGGCCGTCATATTCTGCTTGCTGCCCCTTGTTTTGCACTGATGCGAATAGTAGAACGACGCCCGAGACACTTCTCTCCACGCCTTTTGACCTTAGCTTCTCGACTCGCAGGGTGAGATATGAACTCGCGGGCGCTAACTCCGGCTGTCGCTCTAACACTCCGGTAAGTTCATGCGGCTCTCCATTAGCGAGTGCTCCATCATCGATCAGTCTTTTTAGTTGGTCAGATGCGGCGCTAATGGTTTGAAGCGAGGCAAGAGAGGCTCCAGCGAACATGAAGGCTATCGTAACGAAGACGGTGGCTGCGCATTCGCTTTGTTTACGCAAACACCCAACAGTAAGGAGCGAAGTCAGCGCACAGAGAACAAGCAGAACAGTGAGAGGCAACGCAAAAAAGCGTGCTGCCACAATCCCCGCTATTGATGCTGTGGCTAACTGCGCCAGAGGATGAGCGAAAAACGGTTGCTGGTGAGGAGCAACGTGCATCGGTGATGGTCAGAAACTGACAGATAAAAACAGATCTGAGATCTCAGATGTTAGATGTCCAGTGATAACTACATCTTTGAGCCCGCAAGCGGGAGCATGGAAACTGGCGAATCAACCGCTGACAGCCGCGGCATTTTCACAGAAGTCGCCGCCAAAAGCTATGCAAGTTGTGTAACCACGTAAGGTGTCTGCGTATCGTTGCACACGATCATAGACTCGAATCTCAACGGCTTCAATAGGCGCGCTTTTCTCCTGCCACCGACATTCCATGGCTGCTAAGAAAGGTGCGGAATCCGGCAAGGGTCTGATCGGTATCCGGCAATTCGACCGGCGAAATAGAGAGAGAGAACTTTGTCTCGGAAGGAAATTGAGTAAGCTTCTCCTTCAGAGCATCCATCGACTGGAATTCGTATTGCGCGACTCGCGCATGAAACCCAACCGACGAAGATCCAAGCTCAAGGAAGATGGTCGGCTGGTCTTCCCAGATCTTCAGATAGCTCTCCAGTTGTTGTTGGATGGGGCGTACCTTCGTCAGTTGTGAAAGCCGTTGCAGTCTGGTCTTGTCCGACAACCACGACTTGCCCGTGGCCAGAGCCTGCACTAGGTTCTTGCCCAATCCGAGCTGATAGACTTTTTCGTTGAGGCCATCTGCAAACATTCTATCCAGTTGCGACTCACGTCCGTTCCACTGCGCGCTCCAACTCGCGTACCGCTGCCAGAGAGGGGATTCAGCTGCAGACGACCCAAAATTTCCCAGCATCGTTGCCGCGGTCATTGCAACTTCCGGATCGGGATCATCGAGGCTCTGAATGCCAATCTGCTCGAGGACGGGATCATAGCGAATCTCAGAGATGGTCTGAAACAGGCCGTGATTGCAAGCCGAGAACTCGTTACCGCGAGAGGCAACGGCTTGCTCAATGCGCGGTCCAGCTATTGCAGGGTTCACACGCAGCAGGTATGCGAGAATCGGATCTTGAATGGAGCAGGCCCACTTGCCGATCTTCGCATCCAGCTTTTCTGTAATCTGCGGAAGAATCGCAGCAGTCGCGTAACGAGCGATGAGCGAAGCAAGATGCGCTAAGCCATCTAAATCGTCACTCGTGACGAAGTGTTCAGCCAAAGTAAAGTCGACCTCGGGAAGCGTCTCATCTGGGAGTATGCCGAGCACTCGCGCGTCAAACCGGGGACGAGGCCGGGAGATTTCAGTAATGATTGACGGACGCGCGCCTGCCGGATCGAGTTCGTACCAGCGTCGTAAGGCGCTGGCACTAATCTGCCGAGAATCATACGCCTTTGACTCTCGCATTTCCGGAAAATCATGGTAGAACTGAGCGTACTTTCGGAGGATCGGCAGCATTGCCGGACTCCGGATCTTATCCCAACGGTGACTCAGCAGAGTGTTCTGCTCATTAGAAGGTAATTGATCGAACATCGATACCAGTTGGCTGACCAGCTTGTCCGCGGTCTGAGGAGGCAATGCATTCGCATTCCAAGCCTCATTCACAGCAGTGCTCAGGCTGATCGACAGAGCATTGCCACGCTTGTTGGGCAATGCTGAAACCAATTCTTCTACAGCCCTTTGTTGGCCTTCACGCCAATTCGCATTAGTGGCGCTGGGATCAGAGTGAACTATACGCAGTGTATAGAGAAAGTTGCCGTTGATGGGGTGATCGGAATCGGCAAGTGCCTCTTCGAGTGCGCTGCGGACAGCTGAACGCTCCGGCGAAGAGATCAGACCAAGCATGTAAATATAGTCGAGTCCACCGGGATCTTCGCCCCGCATGCGCTTGGCCATCTCCCGGGCCGCGTCGGCCGTACCCAGAAAGCGAAGCGTCTCAACAGCCTGCCTGCGTGAGTTCGCATGCTGCTCCATCTGGTCTGGCTTCGTTGGTGCCGGCGCGGCCAAATTCCTCACAGCGTCCTTCACTACTCGCTTTTGCCAGACGGGATCCGCCGCGACGATCTTCAGCGTGATCTTATTTGAACGCGCTGTGACGGCCGAAGCGCCCAATGGGTTTGATTGATCACGCGCTCCGACTCTACTGCTGGATACAATGAGCCGGTATTCTCCGGGCTGAGTGAAGCGCACCCATTCGTTGAGGTTGAGCTTGATGGTCGCGGGTTCAGAACTCAGAAACCTTGAGGTCGATAGGCCGCCCATGCTCCAGATGTAGGTGGGCAATGGATCGACTGCGCCCTGTGCCGGCGAGATAGTGAAGTGCTCATGATTCATCCGCCCGCTGCGGTCATACTGGGCCATGTTGATTTGGTAACGATCTTTGACGGTGCTGCTGAAGTTGAGTTGCAGGGGAATGGTTTCGCCGATGTGGAACTCCCGCTGATTAGTAGCAATCGAGACTTCGAGCGCAATCTTAGGATCCACCGGAGGCGTAGATTGAGCGCAGGTACGCACGACGGCAATTCCAACGAACAAGAGGAGGCTAAGAGGTCGCATATTCTTTCATTCGCAGAACGATTAAACATCAAAAACTTGTTCCGAAGCCAGGGCGGCGAACCAAACCGGCAAAGACTCCTGAAGACACCATCTAAAATAGCTCCCGAGCATCAGGGACCAGCAGTTAGCCTCATTCGCATCCACTTCTGTATTCATTGGCATAACTGAGGTGTACGACAGTTTCGACGTGATGGGTTTGCGGGAACATATCAAACGCGGTCACGGATTCAAGCGAGTATCCGCCGGCGAGAAGTTTCTTAAGGTCGCGGGCCAGTGTGGCAGGGTCACAGGATACGTACGAGATGTGGCGTGGCTGCAGGGCAAGAATTCCCTTGATCACCGTCGTTTCGGCGCCGGCGCGCGGTGGATCAAGTAAGACAAGGTCGACTGGCGCGGTTTCAGCTGGCATGTCATTCAACCATACGCCAACAGGCGCCGTGTGAATCCTTGCATTTGAAAGCTTCGCGCTTTGCAGATTACGCAATGCAAACTTCGCGGCCAGCGGATTTGATTCGACACCAATCACTTTCTCAAAGCGGGTGGCGAGCGGAACTGTGAACAGACCGGCCCCGCAATAAAGGTCAATAGCGACTGTGCCGCGTGCATCTCCAGTCGCGTTGGCGATTAATTGTACGAGCAGTTCCTGGTTGATTTGAAAAAAGGTGTCAGCACTGAATTGGTAAGCGTAGCCTCCAATCTTGCGACTGACATTCTTCGTCTGAAAACCCGCCCAGCCCGGGGCGAGCGACACTCCTTCGTCACCCGCCACGGCTTCGATATTCCTTACTCCCGCGGGAAATGAGTCGCTCTCAAGGCTGGCTCGCAGATCCTCCAGAGTGGCCTGCAATACAGGAGTCAACACAGCGCAGTCCGCAACATCACAAACTCTGCGAGACCCCCGCTCGAAATAGCCGAGTTCCCTGGTTTCGGGATCGACTTGCCAGTTGGCTCGGGCGCGGTAATGCCACTGATTTGGCGACGGCTGGATCTCGAACTCAGCAGGAAGCTCGACGTGCGCAATCCGGTGCAGACAATCGCGAATGATCTCCACTTTGGCTTTGAGCTGCGCTTGATAATCCAGTTGTTGAAAATCACAACCACCGCAGCGGCCGAAGTAAGGACAGGGAGGTTCGACCCGAGCCGGCGACGGCTTGATGATCTCTATAATCGAAGCAAAGGCCACGTTGCCGCGAGTTCGGTCGATCTGTACGCGCACAACATCGCGGGTCGCCGCCAGCGAAACGAAGATGGTTTGGCCATCGGCATGCGCCAAACCAACGCCGCCAGGCAGGATGCGCTCGATTTCGACTTCCAGAATTCTTAGTGGCTCATCCTGCATTCTGGTATCAGCGAATACCGCTTGCTCTCTTAGTCTAACAAACAGTCTAACGCAAAAAGGCGGGTCAACACCCGCCTCTCTGGCCCTCAAAGGCTTGAAACGATCTTGCTTGCTTCAATATGGTCGACCTGGCGAAGGATTCGCGTTCCACTGTTGTTGCGGTGGCGGAGGCGCCATGTAGACGGGGCCGGTATCTTCAAGCTCAAGCTTGATCCCTCCGACCACCCCAGCCGCAAAGTTATAGACCAACGCGCCGATCGCACCGCCGATGAAACCCATAAACCCGTACATGATCGGAAGCACGATCATAATTGCGAGTCCCCCGACAACTGAGCCAACACCTCCCAGGGCTTGACCCTCTCTACCCGGCGCCATTGCGGCAATCGCGGCACCGAAAATCATGAAGGCGAGGCCATAAAGCACACCGATGATTAAACCGATAACGAACATAAGCAAGCCCTGGAGTTTCGCAACAGACAACACACCAAGCCGCCTGATTGTCATTTCAGTCATTTTTCTCCTCTTATAGATAAAACAAGCTCAAACGCGGCACGGCAAACTGCTCTCTTAATCTTTTCTGCAGCAGATTATCGACGGTTTGTTTGTACACTGCCTTGTCCATGTGACTGCGATACGGCCGCAGCTGTTCCTTCACCTCGCTGGTGGCGGCATTCAGTTGTTCTGTGGGAATAACTGACCGGATCGACTCGCTCAGCATTCTTTCCAGACCGGTCAGTGACACTTCAAGTTTCTGAGCGTCCGCGCGCGTGGACTGGTTGAAGTCTCGCTCCAACTCCTCCAACAGGTTGGCCGCGCGCGTGAGAGCATCACTGAGATCGTCGGCGCCTGCTCGTTGCCGTTGCTGAAAGGTATTCAAAAGGGCGGTACGCGCTCGTTGGAGGTGTTCCACGATTGCTTGCCGAGGAAAAGGTAGTCCCTCGTCTTCACTTCTACCATCCGTACCTGCATACCCTTCAGTGTTGTGCTCCGCTCCGGCGCCGACGCGAGACTCAAGCCACTCGGCATATTGAGCTTCGACCTCTTCCTGGCAATAGAGAAGAGATTTGACACTGCGCTTCCTGGGTTTTGCTTCCCAGGAATCGAAAGCTTTTTCTATACCACGCAAGGCGATATGGAGCGGCACGCCTTGCTCTTTCCAGGTCTCAATCAGCGCCCAATCGATGGAACTAACAAGCAGGTGCTTTCCGCGACGACGAATAAACGCGTCTTCGACTTCAGTAAAGTAATTAAAATAATTCACTGCATTGTAGATTGGCGATCCACGTCCCTATGCGATCCACTGTACCAACGTCGCTCGGCTCATTGTTGGATTTGATCGACCTAACTCCTATGCCCGTTCCGAGATACTACTTAACATGGGAATTTCGCAGGTTGGGAAGGGGGCAAGGCTTTGCGCGCCCCCGCTCTGGAGATGGCGCACGTCTCATGAGTGTCAGTGGCTTTGCATCTTGAGCGGGGGCGCGCAAAGCCTTGCCCCCTTCCCAACCTGCGAGTTTCTGTCTCTTGAGTGGTAACCGCGATCGATGTCAATTTTTTCAAAGCTTCTACCGCGTGGTGGTACTGACTCATCGCATCGCACACCTTAATCTCGGTGACAATGGTCTAATACATGCCCGCAGATCGCCTGGTTTTCAATCGCAAATCCAAAATTAAAAATCATTTTGTGCGTTCGTAAATCAAACGTAACCCTTCCAACGTCAGCGTATCGTCAACGAGTTCGATAAACTCTGACCCGGTCGCGATCAGCGAGGCGAGGCCACCGGTGGCAACTACCCTCGCTGCACCGCCAAGTTCGTTGAGCATCTGTCTCAGCACGCCATCAACCAATCCAGCATAGCCGTAGTAAAGACCGGACTGCATTGCCGCGACGGTTGACGATCCGATCACGGTTCGCGGCCGCTTAATATCAACTCGCGGAAGTCGGGCGGCCCGTTCAAACAGCGCGTCCGTTGAGATCATTATCCCAGGAGTTATCGCGCCGCCCAGATACTCCCCTTTTTCGTTCACCGCGTTGAAGGTTGTAGCGGTGCCAAAATCAACGACGATACAAGGGGCCCCATATTTCTTAATCGCTGCCACGGCATCCACAATGCGGTCAGCGCCCACATCGGAAGGGGGCTCGTATAGAATTGGCAGTCCGGTATCTGTCGTGTGGTCCACGAAGAGCGGGGTTAAGTGAAAATACACCTCAGACATGCGCTTAAGCGTGTAGTTAAGCGGGGGCACAACCGAGGCGATGGCAATTGCGCTGATGGTCTTGAAGTCGAGGCCGGCAAGCTCGAACAAGTTGCGTGAGTGGACGCCATACTCATCTACTGTGCGCGAGCGCGCTGTCGTCAGACGCCAGTGCGCGACGAGATCAGGTCCTCGGAAAACTCCGAGCGACGTATTTGTGTTGCCAACGTCAATTACTAAGAGCATATGTTAGATCCTGGCTTTTCGGGTTTTCAGTCACAGTGCTTGTTAGCACCTCCTCCAAGAGGTCGCAGGCGACTGCGGCGCCTCGCTCGCCATGTATCTGCTCGCCAACCTTTTTAGCTTTCTCCGAATACTGCTGCTCGGTCAGGAGAACCTCAAGCTCTTTCGCGATCCGGCGGGCAAAATAGTGTTTTCGATAAAGCGTGCGACTGGTGCCAAGTTTCTCCGCGTGCGCTGCATTGTCAGGCTGATCGAAGGCGAAGGGCACGATCAATGTCGGGATTCCAGCGCGCAGACCCTGCGAAGTAGTGCCAACACCTCCATGATGGACCATCACGCAGCCACGCTCAAGGAGCGGTTCGAAAGGCGCGTAATCAACGGCAATGATCTCTGCAGGCAAAGATTCCTGGAGCTGGTTACGCTGGTCGCCAATTAACAAGACCGCGCGGCGTCCGAGCATTTTGGTGGCGGCAACGCTTTCCCGATAAAAATCGCGCGCCACCCACACTGCTGAAGTCCCGAGCGTAAAAACGATTGGCGGCGGTCCCTGGTCCAAAAACCTAGACAGCTCCGCCGGCATCTCCTGTTCGTTGCGACCGCCGTAAAAAGCAAAACCCGTAACCCGCGTTTGCGGGGGCCAATCGGGTTGGGGCTGGGCAAACAACTTAGAAAAAAGCGCAAGCACTAGTTTAGGCGAATGCTGCCCTTCAAACACAGGGTTGCCGCGGTCTGGCAAGCGAAGTTCGTCGCGAAACTGCGCATAATGCTCGTTCTTATAATGCTTTTTAGCCTGGTTGAAGAAAGCGCCAAGAACGCGCGGCCCAAAGATCTGCATGTGCCGCATCCACTGCCAGAAAGGCGGCACGGGCGGATCGTAAGCCGACAAGAACGAGACGGGCGCCAACACACTCGACACCCACCGAATCCCTGTTTTCTGAGCGACGAGCGGACCGGCGAAACTTATTGGATGAGTGAGTAGCAGATCAGCTCCGTCTGCCGCCTGCAACAGATCCTCATAACCTTCGCGCACGAAAGGAAAGAGCAGTTCGTTCAAGAGAAAACTGCTCCCTGTCCTCGGCTCCATAATCTTTTCCATCATCTCAGGATCTTGTTCCTGAGGCGGTGGAATGTGCGGTCCCACCGGAACAAACTCGAAACCCGCCGCCTCCATCTTCTCGCGATACAGTTCGCTGGTTGCGATCACGGGAAGATGACCGCGCCGCTGCAACTCCAGCGCGATCGCCATGTAGGGATGGATGTCGCCGAACGATCCGAAAGTAGACAGGACGATGCGTTTGCCATCAGGCATGGATAAAACTTTAGGTCCTTTCTTGACTGCAAGCTAACCGCAGTGTGGCATCTGTATAGACATTGCATCCTTAACGGGAGTGCGTATGCAATATTTTGCTCACAAACACAAAAACGCTGGGGTTATGGGTACTGACGCAGTTTGTCTCCACAGAAGCGTCGCACGGCACAGTGTCAATGAAGTCAGTACCGTAACGCGTCGCGTCACTGCTGCGGATAACGACTGTCAGTGTCAGGTGCACAGTCATGCTCTTAGTCAGTAACCAAAGCTTCAATTGACACTGGAACTCGCCAGCGCAGCCAGGAACCCGACGCTACCGCGTATCGGTACTGACTTCATTGACACTGCGGCTTCAATAGCAACGATCAAACTGCATCAGTACCGAGTTTGGATTTCAGAGGGCAGAGACTAGACAGCACGAGTGCGCACCGCGGTAACATCACCGGCTCGCACAATCTTGATCTCACCTGCTGACGTCTCTAACCGCAAGGCGCCATCGCTTTCAAGGCCACGCGTTGTGCCTTCGAGAATCACATCGCCATTAGACACTACTATTCTTTTGCCTTGCGCATAAGACGACCTCTCGCTCCACGCGCGAATTGTTTCTTCCTCCCCTCTTGCTGATTGCAAAGTCATATAGTGCCGCTCAAGTGCCCGGATCAGGGCTTGTAAGACAACTTCCAGATCGGGTTCCTTACCCGTAGCTGATTCCACAGATGTAGCAGTCTCGTGGAGCTCGGGTGGCAGGGCCGCACTTGTCAGATTGATTCCGATGCCCAGAATAACCGCTCGTTTGGACATTTCTGTTTTCTCAGTTGTCTCAGCCAGTATCCCGCACAGCTTTCGATTGTTTGCAAGGATGTCGTTGGGCCACTTGATGTCGGTTCGCAAACCGCAAGCCTCAAGCAGCGCGTCATGTACGGCGAGCGAAGCCATCAAGGTAATCAGCGGCCAGGCGCTCTGATCGATCCGGGGCCTGAGCAGAATGCTGAAATAAAGACCGGCGCCTTGCGGCGAAATCCACTGTCGTTGCAACCGACCGCGACCTGCCGTTTGCTCGCTCGCAACTATGCACAGACCTTCAGAAGCCCCCGCAACGGCCCGCTTGGCCGCCTCAAGATTAGTTGAAGCGAGCGAATCGAAACGCAGAATCCCTGGCTGGTAAATGTTCATGAGCAATAAACGACGGTCTCTATTAGTGCGGTGGTCGGTTGACGGTGATCGCTTCCTTCGGCGTGCTCAGTTCTGGTCAAGAGAAAACACAGAGACATTCTAAGACAAGTGTCGGTAACTGGCACGAATACTATGTTCCTTAGGGGGTTGAGACATCTCGCTCCAGACCCACCGCTTACCGAGAGTGGGGGAACTCAATTCTTGATGTTAATAGGCTCGTGGGCAATCTCAAGGTCGGGAAGGTGAACCCTGTCCCCGCTGCAAGTTTGAAAGCCGCCAGCAACGCCCTGGCAGATTGAGGTTCGATCACTTGCGAGCCATGTGCTTTTGGAGGGTGAGAGTGAATTGAGTTGTTAGCGTCTAAACGATTCTTGTTTTCGTCGTAACAGCGGGGACCCCGACCTTGAGATTGCCCACCAGCCTCTTAACATCAAGAATTGAGTTTTCCACCCACCCGCTACCGCGTGGTGGTACCGACCTCATGGGAGGCGAGAAAGCGTGATGGCGAGCGGTATTAGCGGTTTGCCTTTTGGAGTGTCGCAGTTATTACCTTTCGACTCCGGGCCACGATTTCACTGCGCCGAACGCACACTCTGCGTTAACATGCCCGCCGCGATCTGCGCAATGTAATTACTGCATAACCAAGCGATTACGTGAATAGGAGGATTCGCCAATGAAAGTGCTCACCCTTCTGCTTTCATTCGTTATCGTCACGACCATAGCTGTCTTTCAAAGACGGACCGCTGTTTTTCCGGCAGGTGCGATCGTAGATCTTTCTTACGCGTTTGACTCGGAAACTGTCTATTGGCCCACGGCCGAAACGTTCCATCTCGAAAAGGATTTTGCGGGCACTACGGAAAAAGGTTTTTATTATTCCGCCAATAAATACTCAGCGGCTGAGCACGGCGGCACGCACATTGACGCTCCAGTCCACTTCGCAGAGGGCCGTCAAAGTGTCGATCAGATTCCCCTCGATCAACTGATCGGTGCAGGTATCGTGGTGGACGTTACAAAGCAATCGGAGGGTAATCCCGATTACCTCATTACGGCCCTGGACCTGTTAGCCTGGGAAAAGAAAAATGGAAAGATCGCAACGGGCACGATTGTGATGCTACGCACCGGCTTCGGCAAATATTATCCTGATCGCAAAAAGTATATGGGAACTGCGGAGCGCGGACCGGCGGCAGTGGCCAAGCTGCATTTTCCGGGACTCCACCCTGACGCAGCTCGCTGGCTTGTGGGGAACCGATCAATCAAAGCCATCGGATTGGACACCCCGAGCATCGACTACGGTCAGTCAACACTCTTTGAAAGTCATCGCATTCTCTTTGACAAGAACATTCCCGCGTTCGAAAACGTCGCGAACCTGGACAAGCTGCCAACCAAAGGATTCTCGGTGATTGCGCTTCCGATCAAGATAAAGGGCGGGAGCGGCGGACCGCTGCGAATAGTGGCAATACTGCAATGATTGACTGGTTCCCTATCAGACTTTCGTTTGCCGTTGCGAGTGCAGCCACCCTGATTGCTCTCGTCGCTGGTTCCGCGCTCGCCTGGCTGCTGGCCCGCAAGAGTTTCCCCGGGCGCAACCTGATTGACGCCTTGATCACGTTGCCGCTCGTGCTGCCACCAACAGTGCTTGGTTACTACCTGCTCGTAATATTGGGAACACGCTCCGCAGTCGGCGGATTTCTTTATAATCGTTTTGGGATCCGGCTGACCTTCACTGTGACCGCCGCAATCATTGCGGCCACGATTCACGCTTTACCTCTCGTAACTAAGAGTCTGCGGGCCGCGTTTGAAGGCGTAAACATTGAACTCGAAGCCGCCGCGCGAACCCTGGGCCTCAGCAACCGGCTAATTTTTTTTCGCGTGACTTTACCGCTCGCATCTCGAGGCGTGCTGGCGGCCACAGCGCTCGCATTCGCGCGTGCCCTCGGCGACTTTGGTGTGACCATCATGATTGCAGGAAACATCCCGGGCAAAACTCAGACGGCTTCCGTGGCAATCTATGATGCAGTTCAGGCAGGCCGCGATAACGAAGCTTTCACACTTGCGGTGATCGTTTCGCTGATTGCGGTTGTGATGCTTTACTTCATCAATCGCTTCGGTCGACTGAGGTGGTAGGGAGGAGCGTTTTAGCTAACACTAATCGCGATGGCTTGTTGAAATGACGGACACTTGCCCTGCAGTTTTTCATTCCTCCGGAGGTACCGTCCACGCTGCGGCCACACGAAGTACTTCGCGCACCTGCTGGTCCCAATAAGGCCAGACATGGCCCCCGGGGAGCTGTCGGTATTCGTGAACCATTTTTCGCTCTAGAAGAATATCGGCAAAGGCGCGATTGGCCACGAGCCAGGGGTCATCCATCCCACAGTCAAGATATAGATAAGGCAACAATGACCGGCGCTGCGCAGGAAAGTCGCGCGCAAGTCGCTGCAGGTCATTGGCCTGGCGTATGGGGCTGTTGAGTTCGCCGAATGTCTGCATGATTGAGCTGTCGTCGGTGCGTGTTGTCGCATCGAGCGCGCCACTCATGGACGCCGCCAGCGAAAACATTTCCGGGTGCTTGAAGCCTAACTTCAGCGCGCCGAAGCCGCCCATCGAGTAGCCTGCAACTGCGCGGCCGCGGCGATGGGATACCGTGCGGAAGCGACTGTCTACATCCGGGATCAATTCCTGAGTGATATAGGTTTCGTACTTGTCGGAGGGAGCTGTGGCGCTATCAGTGTACCAGCCGTTTTGGCCTTCAGGCGTAATGATGATCATCTTGTGTTCGGCGGCATACTGCTCGAGTGCGGTCCCTTTGAGCCACGAATCATAGTGGCCGCTCCAGCCGTGCAGAAGGTAGACAACAGGGTAGCGGATGCCGCGCGAGGTAATCAGACGGTACCCCGGCGGCAGTACAACGTTGTAGGGCATGGTCCTGGCGAGAAGGTTACTGCTGAAGTGGACCGTCTCTACACGAACCTTGTTTTGGACGTGATAGTAAAAGGCGGCAAGTGCGCCGAGAAGAGTGAGGATGAGCGCCGCGAATCGAAGGCGATTCGTCAAACTCTTGTTTCGAGTGTTCATCAATGGATTGCGCTCTGCAAGCGCAATCCATTTGACCTGTCGGGTGAAGCAACGTCAAGAGAAACTCTAGGAAGGATCAGGCTTGAGCTATCCAAACTCAGCCCAGGAAGCCTCGGAATTTTGGCTCGCTAACAGGGTATCCCGGAAATACTGACTGGAGGTTGGGTGTTCTTAAGTGCTGCTTCGCTACTTCACCAAAGACGTCTCGGAAGTCTGTGGTCAGTGCAAGGTCACGACCCTCGTACAACTGATCGCTCTTTAGTCCCGGCCACTGACCGTAAATCTTCCCACCGCGAACATTGTTTCCTACTACGAACATGGCGTTGGCGTGTCCGTGATCAGTTCCGCGGTTACCATTCTCGCGGACAGTGCGTCCGAATTCAGACATCGTCAGGATCACAATATCGTCCATTCGTCTGCCCAGGTCAGCGACCAAAGCAGCGATGCCGCCACTGAAATCCTGCAGCCGGTTTGCAAGTAGATTTCCCTGGTTAACATGGGTGTCCCAGCCATCTACATTCGTGAACGCGATCTCGAGACCCACTTCCGCCTTGATCAGTTGCGCAATCTGGAAGAGTGAATTACCAAAAGGTGAGCGCGGATACTGGGCGCCATTCTCCGGTCGGTGCTGGCTGGGATTGACCTTCTTCAGGTAGTTCACAGCCTCAAAAGTTTCTTTCCCAGTTCCGCGGAGGACATCGTTGACGCCCTGGTCGTAGATTGCTTCAAATCCACCCTGCACACTTGCTGATGAGCCTCCGGCACGAATGGTGAAATCAGCAAGGTTTGAGATGGCGAGGGTTGGCGCGCGGCCTTGTAGGATCCGAGGCATTCCTTGCGTCATGGAGACTGCGCGAAACGGAGATTGATCCGCGACGATCTTGCTTTGAAGATAGCGGTTGAGCCAACCGTCTGGAGTTCCCTTTCGCCCGGGCGTAGCCGATTCCATGTAGTCCTGCGCGTCGAAATGAGATCGCGTGTTATCTGGTGAGCCTGACGCGTTCACGATTGCGAGCCGCTTTGAATCCCAACATGGCTTCAAGGGTGCGAGTGCCGGATGCAAGCCAAAGAAGCCGTCGAGGTCAAGCGCTGCCGCATCGCTCCCGACTTGCGGTTTTGGAATTGCAATCGAGGGACGAAGGTCGTAGTAGGCCCGCTCGCCATATGGCACCACCATATTCAGACCATCGACCGCTCCCCTTTGAAAGATTGCGATCAGCGTCTTGCGGCGACCACCCGTGATCCGATCGCGTGCCTGCGCGAGCACTGTGCGCTCGAGAAAAGACGGCGCAGAAAGCGAAACTCCCAGACTTGCGAGGGCGATTCCGCCCGACCTAATAAAGAATCTTCGGTTCATAATTGCTCCGTTCGTGCTCGCAGTCAGCTTCTCGCGACTCATGAAGTCAGTACCACCGCGCGGTAGAGACTGTGTGAAAACTCGATTGTAAATGAAGATGGCTCGTACCCGTCTTTTTCAACCCATCATTTTGTTACTGGTGCTGCGATTTCATGCTGCTACGA
>Ga0136623_10000125_pt1 | contig 19113 bp, 14 predicted proteins | sample AntDrymUQ4492106_2_FD_104656 | JGI IMG/M metagenome (GOLD analysis project Ga0136623, IMG submission 104656) | Polar desert sand microbial communities from Dry Valleys, Antarctica - metaG UQ449 (21.06) | ecosystem: Environmental > Terrestrial > Soil > Desert | place: Antarctica: Dry Valley...
CCGCCGTCTTGGCGGCTACCGCGCCCTTCTTGGTCATCGTTAAGCCTCCTTCCCCGTAGGGATATGTGCTTAACTTTTTGTGTCAGTCAAGGGTGCAGTTCAATTCAAGGTACTCGAATGCCTCTGTATTTAATGAGAAGTTCTTCGTGATTACCCGACAACACGCCTGAAGCTTAGACTCATATTTCACGCATGGAGCTATCTCAAACTAAGGAGTCTATGTAGTGACGTAGGGTCAAAAGCGGCGTACTTCAACGTCCTCATAGCCCAACAAGGAGATGTCCATGCCGATTTTTCTGCTGTCCCGCAAACTCTTTACCAGCCTTTTCGCCGTTTGGTGCTGTTTCATCATGACAACTTGGCCATGTCGCGCTCAGGATACTCAACCTACGCCACAACCTACGCCACCGAATGCCAGGGTCAAGGAACTTGAAGAAAGGATCTCAATCCTTGAGAAGGAAAAGCAAAAAGCTGAGTTGGAAAAGGAGTTAGTTGTAGCACAGAGTGCCCGCATCAGGGCACTACTCCCGACTCCTACAGCAACGCCCTTGGAAGGAAAAGTGGATATAGACGAACATGTGAAATTAGAAAGCGAAATTCTTACTTATCAAGCTTTATCTGAACTGCTACAGTTCGCCGCCGGGCGCATCGGTGGGGTTTCCCCTAAGCCTACTTCTGTTGTCATTTACAGTGATAGGGATGTTGCTGCGCTTCAAAACTATAACACCCTGAAAGCGCAGATCGACTCTACAACTCAAAGATATGGTGAAATATTGCCTGGCGGCGCAGAGGCCGGGCCGGCCGGAATTCTATTAGCACCTGAAATGGCGTCCACATTATTGCGGTCAGTGGCAGACGTGGCGGCTCTCTTCCGAACGAATACTACCATCGGGGGATTGACATTTACGGTGGAGGAAGGAGCGCTGGTTTCTCAGCTCTCAAAAGCTTTGAAAGCCATTAGCATTAATAGCTACTATCCCTCAGTTTACCCCCCGAATCTGTTTTCAAAAGACACTCCCGCGATTATCAAATCCTTGAGTGATTTATACGTGCAAAAAAGCAAATCCGAGTTGATTGTCTCGAGATGTGAGAGCACCGAAAATGACGTCAAGGCACTGTGCAATGCGAACAAAGATACTGTCTTGCGACTGAAAGCTTTAAATCAACAGGTCTCGAAGTTTATTGACGAGCTTTCTGTGGTAGATGACACCACGAAAAGCAGTGCTCTAACTGGTATGGTAAGAGCAGAAAACTTGAGGAACATTTTTCAGGGCTCTGACTCTACTTATATTCTTCAAGTAAAAGTCCTGGATGCTGCGGGCAGTAACAAACGAACGTCTAATTTATTCACCGGTACAAAGCTGTCTCACAGCGGTGGTATCATTGTAAACTTCATTCTATTCGAAAAGAACGGCATGGTTATGCTCTCAGACACCCTGTACAACTATAAAGGCTTTATCAGGGTGAAGTCCGAAACTGGGAATCTGGTTAATAACCTTAGGCCGTGATCTTTCGGAGAGACTAAATTCATCTGACCTCGCTAACTGCCGGCTGAACAAAGGCGCTTGATTCCAGTCAACGGGTGAACTGTTCGGCTGATGCGGCAGTGATAAGCACGTGGAAACGGTGGTAGTGGTAAATGAGAGGTTTCCAATGCGCACCATTTTACCTGCTCTCTTAGTTCTATTTTTCTGTCCTTATAGCTCAGTCTACTCGCAAGAGCGAAGCCGAGCCACACTCTCGGATGCAACTACTCCGCAGTCGTCATCTAGCTTGGTCATAGTTTCCCGCGTTGACACTGACACCCGGATCTATCTTGCTGACCCGTCTACAAACGGGATCTATTACTACGACATTCTACCCAGCAGTCCTACCGGCATAAGATTTGACAAGTTCCGGCTTTTTTATCGGGATCCGAACCTATCGGAACCTGCGGCGTTGGCATACTACGACAGACAGCTGTTCGTGTTCGACAACCAAGCCCAGTCGATATTCTCTTTAGCTACTGAAGGCGAAAGAAAAGACTTACGTCTCGTGATGAGTTATGACAGCATAAAAGAACTGATCCATAAGGATCCTGCCGGTCTAAGCATTCCTTTCAGAAAGCCAATCAGTTTATCCATATCACAACAGGGCGACATAGCATTGGCCGGGGCAGGTTCGGACTTAATCATTTGGCATAATCCTTATCTCAATGAGTCCATCCTAATCAAGAACAAAGGTGGCCTACACGATCTCAGACGTATAATGTTTTTCGACAATAATTTACTCGCTCTAAATAGCGCGGGAGAGTTGTATTGGATTGCCCGTGGGCTGCACCCAGGTCTATTGGGAGACTTTACAAGTTTGAGGATAGATCTGCCGAAGGGTCTATCCTCCAAAATCGAAAACGTAACGGACTTTTCAGTTAGTAGAGACACGTACTACTTTTCTAACTCACGGCGGGTCGTCGCTTATACTCCGGATAAAAGCTTGGAGACTCAGTTTCGGAATCTTCACCAGAGGTACTTGCAAGACAGAAAACTTATGGTCGCAGATCAAAAGGCCCGGAAATCTAATCTATCTTCGGATTTGGCCAGCTCAACATGGTCGCAGGGATCGGTGGTTCAAGCTAATGTTCTTCCCGTAATCTTCAAAAACTCCTATAAAGTGTCACCTTCTCAAATTGTAGCAACTGATGAGAAGATTTTTGAGGTAGACAACAGCTCGAAAGTCGTTTGGAAAGTAACTCCAACTGCGGTAACGGTCAAATTCCAAGCTGGCATCGACAGATCCAATGCGATTCTCGTCAAGTTTTATAAGTACTTTTTTGATAACGGACTGTTGCCCGAACTTGAGTACGTGTCACCCTCAACCGATAACAAAACGATCGAAGCCATTCTCTTAGAAAAAGGCTTCCTGATATCACCACCGCCCAAGGAAGCGAGCCGAAGCATGACAGGGCCGTCACAACGACGAGAGCTGGCCCTTGTAATATGCCTACTTAACCGTAATCTCAATAGATGGTCCTGTGGTAATCCCGAAGGGCTTGTCGACAAACTTTTGGAGAAGCCAATAGGCAGAGGACAACTGCTGGTCCTGCCTGATCTCACGGTCCAGAGTCTCCGCGACAAGGTGGAGTCGCGGGAAACCACTCAAACAGTATACGAATATCTACAAGAGCACATCCCCGCGGACGAACTGGCGCAAATCACCGCCGAATATTTAATGAGAATCAATCCATCATACGCCGGTACTTTCGAGTATGAGATGACTCGCTATGGCTTCACCGCTGCGACTCCGACGGGAACCGACTTGAAGCCTGGAGCCTTTTTTTCTGTTCGTAACAGGGTCGAGATCGCAGCTGATGAGATCATCAAGGCCTGCGGCCCGCTGCCGACCTTCAAGCTTCAGGAGGAGAGGGTATCGGCCTTCTCGAAGAGGCTGATTGTGCGAAGGTGGCTCGAATACTTGCCCAGGCTGACGACCTCTCCACTAAGGGAGAAGGAATTAGAGAAACTCCGCATTGACAAAGTTGAGGTTCACTTCGTCAATCCTGTGAAAGAGTACGCAGAAGAACTCTTGCCCGACAAAGTAAGCGATTTCAAATGTTCAAAGAACGCGTCTGGCTCGAACGTTTACCGGGTGCTGTCCGCATTAAAAGCCTCATCAGGCAGGTATAGACTGCTTACAAAAGACGGCCTGGTATTGAAGCTAAGCGAGAACGATCTTAAGAGTTTAGGAATAGCAGCGAAACCAGATGAAGATGAAGGGTGGAGTTTTGTTATTGATTCCCCCTATTACTTCGGGTATTTGGCGACACAGTTAGATGACGGTTGGAAGGCTCTCTCGAGCGTTCAAGAAATCAAGCCCGGTAGCAGCCAAGATATTTTCTCTCAACCGGCCGCGAACTTGCTCCTACCTATAATCAAGTGGCAGGTGGCAATGATAATGGATAAGAACGCTTTTGAGGAGGCTAATCTATCGGGGCTGGAGTCTAGTTTTAAGAACGAATTGTTTGTCCTCTCACAACCTGCCTTTTCGCCAAACGCTCAATCACACGATGTCATTGTTTCACAATTAACTGAAACGACAATCGAGGACGTAAAGAAAAGTCAACGCGATTTGCTGAGTCTCATTCACTTCCCCCAGAAGATCAAGAGTCGGACGGACATGAACTTTTCGGGAATCAAGGTGGGCATTCTTGAAAGAGGGGAAAGTGTTGACCAGGCACAGCCCGACTTCATTCGGATTGAAGATGGCACCGGTCAGCAACCCGGCGCGGATGAACAACCCAGTCCGGCTGAGCAACCTAGTCCGGCTCAGCAACCCAGCCCGGCTGCGCAATTCACTCAGGATGAGAAATCCGCAACGGCCGGGGACCCGCAGGAAAGTCTTTCAGTAACGGTCTGGCTGACGAGACCGCCCAACTCAAGAGAGGAAGACCCGTACGAACAGCTCGTTATACCAAAGCCCACTCTCCCGATAAAAAAGATAAAAAAGAATTTCGACATCGAGAAAGATCACGGAACCCACGTCGCGGGAATACTATTGGCCAATGAAAAGAGCGACTTGCCTGGCCTAATACCTACCGACGCTTCCCTTCTATTAGTTGACATTTCAAGAAAGGACAAATTTCTTGAAGATCTCATCAGGGATGCCGTCGGACAAGGCATTTTGATCTTCAACATCAGCCAAGAAGTCTCCCCGTCGAAACCCGCGTTGATGAAAAGAAACCTGAATGAACTCCCCGGTTGGAAGTCGGCTCTATTCGTAGTTGCAGCGGGCAATGAAGGCAGGGATTTGAATACTGATGATCCACAACAACCTCTCACTTTGTTGCTTGAGACCCAAAACCTACTCGGTGTAGCGGCATCAGAGCCCGATAGGAAGCTCCTGTCTGAATTCGAGGTCGCAGGACAGAAGTTCAGTGGTTCAAATTTCGGGAAAAAATACGTACAGCTCATTGCCTCCGGGCGTGACATTTACAGCTTGGCTGTCGTGGAATCCTCTGGTACCGGGAAGGTTTACGGCTATGTAAAGGCAAGCGGCACTTCGCAAGCTGTTCCGCAGGTGGCTGCTACTGCGGCAATAATGAAGGCGCAGCACCGCTACGATGGCATTGACGGAGGAGTGAGAATAAAGGCTCGTCTGATCTATACGTCGGACTGGTATTCACATTACGCAGGGAAAGTATGGGGAGGATTCCTGAACTCTGAAAGGGCAACCTTCTACCCGGAACGCGACCTTTTTTGGACAACTCCCACTGTCTCTTCGCTGACCGCCACAACGATCTATCCGAGTAACGGCGCAACAACGTGGGTGAATGTTACAAACGTAAGCACGGGGGCTTACATCGACGATCCAAACAGTACTACCAATGCGGGCGGAGCCCCGGCCCGGATTAGATTTGACCGCATCCTCCGATTATTCCTTCTTGGCAATCAACAATACCGAGTCATCTACATTGGGGATGACAACAGATTGAGAATTTTGATGGATGCCGAACTCGACGGATCTATTCAATATAAAAAGATGGATTCATTCGATGGGATCAAATTCAAGACGACCATATTTCCGAAGGTCCAGAAGTTGACCATCAATCAAATCACTGACTACATTTCAAGCATCTCAAAGATGGATCAGGGCATTCGGTTCTCTTCCATCGGAGCACCGTAACTGAACCGTGATGCGTCTGCCCTCCTATGCCCGCTTTTACCAAGAAAGCCTCTAAGGAGACAAATGAACAAGCTTGGAAATCCTACCGCTTATGAGAAGACAGCACCCGTAGGTGCTCTAAGCAAGATTGTCATCTTTCCCAAGAAAATGATTTTAAGACCCTCGCTTGCCGTAGGCATACTCATGATTCTTCTGCGCTCACTAGCTGTGGCGCAGGCCGGAGAATCTGTCACTGTCGACAGGTCGAAACTCCTAGCAGAGAGCGGCACCGTTGAAATCCTAAAGAACGCCCGAGAATTGTTCCCGTTAACCGACAAGGTGACCCGGTTTCCCATCACCTTTCCAGGGTCTCCATCTTTCAGGTTACATTTCCGGGTATTGTCAGCAAAGTCTGCCCAGACCGCCACGTCGGGCATTGAATCGAAGTGGACGATAGATATAGTCGATTCGCAAAGAGAAACCATAAAGTTATGGTCTCAATCCTCCGAGTCTTCAGAAATTGAGTTCTGGTCTGCTCAAATCTTTAAGAGCAAGGCCACTATCATCATATCGACACAAGAGGTCGGTATACCCCTCCAAATAACTTACGACCGCGTCGTGAAATTCACGCCTAAGTCCAAAGATCTGACGATAGTGGCCAACGCCTTGGCACCCATCAACGCGCAGTCAAGTGAAATCAAGAGTTGGGGAAGGGCCATTGCAAAATTAACGGTTGTCCGGGACGACAATCAATTATCATTCAGCTGCACCGGGTTCTTAGTCTCTCCAGACTTACTCATAACCAACCGGCATTGTGCTGAAAGCGGGAGCGAAGCGCGGAGCGTTTCCGCTCAATTCGATTTCGATACTCCAGGTTCTGATCCGCCATTGGAGGCGCAGGTACGCGTCAAAGAAATGGTGCTCTCAAGTTGCGATTTGGATTTCACCCTATTACGGCTCGTTAAGGCCGTACCATTCTTTCCCGGCGACGACAGAAAACCCTTACAGATGTTGCCATCCGGCGCTCTTAGTCTGAACCATCCGCTATTGGTCATCCAACATCCTGGCGGCCTAACAAAGCAAGTCTCCATAACTGGCTGTACTCTAAAAAGAGAACAGATGATTGGAAATTCTTCCTTGGGGACGGACTTCGGACATGGTTGTGATACAAACAAATCGAGCTCCGGCTCACCCATTCAGATCATAGGCTCGTCAGCCGATCAAAATGGGAAGGTGATTGGCATTCACCATCTGGGCTTTCGTTTTGACGATGTTCAGTCGGACGTCCCTGAGAAAGTCAATCGTGCTGTGAAAATCAATTTGATTGCGGACTTCATAAAGAGTGTCAGCCCTGCGCTGGCAAAAGAATTAAAAATCCCATAGCCCTAATTAGCTAAGAGCCTTTCGACTTCCGCTATCTCAAAAGGAAAGCCTGAACTGCGACGGAAGAGCGGGCATTCCGTTCTTCACAGAATATGGTCGGGCATGGATAAGGCCCCGCTGTTATAAATTCCGCCTCGTGCTGCAATATTCCACAACTGAGTGTAACGTGTCATAAGAAAAGTAATTCCTGGTAACGTCGTCGAGGGTTCGATTCTTCCCTGGGGCATCCCCCTCGCAGTCGGAATTTTGGAGGTCGTTTCACAACGTATACGAAATACTCGTCTAGAAAACGTGTTGAGTCACGACATCGTGCGATCGATATTTCTTCGGAATACAAAGAAAGGAGCGACCCGGCTGCTTAGCGTTAGCAGTCTAAGGCCAAGGTCGAGACGTACGAAATGAGGCATCTACCAACATTCCAAGTCTCTTTGCAAAGTTTTACTCTCAGGCGAGTTTGATTTCGCGATGGCACAGGTGTTCCTAAGGTGTCGATCGGCTAAAAGTCAAGTGGCCAATACGTAACGTGGACAAAAATAACTGCACGCTACAGGTACGCGATGGTAAGAAATAGGAAAGAACGGAAAAACCCTTAAGATCTCTTGGTGGCTGCAACTTTCGAAAAGGCAAATACTTAGGTTTTTGCCGGTAGTCTAGTTCGCAACGCGGAGCGCTTCGCCAGAAGTGCGCGTGGGGATTTGAACCCCAGACCCCTACCGTGTCGAGGTAGTGCTCTACCTTGTTCGATTTTTTCTTTACGAGAACTTGCGATGAGCCCTAACAAAAGCCCCTCTGACCATCAGCGGCGACTATAAATGGTAATGGTAACGAGTTGTCGTCTCGACAGAGGACCTGCACTCGACGACAGGTTTTAAGATGCGGACGTTTGTTTTTGTGCTATCGGCCGTAACCTCGTAGAACCCGAACCCTAGATTGTTGTTAGCGGAAAGTCTGAATAACGACACGCTAAGTTCAAGGAGTTAATTTTGGCGAGATTTTGCCGAGATTCATATCGAAAGCTATATCGCATAAACCTCATAAACGCATCTTTTCCGACCGCGACCCATTGTTTTATTGGCTTAATGCGCTAGATAAGGGTGGTGCGGGCTCTTCTCTGGATTCATAACCCGTAGGTGTGGTTTCACCATTTCAAGAAGAGCACTCGACATCCGCAAAGCGAATCCTGCCGAAGGAGTGAGCGGGTATTGATCGGCGAGCGACCTTTCTCACCTGTCTCTTGGAGGTCGCGGATCCTAAGTCTGCGAGTGGAAACTCTGGATTCTAGTGACCGGGTTTGTGAATATTAGATTTCGAAGATGAGGGGAAGATGAGGGGGTTACGTGCCTGTACCAAGCCGGACGTAGTGTGCTTTGACGACTGAAACGTCGGTAAACGGCTTGGTAACGCGTAGTAGCATTAGGTAAGTACCACCGAAGCGGACTTAAAATCCGTTGTCCAGGAGATGTAACGAGCCGCTCGGCAAGGAACCTTTTAGGATTGACATACCATACGAGCAATGCCTGTGAGCAATGCCCGCGATGTGTATCACTGGAGTTACACAACAAGGCGTGGCACCGGCGAAATAGGGTAAACGCACCCTAACTAAAGTGCTGGGAAAACCCAATAAAAGGGCACAACCCGGTATGCGACCGAACGCGGGCGAACAGGCTTATTAAGACTGCAAAACCCTTACTCATCGGCTCAATTCAGAAAGCCGATGTTCGCAGATCAACTGTGCCACTAATCGTGTCACTAAAGGGTGCGGAAACAGGGTCTTTGATGTCATCACCTGTCACTTACTGTCGCAACTAAATTGTTGACAGCAAAGCTAAGTTATAGCATTCATGTTCCGGGAGTTTCATTCTGTCACGTCGGAGGTCGCGGGTTCGAATCCCGTCGGCTCCGCCACTTTCTTAAATCAATAAATGTAGGTTACCTCCGAAGTCGCAGATTTCAACTCACCGGCCTGCATCCTTAAGATAAGCAAACTGCGTTTGATGCCTACCTGATCTTGAACTGCGTGGAGTGAGTTATGGGATCACCGGCCACGCTGAAGATCAAGACGTAAGTGCCGGTCGTGAGCCCCGTCGTCTTCAGGTTGTAGATGTACCCGCCTCCGCCGTCGAAATTCGTAAAGCGGAAGTTGTCGTCCGGGTTGGCGTTGCCCGCGTCCTCGACCTCTTCGGGCGCAGCGGTGGACAACTGCGAAATGCCAAGCGCCGTCACGACAATGTTCTGTGACGACATGTTGACGCCATTGGCGACCGTGAGCTGCAGCTTGACGGGGATGGTGCTGCCATTCCTGTGCGCCTTCGTCTCGTCGTAGAGCGCGCGGACCTGATAAGTGACGGCGTAGTTGACTGAAAGAGCCGAGCTATTACCCACCAGATCGGTCGCTTGCACGGTGAAGACTTTCAGGCCAACAGCAGACGTTTCGAGCGGACTGCCCGAGGCGACTGTCCCAACGCAACCAGATGGGCCGATGCCCGAGCCGCCCTCGGCGCAGTTGTAGCTGGCGGCGACCTCCTGATTGAGCGGGTAGTTGGATTTTGTCGGTGAGGTGATGAGGATATCCGGGGCCTTCTTGTCCACGCGGTTGCCGCCGATGGGACCTGCCTTGGCAGAGTTGTCGGCCAGGTCAGTGGCCGTATGACTGTTGGTCAAGGCGTTAGCCGTCTCGGTACCGCTGGCCACGCTCGTCGATAGTGAGAAACTGGCATCCACAGCATTGGCGAGACCCGACACTCCATCTGTGGCGGTGCAGGCAATGACTACATCGTTCGGGTGCCAGAGGCCATCAGCGAAGCCACATGAAATCGCGGGCGCGGTCTTGTCGATCTTCACCGTCACCGACTCGGACGCGGTCAGCCCCACACTGTTGGTCGCCAGGCAGGTCAGCGTCGTGCCCGCGGTGTCGGTCGTCAGCGTCGCCGTGTCGCAACCACTAGACGATGCGATGCCGGATTCCGGATCGGCGATTGACCAGGTGACAGTGACGTCGACGTTGTGCCAGCCGGCGGCGTTCGAAGCGCTCGAAAGCGAGGCGGCGATTAAGGGTGGCGTGACGTCCGCAGGTGTCGCAGTTACGGCGTCGGCTGTCGTGGGCGCATCCTCGCGGTTGCCCGTTTCGTCCCGGGCCACGCTGTAGAAGGCGTAAGTCGTGTTCGGCTGCCCGTGGAAGGTGGCCGACGTGGCCGTCGTGTTGTTCAGAAAGGCGGTGAATGGACCGCCGTTCTCCGAGACGAAGATGGTGTAGGTTTGCACCCCAGAGCCGGAGTCTGTGCCCGACCAGCGGACTTCAAAGCTGGAGGAGTTCTGTGTGGCTGCGAGCGGAAGCACTTGGCTCACAGGTCGAGAGTTGTCGATCGTGTTGAGCCACTCCGGTGTGTCGATCGGCTCATTGACATCGAAGACGACCCGTGCACGGTTGCGAATCTCTGACCCGGTGGTAAGACCACTCTTCGGCATGACGGTGAAGAAGACTTCGCCGTCGCCTTCGGGTGGGTTCCTGTTGGGAGGCAGGAATCCCGCCAGCGGGTCATCGGTGGGCTGCATGGTCGCCGGATCAAGCGAAACGAATCTCCATGTGAGCAGACCCGTCTCCGTATTTAATTTGGCATTGATTCGGACGATGAGGTTGCTGGCCGGTCGAAGGTTAACGTCTGTGTTGAACTCGCTCAGACCGAAGGGCGGAACTACCGTCTTGTCGCCAAAGGCAATCGGGCCGAGGCTGAAGGTGGTAAAGTCAAGCTTGGTCTTGTCCAGTTGGTCTGTGATAACCACGTCCTGCGCGGGCGCGGTGGCTTCGGGTTTATTCTCGAAGAGGATAGTGTAGCGTAGCGCCTCCTCGCCGGAGAAATACCGGGCTGTTCCTATTCCCGTTGACCCTATTTTGTCGTTGGGATCGCGTACATTTCATCACGGGCTGTTTTTTTGGGCAGACGATATTCCTCAAGGATTGGCTGTTACGTCTTTCGACCGTTGTCGCGCTTCCGCGCCGCGTGCTAGATTCACCGTTGGACGACCGATGTGAGTAATGAACACGCCAGGCGAGCATTTTTGAAGCAACCTATGATCGCAGCTTCGGACGACGAACCCGGCATCCCCGCGGACTGGTTTGACGAGTTCGAGGCTGCAGCTCGGCGTCCGCTCGAAATCAGAATGCGCTACAGCTTCATTCGCACTTACAAGCCTGGGCTGGACGACGCCACTTATCGCTCGTTCGACACGATGGAAGAATATCGCCGCTGGTGCGAAGAGAACCTGCCGACATGGTTGGGATATGGGCGCGTTTGAATATCGCCAGGCGCAGGAGATCCGAGACGCCTTTAGCCGGCACAACGTTCGGTATCTCTTCATTGGTAAATCCGGCGCGATTCTGCTCGGGTTTCCCGATACCACACAGGACGCAGACCTATTCCCGGACCGCTCCCCGGAGAATGGACGCGCCATAGTGACGGCTTTGCAAGAGCTAGGGTTTCAGCTGAGCGATGAGCAGGCAACCGAAATTGAGCGTGGCAAGGATTTCATTCAACTAAAGAATGGGCCGTTTGACCTCGACTTGATCTTTGCGCCGGATGGAATCGAACGATTTGAAGATGCCTGGCGTCGGCGCGTTGATGTCGAAGGCTTCCCTGTCTGCCATCCAGACGACATCATCGCCAGCAAAGCAGCCGCCAACCGCCAACGCGATCGAGAGTCTCTGCCACGGCTCAGAGCCTTTCGGGAATACTGGCTTAAGCACAAGAAAACATAAGGTATGTTGAGGTTTTCTTTGTACGCCAGGTTGGAGGGCCTTATCTTACGACTCGGAAGGGATAATCACCAACAACTTCAGACACACCGCTTGCCGGCATGCCGGAAACTTGCAAAAGGTGGGTTTGACGTTTCAACAGACCCGCGCGAAAACGAACACTGAGAGCTTTTCCATTTCTTGTTGCGTTAATTTTACCGGAGCGCCACAACACTTGATTGTTGGAGGGATCAACCAGAGCAATCCGGTAAGCAGGATAGTCGTTGGATTCCAGTTCCAGCTGCATCGCAACGTATTCGGTGCTGGCCGGGATCGAGACTGTAGGGACCTGTCCAATGCCGCGCATTTGCGGTGTGAGGATGAAAGAAGCAACAAGGCCTTCGTCCGGTCGCGATGGCTGCTGTTTTTCATCAACACGTTGCAGGTGTTGTTCTTTCTTTAAATCGTCTTCTAAACGTCTCCGTTCTTCTGCTACCTGCGCCAGTTCTTGCTCGGTTTTTGCGCTGGCCGATCGCTGCTCTTCAAGCTCCTTTTGCAGTTCCTGTTCGCGCTGCCCGAGCGCTTCCCGCCTCGCTTGAGTTTGAGATATCTGGCGACGTAAACGCACGTTCTCGAGCGCCAACCAGCCGCCTGCGATAAGGAACGCCAACGCCATGGCGGCGAATCCCCACTGCAACGCCAAACGCCGCTCAGTGAAAACTCTTAATGCGGAAGACCAGCCTGAGACTTTTGTTTTCTTAGAGGGTTTAGCAGCCGCTTCTGACGGGGCTTCTGCTGACCGCGCCGAAGAGCTTTTCTCTGCCAGAACCTTGAATGCCTGAGCGAAGTCCACTTTCTCGCGTCTCAACGGCGAAGCTAGATAATGGAACTGGAAACGTTCTAACTCTACTCCAGTAAGCTCTCCCTGAACGTACGCGTCAACCAGATCCTTTTCGGCGGCCTTTAAGGTCTCTGCGAATTCGTCGTTCGTGATGCTAAGTTCATCAAAACGTTCGGCCTCTGCTTCGGGCAAGGAGCCAAGCAGATATTCGGCAATGGTTTGATTGTTATATAGCTGTTTACTCATCTTGACATAACGGCCACGCAACCGTCTCAAACCTATTAGACAAAACTGAAAGAGTATTTCACACTGTCCCGGCATCATTGCCGGACACACCCCTCGATTTTATCGCGTATGCGACAAGCACGAATGCTCAAAGCATTCATACTAATCCCCAAACTCGCCGCCAGCACCCGTCGGCTTTCAATCTTGACCCGCTCCTTCCCCGTGTAATACTGGAGTATCAAGTTGCGGTTCAAAGAATCCAATTTGCTCGTGCAATGCTCAAGGCAATTTAGCAGCTTCTCCTGCGTTTCCTTTTCATTATCAAGCTTGGATCCAGCAACGATATTGCCATAGGGCTGTCGCCGGAGGTCATCCGACAATCCGCGGTCCTTTTGCGCGCCGCGCAGATACTCCATGAAGACAAATCGTGCAACTATGTAGCAATACCTTGCGGCCGGCGTATCGCTCTCGGTAGTTCCTTCTTCTTCAAGGCGACGAGCCACACGGTTCAAGGTTTCATCCGTCAGCTCGTCGGCTGACGAGCAGTTCTTGCGGTCGAAGTACGCCACTAGACGACGACGCATCTCCAAATACCTTCGCCCGTCCGAGCTTTCGCCCTCGTCCAACCAATCGAGAAGTCTTTCAAAAGCAGGCGGAGTAAGAGCCCAGTTTTTCTTGTGCTCTAGCTTCCGCGCAGAAAACTCACTCATGGTTTCGCCAACCTCTGATCCGTTTGGGCTCAGGATCAGGCCTCGCGTTTGAACTAGGTCTGGGCTCCGCGAGTGTTAGAGGGGGATTAGGATTCGCCAGCCAGTTTCCCGACACAACGAAACGTCTTTCGCTACCGGGTCGAGGGTGGTTTTACTTCCTGAACAGTGACGGACTTTTCCGGGAAAGGCATTGATCTCACCACCTCTGTTCCACTAAGGTAAGTTCGCACCAAGATATATTACATCGTAGCGCCAGTCGAGTTATTCAACCCCAGGCGGGTGTGTCTGCTTGGGAACCCGGAGGACACCTTTCCGAAGTTGAGACGCGAAATGATTTCGGTTGCTGAAGCCATTCAAATCGTCCAGGAGCAGACTCGTCCACTTCCGCCGGAGCGAGTGTGCCTCGAGCATGCGGTCGGGCGAATCCTCGCTGAAGACATCATCGCTGATAACGATTTGCCTCCTTTCGATCGCTCGCAAATGGACGGTTATGCCGTGCAAGCGGTTGACACTCAGAATGCTCCCGTACGACTGCGCATCGCCGGCGAGTCGGCGGCAGGCCGTGGGTGGCACCAACAGATGAAGGCGGGCGAGGCCGTCAGGATTATGACGGGCGCTCCATTGCCCGCAGGCGCTGACAGTGTTCAGCAAGTAGAACTGACACGCGAAAGTGAGGGCTTCGTTGAGATTCTCGAGTCCGTGCAAACTGGCCGGTCCATTGTCAGGCGCGCCAGTGAGATAGAAAAAGGCGCCACCGTTTTGCGCGCAGGCGAGCCAATCGGAGCCGCGATGATGGCGGCGCTAGCCTCATTTGGTTGCGCACAAGTGATGGTCGGGCGACGCCCCCGGGTAGCTGTACTCGCCACCGGCAGCGAGCTGGTGGCCGTAGATCAAACACCCGGTCAGGATCAGATTCGGGACTCCAACAATTATTCGATTGGTGCCTACGCCGAACTTCCCGGAGCGCTCGTTGAGCGCCTGCCGCTTGCCGGCGATGACACAACGTTATTGAAGAACCAAATTGCGGAGGCTGCTAAAAGGTCCGACGTAGTGGTTACCTCGGGTGGTGTTTCCATGGGAGTCTACGACTTTACCAAGGCAGCGTTAACGGAACTCAACAGTGAGATTTTCTTTGAACGGGTTTCCTTGCGCCCCGGGAAGCCAACTGTCTTTGCGCGTCTGCCGGGCGGTGCACTCGTCTTCGGTCTTCCCGGAAATCCCGTTTCTGTTTCTGTAACCTTCAATCTGTTTGCGCGCACCGCGATTCTGGCAATGCAGGGAGCTAAGGAGACGGAGTTGCAGAAAGAAACGGCAGTGCTGGCAAAAGGGTTAAAGGGGACGCAGGACCGCGAGAGTTACCTTCCCGCTGAATTGAGCACGAGCGGTGACGGCAAGCTCCTGGCGCTGCCCTTGAAATGGGGAGGCTCATCGGATTTTGTTGCGTTTGCGCGTGCCACGGCGTTGATCATCGTGCCGAAGGGTCTGCAGCTTCTGGAGGCGGGAGCGATCGTGCAGATTGTGCACATTCCTCGTTGCTAAGATCGATAGGGCACGCATTTCATGGAACCCCCAACACTTTCCCTTTGCGAGAGCTCTCGGTTCTTTGCCGTTCATCTCGCTTGTCCGTAATATTGAAACCGCAACGAACGCAAAGGTCTCGCGGAGATACACATCGTGGCTGTGAGCCGCAACCAAAGGGAAACGAGCCACGAAAGACATCAAGGGCAATTCGTGTTTCGTGAATCGTTGTTTCTGTCAAAACTTTGCCCAAAATAGAAATTGCGGACTTGTATCACAAAGAGTTGAATGCTACGGAATGACAAAAACCGTCGGAGATCAGCGCATGAATGAACCTGATCGTAAGAGCTGGAGCGCCGGCGCACACGAACGCAAGGTCGAGAGTCTTTATTCCGGCGGCGTGGAACACTACGCGGATTTCCACAATGGCTATCTAAACTTCGGCCTTTGGGAAAACGGCATTAACGACTACATTAAGGCAGCTGAAAACCTCGTGCATCGCATGGGGACTCTGCTTAATCTCAACGGAACGAGCAAACTTTTGGACGTCGCGCCCGGCATGGGCACTCAGGACATCTATCTGCTCAAAAACTTCGCACCGCTTTCCATCGTCGGTCTTGATGTAACCTGGAAACATATTGGACATGGCAATCGTCGAGCACGCGAAGCGCATGCGGAAGACCGCATCCGTTTTTACCACGGCACGGCGATACGGATTCCCTTCCCTGACCAAACCTTCACACACGTGTTGAGTATCGAGGGGCCCGAGCACTTTGATACGAGAGAAAAGTTTTTGCACGAGGCGCGGCGCGTGTTGCGGCCTGGCGGTGTGATCGCCATGGCCGACTTCATCGTAAAAAGGCCTCCGGGAAACCTACTCGAAAAGTTTGTAGCTGAAGGGGCCCGCAAACTATGGCAAGTCCCGCGTGCGAATGTTTATACGGCTGAAGTTTATGCTGAGAAGATGCGGGGTGCAGGCTTTGTTAATGTTGAGATTCAGGAGACTGGCGCTTCGGTGATCCCCGGCTACTACTTCGAACAAATGCGGCCTGAGATCATTAAAGAGATAAGCAGGATCCGCGGCTTCATGTTGGCCAGGCTCAGCCTGCTTCTCGACGTCGCTGTCTATCGTGGCTTCACGATGGGATTGTTGGAGTATGTCCTCGTGCGAGGGGAAAGAAGTTAATCAGGGTCGCGACTCGGTTTCGCAAACGGCCGACGCCGTGCGCTGCGTCTGTTTCAGTTCCTTGGCCCTTGCAGTTTGAATTCCCAATAAGGCCAAAGCGCCTTCAAGCCTCCGAAAGAATTTGATCCTATTCAGGAGCGGATTGAGCCAACCGTTGGTGATGCAGTAATGCGATTCAAACGGCTCGGTATGATGCAGTTCATGATGCGCGGGTTCTAACACCAGGCGCAGGCGTTGCAGCGGCCGGGCATAGGCGGGAGGATTTTCCTGATGCGCCCACTTATGAAACTGGTTAGTCGCCGCAGTGGCTAAGCTCATTAACGTGACGCAAAGGATCAGAAACGCCAGCCAACTCGAAACATCCCAACTCCTCATCAGATAAAGGCAAAGCAAAAGCACGGGAACCGCCATAACGCAGACGTTACCCACGGTCGCGGCGAGATGATGCGTCGTGATGTCTCGCGGGTAGATATGATGACGGCGAAACGGTTTGACAAAACTCGGGCCTACAATCGGAGTGTCTTCAGAACAGTAAGTATCGGCAGCCCAGTGCACCATGCCTGATACGAGATCGCCCAAGACCAGAGAGATCGGAATCGCGAGAATTACCAGCCAGAGCAGTTCGAGCTCATAAAGCCAATTGAGAGATAAATAAAGGCTTGGGATAAACAAAACGGGAAAAAGGACCATCGTCGAATATTCCAGAAAAGAATGGAATGGCGACACGTGTTCCTCGACGCCGCTGTAACCGGGCCTGGAGTTTGGGACCACGTCGTCATGGTGCGCAGTTACACCGACATCTTGTTCATCGGTTTTTCGCAAAGTACGAGAGGTCATCTCCCACTCAGCTTCTTAAGCAAGCGAGCCTGTGGTTTGTTCCTAACAGTGCCTGATCTACGTTAGATCGTGATTAGGCGCGGTTTGCAGCGGCCCTCAATAGAAATCGCTGCAATTCTTTCCGTCACAACCTTCAGGTCTGCAAAGCCCGGCAATCTCTCGACACGTTGGCTCACTGTTTGATCAAAGGTTCTAACGCCGCTCTCTCCGTTGAAGAGCGTAGCAATGACATAATCCGTATCTTTCTGTAGCTTGGGTCCCTGTCCCACAGGCGTCCAGAATTTATCAATCATGAATCTTGAAAGCCTGCGAGAGAAGTCAGAACCTTCTAATCTCAAACGAGCGATTTGCCAGTAGAAATTAGAGTGAATTGATTCTTCCTGGGCGATCGCGCGCAACAACTGCTCCAGCACCGGATGACCGGCGAGCTTCCACAGGCTGCGATAACCCTGAAGCGTCGTCATCTCGTTGATTGCGCCCCAAACCATGTGCACCCCTGACACGTGTTTACCGAATATCCTGATAATCAATGACCCGATGTAGTTCTCGATCTTATAGCTGCGCGGGATCGAGGCTTTCGCTTCGTTCCACCAGTTGTCGCTTGTGGGGATGCCTGCTTCATTGAGAAAGCGATTGAGTAGATTGGCGTGCTCCAACTCTTCTACGCCCCAGCGATCCATAAACTTGCGGATGTATGGGTTCCTGCCGGTCGGAGTGCGCAACAACTCCTCATAATAGACCGCAGTAAAGCTCTCGACGTCGCGCATATATAATAGCACCGGCACGAATGCTGGATTGATTGGATGATTCTTAATCTCATGCCAGGGAATGGTATTGATGAACTCTTTACTCAAAGCCCGGGGCTGACGCTCATACCACTCGAGGACTTCTTTATCTGTTTCAAACATGGAGGAACCTCCGACTACGGCTGCTTGTTGCTACTGTTCTTATTTCTTACGATGATGGCCCTCAAACTGGATTTTAGTAGCGTGATTATTCTGTTATGCTGCCAAAAAGGCAATAGAGAATATGGGAACCCCAAAAACCAGTTTTTCTAGCGCATTCGCGGCCGACGCCTCGGAGACTCTCCCATCAACACCGCGCGCGGATGACAAAGTGACCGCCATGGCTCACGAGTCGATCTACGACACTGTTCTTGCGATTCTTAAGGCGGTTCCGGCAGGCAAAGTTTTGGATGTTCCGGCGGGTGAAGGAGCTCTCGCCTTGCGCTTAGTAAACGCGGGATTCGATGTCCGATGTTGCGATCTCTATCCAGAGATATTTCGCCTGAAGAATGTCGAAATACGTGGAGGCAATCTGGAAGGGCGGCTCGACTATGAAGATGCCTCTTTTGATTCCATTGTATGTGTCGAAGGACTCGAACATGCTGAGAGTCCGCAAAATGCCATTCGAGAATTCGCCCGGCTGCTCCGGCGGGGCGGCCATTTGATTGTTAGCGTACCGAACATCCTTAACGTCGAGGAACGAATGAAATGGCTTTTGCATGGCTACACTTCGCATTTCAAGCCATTGAGTGCTGAGCAACTGGCAAAGGCGCGTGCCACGTTTGGCGATCGACTGGAAATTACCCTGCACATCAATCCCATCGGCTATTCTGAATTGCGCTACACGCTGGAGAAGCACGGGTTCGAAATCGTCAAGCTGTATCGGGACAAGCCAAAGTCCCGGGCGTGGCTTTACTGGCCCATTGTTGCGTTTATTCGGTTTCTTGGACTGCTAAATCCTGTTCAAAAACGGCGCGAACGATGGTCGGATGAATTGCAGTCCGATGAAGTGCTAATGGGCGGGAATACTTTGATCGTTCATGCGGTCCGGCGCTGAGATCGATCTGAAGAAATCCAACTGTAGGGGCGTCCCTCCGTGGCCGCCCCAACTGTGACAAGAAGTCCTTGTACTGTGACGATGGGGCGCCCACAGAGGGACGCCCCTACAATGATGATGAAGCAGCTCTCACACTTGGATGAAGAAGGTCGTGTCATGATGGTTGATACAGGTGCGAAGCCTATCACTGCCCGCAGGGCGTGCG
>Ga0136623_10000126_pt1 | contig 18984 bp, 14 predicted proteins | sample AntDrymUQ4492106_2_FD_104656 | JGI IMG/M metagenome (GOLD analysis project Ga0136623, IMG submission 104656) | Polar desert sand microbial communities from Dry Valleys, Antarctica - metaG UQ449 (21.06) | ecosystem: Environmental > Terrestrial > Soil > Desert | place: Antarctica: Dry Valley...
CGCTTCGCTGTCTCCCGCTTTCGGCGCGTGCGGGTCGGTGGCTTCGTCTTTGGCCTTCGGCACCGGCGCATAGACTTCGGTTTGCTCCGCCACAGCGTCCAGTTGTTCATGCGCCGGATAGCCGCCGTCCACCAACCATTCCTCGGGAGACTGTCCGCACCAACGCCCCCACAGATCCAGCGGTAAGCATCATGATCCTGGGTCAGCCGTGCAATCGCCCGTGCACTCCCCACAGCGTCCAGCGTGGCATACAGCCACAACGCAAATAAAATCTCCGGCGCAATCGACGTCCGACCAGAACCGCCTTCTACCGCCCTGATCCCCGCATACATCCGGCTGAGGTCCGCTTGTTCGACATAGGCCCATACAAGCCGCGCCCGATGCCTTCCGGCAACAGCGACTCCAAATCGCTCGCCCGCAATTCAATCTGCGCCCGGTTCGGCATCAATACCCGCGCCACACCCTCAATCACCGGCGTTCCTCCATGCGCTTGCTTCTCTTCCAAGCCAGGTTCCTCTCCGAATAGCATGAAGGTCTCGTCTATCATGTTTGCCTATATCACTGACCATCCGATCACCACCATTATACCCCACCCAGGCAGAGTATTTCCCATTGCGATGATTGCGATGGGGTTTTTTCACAGGCTCTCACCTCGGCTTGTCCGCCCCGGCGACCCGCCCGGTCATCCGATCTCCTCGCAACGGCCTGACCCCAAACCGACACCCCCTCCCATCCGGTTCCGCTCCGGGAGCTAATACCCCTCTTTAGCCCGCACCCCCCGCGCGATGCAAAAATGCCCCGTAAATGGGCGCTTCGGGGCGATGTAATAGCTCGATGATTTCCTGATCCGGGACCGAGAACTACCGCGATTGACAGCTAAAAGGGCCAGTCGTATCGTCCCGTCTAAAAAAAAGGGCGTTTAAATTTCTTAGTCGTGTGCGCCGGCAGACCGTCGATCTGCGCCACATTGAAAACCGTGTAGGCTTTGAAATACGGGATCTCTTTTTCGATTTCCTCGCCGGTGTCCTTGTCGGTATCGGTGCGTGTGAACGTGTCGATATCGACATCGAACATTGCCCCCACTGCGGCGGCACCTTGACGATCATCGCCGCCATCCTCGACCCTACCGTGATCGCCAAGATCCTCGCCCATCTCGGCTTGCCTATCAGAGCACCGCCCCGATCACCGGCGCGGTCATTCGATCGATTCCAAAGGGCCTGATCCCCCGATTCGATCCGGTTCAGCTTCCTGAGCCGACACCCCCCTTGGCCCGCACCCGCGCGAGACGCCAAAACGTCCCAAACCTTGGCGCCTCGGGCCGATGCATGGCCGGGAAAGCCCCCGATTCTCGACCGCGATCTCGCGTGTTTGACACACCGCAGCTTTAGCAGTACTTTCCCTTTCGAGAAAAAGGGCGTTTAATATTCTCCCTGAACAGAGCGGTCCATGCACGCCTGCCTTCAATACCTTTGCTCTCGCAATGTCATTTCTGAGAGCGCTTTGAGAAAAGCTCTGGCTGAAGCAGGAATAAGTACGCAGTCGTTCGGCCCGGATAGACCGGGTCCGGTGATCTGTTTCTTTGATGCGATCGACCACAGCCTCTGCGAACGAGTGCGAGAGTTTAGCGGCGGCGGCCTGGAGCGCGTATTGGCCATAGCACCTTCTGACGCGGCTTTGACGAATGCAGGCACCTGGCAACTATTACAAGTCGGCGCATCAGAAGTTTTTACTTGGGATCATTCGGCTGATCCGGTTGCGGAAATAGCGTGCCGGCTTAAGCGCTGGGCCGCCGTAGATGAACTGGTCGAATCGCCTGCCGTGCAAACCACGCTGGTCGGTCAAAGCCCCGTCTGGAAAAAGATGCTGCGGCGGATTGTAGAACTCGCGCACTTCACCGACAGTACCGTGCTGATACTGGGAGAAAGCGGCACCGGCAAAGAGCTTGTTGCGCGTCTGGTGCACGCACTTGATCCGCGTGAGAAGACGGGCGAGTTTGTAGTCCTCGATTGCGCGACCACTGTTCCGGAGCTCTCCGGTAGTGAGTTCTTCGGCCACGAGCGCGGCGCGTTTACCGGCGCCGTTCATGCGCGCGACGGTGCTTTCGCACTCGCCGATAAAGGCACGCTGTTTCTCGATGAAGTCGGTGAGCTGCCGTTGCCGGTGCAAGCGCAACTACTGCGCGCGGTGCAGGAGCACACCTACAAGCGAGTCGGCGGCAATACGTGGCAGACCGCCGATTTTCGGCTCGTTTGCGCGACCAACAAGGACTTGTACGAAACGGTGCAGCAGGGTGAGTTCCGCCACGATCTCTATTACCGGATCGCTACCTGGATCATTACGCTGCCCCCGCTAAGGGAGCGTCGTCAAGATATCCTCCCGCTGGCGCGGCATTTCATGCGCCAATTGCGCCCCGATGCGGAACCGCGGGATCTCGATTCCTCCGTTCGGGAATACCTTGTACAGCGCGAGTACCCCGGCAACGTGCGCGAGTTGTGGCAGGTGATCGCCCGCATGATGGACCGGCATGTCGGTTACGGACCGGTCACGGTCGGCGATATCCCCGAAGACGATCGCCCGCGGGAAGGGCAATCGAACGACTGGCGCGACGAAGCCTTCGAGCGTTCAATCCGCCACGCGTTGTTGCGGGGAGCCAAGCTCAAGGAAATTGGACGTGGCGCGGAGGAAGCTGCCGTCCGAATCGCGCTTTCCGACGAGCAAGGGAACCTGCAACGCGCCGCCAGCAGGCTGGGCGTTACCGATAGGGCGCTGCAGATGCGTCGTGCCAGCGGGCGCCGCCCCGACTCGTCGAATCAGGCATGATTTGTACTGGCTAGCCAAGGGTCGCGACCCTCGCGCTCGGCGGGCCCGTTGACGGCGTAGGTTGAGACAGGTAGCGGTCGCTGTCTGCGAACGCGGGAAATCAGCCGCAGGAAGTTGCCGCCCAGCACCAGCCGCTCATCGCCAGGCCGCAACCTGAGCTCGAGTATCTTGGCGAGCTCTACGGCTGGATGCAGCCAGGGGCCGTCCGACCCAAACAGCAGCTTTTCCGGCCCGGCGCGCCGCACTGCCTCGACCAGCAAATCGAAGCGTCGGACTCCGGATGTATCGGCATGGACGTTTGGGTGCCGTGCCAGGTGATCGATCAAGCCCACCTGCGCTCGCCAGTCGTCGGAAAAGCTGCCGAGGTGCGGAATAATGAACGACACATCTGGATATTCTTGCGCCAGCAGCTCCGCGATTGACACTTCACCCATGACGTCGTAGAGCACCGGCAGTGCGTACGCCCGCGCGACCTCGCACACCTCGCGCGTAATGCGGGAGTCATGGCGATGAACCTTAATTCCGACGAAACCGTAGCGCTCGACCGCCACCCGCACCATCTTATAGACACGGCCGCGATCGCGGTCGGCGTTGACGAACGCAAAGCCGTAGAAGCGATCGGGTCGGCTCGCGACGATCCTCGCGACCTTCCGGTTCGCCTCAGCGTAATCGGAATGGAAAGCAGCCAGCAGCACCGTGCGGGTGATGCCCGCTCTGGCCGCCCGAAGCATATATTGCTCGAGCGGCGCCGCCGTGTCCCAAGGTCCGGTCAGGCCGTCGCCTTTGCCGGCGTGGCAGTGGCAGTCGATGATCATGCGCTTGCCTCGCCAGGGGCCGTTGTCATCGCGCGCGTTAATCGGACGAAGTCCGCAAGCTCAGCAACGCGTGCGCGATGAGCCTCGGCGTATTCGTCGGCGTGATCTATCTGCGTAATTTCTGTTGTTCGCGGCATTGCTGCTCATTGGGGGGCCCGAGCGGATCACCCGACAAAGTATTCGCGCTGCCGGGATTGCTCCGTGTCGCCGAAGTACTTCTTCCACCAATCGCCCGTTTCCAGTGGTTTCGGTGATTTCCCGGGATTCCTGGAAACCCATTCGCGGAACGCATAGTGCCTATAGAGCCGCATGAATTCGCCCAGATAAATCTCCGCCACTCTCTTGTTCCCGCGGATAACCAGCATGTTTTCGTCGTTCTTTTTGGTCGAGGCCTCGCTGAAGTTGGCCGATCCGGCGATTACGATAGGGTCCGGCCCCAAGGGATCGATGAGCATGTACTTGGTGTGCACATACTGGACGTTGGTATTGAGCCCCGATACTTTCTCTGCAAGCCAGCGGTCGAAGCTGTTCATGACCAGGTGAGCGCCGATCGCGAAACGATTCTCCGGAAGCGCTCGCAGCTTGCGGATTTTCGCTTCCTCCGCGTTGCGCTCCGGCCCTTTTTTCATGGGCCGTGTCGCCTTCTCCAGCAGGGCGAAGCGCATGCCGGCTTGGCTCGTGCGATAGACGTCTTGAAACACCGCGTGTATGCCGAAGGCGAAGGTCATGAAAAGCCCGTCTTTCGCGCCGGCGGCCAAAGCCGCATACCATTTCAACGCATCGAGATTGTCGCGAGGGCTGAAGACGGCGCCGGTGCCCTTGGGCGGTTTATTTTCCGGCAACCGGTATTCCTCGCTCAAAATCGGCCTGAGGCCAGCGCTCTCGGGATCGTCGGCGAGCAGATCCCAATAGCGCAGATAAGCGTCTGCTATGTCAGGTTCTTCGACGATGTGCACCGCATTTGAGTGACCGAAGATCCCGCCCTCGGAAAAATTGGTTCCTCCAGTCAGCACAGCCTGCGGCTGACCGTCCTTGAGCAATACGATGAACTTGTTGTGGGAGATCGCCGAAGGGTTCGACGTGCGGCGTATACAGAGGGACTTGATGCCCACTGCATCGACCACTTCGTCGTTCTTCTTGCCAGGCTTGTCTTTGCGCCGGTCGTAGACAATCCGCACCGAAACTCCGCGCCGTTTGGCTTCGCGCAGGACTTCCAGCACCGGCCGGTAATGAAATTCGTAAGCGCACACCCGCAGCCCGAATTCCGGTCCGCTTGCCTGGGCGATGAAATCGGTCATCGATTCATACAGCCCGCGCGAGAGCCACTTAAAAGCTGGCGGCCCCTTCTCGCTGGGCTTTTTGTTCTCGAATCGGCGTGCATACTCCTGCGAGGCGGCGGCGCCCCGATTGAAATAGATGTCGTGCGTCGCTCCCTCGGGCGATTCGGTCTGCACCCGTACGGAAACTTCTGCGACGGGTTGCAGGTCGCGCGGTGTACCTTTCAGCGCGAGCACGCGGTAGGTGTAGTCGTGCCCCGGCTTGGCCGAAAAGTCCGACCACGTAAACCCCTGAATCGGCTGCTCGCGGGTCGAGTGCTGCGCGCCTGGTGGTAGCCCCGGATCGGTTTCCACGAAGGTCTTCTGTCCCCGCAGCCAGTACGCTTCCTCTTCGGTGCGATCGGTGCGGTGGATGGCAAAGCCCAGCAAACCTTCGCAATCGGCTTCATCCATATTGAAGCCGAGCAACACCACGTAGGTCCCGGCGATAGCCTGTACGGTCAGTCCCTGGTGCGTGGTCTTCTTTCGCATGATGAACTCCCATGAAACTTGGATATCAACCCGCGCTTAACAGCAGCAAGACTCGCTTCGCGCTCACGCGGTTTTGCCTTCAAGAGATCATTATTGCGGGATCAAATCGCGGAAAGTACAAATATCTTCTCTGATTGCCTTCCGCGTAGTTGGCGTTGATATGGACATGAGGACCGGCTGTGGCGCCCAGGTAACCGACAAGCAGGGGCTTGCTCCCCGTCATCTGCGAAGCCGACAGAACGCGGCGATTTTGCATCTCAGACCCGAATCCGGCCTTTTTCCCCATCGCGACCCATGCGTCCGTCGATAGGAATTTATTCCCCCTTTTATCGATAGGGGGATAATCCTCCGTGATGAGATGCAAATACTCGATATATAAAGTGAACTCCCCGCGTGAGCCGTCAAGTTTTTCATACCAGTAGCGACAGGCGAGCCCGAGGATTCCGCCCCATTCGTTGATGACGTTTTCGGGCTTTTTCGTTTTCCAAGGTTGAATCAGCACCAACGCATCTTGTAATCTCGCTATGCCGCGCCCCTTGATACCCAACCCTTCGCGCGGCGTCGTCTTGTCCCGCATGACCCGAACCTTGTTCAGATCCGCAATCGAAATTTCTGATTTTATGGTTGCATAAACAGGAAGGCCCCGGCGTGCATCGTTGAGGGCGCCACTTGCTATTGCTGACCGCGCTCCCGAAACATCGATGCCTAGATGCTTGCCGGCGGCCCGGCCGCGTATGCCAAACACCCTCTGGGCGTCATCTCTGCTGCGGTAAAACGGGTCGGTGATTATGCCGCCTGGCACGCCCCATTTCAGCTTTCCGAAAGGTACTATTGCCCTCGGCCTGGTAGTAGACGCCTTCGGTTTCCCCGATTTTTCCACGAGCGGTCTAACCAGCGTGCGCCAAGCCTTCCATTCCTTGCGTAGCTTTTCGAATTGAGGTTCTTGCGCGTCCAAAGCGCGACCTGTCCCGGAAAGAATTCTCTCTGGGTGATGCATGAAGAAGACCATGTCAGTGAGGTCCTCAAGGTTAGATCTACCTGCCTCAATGGCGCGGTGGACAGCAAGCGGCCACGCGAGTGGTCCCTTGCTGAAAGCATCTCGCACCTTAAACGGCAAATTGGCCACACGAAATTCTTCTTCCTCTAGTTCCGGATCGTAGAGAAACTCATCGAGCTCCAGGGCGTCATCGAGTAGTTCGTCCTCGTATTCCTCAGTTTCGCGATGAGTTTGAGCTGATTCTTGCTCGGCCAATGGAGCTTCCCACTTGCGTTTGGAAACAAGCTCAGTGCGCACCATCGAAGCGGCATCGAGAAAAACAATAATTGCGCCGTTTTGGCGCAACCAGCGACCGTTCCTTGTCCGCCTCATCATGACCTCCGGAGGTAAAATCTCCGGCACGCGTCTGCTAGCCGCATTTTGCACGAGCGAAATTGCGGCGCACGGTGCGCCCAATCAACGGCTGGCTCCAGCCACCCGAAGTTCAGCAGTAAGCACTGTCGCGGTTGCGCCGGCCGACGACCGCCCGATGCCGGCGCGAAGCTTGCGCGGCTCGTGGTCGGCGGAATCCCAGTTGATCCGCGCCTTCTCGTCATCGTTCAGGTAAAGAACCGCGGTTGTTTCTCGCATGCCGATCCGCAGCAAGCGCAGTTTCCACTCGCGCCAACTGTCTATCTCGATCTCAGCCTTGCTGTTGACGACTGCCAGGCTGCCGTCCGGATTCCTGGCGGCAATGCCGGCCCAAACCGGCCCTGGGCCCTTGAAGAGATGAGCCGCGACGTACAGGCCTGCTTCGCTGAGGAAATGGAGCAGATAGATCGTCTGCCCGCGATTGAGGCCGAGCTTTACCGGATTGAACCAGCCCCGCGCAGTCCACTCGGCGAAACCTTGAAGCAATGGAAACTCGATGCCCGCCCGTTGCGTTGTTGCTTCGGTCGTCGATGCGTCGATGCTTACCATGACAGCGGAATCCGCCGCGGCTGTGGGATGATCCTCCGTCACCTCGAATTGCAATGACGTGCCGGCGCCCGAAGCGCTTGTCACCGCCGACCACCCGGGGGGCGTCTCGCCAGTTCCAAAGTCGACGCACTCCTCGATCGCCGCTCGATCCGGAACTGCAATTGTCGAACTGGCAGCTGTGTTGCCGCCGACATCGATAACCCGGGCGATGAGCGCATTGCACTCTGCCGGGATATGGCGGACGAGGATGCCGTACCTAAGGTCCGTTCGTCCGTGCGCGACCATATTGGACTTTTGATAGCCCTCCACGCCGATGTCATTGACGTAGGTGAACTCATCGCCGTTTCCTTCATTGACGGTGGTCTTGTCATCGAAGTCGACGACACGCGTTGCGAGCAGGACCGCGCCACGTCTGAGTTCCACCTCGACACGGCCCAGGTCCCCCTCGAGCTTGCTGCTCGCGCCGAACAGCAGGCGCGCGGCCATGAGTTTGCCGACTCGGTGGAAGCGATCACCGATCGGGGGAGTGAAGTTGCAAGTGTCGGGATAGGGCAAGTAGCGGAGCGGGTGGACGCTCCCTATTTGCCTGCTTGTGCCCTTGCGGAACTCGATGTGCAAATGTGGGTACGTCGCGTCGTCATCTCCGACGGTACCGATCTTTTGCCCCTGAGCGACACAGGCACCCTGCTTAACGGCCGGATCGATGCTGTCCAGGTGCACATAGACGTTATACACTTTCTCACCCTTCGGGTCCTCGACCTCGACGACGATATGCCGAGAACTGAACCCGCCGGTTTTGCCGGGCCCGGCGTGGTGTACGGTGCCTTCACGCATGGCGTAGACCTCCGTTCCAATCGGCGCGGGCAGATCGATGCCATCGTGGAAGTTCCACCTGTTTCTGTTTATGCGCGGCCCGAATGATGTGTTCATCTCGTCGGGCTTTGTGTTTCGGTTGAGAGGCCACATGTAATACGCGGACATTTTCGAATCCTCCTGCGGACAAATCGTTTAAAACGGAAACAGCCGTAAGCTACTTTCGACGCTATTGCTCATCAGTCAGCACCTTGTTACCGAATACTGAGTAATGCAGCGGCTGCGGTGCGTATCGGCGGCTAGCAATCACCTGCCATTTACCGACCAGTGCCACGGCTCGCTGGGCAAATTGAAGAGACCGAACTTCTCGGCGTTTCGGGACAGCCACTGAAACGCGGGGCTATTCCGCGATGTGATCGTCTTGCCGTCGTAGGTGATGTCGATGGCAAGCCCCTTTTCGTGCATCGACTTACCGGGCGTCGCCGTGGGCGGCGTGCATTGCGAAGACGGCTTTTGGTAGATGTCATAGTGAGTAGGTCCGCAATGGCTCTTGCGTAACGCGATTTGCTTGTCGTGCGAACGGTATCCCCAGCCGCCTAGTCCGATTCCGTCGGCCTCGGCAGCGGCAAGCAACGCTTCGACTTTCGGCGCGATCTGACGTGCTACGCTGATGCCTCTTACTCGGACCATATCCAGCCCTCCTGCCGGAGCGGCGGAAGGGGCTTTGGAAGCGGGCGTTATTCGAATGGCCGGCCGCACCAAACGGTTGCGAATGTCGAGCCATTCCCGGCTGAGTTCTTTAAACCCCGGCTCCCACTTCGTTAGCTTTTGTCCTCGCCTTGCAGGGTGACGGGCGCTGAAAACCAGGTTCGCTAAAGTCGTCTCGTCGCGAACACCTGCGGCTACCGCGAGTTTGATTGCGACGCTCTCAAGCCCGGCGCGGAACGCTTTCCCCACTGATTCGGGTAATCCAGACAATCCGACTTCGCCCGTTTCCGGGGAAAACTCGAAGGCTTCGTCCCCGGCCTCATCTCCCCATTCGAATTCGTTCGCGTCGAGCCATTCAAACTCCTCCGGCTGCGACGGTTCCTGGGTCGCCGGTTCTTGGCTCGGGCCTGATGACGATGGTTCTTCGCTGGGGCCTGATGGCGATGGCTCTTGGCCGGGGGCTGATGGCGATGGTTCCTGGCTCTGGCCTGATGGGGACGGTTCGTCGGCGCGGCCGGATGGCTTTACTTTCGCTTCGATCAGCGCCTTCCTGGTTTCTGGGCCGGCGATGCCATCGGCGGGTAGGTTCTGCTGTCCCTGAAACGTGCGCAGCGCGCTGCGCGCCGCGGCGCTCATTACGCCGGTTATCGGCAGACGTAACGCCAGAACCTGATTCAGCGAGCTTTGCACCCAGCGCACATATTCGCTGCCCTGTTCCACGGGTTCGGCATTGGCCGGCTCCTGAACCGAATCGATTGGCCAACCACCTCGTCCGGCTGGTCGCGGAGGACGTTTTGGTGGTCGCTGCGGACGCCGGGTTGGACGTTGTGGCGGCCGGGTTTGGCGTTGTGGTGGCCGGCGACGCGGCGCGCTGCGCATTCGCGGTCGAGGCGCGCGGCGGGGCATCGGCCCGGAACGACGAACCTCGTCTTCCCACTCCTCGCCCGCAAGCTCGGCGTCGAATGCCTCGAAGTCTTCGAAATCCTCGAAATCCTCCGGGTCAATCGTTTCTTCGGCGAACTCGCCCTCGAATGAGTCTTCGTCGTCGCCGAGTTCGGCATAGCCATCGGCTTCGAGATCGAATTCGCTGTCCTCCAGTTCGTCGTTAAACAGTGCGCTTGACTCATCGAATTCCGGGTCCAGTTCGAATGGCTCCGTCTCGAAACTAAATTGTTCGTTCATGGTGATCTCCTGCCCGTCAACTTCCCGCCCCAACGATGGAACGCGGCGCAATCGCCGACGGACTTGTTGCACAGAAATCGGCAAGCGGCCCACCCTTCTGGAGATAATCGGACCTGCCCGTTGTTCAATGCGTTTCATAACCAGGTTGCCCGCTGAAGACAGAGCGGCTTTGCCGAGGTTCTCGCCCGCCGCGGCCTTTTTGACGAAGGACAGCACGTCGGCTGCGTACGGAGATTTGGGCAGCAGCCGGCCACCACCGGCAATGAGAGAGTCCTGTAGGGTCTTTCCCCTCGACAGTGCCAGGGCCGAATCAAACGCTGCCTTAGCGGCGGGACCGCCCGGCAACCGGGAGCGAGCGGCATCCAATACCGCTTCGGACAATTTCTTTCCCTTCGCGAGATTGGCAGCCATGTCGAAAGCCGTCTGCGCGAGAGCGCCACCCGGTACGGCATTGCGCGCGCCGGCGATCAGGGCGTCGCTGATTCGCTCCCCGGAGGCCAGCGCGTTGCCAGCCGCAAGTGCGGCCGCCGCGCCAGTGCCGATTCCGGGCACGAACGGCGCCACCATCGCTGCGAACCGCAGGCTCTCGCGAACGTCGCCGATTCCGGCTTGGCCGGCTTTTTTGGCAGCTTTAAGAATGTTCTCGCCGCGGGCAACCCCCGCAGCCGTGTCAACGGCGAAGCGCGTCAGGGGAGTCGCCGCTATCGATCTCATGGCACCTTGAAAGACGTTGCGGCCGCGGGCAGCTGCCGATGCCGCTCCCAGGCCGGCGCGCACGGCAAAACCCATCGGCGTGTGGGCTAACGCGCCCGTCAGAGTGGAAAGAGGGACAACCTTCCCAATGGCGTTCACGCCTTGGCTAATGCCCTTGGCAACGCCTCCTGCGGCCTTGGCAACACCGCGAGCCGCGCGAGAGACACGCCTCACCAGCTTGCCTAGGAAGTAATCCATCTCTTCGTCGGTAGCGTGGTATAGCGGGTACTCAAAACTAACGATGCCTTCGTTGAACAACTCGTCGGACTCGTACATTTCCCAAAGGGTTTCCGCACCGAGAGGTTCTTTGCCGTAAGCGGTTGCAGAGCGTGGTTGCATGGCACTTGCCGGGTCAATCGCTTCTTCGGCGTATTCGCTCTCTAACGAGTCTTCGCCGTCACCGAGTTCGGCATAACCATCGGCTTCGAGATCGAATTTGCTGTCCCCTAGTTCGTCGTTAAACAGTTCGCTCGACTCATCGAATTCCAGGTCCAGCTCGAAGGGATCTGCCTCGACAATAAGACGTTCGTTCATAACTCCCTCCTGATTACATAGATCGAGGCCGTTCCGGTGCGATGCTGTCCATGGCAAACTTCACTGATGCCAAACAACCGGGGGCGTAAACGGGACGTAGACTTTGGAGATCACTATTCCCCGATTCCCGCCCAAGCTGTCGATACGCGAGATAACAGCTGCGCCGATACCTCCCAAACCGCCGAGAACGCCACAAACCAGTCTCACCTGCGGCGCGGGGGCAACTGCAGCGCATATCCCGGCTGCTCCGCTTCCCGCGGAGATAGCATCTATCAATGCCTTTGTATGGCACTCATTAAGGTAGATTCGGATACCCCACCAACTGGGGCTGACTTCCGTGCGTCCCGGACAAGGCGATGAACTCGCTTCTAGTTCGAGTTCTGCTTTCCCTTGCCCCCTTGCTCTCAATTGCGCGTTCCGGCGTTTCATCGAGTTGTGCAACAATACAAAAAGGCGAGGATTAATCCTCAATTTAGCGGCAGCGTCTTGTGCATTTCGCGCCTTCAATGCGAGGCGGAGCGCACCATTCCTTTGGGTGACATGTTTGCCCATTGCCCCGACTGCCTTCGAAAGCTTGGCGTGGGCCACTCGTAGTTGCTGGATCTTCCTTTGCGCGGTGCTGCCCCTCTGCTGAGTTTCTTCAACAAACTCGCCGTCGAATGCCCCTTCGCCCAATTCTGAATAGGCGTCCGATTCTGGGTCGAATTCGGTATCCTCGTATTCTTCGCCGAACTCACTTGATTCATCGAGTTCTGGATCTATTTCGAAAGCTTCTTCCTCGAGGTTGAATTGCTCGTTCATTGGTTTCTCCTGATGACAAGTAGGTAAAGGGCCGCATGCCTGAAGCATGTCCCACAGCATCCACTGCGCGGTCGATATCATTTGGAGCATGACCCGCAGTGATCAAAAAACTAACCTTAGGTTTCCCTACAGTATGAGCGCGATGCAGGACGGTTCGGATTCCTGATCGCAATAACCTCTGATGCAGGGTTTCAGCGTTGATCTCGGTCAAAGGGCCGAGAGTCTGTACGGGGAACGATGCACCAATCGTTTGCAGCCCAATTTGTCCGAGGCGCCGGCGGAAGCGTCGGACGAGTTGCGCGAGGTGCTGCCTCAACTTATCACCGTGCGCATGATTCGTTTCCAGCGCGCGCTGTGCCGCATGAATGGCTGCGCGCGAAGGTGGGCTTGTGTGCATGCGCGTTTCGCTCTTCGCCTCAAAGGTTCGCACCATGGCATCGCTCCCGGCGAGCATCGCCAGCGGCGCGCCGAACGCCTTCGCCAGAGAACTGATCAGCAGAACACCTGAGTGCGATACGTTGTGGCAGCGCAGCGATCCGCCGCCCCCAGTGCCGAACGGCGTTTCCGTGCACGGCGAATTGCCGAGGATGCCGAGTGCCTGGGTGTCGTCCAGCACCAGCAGCCCGCCTCTCTGCTGAATGATTTCCAGATAGGCGGTAATCGGCGCTGGCTGTCCGCACCCCGCGCAAAAACCGTCCGCCACTACCACCACCGGACGCGGTCGATGTGTGTCGCTGCGTTCCAGCGCGCGTCGCAGAGCTTCTCCGTCGTGATGCGAAAAAATCTGGACCGGAATCCGCCGCGCCGCCGCTCGCTCCACACCCCAGCGGCCGATCGGATAGACGCCGGCGTCCATGTAGATCGCTGTTCCTTCGCGCAGCATGCCGAACAGATCCCAGAACAGGTGCAGCGTTGAAGAACCCAGCGTCGCGCGCTCGCATCCGACTAAGCTGGCGGCTGCCTTGGCGACCCCCACATGACTCGGCGCAGCGATTAGCGCTGCCGGTCGCCCCGTTGTGAGCTGTTTCCATGGCTTCAAGCACCAGCTCGGATGGCGTAGACCAAGATAGAGTGCCGAAGTGAAGTCGAGCATTCGCGATCTGACTCATGCTCGCCCCGGCCTTTTTTGCTGTTCCACAAGTCGATTGCGAAGATGCTCGGAAGGCTGGAGATAGCGCGCAGACGCTTTCTCGGTTCCCACAGTCTCGACCGACAGGTCGAATCCGGTCGCGGCGCGATAGGCATGGATGTAACCTTGAACCTCCGGTCTCCAATAACGCCCCCAGTTCTTGGCTTGCTCCTGATCGTTGACGTCGATCCAATCACCATAGCGGATCGAAAGCACAATCTGCTCTCCCCAGACTCCGAGATCGCTGAAGTGGGTGATCGTCGTATCGGTCCATCCCTGGAGTTTCTTCATCGTATCGACCTGGCCCATCCACGCTTCCTTGTAGGGAACCATAGCCCGCCCGCGCAGAAACTCGCGGATTTCCGGCCGCGCCAGCAACCATTGCTCGATGAGCATTTCCGCCCGGGCCGTCCACGGGAGATCGCCGAATTGATTGTGAGCGCCTTCGGCGAGCACCAGGTGTACCTCCCGCAACGCGGTAAGCAGAGAGAAGCCATCCGCGATCACCGTGGTATCGGCATCTTCATGGTAAAAGACCGAAGTCCGATAAAGCAGGCTATGGAAGGCTTCGAGAAACTTCGAGCGTCTATCCGCGGTACGCATGGCCGGCACCGCCTTACCGTATAAAGCGAGGCCGTAGTGGTGGTCATACTCGTAGGCGCGGCGGGGTACGCTAAGCCGCTTGTACTCGCTTTGGATATAACCCCAAAATAGATTGTTGAGCCCTCGCAAGGGATCGGTTTCAAGATGCGCCAGCGGATCCCGGTCGCCGCCACGATGGCGATTCTGGAACCGCAGGGCAATCGCGTTGAGCGTTTGGACCAGCATCCCTTCCTCATGCCAATAAGACCAGATCAACTCGATCAGGCTCGGGCAGGAGAAGCGCTTTCTGAGAATCCCGTCGCAGTAAGGAAGCTTCTCTTCCCTTCTCGCCGGATCGAACCCAAACAAAGCATTGACGATGCGTGTGAGATAAGGGAGCGCTAGGGTCGGACCGAGATATTGCTGCAAGCGACGGGTGATATCAGCGAGAGTGGGACGCTCGCCCAGCCGTGATTCCTCTTCCGCAAGATTCAGCAACTCGCCATGGCGAATTCCTATTCCGCATTCAAGAATCAGAAAGACTTCGGTTGCCGTCCGCAGCAGTTCATACGCGTCTACACCATGAATGGTGGGGCGGCTGATCAGGTCGCCCCGTCGCTCATCGAGCGTCGGTGCCCCTAAATCCAACGCGCCGGACGCCAGTGGTCCGTCCTGATCGCTGCCTACGCATAAGACACGATTGATAAACTCGCTGTAGCGGTTGAAACCGATCATCTCGGTGTGATGCCGGATCGCCGGCCACAGAGCCTGGTCGGCTGTCTGTACCACAGCCGAGCGCTGCAGAACCACCTTAAGCGGTTGGCCGCTGCCAGATGTTTGATTCGCGAGAACCCCGACGCCGGTGGCTACCTTTGAGACTTCTCCCGTGAGGCTATCCATCTTGCTGTCGAGGTTATACTTCAGGTGTTGAGCGAATCCTTTTGCGCCTTCAGCTAACCGCTCGACGTCCTGAGACGAAAGCGACCGTGGCAGCACGGCGACATCGATGTTGCCAGCGCCTTCCGTGGTGGCAAGTGCCCCCTTTGGGTCAGCAGCGGCCAGTCCGGCTTCGACGTAAATCCTGTAGAGGCCCGATTGCAGGCCACTGGTGTTCCACAGAGTGACGCCAGGCTGCAGCAGGTCGGGGGTCGTCGAAGCGCCCTGGTCTAAGACACCGGGGCCGACGACGTGCCATCTGTACTCGCTGAACTTGACGTGATCGGATGTGGAAGCGGTCAATTCGACCATCATGCCTTCTTGTATTTCCGTCGGTTGACAACCGATATCAATTATCTTCATCGCGCATCTCCTAAGTACGGTTAAAGCGGGGTTACAGTTAAGTCGGGTACATTTAAGTCACTGTTATCAAGCGAGCGGCCCTTTATGCGGCCAAAGCTGGACGGGTGACGTAGCTCGCGCGGGTTGCGAGCGTGCTTTGGAGTGCCCAGTGGGTGAGCAACTTGGCGAGCAGGCTGCTCTCCTCCTCCGGCGTGATCTGCCCGTCCGACTTCGCTTGGCCGATCACTGCAAACGCCAGTGTCGCCGACGCCTTGCCCATCTGTGCTAGGGAACCGCGCCAGGCGCGCCAGTAGCCACTCAGCCGCGCCGGCTGGCGCTGTTCCGTCTCCATGACCTCGCCCAGGGATTTGCCGCGCAGGGCACGCGGACGGTGGTTGACCAGCAGCGCCACAAAGCCCGGCATCGTCGCTTCGAGAATCGCGAATAGTTTCCGCCTCTCGCCGTCCAACCCCTCCAGCGGATAAAACGATTCCCATAGTTCGGCGAGTTTCGCCCATTGCGGGTGCGGATAAAGCGCTTGCCCGATCGCGCAAGAGAGCTTTACCCGAATCCAGGGAATCGGATGCGGGTCGTTGAGGCCCAGCCGAAACACGAACACGCGCGGCAGGCTGACGACGCCGATGAGGCCGAGCGTGGAGGCAATTCCGACCCTGGCGACAGACCAGAAGTCGGACAGAATTTCAGATATCCAGCGCTCCCACAAACGCCAGGCGATGCGTTCGCTGCCGGCGTTGGCTTGCAGGCCTCTCAGCACAGGGCGTAAGGATGCAACGAGATCGAGCAACGCCGCACCTTGATGGCCTACCTCGTGGATCAGCGAGGAAGCGATGCCGCTGCCGATCAGGCGCTCGCGCGGCACGCGCACAATCGCCACCGGATTTTCGCCGCCGCCTGGCAAGCGCGTGCGGGCGCGGCGGATTGCGGCGCCGGTTCCGCGATCCAGGTAGCAGATCAGCGGCGGCGACTCAAAATAACCGCCGGGCAAGTGCAGTGCGTCGGCGGCAACGGCATCAAGGCCGGATAACCAAACACCCGTGTCATGTTCGCTGCGCTGGGTGATAACGTCGGCGAACAGATCGAACTGCGACAAGATGGTGTTAAAGCGAAGACGCAGAAAGGTAAACCGGCGCTGCGACTGCTCGGGGCTGGCCACGCGGCCGGCGGGTCCCTGCAGCCACTGCAAGTAGCGCATCACGTGGGAGCGCAACTCTCGCCTCCCCGCGATCAGGTAGCGCTCGACCGCGATCTGCGCCTGCGTTGAGATGGCTGCCGCCGGCACCATCGCTTCGGAGAGCGCGAACGGCTTCACCCGCGCCAAACGCGTAAGCAGTCCGCGCGCCTCCTGCGTCAGCATCGAGGAAGCTGCGAAATCTCCCGGGCGGCTAGGCATGACGGTCAGACACCAAGCAAGACAATCTTGCGGCCGCGGCGTATCCAGCGTCCGCTGCGACGTCTGCCAGAGGCCCCGGCGGTCGATTGGCCGCCCGCACCGTCACGCATAACATTGCCCAGGCTAGGCACATGCCGGCGTGCCGCCGCGATAACCGCTGCCTTAACGGCCGCCTGAGGATCAGCATCTGACCCCGCTGAGGCTGCCTGCTTTGCGGCCGCACCGGCGACGCGAACGAAGCGCTTCGCCATTTCGAATTCCTGGTCTTCGGGATCCATGCTCTCAAACTCAGCCTCCAGCGCTTTGCTCACGGCGGAGCCCAACGCGGTGCCTACGGCTGTTCCCACCCCCGGGATGGGAATGAAAGATCCAAGGGCGCCGCCGACGAACGGCAGCGCTTTCTTCGCCAGGCCTTTGAGGAACCCACCCAGCGGTCGAAAAACCTTGCCAATCTTCCGCAGCCCACGCCCTGCTCGTTTGATGAGCTTGCCGAGGAACTGATCGAGCTCTTCCTCGCTCTGGATCGACAGCAGCTCGGCCGCGTATTCCATCTCCTCGAATTCTTCGAAGGGGCTCTCCAGATCGGTTTCGCCATCGAACTCGAATTCATCGGTTTCGGATTCGTCCATCTCCGGCTCGATTTCAGTCATTGTGCGATCAATGTCATGCATGGCGTTCTCCTTAAGGACTTGTTGCGTAGTTACCCCGAGGACTTGTTGCGAGATTGCCCGGAACCATGGGCGTTAACGATGATGATGTGGGGCCCGCGGCGTATCCAGCGGCCGCTCCGGGCCTTGCCGCATTTCGGGCAGCCTTGACCACCGTAGCCGTTGCTAGCTTTGCCGCAGTTTGGGCATGCTCTTGCAGTACCAGCGGCGGAAGGCCCGGCGGCCCGGATCATTCCAGGAGCGTGGCGCTTGGCGGCCGCAATCGCCGCAGCCTTGGCTGCTTGCTGCGGACCCGCGGATGATGGAGCGGACGCCAGGTTTTTCGCCGCCGCATCGGAGAAGCGCACAAGCCGCCGCGCCACTTCGAATTCCTGGTCTTCTTCACTGAGCCCTTCAAGCTCCAGGCCGAACAAGCTGTCGGCGTTGGCTGCAAGCTGGCTTCCGACTCGGCTGCCGGCCGGCCCGCCGACGTAGTCGCCGATCGCGCCGCCCAAAATCGGCAACGCCTTTCTGGCGGCGCCCTTAAGAATTCCGCCCAACGCGCCGCCCGCGTCCGATCGGGCAAACTGCCCCACTGCCCGACCTGCCGGCTTGATCAAGCGGCCGATAAATTGATCGAGCTCCGCCTCGTCGGTAATCTCGAGCAACTGTGAAGCGAGTTCCATTTCCTCGGTTTCATCAAGCTCTTCAGCGGCCTCGAAAGTTTCCGCTTCCTCACCCCCGAATTCGAGATCTTCCGCCTCGTCAAACTCCGTGTTTTCTCCGTATAACTCCATCGTCTCGTCAGCTTGACGCATAGCAATCGCCTGCTCAATTAGGGTGCTTAGGATTTCTCGCACAGCGTGCGGTCTCGCTGTGCTTACCGCACGAGACATGCCAGTGAAATTGCGAAGGATGGTTGCGGGCATCCGCAGAGGGGAAGACGGGCTTTTCCGGCCGGCGTAGAGCGGCGGGAGAAGCGAAGGTATCTTCGGAAACCGACTGGTTGAGCAAAGAATCGGCGAAGTGCGCTTCGGCGCTATGCAGACGCTTTTTAGCGGGAACTTTTGAGAGCTACGGAATTGCGCGACACGCTCTACCCCTGCAAGGAAAGAGGAGCTACGTCCGCGGAATCGCGAAGCACGCCGGAGCCAGCTGGCCAGCCGGCTTCGGCGTGCCAAGGCAAAGAAGCCGGTCGATCAGTTCAGATGGTTGTGATGGTGGTTCCAGCCGGCGTGGGTCAATAGAAGAAGGTTGCGCACCGCTTCCGAGGATGGTGTTCGGCCCGGGCGGAGAAGCATCCCTTTCGCCAGCCGCCTCAGGATCTCGGATTGTTGGGTTCTTCACGCGATGCTCCCGTCCTGGGGAGAGGGGATGGACGGCCGACCGGCATGCGAGGCACCGGCGCAATGCGCTTGCACGGCGAGCGGCATTGAGTTTCCGGCCTTATCGACTACCATCACGGGCTGACGGGAAGACCGGGGCTGCTGTTGTCAGTAGCCGGATGGGAAGGCAATGAATATCGATCTCGGCACTCGACGGGCGCTGGTGTGCGGGAGCAGCCAGGGGATTGGGCGGGCGGTATCCACCGAGCTGGCGGGCCGGGAACAGGGATTTTAAACGCGTGGGGTCAAAAAATTAGAACTGCGTGAAAACGCGGCAATTATGAACTCCTATGTCCCCGCTGTTTAAGTTGCTCAGTCGAGAATAGAATCGCGTCCCAAGTCAATAATGATGGGGCGTTGA
>Ga0136623_10000127_pt1 | contig 18970 bp, 18 predicted proteins | sample AntDrymUQ4492106_2_FD_104656 | JGI IMG/M metagenome (GOLD analysis project Ga0136623, IMG submission 104656) | Polar desert sand microbial communities from Dry Valleys, Antarctica - metaG UQ449 (21.06) | ecosystem: Environmental > Terrestrial > Soil > Desert | place: Antarctica: Dry Valley...
GAATACCACACCGGTGAATTGCTATTTCATGCATCGCAGTCGATCGCGAGCTTCACGTAGCACTGGTTCGGCCGACTTTAGCACGGCTCGTCTACTTCTGATCTCGGTGTCCCTGCGCCTGATTTCCGTGCGCCAGATCTCCTCTGTGTTTTCGTCGGATCCCTCATCTAGACTCTCGATCAGTGCGTGCGCCAACGACGCCCGAGACTCAACCGGAAGTGCTAAGAGGTCGTTTTTGAGTTCTTCTAATTCGCTGGACATGGCCATACCCCAAGATGATGATCTGAATTAGTTTAATCTCCAATCGCATCCAAATACATTCATTCGGGAGTCGGTCCGGTAGATTGACCGCTAAAGCAAGGCACGCGCGTGCTTCAGGACGTTTTCAACATTGAACCCAAGCTCGCGCAGGGCAACATCGCCCGGCGCCGAGGCGCCGAAGCGATCAAGGCAAATCACGTCGCCCCCCAGACCAACGTAACGATCCCAACCCTGGCGGACGCCTGCTTCAACAGCAAGCCGGGCGTTAACTGAAGGTGGGAGAATTTCATCGCGATAGTCCTTCGTCTGCTCTTCGAAGAGCTCCCAGCAGGGCATCGAAACGACACGAGTCGGAGTGCCCTCTTTCTGCAAGGTCTCGCGTGCTTCGAGCGCAAGCGATACTTCGGAGCCAGTGGCGATGAGGATTAGCTTCGGAGTAACCCTGGGACTATCCCCGTCGGCCGCTTCAGCTTCAGCGAGAATGTAGCCTCCGCGTCGGAGCCCTTCCGCAGATGCGTAACGGTTGCGGTCAATCAGAGGAACCTTTTGACGAGTAAGCGCAAACGCCGTAGGCCCATGGCGGCGCAGGATTGCGATTCGCCATGCCTCACGAACTTCATGGGAATCGGCGGGACGAATCACAAGTAGGTGAGGAATGGCACGGAGTGCTGCCAGATGTTCGATTGGCTGGTGTGTCGGCCCGTCTTCACCGAGACCGATTGAATCGTGTGTGAACACATAAATAACCTGCACTTCCGAAAGTGCTGCCAGGCGTATGGCCGGTCGCATGTAATCCGAGAACGTGAGGAAAGTACCGCCGAAAGGAATCAGGCCGCCGTTCAGCGACATCCCGGTAAGCGTGGAGCCCATTGCATGCTCCCGCACGCCGAAGTGAAGAATTCGTCCCTCGTATGTTTCTGCTTCGAAGTCATCCCCGCCCTTGATGTCGGTATTATTGGACACTCCGAGATCAGCCGAACCGCCTATTAGCATTGGCAGATGCGGCGCCAGGGCATTGATAACTTCTCCGCTGGCTGCCCGCGTGGCCATAGGTTTGGCATCTGCAAAACTGGGCAAGCGCTGCTCCCAATCCGCGGGTAACTCGCCTTTCATTGTTGCGCCCCAGGTTTTGCCAAGCTCACCATGCTTCTGTGCATACGCCTCGACAAGGGCGTTCCACTCTTGCTCCTGTCTCGCGCCGCGTTCGATTGCCTGGCGAAATTGCTCGAGCGCCTCATCAGGAACGTAAAACTGTTTGTCTTCCGGCCAGCCAAGATGCCGCTTTGTTTCGCGTACCGCCGATTCGCCCGGAGCATCGCTATGAGCTTTGCGCGTGCCGGCCGTTGGCATGCCGTAACCGATGATTGTTTTAACCGAAATAAGCGAGGGCCTGGTGGTTACTGATTGAGCCTCACGAATCGCTACTTCAATCCCATCAAGATCGTTGCCGTCCTCAACCGTGGACGTGTGCCAGCCATAGGACTCGAATCGGCTGGAAACGCTTTCGCTGAAGGCGAGATTAGTAAAGCCCTCGATGGTTACTTTGTTGTCATCGTAAAGATAGATCAGTTTGCCAAGCCTAAGATGCCCCGCGAGCGAAGCGGCTTCTGAAGCCACACCTTCCATCAAGTCGCCGTCTGAAACTATTGCGTAGATATAGTGATCGATAAGAGGAAATTCTTCCTGGTTGAACCTGGTGGCAAGGTGTGCTGCCCCCATGGCCATGCCGACGCCATTCGCAAAACCCTGGCCCAGCGGGCCCGTGGTAATTTCCACGCCGGGCGTCAGCACGTTCTCGGGATGACCCGGAGTTTTTGAGCCCCACTGGCGAAAGTTCTTTATTTCATCGAGCGAGAGATCGTAGCCGGTGAGATAGAGCAGCGAATAGAGCAGCATCGAGCCATGGCCGGCCGATAGTAGAAAACGATCGCGGTTTTCCCAGACAGGATTTCTAGGGTTGTGGCGCAGAAATCTTGACCAGAGCACATAAGCCATGGGGGCCGCACCGAGCGGCAAACCCGGATGCCCTGATTCGGCTTTTTGCACTGCATCGAGCGACAGCGTTCGAATTGTGTTGATACAAAGTTGGTCAAGCTCGGGTGTAGTGTCCGACTGCTTCCGGTGGGGTGCGCTCATTTTATAGGTATCCTTTTCGCTGAATCAGTCCTCTTTTATCACATGCTCGTAGATGCGGGTTTGCGCGGAATGTGCCCGACGACATCGAGATGTTATCAAGAAGATTTATTAGCACAAGACTTGAGATCGCGGCAAGAATCGCATAAGCGCCAATCATAGGTCTGTTTGACCTCAACTGTTAGAATGCGGCTAATGAATGCGGAAACACTTAACTGTCCGATGTGCGGCGCAGCAACATCAACAGATGAGCCGCTCTGCAATTATTGCGGCTCGCGGCTTGCAACGATCGCCTGCGCTTCATGTTTTGGCATGATGTTCAAATGGAGCAGGCATTGCCCTCGGTGTGGCGCCGCCGCTGCGGCCCGAGTAGGTGGAAACTTATCACCACGAAGTTGTCCACGCTGCCGTATCGACATGCAAGCTATCGCAATCGGCTCGACAACGGTTCGAGAGTGCGAACGTTGCATCGGTCTCTGGGTTGATGTCGCTTCGTTTGAAAAGATTTGTGCCGACCGGGAAGAGCAAGCAGCAGTACTCGGAACCGCTTCGCCTGCACCTGCGAGTGGGGCTTTACAGAAAAGCAAAGTTAGTTATGCGCCTTGTCCAGAATGCAAACAGTTGATGAACCGCGTCAATTTTGCTCGTTGCTCTAGTGTGATTGTCGATGTTTGCAAAGGCCACGGAACCTGGTTCGACCGCGAGGAACTCAGCCGCATCGTTGAATTCATACGCGCTGGCGGGCTCGCAACTTCGCGCGAGAAAGAAAAGGCAGAAATTGTGGAAGAGCGGCGGCGTCTGCGTCAGGAACAAATGTCAGACCACCGCCGCTCTATCATAGGCACTGGTGAATTGCAGGATCCTCGTGGCGTCGGCATTGCATCGGCGCGAGAACTTTTAAAATATCTTCTCGATTAGGTCGCCCTCGCCGACCCGCCCGAACTTCTTACAGCAGCATCTCCCTTTAAACGGCCCTCTACTGCATTCCAGTCAACATTGGCGAAGAAAGCTTCTATATATTTCGGACGCTCGGCCGGCTTGAAGTCGAGCAGATAGGCGTGCTCCCAAACATCCATCACTAGTATAGGAATGAAACCGGCTATATTGCCGGTCTCGTGCAGCGAGATCCAGTGATTTGATAGCCGTTTATTTGCAGGGTTCTCGTAACAGATGGCCCAGCCAACACCTCGCATCTTGCCAATCCCCACGAAGTCGGCTTTCCAGATTTCGTAGCTGCCGAAACTCGTTTCAGCCGCTTTCACGAATTGAGACGTGCGGTCTGGATCGCCCGTGCCAACACCTTTCCTGAGATTCTCAAAATAATATTCGTGCAACACCATGCCGTTATATTCGAAACCGAGTCGGCGCGTGAGTTCGGAGTAGGCAGGCATCTCTTCCTGATCTACTTTGGCATCCTTAATGAACTCTGAAATCTTGTCGTTCAAGTTGTTGGTCTCTTTGACGTAGCCCTCATAAAGTTTGAAGTGCATCTCGAGTGTCTTGTCCGAAATCCCCTGCAAACCGCTTAGATTGAACTGCCTGGCCTTGTAAGAATTCATGGTCTAATCCCACCTCCTGACGATCGTTCAAAAACCTTTCGCCGTTGAAAGCTCTCGGCTGCCTAAGCTGCCGTGCTACCGACCCTGACTATTGCACTTTAGTGTGGCGAATGCGTTGAAAGGTTGCGGATTTAGTGTGTTACGAAGACGAGGCAGCAGGAGCAGACGCCAGTAGTCAGGACAACACGGGTTGATTTCCTGCCTACTGCCTCCTGCTTCTGCCTCCTATTTCCTACGGCGGTCAGTTCTTTCCGAAGATTACCCAATCACCATGCGCCGTTCCCATAAATAGAAGGAGCGGCAGGGATAGCCAGGCGTTTGTTCTCGAGGCAAGAAAAGCCTGGCGAGCCAATTCGGGCGGCGCGGCCGGCCCGGTGCCGGCGGTCGCCGCAATGACCCTTTTGTTGTTCGGCCAGATAATACCCCAGACATTCAGCATCATTAAGATGCCATAGGCCCCACCAACACCGATCGAATAGGTCTTATTGCTGGCCCAGCTTTCACCGCCGACAGTAAGCATGCCGGCGAAGAACTTAACGAGCCCCCAGGTAATTATCGCGACCAAAATGAACATGACCACCGCAAAGAGCCGTCCATCCTTCGTCAGCGCAGGTATCTTCTTAATAATCAGGAATTCCACGACGAACAGAACAATTGGATAGGTTAGCCACGCAAACAACACCCACCAGAGGTTGATATCCCCTCCGCCAATCGCATTTGCGTTATTCACGTCTCCTTTAAGTGTATACATCGCGAAGTAAGCCAGGCCCGCCAACACCGTAACCACCGCCCCCCAACGGAAGTACCAAAGGGCGCGAGAGAGGAGGTCCGGATTCACCTTTTTCTTGGTGTCCGGATCAAGCGCCTTTTGGAAAGGAACATTGACGAGATTAAAAAAATAAAGCAGCCCGATCCAGAGGATACCAGCAACAAAGTGGACCCAGCGAAGCAAAATCCTCAGAAACGCCTCGCTGTTTGGGGCGTGAAATATATCTTGAAACATAGCCAGACTGATGGGGAGATGAACAGTTGACTCAATTAGCATAGGCCCTCCGGGTGTTAGCAAGACAGACTTCTCGTCTGTCATGTTCACTTAATTTGTTTGAATTACGCGCGCAGATTACACCCAGACTATCCCGGGACGCAATGAGCTGATCCGTTTCGATAGCCCCGCCTGTTACTTAAATGGGTAACAGGTTATTCGTCCAAAGGACGCGGGCCAGCATCCATTCCCCTAACGCTGGCTTGATTGACAACGCGGATTTTTAGGTCGTCATTGACGTGAATCTGACAGGAGAGGCGCACGTTATCGGCAAGGTCAGCTTCCACCGCCAGGCGGTTGCGCTCAAGTTCACCCATCTCACCCGGATCTCCTGAAAGAATCTCGACCCGGCAGGTTGTGCAGCGCGCATTGCCGCCACAGCGATGAAGGATGTCGATTCCCGCCTCTTCAATGGCAAGCACGAGCTTTTTACCCTGTGGGGCGTCGAAGGCTTGGGGGCCAGTAGCGGTATCTGCGTCAATCTTTGGCATAGTTACGACTCCAGAAAGATTTCCGTTGCTAGCATAGAATTTGGCACAAGCAGATTGGTTGAGCAAGTGGGTGGACCTGGAAGCGTACTTCAAGTGAGCGCCAATTCCATGAACATCGCGCCTGCAACAGGGTTAAGGTAATAAGGGTCTATTTCGCGAAAACCCACCGATCGATACATTGCAAGTGCCAGCCCCATCTTGCCAGGAAGTGTATCGAGGCGCATCCGCTCGTAACCAATTTCCCGTGCCGCGCTGAGCATTGATTCCGCAAGGTCCCGCCCCAAACCTCGCCCGCGAAAGTTTGGCCGCACGTAAAGCCGTTTCATTTCGCAGCTTCCTTCGCCAATGCTTCGCAGGGCCACGCAACCAGCGACCTGGTTATCTTCGACAGCAAGGAGCAGACGGCCTGCTGGCGGAACATACTCGCCAGGTAGCTCCGCAAGTTCTTTGTCAAAATTCTGGAAGCAAAGATTTAGTCCCAGCCAGGCAGCGTACTCCTCAAACAATTCGCGCGCGCGCTGAATGTCTGCCGGAGACGTGGCCTGAATCATTTGCATCTTTAAGCTGGAAGATTAACTCTATCAGGGAAGCCAGGGTGCCCGTAAAAGCAAAAACCTACGAAAGAAAGCCGGGTGTCTCTGACAGACTACCCAGCCTCGCACTCAATCACCGCGGTTGTCTTTTTAGGACAGAGACTCGCCCTGTCCTTCACATTTAATCTCTTTACGCTGTAAAGGAAGTGCCGCAACCACAGCTTCCCGTTGCGTTGGGATTCGTGAACGTGAAACCTGAGCCCATAACTCCGCTCACGTAGTCGATCCTCACGCCGTTTAGATACTGGGCGCTGAACATGTCGACGAAGAGCCGCACGCCATGCTCATTGAGAATGAAGTCGCCCTGTCGTGATTCCTCTTCGATATTCAGGCTGTATTGAAATCCCGAGCAACCGCCGGGTACAACGCGAACACGGAGACCCGAGGCTTCAGGCAGACCCTCTTCACTCGCCATAAACTTCTTAATCTCGCCAGCGGCAGCCTCGGTTACGTCGAGGGTCACGGATGGGGCCATCGGAGTGGCGCCGGGTGTGGTGGTGGCAGTATTTGCAGACATTAGCTTAACTCCTTGGTAATCAGGTAAACGTCAATTTTACTAAAAAGAGCCTTATTTCAATGGGCCTTGGTCCCGATTGGAAGTTTGAACCAGCCTGCCAATTCCCAGGGCCAAAAACCAACAACTATCTTATTGCCCTTTGCTCAAAACGACAAGTTCAGGCTTCATGGCCTCAATAGACACCTGCCGGGCGACTTCCTCGGCCACATGTCTAAAAGCCAGAGCCTGGGGTGAATCTGGTTGACTGACGACGATGGGTACGCCCTTATCGCCGCCTTCACGCACGCCAATGCCTAAGGGGATCGAGCCGAGGAACGGCACGCCATACTCTTTGGCGAGCTTGTTACCCCCACCCTCGCCAAAAATGTCGTAGCGATTACCTGTGTCAGGGGCGATGAAGTAGCTCATGTTCTCGACCACGCCGAGAACCGGTATAGCCACAGTTTCAAACATTCGTAAGGCCCGGCGCACATCTGCAATGGCCACGTCTTGTGGCGTCGTGACCAGCACCGCGCCCTGGACCGGAACAAGCTGCGCCAGCGACAACTGGACATCACCCGTGCCGGGCGGCATGTCCACGATCAGGTAGTCCAACTCACCCCACTTCACATCTGACAGAAACTGCTTCACCAAACCATGCAGGATTGGGCCCCGCACAATCATTGGTTTGTCGCCGGGCTGCAGGAAGGCCATCGACATTACTCGGACGCCATAAGCCTCGACCGGAATAAGTTTGTCCACGTCCACTTCGGGACGGGCCTCGCTGGCTCCCAGCATGATGGGAACGTTCGGGCCATACACGTCGGCATCCATCAGACCCACCCGCGCTCCGTTCAAGGCCAGCGACACGGCAACATTTACGGCCACCGTCGATTTGCCAACGCCACCTTTGCCAGACGACACCGCAATAATGTTGCGCACTCCCGCGACAGAAATCTTCTCGCCGATGCCACGGCCTTTAGGAACCTCGGCATCCATCTTTACGCTCACCGATTGAACGCCAGGGATTGCTCCAACAAGGTCCTTCGCCGCTCCTTCCATCTCCTCTTTCACCGGGCATGCCGGTGTCGTGAGCACAATGCGGAAAGAGACATCAGCGCCTGTGATCTTCAGATCTTTGATGAATCCGAGTGTGACGATGTCTTTATGTAGATCCGGATCTTGGATCTGTCTCAGCGCATCGAGTACGAGTTGTTCAGTTATTTGTGGCATAGTTTTTATGAGTAATTGAGTAAGAATTATTATGCCGCACGCAATGCTGAATGTCGAACTTCCAACATTTCCAGTAGTGGGTCGGTCTTGATGTCCGACATGCTTTTAGCTTGTCGTTGCGTCACGACCAAATGAAAGTTTGTCGGACACTCCAGACGAAACTGACCCACTATTACATTTCTAGTAGTGGCAGGACTAGCCCGCACGCTGGAGTATGTGCTACTGATCGCCTAATGACTTCGGACCTGGTCAAGCAGCTTTTTATCAATCCGAAAAACGTCGGAGCAGTAGGCAGCGCAGAATTTGTCGGCAAAGCGGGGTCGCTCAGGTGCGGAGCCACATTACGGTTTTCCCTCTCGATTGATGAATCGCGGCGAATTACCGATGCGAAGTTTAGGTCTTCAGGTTGTAGTTATCTTGTTGCCGCCAGCTCTTTGCTGACCGAACAAGTCAAAGGGAAGACCACCGGAGAGGCCGCGGCCCTTGCGCAACATCCGGAGAGTTCAGTTGTCGAAAGGCTGGGCGAGTGCTCCCCAGATCGAACCCACTGTGCTTTCCTGGCGTGTGAAGCTCTAATCTCAGCCATCAAGGCCTATAGCGATGCAGTAAGGGAAGATTGGCCGGGGGATGAGGCGCTCATCTGTACTTGCTTCGGGGTCTCTGAGCGCACTATTGAGCGAGAGATCAGCGCGAGAGGATTGCGCACGATCGCGGAGGTGACCCAAACCTGTAACGCCGGCGCTGGATGCCGGTCGTGCTACCCGTTGATCGAAGAAATATTGAGTCAACACTCGCGCGAGCGTGATCTTCTTTTGCCCGCGCCCGCTAAATTCCGGTTGGCATGAAACATTCCTTGTTCCTATGGACCAACCGCGTGCATCACTGAGGAAAATGATCTACCTGGACAATAACGCCACCACGCGCGTCGCGCCCGAGGTAATCGAAGCGATGCGGCCTTATTTGACTGAGCACTTCGGTAACCCCTCTTCCGCACACTCACTGGGTCAAACAATGAAATCGGCTGTCGAACGCGCGCGTGAACAGGTAGCCGAATTGTTGGGCGCGGCGGAAACGGGCGAGATTGCTTTCACTTCCTGCGGCTCTGAATCCGACAACTGGGCGATTCGCGGCGTGCTGGAAGAGAGCCCAGGCAAGAAGCACATTGTTACCACGCTGGTAGAACATGAGGCGGTCAGGAATCTTTGCGCACGACTTGAGCAACAGGGTTACGAAGTCACCTGGCTGGGAGTAGACAGCCTGGGCGAGCTAGATCTTGACGCTCTGCGTGAGTCGTTGCGCGAAGACACCGCCCTGGTTTCAATAATGCTCGCGAATAACGAAACGGGAGTGCTGTTCCCGATTGAACAGATCGGCAGGATAGTTCGCGAACGCTGCAATGCTGTATTCCACGTCGATGGGGTCCAGGCAGTGGGAAAGATTCCAATCAGCCTGCGAGATATGGAAGTGGATTTGTTTGCCTTGTCTGGCCACAAGCTGCACGCGCCGCAGGGCATCGGTGCGCTCTATATAAGAAGTGGAGTCAAACTGGCGTCATTTATTATCGGCGGCAGTCAGGAGAGTGGACGCCGCGGCGGAACATCCGCTGTTCCAAACATTGTCGCCCTCGGTTCAGCGTGCGAACTGGCTCGGACCTCTGACGGGCATGAAGCAATCAGGGGTTTGCGCAATCGGTTAGAAGATGAAATTCTCACGAAGATTCCAAATGCGCGTTTGAATGGAACGCCGGACCGAGAGAAGCGATTGCTAAACACGTCAAACATCTCCTTCGCATACGTCGAAGGGGAAAACATCCTTGTGCACCTCAACGAAGCCGGCGTCTGCGTCTCCACCGGTTCAGCCTGCCATTCGACTACGCACGAATCTTCCCCCACGTTGCGTGCCATGAATGTTCCTTACACAGCCGCGCAAGGGTCAATCAGATTCTCGCTTGGCCGTTTCAATACTGATGACGAGATTGAGTACACATTGAAAGTCCTGCCCGGGGTCATCAACAAGTTGGTTGAGATGTCGCCCTACGATAAAGAGCTGCGCGAACTTTACGCTGCACATGGTTAGGAGGTCAGCCTTCGCAATGACTGTTTCTTAATGCTCACACAGCCGTCTACTTGTTGCTCCAGGTTAAGTACCCGCAATTGAGTAGGTCCAACACCACCTACTTACAAGCTCTTTCGGGCGACTGATACAAGAAATTTGGGATGAGGATGTCTTGAGGGTTTTTACGATCCCAGGATCGACGAGTCCGCAAGCCGGAAAACATATTCCAAGTTGACCCATTGTGAAACGGCTTCGCCGCCCTTTGTTGCCGGCTTGAACTCCAGCTTGCAAGCTGCCCGGATCGCGTTCTCCGTCAGGCCAAAGGGCAAACGGCGCACCACCCTGACGCGTGTGATCTCTCCGCTCGACGAGACCGCAACTTTTAGAATCACGTATCCCTGCGCGCCGTTGCGACGCGCTTCTTTGGTGTAGCTCGGTTTAGGCTTTGCGCTGGTTACGGCAAGCGTATCAACTTCTTTAGCAGAAAGTATCTGCTCAGTTTCGGTTTCGAGAATTCTGGCCAGCGTACCATCGTCGGTACAGCGGTAGTCCTGATTCCGCTCCGCAGTGACAGCTGGAGCATCCTCAGGCGTTTCAGGCTTCGCGACTTCTTTCGCTGGTTCTTCAACGGCAGGCGTAGGGAGTTTCACCTCTTTCACTCTGCGGCCGGACTGGGAAAGAACTGACGAACTACCGGCCAGAATCAAGCTGAAAATTAGTAGTGGTACTTTCATGATCTACCGAGGGAGAGATTCTCTGATTCTACGCCCAGCGGAGCACTAGCTGTCGGGCGAGGTTTTGAATTTTGGAAGAGTTTAGCGCGGTAGCAGAGTTTCGGCGCGGAGACGGAAACGTTAAAGCCCTGGCATCACTCCTCTGGCCCAGTACAGCCTGGTCCGTGAAGGGCGGGAATCTTCTGGCTAATGACTGGATACTTTGGCGCTTCATCAATATTGATTTGCGTCCAGTGCGCATAATTCTCGGGCACGTTGGTGTCGGCGAAAATAGCTTCCACAGGACACTCCGGTACGCAGGCGTCGCAATCGATGCAAGTATCCGCATTGATGTACAGGCGATCTGTCAATTCATGAAACGCCTCCACAGGACAAACGGCTGCACAGTCGGTGTACTTGCAATCAACACATAACTCAACTACGACATATGTCATCGGGCAGAAGCTCCTTTCGAATGGCAAATCTTTATTCTGTAACGCGAGGAATGTCAACAGAAAATTTTATAATGTAAGATGGGACATCTCATAACGCAGCATGTCTAATCAGGAGTTGCTTCCTTGATGTGTTGCTCAGTAGCCCAAACAATGTATTGGATCATTGCTTACATTAGTGCCGCGTCTCTTTTTTCCTGATCGGTTTAATAACCGCCGGTGGCATCACAACTGTCGGCGATTTCGCGATCGATAGGCTTTGGAATGTTTCGTCACCGGACGAAGCGAGGCTAGTTGCTTTACTCGCGGATCAGGCTCTTCGACGGGCACAACACTGATTCAAGCACCGCCTGAGTTTCTCTTCTGGACCGAGCCAGGGCCATTGACGCTCTGCTTGAGATCCGGGTCACCGTCGTAAACCACTGTGGATGGACCAGAGATGGTAACGATCAGCTGATCGCTGGCAGAGACTTCAACTCTCGCCACGCCCTTTGATTCCACCTTGGCGTTTGCCGCGCGCAATTTGTGCGCATCGATTTTGCCCGCTCCGTTCGCATCGATGGCCAACGCTTTTGTTTCGCCCGACACTTTGATCGTTGGAGCACCGTTGGAATCGATCTCGAACTTCTCGTTTTTCACACCGGAAATCTCGATCGTGCCTGCGCCATTTGCAGTAACCCCATCGATATTTGCCATGGAAATCTTTATCTTTATCGGATCGTTAGTTGAGTAGCCACGAAGATTCTTGATTCGTAGCACGCCGTTTGAGACATCGGTTGCGACTAACGCAAGGAGATTATCGTCGCCCTCGATTTCCAGGCTTTGCGGCTGCTGAGAAACCACCCGAATATCGAAGGCTCCGTCAGTCGAGATGGCAGTAAATGGGCTGAGGACTCTTTTCTCCGTTTTGCGTACCCCGGAGCCGGCAATCCCGTCGTGCATTCTGCCGGCGTGGTGACAACCAGTTAGCAGCAATGCCGCGATCAAAGTAAGCGCAAGTTTTCTCATTCTTCCTCCTGCAGAGCAATCGCGATTTTCGCCAGCGTGACTATCGGTTTCGTTCTTCGTGTGAGTATCCGAGCGTTCGCGTAGTGTTTTCTGTAACGCTCGGGATTGGGACCGGTTCGGCCAATGAGCGTGGCTGGTGAGCGCGAAACTCGGCCTGCATTGCTGGTGCTACGGGAGGGGCGAGAAGCTGATTCTTCTCCCTGGAAGATGTGAGGCGGCCTAACTGCCGGTAAAGGAAAATCTCGGTAAGAGATGCGATAAGGAATGAAAGGAACATGAAAAGGACTATTAGCTCCTCACCAAATCCACCTTCCTTCTTTAGCGCGAGCGGTCCCCCTAGCATGATTCCCATCCCGCAAATCGCAATCACTGTCATCGCGATCACCAAAGCACCCACGGCCACTGTTTGTTTAGAACCGCCAGACTCTTTTAAGCTGGTGCCGCAGCGATTGCAAAAACTGAGACCTGGGGCGACTGGGCTACCACAACCTGCGCAATACATTTGTTATTCCTCTCAATTTGAAGAAAGACTGAAGCTAAATGGCCGGACGCCATCCCTTGACAACTAGAACGGCCTAAAACGAGTTTATGTTCCGCCCAACAGCGTGCGACAAGAATCTGTTACCGGCCAGGCACATAAGTAAGCCAGAAATAGAAAGCCTGTCCAACGCCGATCAAGAAGCCGATGATAGCTCCAAAAAGCTCAATCGTTTTCAGGTGATGCTGCGCCACTGACAAGACCAGCGCTTCGAGCTTTTCAATGGGATACTCCGAAACCTTCTTATGCACGAGGCCCCCAACATCAAACTCCGCGATCGCAGCCGGTAGGCGTTCGCGAGCCGCGGACGTTATGCGTTCGACCAGTGCCGCTCTTGCCCGTGTGAGTGAATCGTCCGGCAAGTGGTCGCCGAGCCGGCCGATCGGAGCCAGGAGCAACCGCTCGATCTGCGAGCTCATGATGGCGTTGATGGTGCGCGCGGTATCTTCACGCGCCAGGATGTTCAGCAGGCCACTGGTGAGAAAGCGCTTTATTCGCAAGGCTGATTCAGGATTCAGACGCTCGAGCGCGGAGCCAAGCGTTTGGGGCCGCAGCAGTTCGAGTGCATCGGTTATGTAAGCAGATATGGAAAGGGACAATTCAGGACTCTGGACCAGCTCAAGAATACGATCCGCAACCTGCAGCTGGATTATTTTGAGCTTGTCGGGTTCTATTTGGCCGATAATCTCATTCAGTGGACGAGCGGTCAGGTTATCGATAGTCAAATTGAGAAAGGCCTCGGCTTCCTGCTCGAATGCCGGACCCCGCAAGTACTCTTCGATGCGATTGGGCAGCGTCTTGTTTACCAGCTCATCCACTTCGCGATGAATGCGCTCGCGCGAAATGAAGATCTTTTTGAACAGTGAGAGCTGCTCGTAATAGTCGTCAACTTCGCGTTTTATGAGAGCGCCAATCTGCTTGCGAGTGTTCTGGCTGGTAGCAATATCGGCTAGATGCTGAACGATAGGTGGAACCTGTTGATCTATCCGTTCCTTGATGAATCCCACTGTTTCTGGTGTGAAGGTTTCGGCCAGCGTCGCATTACTGTGCGCGAGATCATTCAGGCGGCCCGCAACGAAATCGCGGACTTTTTGCTCGAACCCTTGTTCTGTGACTAGCTGCTGAAACCGCTCCTCAACAAAATGCAGAATCTGATTGAACGCTTCATCACTTAATGTGGTGTCAATTCTGCGCTGTAACAGTTCATCAACCCTGGCATCGACGAACCGCGCGATTGCTGCGGCAGTCTCTTCGCCCTTGAGCATAGCGGCAATATGGTCAGCCAGCCGGTACTGCAGCGCGGAAATCGTGTCAAGAATGGGGGCACGCGCGCCTGCGGGCAGGGCATCGAGAAATGAGGGATAAACCGTGGCCAGCAGATCAGAGGTGTAAGCGTTAACAAAACCCTCCACCTTCTGTTGGAAGAAACCTGTTTCGAAAAGGGCATTGAAAACAGTTTCCTGCGAAACAAGCTCATTGCCGACTGCCTTGCCGATTGATTCGGCTAGTCGATCCCGGTGGCGCGGGATCATGCCCTGGGGCCAAACAGTAATCCCGAGAACTTTGACGGGATGGTAAGGATGAAAGAGCATCCAGATGGCCATCCAGGCCGCCCCGTAACCATGGATCGTGGCAATGACAATGATTGCAATGCTGATGAGAGTTTTGAATGTGAAGGGATCGATGGCTAAACCCGTAATCGTGAAGTAAATCGTGGATCGTTAACGGGGGAACGCTAAGTTATCTCGCGCTGAGCAGAGTGTATTCTGTCACACCAGCCCAGATCCATCTATTAACGATTTACGTCTCCACCGGATATCCGGCCTCGATCCACGCACTGGTGCCGCCGGTTACGTTTAAGAGATTCGCAAAGCCGTGGTGCTGCAGGATGCTGGTCGCGGTGCTCGAGCGGTAACCGCTGCCGCAGATCACGGCGGTGAGTTTTGACGATTCAAGCTCCAAGACCGGGATCCGCTCTTTCAGATTGGAGAGTGGCTCTGCGATGGCACCAGGCACATGACCGCTGGTGTACTCGAGAGGACGACGCACGTCGAGCACCTGAAAATCGGTTTGGCTCGCAATCAAATCATTCAATTGATCGACTGTAATTTGGGGCACCGCCGCCACTTCCAAACCAGCTTCGCGCCAGGCGTTCATGTCACCTTGTAAGTAGCCTTGCGCGCTCTCAATACCTACGCGCGCCAATCGCGTCTGAGCCTCGTCAACCTCAGCTTCCGAGTCAGCGACGATGACGATAGGACTTTGCAAAGAGATTAAAGAGGCCGCCCAAATCGCAAACTGTCCACCAAGACCAATATTCATTGAACCCGGAACATGAGCGGGGCCAAACTCCGCCGCCGAACGAACATCAAGGACCACGTAACCGTGGGAGATCAAATCGGCGACTTCCAACGGTGAAAGAGCTGCGGGCCTTGGCAGTGCAGCTAGTGACCCTGCACCCGCCCGATTAATCTCCGCATCTTCCAAAAAATAAGCTGGAGCGGTGGGCAGTTCGGATGTCATCATGTTGACGAATTCTTCTTTGGACATCGGCTTGAGCGCGTAGTTCGATATCTTTTGCTCGCCTATGGTCGAAGAGGTTTGCCTCGAGATATTCCGTCCGCACATGGATCCGGCTCCGTGAGCGGGATAAACCTCGACGTCATCTGAAAGCTGCAACAATTTCTGGTGCAGACTGTCGTACATCATTTCGGCCATCATCTGTGGCGTGTAGCCCTTGCCGCCCGCCAAATCTGGCCGGCCCACATCACCCACGAAGAGTGTGTCACCAGTGAGCACTTTCTGCGGCTGATCGGAATATTCGGTGTCAATGACCAGGACCGAGACGCTTTCCGGTGTGTGACCGGGTGTTTCTAAAAACCTCAGAACTACCTTTCCCACTCGAATCTCATCGCCTTCGCGGACTGCACGATGCGGAAAGGTCGCGCCTGCTTTCTCGCTAAAAACAATTTCCGCGCCTGTGCGCGCAGCCAACTCTCGATGACCACTCACAAAGTCGGCATGCAAGTGGGTTTCAATCACATAATTGATCTCGAGTTCCTGCGCCTCGGCCTCCTTAATATACTGCTCAACATCACGTTGCGGATCCACTACCGCAGCATGACCTTCCGACCCGAGGAGGTATGAAGCGTGTGCAAGGCATCCGAGATAGAATTGTTTGAAGTACACCTAATCCTCCTCAGCCCTGCTGCATGAGACCAATGGCCAGTCTGAACGTACTCGTGTCGTTAATTATAGCCGTGACCGACGGACGCGCAAACGGTGAGGTACGCTTTCTCGCATGCAACTTGTTGGCTGCTTGCTTAAAACCCAAGAAGTTTTTTGGGATCCCAGCTAACAGCAGCGCCAATCCTGTAAGCGGGTGGCAAAAATCAAACCACCCGCCAGATTGAATCTCCTGGCGGGTGGTTCATGTTTTAACGGTCGCTGCCGTCAGTTTAAGCGTTCATGCTCTGGATAGTTTTTCGTCTCTTCCGCAGCTTTGCGGCAACTCCTGCCAAGCCTGTGCCGAGTAATAGCATGGTTGCCGGTTCGGGAACTTGGGTAATCCCAACCCCGCGGAGCGAGCCGAAGAAGTATTGATCGGGCCCGCCAAAGACACTGCCCAATGTTGACTCCAATCCGAGCCGCAGATCCGAGTTGCCCACGACCAGCGCCTGCAGAGCGGCCGCCTGTGAAGCGTCGAGACCAAAGACATGATCTGACTTGCCGCCACCCTGTCCCTCTGTGACCCGCAGAGTACGGAACTCTCCAGTGTAAAAAAACCGGGCGAGCACTGTCCCGTCATCCTTGTAGGCCGTGAGGATCAGCGAGTTCCGCCCCTCGATGGTTAGCAATCTGTCATTTCCCGGCTCGACGATGTCGAGGAAGATGCCAAGATCGGCGGCATTCAGCACCCCGGCGTCATTCATCAGGCTCGCGAACAAGATTGTCTTAGAGTTGACGCCATGCTTGGCGTCGCCTTCCTCTACGTCCCGACCGTTAACGCGTCTAACTGCGCCCGATTCGATGCCGTCTCTCAGGTGGGCGGGCCCATTCTCTTGCAGCGTCAGGACAGTTGGGACGACCCCCTGACCCGACGGCTGAACGACTTTGGGGCTAATGTAGACGATGTCAGCGCGAGCCGTCATCGCAGTTCCCAATCCGAGACAAATCAGCACTGATAATGCCATGAGCAGTCTATTGGTAGGCAGCATGTTTCTTTTCCTTTCTTGTTAGATAGGCTACTCGTTGCAAACATCATGCCCTCAACGAGATAAACTCTTTTAGCGAGAATGCTCAATAATCTTCAAAAATGATGTTTGGATCGTTGGGGTATTGTCTTGAATCCAGATTAGAGATTCCAGAATCTGGAATCATATCCCTTTATGGCAATCTGTAGAACTCCCGCGCGGGCTTCAAGGGACGCAGCATCCAGTAAGGCCGGCGCGTGCCATCAGGAGAAAACTTGTCCGCGGGACGGGTCATTGCCAGCCATTTTTTGTAGACCGCACGCGACTTGTCTGTGTCCACAGAGATATCGCCGTATTTATCTTCCGGATTGGCTTTCTTCACACGCACGGCCTGGTGCCAGCAATGCATTCCTGAGATCGGATCCGGATGAACTGGAAACGTCAGATTCTGATGCACGCCGACATCACTCCACCATATCCGCAGAGTATCAGGATCGCTCGATTCGTACGCCTCTACGCCTTTTTCCCGCTGCAAACCCCACTCGTTTGCTTGATGGTCCAGCTTGACGGTTGCCATCATCTGTCGCGCTCCCTGCTCGTGGGTTTTCCAGCGGCCCATGTGATGGCTGCAAGCAACCACATCGGGACGAATGCCCTCGGTGACCCACGCCGGCACAACAAAATATCCAATTTCGGTTTCCACCCGAACTAGATCCCCGGTGCCGACGCCGACGCGCTCGGCAAAGGAGGGGTGAATCCAGAGCGGATTCGTGTGCGCTATTTCGTTTAGCCACTTAGCATTCGAGCTGCGCGTATGAATCTGCATTGCCAGGCGGAAGGTGGAGATCAGGATCGTTTGATCCGGCGACATGTTTTCAGGGTGCACGTGGCTGCGGATGTACGTGGGAATTGCAAACTCCTGCCAACCCCAGTCTGTAAGCGTGCGCGAATAGAATTCCAACCGGCCGCTCGGTGTCGGAAAGCCACTCTTGAGAGTTCCGTCAATATTAACGCCGACAAAACGCCGGCCTTCCGGATCGGGATCAATCGTCGGCATGGGTACGATGTTCGGCGAAGCAGGTTTGGGCGTTTTGGTATATACCCGGCCAAACTGATCCTCGCGCGCGTCTTCGATTTCTTCCGGCGTCACAGTTTGTTCATAGAGCGCGCCAACCTTGCTGGCGATTTCAAACGCGCCGTAGCGACGCATATATTCCAGCGGCTTTAACCCCTCTGCCGCAGCTTTCTCGGGTAGCCCGGGAACGGAATTCTCAAAAATCCACTCATAGTACTCGTCAACACTGAGACACTCGCCAGGATTCTTTTTCGACTCAACGTATTGACGGATTCCCAGTTGTCCATCCGGATCGATGCGCCATGTCAGTTCCAGCCAGAACTCGTTTTCTTCCCAAACCTCGCCCGGATTCACTTCACGAGTGTCGCCAATTTCTTCTCCTGCTCGTTCGCGGGCGGCCTTCATGACCGGTTGGCGAAACCCAAGCCACTGCGAGTCGTGGGTTTCATACGAATGGATGTCGTGACGCTCCGACCCCAGGCCCATCGGCAGAACGTAATCGGCAAAATACGAGGTCTCGTTCCAGACAGGTGTGAGAGCAACATGGCAGCCGATCAGATCCTGGTTCGTAAGTACCTCGATCCAGGAAAAGCCATCCGGGTTCGTCCAGACCGGGTTGTAAACGCGCGTGAAATACACATCCAGTTTGGCGCGCCCATCTTTCAAAAAATGCGGCAGCAGGAATGAAAGCTCGTTCATCGAGAGCGGGTACTCCCTGGGCCATGTGGTTTCATTCCACATCTTCGGATGTGGCGGTGTGTAGATTGGCCTTGGCACAAACTTGTTCCAGGCGTTTGGAAACACACTGCCTTCGGTCGCGATTGCGCCCAGCAATGCATTGAGCATAAAAAGACAGCGCGCAACCTGCCAGCCACCGCTGTTGCCCGAGGAGGCGCTGCGCCAGTTGTGAGTGCTGAGCCTCGTTCCCGCGGTCGAGACGCACTTCGCCACATCTTCGAGCAGCTGCATGTCGACGCCTGATTCCTTGGCGGCAAACTCGAACGTGTAATCCTGATAAAGCTCCTTGAGCACTTGTTCGAAGCTTGCAAATGATCTCACGGTCTGCGGATGTTCGATCGCCAGGTACTCTTCCCAATTCCACCAGCGGCGCACAAAGTCGCGATTGTA
>Ga0136623_10000128_pt1 | contig 18960 bp, 12 predicted proteins | sample AntDrymUQ4492106_2_FD_104656 | JGI IMG/M metagenome (GOLD analysis project Ga0136623, IMG submission 104656) | Polar desert sand microbial communities from Dry Valleys, Antarctica - metaG UQ449 (21.06) | ecosystem: Environmental > Terrestrial > Soil > Desert | place: Antarctica: Dry Valley...
AGTGACGACAGTGAAAACGAAACTAGTCCCAAACAACGGTTTTTCAGCAGCCTGCTAGGGCGGCACCTCTGTGCCGCCGGCGTTTACAAAGCCTTGATGAAGCGTAGATTTGCTGCTTGGGAAAGGGTAGTTGGCGCGCAAGAGACGGTTTGAAAAAGGGTTTCATAGTACAAAACAAACGAGAGAACTTGCCGCCTTTTTCGTGCGAATCATTTCATGAGACTAAGTTGACAATACCTTCAACACCCAGGTCGGCAGCTAAGTACAAACCGGGTGATGATTGCCTGTTCGTAGTTATAATGCATCTGCGTTATCTATCACGAGTCTACTTTGATATGCTCTATACGACTCCCAGGAACCCGAACCTTGCTTACTCGAAGGAGATTTTGACTTATGCTTTACCCCAACGATATCTTGTCTAAATCTACCCCCGTCGCCCGCGGCGCGGCGCTTTTCGTTTTCGCTATGGCCTTGCTGCTTTCGGCCAACGCTACTGACTTCGCACAGTCCCAGGCTTTGAATGGGCAGATCGAAGGAACCGTCACCGACCCCAATGGTGCGGCTATTCCCAACGCGTCCGTCACTATTGTCAATATCGAAACCGGTACTACCCGCACAGTTTCAACCGATTACTCGGGAGTATATCGCGCGCCGCTGCTGCCGCTCGGCACTTACCGCGTGACGGCTGAAGCCCCCAACTTCAAAAAGCTTGTGCGCGAGGGCATCACTTTAACCACAGGACAAACCGCCACCGTCGTTTTGGCTCTCGAGGCAGGTCAAGTTTCGGAAGTGGTGACCATCAGCGGCGACGCTCCGATAGTCGATCCGGGAAAAATTGACTTGGGGCGCGTGATGAATACAGTCGAGGTCCACAACCTGCCGCTCGTTTCTCGCAACCCATACAACTTTGCGTTGCTGCAGTCTAACGTCACAGGTCGCCCGAATGTCGAATTCGGCGTCCCCCGCATTAACGCCAACGGCTACGCGCGCCGCACCAACTATCAACTCGACGGTAACAACAACACGCAATCGGATCGGTCTGGCATTCGCTTGATGCCGATCTCGGAACTGTTTGTCAGCGAGGTTCAGCTTGTTACCAACGGCTTTGCGCCGGAGTTTGGCAACACTCCCGGCCTGATTATGAACGCCGTCACGCCCTCCGGCACGAACGATTATCATGGCCACGTCAGCTATCGTTTTCGCCGCACATCGTTCTCTTCGCGTCCCTTCTTCTCCGATCCAACGAGGCCTAAGCCAAAAACCAAAGTTGATGACTTCACAGTGGCGGTGGGCGGACCAATCATTTCCAATCGTTGGCACTTTTACGGAGGTTTTGAAAAACTCTCGCGTGATTTAGGAGGCGAACCGCAGCGCGTCATCACTATCAGCCAGACCAATCGGGAAGCCCTCGTTGCTGCTGGTGTTCCTGCCAGCGCCTTCCCCAACTCCATTCCGACTGCGCAGAAGGTTAAGTTTTTCATCTTCCGCACCGATGTGCGTCTGACGGACAAGCATAGCCTGGTTGGCAGGGTGAACAGCTTTCGCAACAACTCGCCCGACAACATCGCGGGCGGCACGCAAACGCTTGAACGAAGCATTGACTTCGTTGACCAATCGGACTCAGTCGGACTGCAATTGATTTCGGCTTTCACTCCGACGTTCTTGAATGAAGCGCGCTATCAATACGCCCGGCGCTACTCGCAAAACTTGCCGAACGACAGTTCAGGCACAACGCCTTCCATCGTGATTACAGGAGCTCAAGCTGCGCTGTTTGGAGCGCCGGAGAATCCAAACACCATCGCTCCGCTCGAAGCCTCTAGTCAGTTTCTCGATAACGTGACGATCACGCGCGGTACCCATACGATGAAATTCGGTGGTGGCTTCAACGTTATTGATGATGAGCAGAAGTCAGGCATCTTTGCCCGCTACACATTTCCTTCAATCGCGGCTTACGTCGCGGCGAAGAATGGAACGAACACGCTCGGTTACACGAGTTACATAGAAAGTTTTGGAGATCCGCAGGTTAGGTTCCGGTCAATCTTTTACAATGTTTTCGGTCAGGACGATTGGAGGGTAACGCCAAGGCTCAAGGTCAACTACGGTGTGCGCTACGATCTCTATGCGGTCCCGCAAGCCCCATCGAATGCTCCTTTAACGTTGTCGCAAAAGTTCCGCACAGACAAAAATAACTTCGCGCCGCGGTTGGGTGTAGTCTATCTTTTTCGGGAGGGAGATCGCCCAACGGTTGTGCGAGGCAGTATGGGCATCTACTATGACCCGCCGCAAACAGACCTCTACCGTCGCGCCATTCAGAACAACGGTAGTCCCAAGTTCTTCAATTTCACTTTCAGTCCCACGACGGCGGGCGCGCCCCGTTTTCCGAATACGCTCGGCTCTTTGCCAGCCGGAGCCACTTTGCCACGTCAGAGCGTCGAAGCCGTAGCGCCTGAGTTTTCTAATCTCTACGCCTTCCACACTAATGCGCAAGTGGAGCAGGCCTTATCCAAAAACCTCTCACTCACGGCGGGAATCATCTACTCGAAGGGAACCCACATCCCTGTCTACCGCAACATCAATCCAATCAATCCCATTGGTTCCCTGGCGGACGGCAGACCCTTCTTCAGCTCAACCATCAGTGCGGCAAGCAGGCTTTACCCGCAATTCAACAACGTGTTGTTGGCGGAGTCAGTCGGTAATTCCAACTACACAGCCGGAACTATCTCGCTGAACAAACGCTTCTGGAGCGGCTACCAGTTCAGTGCCAACTACACCTACTCACACGCCATTGATGATGCGCCCGAACAGAACCTCGTCGCCACGCAATTCAGCAACCTGGTTTTGTCCGACCCGACAAACCGCGCGAGAGATCGCGGCAACTCGCAGGCCGATCAGCGCCACACGTTCGTGATGAGTTTCGTCGGTCGTCCCAAATTCCAGGTTGAAAACTCCTTCTTGCGCCGCCTGCTTAACGATAATCAATTGGGATTCATCGCCACGGCCAATAGTGGTGAAGCATTCAACATTACCGCCAATGTCATCCCTCCGACAGTCGCCCCTCCCCCAGGTTTTCCAACTACGGACCTGAACAATGATGGCGTTACTAGCTCGGACCGCCCACTCTACATCGGACGCAACGCAGGACACACGCCACATCAATACAATGTTGACTTGCGCTACTCGCGCTTCGTACCTATTACGGAGCGGTTCAATGTTGAAGTGTTCGGGGAGTTCACAAACATCTTCAATATCAACAGCATCTTTCAGGTCAATAGCGTGGTCGATACCGACATCAACGGTAACTTGCGTGCGCCGCTGCCTGATTTTACCAAGAGAAACCCATCGGCTCTGGATAGCCGTCTGTTCCAACTCGGCATCAAGTTCAACTTCTAGAGTTGCACAAATTAAGATGTGCGATGGACGAGGTCAGTCCCACACTCTCCACCGCGTGGTGGTACTGACCCCGTAAGCCGCAGTGAGCGGGATTGCAGCAGTAGCTGACTAGTCACACCGCTAAACACATCCACTCATGACAATCGCAGAGATCACTAAACCTAACGACGATCCGGCAGACGCCGAGTCACCACAGCTGATTCGTGGCGTTGGCCTCGCCGGCGCGACGACGCTCAACATGATCGACATGATCGGCGTCGGTCCGTTCATTACCATTCCGCTCATCATCGCGGCGATGGGCGGGCCGCAGGCCATGCTTGGGTGGATTCTGGGCGCTGTGCTGGTGATGTGCGATGGACTGGTGTGGGCAGAGTTGGGCGCGGCCATGCCGGGTTCCGGTGGTCCCTATCGCTATCTAAACGAGATTTATGGGAGGAAACGTTTGGGACGCCTGATGTCGTTCCTCTACATCTGGCAACTGACTTTTAGCGCGCCGCTCTCGATTGCTTCAGGCTGCATCGGCTTTGCGCTCTATGCAACTTACGCGGTTCCCGCGCTCGACCATTCCTTGATGACGAGAGACGCGCATCTTGCGTTACCACTGCTTGGCAACCTCAATATCAGCCTGCAGGTCACGCTCGGGACCTTTGTCGCTATCGGCACCTGCTTGCTGGCCGTCGTTTTACTCTACCGCAAGATCACCATCATCGAACGACTCTCGAACCTGCTGTGGGTCGGCGTCATGTTGACCATTGCCTGGATCATCGTCTCGGGCATGTGGCATTTCAATCCCGCGCTCGCTCTCGACTTTCCTCCTGACGCTTTCACGCTCAGGCCGGAGTTTTTCACCGGCCTCGGTGCGGCCTTGCTGATCGCCGTTTATGACTACTGGGGCTACTACAACGTCTGCTTCCTCGGCGCTGAAGTCAAAGACCCGGGCCGTACGATTCCGCGCGCCGTACTCCTCTCAATTCTGCTTGTAGCAATCATCTATATTGTGATGAACATCTCGATTTTGGGTGTGATTCCATGGCGAGAGTTCAGCGCTACTGCGACTTCGGACGCGCGCCGCTACGTTATTTCGGCTTTTATGGAGCGGCTCTACGGACACTGGGCGGGACTGCTGGCAACCGCGCTGATCATGTGGACGGCCTTCGCTTCCGTCTTCTCCTTGCTGCTCGGGTACTCACGCGTTCCTTACGCAGCCGCGCTCGATGGCAACTACTTTCGGTTCTTCTCGCGCGTGCACCCGAAGCATCGCTTCCCGCATGTTTCACTACTGATCCTGGGTGCCATTGCCGCCCTCTTCTGCTTGCTGCGCCTGGCTGATGTGATCGCGGCCCTGGTCGTGATTCGCATCATCATCCAGTTTCTCGCGCAGATCATCGGCGTCATCGTCCTGCGCCAGCGCCGGCCTGACATGCCGCGTCCTTTTAGGATGTGGCTTTATCCCGTGCCGGCAGTGGTGGCTTTCTTCGGCTTCGTCTATGTATTGTTCGCGCGCAAAGGTTTTGTAAAAGAGATTCGCTATGCGACTGTTTTGATTCTGCTCGGCCTGATCATCTTCTTCGTGCGGGCGCGCGCTCGGCGAGAATGGCCGTTTGGCAACACGGCAATTGAGGCAGCGCCGGAATAAAGCTTTGAGAGTGGCGTGAGTTCGGTGCTTTAGTCTTGCCAAAATAAACTATCGAGGTATCCATGATCCAGGGTTTCAAGTGTTTGACGGCTTCCATCTGCCTTTCAGCAATCATCCCCGGTTCGCTCGGTCTCGCACCGACAGCTCCCACGGCACATGCCCAGGTGCGCAGCATTTACAGCAACGGTGCGTCGGGTTTAGGCCAGGCGCTTCGTCGCTTACAGACTACTGCAAGCGCCATGCACACTGGCGCACACCCTGACGATGAAGACTCCGCCTTGATCGCACGTCTTGCTCGTGGGGATCAGGCACGCGTGGCTTACCTCTCGCTCAATCGCGGTGAAGGGGGACAAAACATCATCAGCTCCGATCTCTTCGAAGCGCTCGGCGTAATTCGTACTGAGGAGTTGTTGCAAGCACGGCGGCTTGATGGTGGCGATCAATTCTTCACGCGCACTATCGACTACGGTTTCACGAAGACGATGGCCGAGGCAGCCTCGAAGTGGGGCGAGCAAAATGTGCTCGCTGACATGGTGCGAATCATTCGAACGTTTCGCCCCCTCGTGATTATTTCGCGCTTCACCGGCACACCCTCTGACGGTCATGGACATCATCAACTCTCCGGGTATCTCACCCCGCTTGCTTTTCAGGCTGCCGCCGACCCCGCGCAGTTTCCCGAACAGATTGCGGAGGGCTTGCGACCCTGGCAAGCACGCAAGCTCTACGTCAGCGAAAGCTTCCGGAATAATCCGAACAACAAACCCTCGCTTGCGGTAGAGACAGGCCGCTACGATTACTTGCTTGGACGCACTTACTACGAGATTGCGCTGGAGGGCCGGAGCCAACATAAATCACAGGAGCAGGGTTCGATCGAACTGCACGGCCCGCATGAATCCGGCGTGCGTCTGCTGAAAAGCTTCGTCCAGAACAGCGAACCGGAGCAAAGCGTCTTCGACGGCATTGACACTTCGATCACGGGCATCGCCAAACTTGCCGCATTGCGTGACGACGCGATCGACGGCGAACTCGCCCAAATGCAGAAGGCTGCCGCCCGCGCACTCGCCGAATACGATGCGCTGGCTCCGCAGAAGATCATCAAGCCGCTCGGTGAAGGAATCGACGCGACGCGCAAGGCTCGGAAAAAGCTTTCTTCGGCATCGGGTGAGGCAAACGCGAGGGACGATGCGGATTTTCTGCTGGAGCAAAAAGAGCAAGAGTTTGCTGACGCTTTGCAGCGCGCCGCTGGAGTGACTGTGGAGGCGCTCGCGGATTCTGAAATAGTCTCGCCTGGTGAAATAGTGGCAGTGGCGGTGAAAGTCTTTGTACCGAACGCTTCTTTAGTTAAGGTCGGAGAGATTCAGCTCCGCGCTGCAAAAGATTGGCGCGTCGAACCTGCAACCCCACCCCAGCCAGCGAGCGGTCCCTTTTCCCGCTTCCGCCGCGAGACCGCGCAACAGTCCGCGTTCTTTCGTGTCTCAGTGCCGGAGAACGCGCCTTTCACGCAGCCTTACTGGCTCTCACAACCGCGCGTCGGAGATCTTTTTCAATGGCCTCAGAATGCGCCGAAAGGTCGTCCATTTGAACCTGAGCAAGCTTTCGGTGAAGTCAAGATGGAAATCGGCGGCACTCTCGTGATCTCGACCAAAGCGGTCCAGTATCGCTACGCAGACGAGGTGCGCGGCGAGATCAGACGCGACCTTAATGTCGTTCCCGCAATCTCCGTTGCGCTTGATTCACATCTCGTTGTTGTCCCGATCTCTGCCAGGAGCCAGACCAAACAGATCGCGATTCGTCTGACAAATAATTCGCAACATCCTGTTAACGGTCAGGTCCGCCTGCGACTCCCTGAAGGATGGACAGCGCAGCCCGCGGAAGCGCAATTTGAAGTTAAACAGAAAAACGCGCGGACAGCTGTTGTTTTTGATGTCACGGTCCCGGCCCGCACCGGGGCAGGCTCTTTCCAGATTGCTGCAGAAGCCGTGGCTGCCGGTAAGACTTTCAATCGTGAGCTGCATGCCATCGAGTTTCCCCACATTCAAACTCATAGGATGTATCGGCCTTCCCAGGCAACGGTGCGTGTGTTTGATCTTCAGGTTGCCCGAGTCCGCGTCGGTTACATCATGGGCAGCGGCGATCAAGTGCCGGAAGCGATCCGACAGATGGGATTGCCGGTGACGATGCTCGGCGAAGACGAACTTTCAACTGGCGACCTCTCCCGCTATGACACGATTGTGGTTGGCATTCGCGCATCACAGGTGCGGCCAGACTTTGTCGCGAACAATGTGAGACTAACTGATTACGTGCGCGGCGGTGGGACGCTGATCGTGCAGTATCAAAGACCAGACTACGTTGAGAAGGGACTCGCACCTCTTCCCGCTAAGATTGGTGAACGCGTGACGGATGAGGACGCCATTGTCACCATTCTGCAACCGCGCCATCCGGCTTTTAATTTCCCAAATAAGATCACTCCGGCAGACTGGGACAACTGGGTGCAAGAACGCACGCTCTACAGTATGACGGCATTGGATCCGAAATATGTACCCCTGCTTGAGTCACATGATCCCCAAGAGCCGCCACAAAACGGCGGCGAGGTTTATGTGGAGATAGGTCGGGGCAAGTATGTCTACACGTCTTACGCCTGGTTTCGCCAGCTTCCCGAAGGCGTTCCAGGGGCGTACAGATTGTTCGCTAACTTATTGAGTCTCCCCAAAGCGCCCCAAGCGTCCAAGTCGATGCGTGCAACCGCCCGGTAACAAGATCGAGATGATGCCCCTGCGTCAAAACTCAGAATGATTCGAGAACATTAATAACCTTCGTCGCTTGTCGCTAATACAGAACCGGGAGCGACCGGATCCTAGCTCAACTCATCATTGATCGCGGTTCTTTGGGGGCTTGCGTGGTAGCATCCGGTCGCTACCGCTCCCGGTTCTGTATTGAATGGCGGCTCCCCAGTTGTGCAAGAATTCTCCAAACTATGACACTACCGTTTTTTTTCGGGCATTGACGCCCGCGAGACAGCACGTTCAGAATTGAAAGTCGAGATCAGGAATCGTTTTGCTATGTCTAAAACAACCGTTCATTTTAGTGAGGATGAACTTAAGAGGCGGGCTGAGCAGGAGAGGTTTCCAGCGCCAACATACTCGGCCAACGTTTTGACGGATGTTTTTGAAGATGCCAAACGACTCTTCCTCGACTACATGTTGGAAGTGGATTATGCCCACGCACTGATGCTGGCCGAGCAAGGCATCATCACCCCGGACGAAGCGCATTCGATCTTTGCTGCTCTCGATGGACTCGACCGCGACAGCCTGCGCGCCAGTCGTTATGACGGGACCTGCGAAGACCTGTTTTTCTATATTGAAAGGTTGATTACCGCCGCCTGTGGGGACGACGTCGCCGGACGCCTGCACACGGCCCGCAGCCGCAACGACATTGATGTCACGATTTACCGGATGCGCCTGAGACAGGATGCACTTGTCCTCATCCGCGCGGCGATGGACCTCCGCAGTGAAATGCTCAACATTGTAGAGCGTCATCACGAAACCGTCATCCCCGCCTATACCCACACTCAACCGGCACAGCCGACCACTCTTGCCCACTACTTACTTGCGATGGCGGAAGTGCTTGGTCGCGATATTGTCCGCCTCCGACGAGCTTTTGCAGGTATCAATCATTCGCCGCTCGGAGCCTGCGCGATCACTACCACCGGCTTCCCTATCAATCGCGAGCGGACTGCCGAATTGCTCGGCTTTGACGGGCCGACGACGAATTCCTACGCCAGCATCGCTGCGATTGATTACTTCACTGAGTTGTTAGGTTCCACGTCCGTCATGCTGCTTAACGTTGGCAGATTTGTGCAAGACTTCCTATTGCTGGCGATGCAGGAGTTTGACGGCATCAGGCTTTCGGATGGCTACGTGCAAACGTCGAGTATCATGCCCCAGAAGCGTAACCCGGTTGCCCTGGAACACGTCCGCATACTTGCCAGTAAAGCGTTGGGACAGGCCACCGGCGTCTTCATCAGCGCGCACAACACCCCCTTCGGAGACATCAACGACGTGGAAGACGATTTGCAACCGCTTATCGCCAACACCCTCCGCGATGCCACACGCTCGCTTTCTCTTTTTGCCGCCGCGCTCTCGACGGCTACCTTCAATACTGAAACATTAAGACGACGCGCCGGCGAAGGATTTATCACCGTCACTGAGTTGGCTGACATCCTGGTCCGCTCTGACAAATTGTCGTTCCGCACTGCTCACCAAATAGTTGCCAGATGTGTCGAGCTTGCTCACGAAAGACAGGTGGATTTGTCTTATGATCTTTTGCAGGAGGTTGCTCGCGAAATCATCAATCGCCCAATCAATGTCACGATTGATGAGGTGACCAGCGCGCTCGATCCGGAAAACTTTGTTAAGGTGCGCGGAATTCTCGGCGGCCCCGCTCCCGCTGAAACCCGTCGCGCAGTCACTCTTGAACGCGAGCATGAGCAGGACGATGAGCAATGGCATCAGTCGCGACAGGCAGACCTGGAGAATTACCCTCAACGACTCCGAACCGCTGTCAGATCATTCATTCCCATAGTTGCTTAGGTTAGACAGGATAAACTCGAATGATACTTGCTACCTGGCTGATGCAAAAACGTGTTCATGATCAAGCAGTTGCCGCTTGAGCGGTTTACACGTATTCATGTTACCTCTTACTCGCGGCTGGCGCGGCGTCGCTCTTTCTCAAAACTTTGTACCCATACGGCGCAAGCGTGAAGCTTGCCGGAGAGTCTTTGCTTTCGATTAGATCGAAATATCCATCGCCGACTTTGAGCGCCACGCTTTCGCTCGCATGATTGAGAATGAAATAGAAGTTGTCGCGCCCTTTCGTGCGGCGTGTGACTTCGACCTCCCGCGGAAAATCGGTGAACAACGGGCGTAGATTGTTTGCGCTCGCGTAGCGCCGCATCAAATAGCGTGCCGAATCCAGACTGAAGAAAGAGCCGTAATAAACCGCCCTTCCTGCCCGGACGCGATTCTCGGTGCATGCCGGAGCGCCGCGCATAAAATCGCGATCCCACACCGCCAGGACCTTCGCGCCCTTCGGCTCCAAGCTCTCTGCGAAGACGTTAACCGGCACGCTCGGGCCGTCCTCGAACTTGAGCGCGTTGCGGTCACGGGATGGCGGCTGGTAGCACTGGAACAAACCTACTTCGACGCCAAAGACCGTCATGGTGTTGTCGCGATCCTTGACGGCGCTGTGCGCTGACATGATAAACGTGCCGCCCCGGGCGACGAATCTTTTGATCTTTGCCGCTAACGTCTCGTCCATCAAAATCAAGTAAGGCGCGAAGATGATCTTGTAGCGATTGAAATCGGCATCCGCGTTGATGAAATCAATGTTGTGTTTCATCTCGGAAGCGGCGCGGAATAACTCCCCATGAGCTCGTCGGACATCCACTTCGCTTGTGAAAAACTGGTGGTCATAGACCCATTCGTCATCGAAGTCCTTGATTACGGCGATATCTGAAACTACTTGCGAGCCGAGAATCTCAGGCGCGATTGTTCTGATTTGATTTCCCTCGGCTTTGAAATCCTGAAAACGAGCGCGAGGTACGTTGTCCTGGTCGAGCACACCAGACCAGTACTCCTCAATACCGCGTCGCGCTGTGCGCCAGCGAAAATGGATAATGCCGTCTGCGCCGTGCGCGATTGATTGAAAGGTCCAGAGCTGCATCTGGCCGGGCTGCGGGGTGCGCAGCAGATATGTTTGTCCGCCCGGACCGGTCTGTTGCTCCATAATCATGAAACGCCCGGTGACGCTCCGGTTAAAGGTTAGCGATGAGCCCGAAATTAAAAGGATGCTGGCAAGAACTTTTTTCATCGGTAGCAGTATTTGGTCATCGAGTCAAAAGCACTCGATCCGGAAGACCCTGTTAGGGTGCCTGGACACTCTCACGCCGTTAGATGTCCGGCCACGCCCTTCAGACCTGGCCCTTTAGATACAATTGCCTCTTCTCATTTGGGAATCTCTCGATCGCATACCGCAGTGTCACCCGCGGCATCTGCCTGTAGTTCTCCTTTAGGAACCGTTCTTGCGTTTCCTGATCTCGCTTCCCCACCTCCCGCAGCATCCATCCGACCGCTTTGTGGATCAAGTCCTCGCCATCAGAAAGGAGCTTCTGCGCAAGCTTGAGCGTTTCATCGAACTCACCCCGCTTAATGAAATGAAACGTTGCGATGATCGCGATCCTGCGCTCCCACAGGTTCTTCGACTTCGCCAGCTGGTATAGCCGCTCCCGGTCTTTATCCCACAGGAACGCGCCGACGACGTGCTCCGCAGAGGAGTCAACCAAATCCCAGTTGTTGATGAACCTGGCATTCTTCAGATACAGACTATAGATCTTCCTCCTCATCAAACGGTCGCCTCGGGAGTAAAGCCGAACCCAGAGCAGTAGGGCCAGTAACCTGTCTTCGTGAAACGAGGACCTGAGCAGTTGCTCGGCCTCGGGCAAGGTGATGGCCTGATACTCTCTGGAAAGTCTCCTAAGCACTGGGACACGGATGCCGCGGAAGATGTCGCCTTCCCCGTATTCTCCCGGCCCTGTCTTGAAGAACCGCTGCGAGGCTATTGCCCTCCGCGGGTCTGCCAGCTTGGCCAGCTTCTTTTGGATTTCCGCTACAACCGTCACTTTGGCAATTTATGAAAGAGATGTTACCGAGGCGTTGGGCTGTTAGGCACGGCAAGTTTACGCCGGAAGAGCGTCATGGTTGATTCAACATCACAAGAGTCATGAGAACTGAAAGGAGCAAGCCGCCTATGGTGAAAGCCAAACCCATCGCCAGCAAACATCCAGGTACGAGCCAGAGCGAAGTTAACGCATCAATCTCAGCTTCTTGCGGATTACGAGCATCGTAAAGAACCTTCACCTGTTGACCGACAGAGTACCCGGCTGGGTTACTACCCAACGATGATTGAAAATTAATCGTTTGCCCTGACGGAATCTTAAACTGTATCAAGGGGTGGTAGAGGTATGAACTTCTGCCCATTTCAGTCGCCAACCCAGTTACTAAACCATCAGCAGAAAGAGAGTTGGCAATCTGGCTGCGTCTCTTCAAGATAGACGAGATGCCGGCGATCAAAACCCCGATGCCGATCACAAAAAACAGAAAGCCTACGAATATCGGGATTCCCATTCAACACACCTTAATCTGAGCAAGATCAACACCGGCACCGGAACCATAAAAGGACCATGAGCTGAACGCAGCGAAGGCTCCCACGAGAACGTTCGAGATGAATGCTTATTCGCGGTCGGCTCCGGACCATTGTTAGAAGTGGCTTGCGGCCCGACTCACGGGTCAGGCCGAACTGCCGAAACGCACAGCAGCCCTGGCTCGCGCTCGAGCAGCTTCAACGTCCCGATCGCGAGGGTCGCCAGTTGTAACCAGTGAATCCAATAACGTTCGCGCCACGGCGGTAACCTGTGCGACAGCCGTCTCAAATGCTGCCTCGTTGACCTTGGACGGCTTTGTGAAGCCACTGAGCTTCCTCACGAACTGAAGGGAAGCTGCCTGGATCTCCTCGTCGGTGGCGGGAGGTTCGAAATTGAAGAGCGTCTTAATGTTTCTACACATAATTATTACAGGGGCCTGCGCTCCTCCGTCCAACGACCACGTGTGAAGTCCGGGAACTTAACAGGAGTTGAGCCTTTGGCAACTGACATTTCACTCAATGGTCCCGGCACGCTCCACGCCGCTGCGTCATAAACATCCATGTCCGGTACTAAGCCGCTGCGCATACATTCAATGAGGCGATAGCACATGATGTAGTCCATGCCACCATGTCCACCGACACTGCGCGCCATCGTACCAGCCTTCCGCCAGAGGTCATGTTCGTACTGAGCCTTGAATTTATCTGTGTTCTGCCAATTGTGATCGCCCTCATGCCCGTCAATAAATATGCGCGATGGGTAATCGCGAAAAATGCCTTTCGTCCCCTGGATCATGTTGATGCGATCATACGGGCGCGGTGTGCTGACGTTGTGTTGCAGCATGATCGTTCGGCCCTTGGCGGTCTTGATTATGGCCGTGTTGTAGTCGCCGCACTTATAAACTTCCTTTTGACGTGGGTCGTCCGCCGCAAGTTTCTCCTTGCGGTAAGCTTCCAGGCCCCAATGGCCGGAACTCATCGCCACGAGATGATCAAACTTGTCGCCGCGATTGATGTTCATGTAGTTGGCGACTGGACCCAATCCATGGGTAGGGTAAAGATTACTGTCACGTAGAGTGTGATGTCGCCGGCGCCAGAGCCCCTCGTCGCGCGTCTCGAACAGGATCCCACGCAGGTCATGGTTGTAGGCGCATTCGCCGTGGACCAGTTCGCCCAGCAACCCTGCGCGGACCATGTTCAAGACCATTAACTCATCGTAATCGTAGCAGCAGTTCTCCATGATCATGCAATGCCGCCGCGTGCGCTCCGACGTTTGTACGAGCTTCCAGCAATCCGCGAGGGTATAAGCTGCCGGGACTTCTACGCCGACATGCTTGCCGGCGTTCATCCCTGCCAACGCCGGCGGCACATGCCACTCCCATGGCGTGGCGATGTAGACAAAATCAACGTCGTCGCGCTTGACCAATTCCTCAAAAGCGCGGTCACCCTTGAAATACAGTGCCGGAGTTTTTTGTCCTGCCTTCTCGACCATCGCCTTAGCCTGCAGGACCTTTTCCAGCACGATGTCGCAAAGGGCGGTCACTTGCACACCCTGCACATTTAGGAACTCACGCAACATCCCGCGCCCCCGCAACCCGGTACCCACGATTGCCAGCCGCACCGTCTCATAACGCTTGAACGGTACGTTAATCATGGATTGATCCCTGGGCGGCGGCCCGTTGATCAAAGACTCCAACGTCGTTTCGCTGTCTTTCGCCGCGCCATCATGACGGCCCAGGATCCCAATTCCGACACTTCCCGCGAGCGCCTGGCGCAGCACTTCCCGCCGCGAAATCTTGCCCTTGCTCATAAACTGTCCTCCTGATCTCAAGTTGCGTTCAAAACTAAGGTTGAGAAAACCGATCAAAGAGTTACTCAGTTGTTGTTAGGTGCTACATGAAATTGGGTGTATGTAGTTCTGAGATCAGCTCCGCCTGCTGGTGAGTGAAGCCGGCGTGTCCGAGTCTCCTGATACGGCTCAGATGCATCGTTTCGAGTAACTGGCGAAAGCTTTCATGGCCTCTGGCGATAGCGCCAGGTTCGGCACTGCCAGCGGCCAGAATCGTTAACGCGTCTTGCAGCGGAGCCGGCACGCCGCCAATACCGTGAAGCCCCGCAGCACGTCTTCGCACTGCCGCTTCCAGTCTGCCGTAAAGAGTTGGATCAGTGGTCAAACCAAACCGCACATGGGCCATCCCAAAATGGACGTGCCTCGATTCGTCACTCCTCGCGCGGCGGACTAGTTCTGCCGTAGGCTCATCAGGCGCGTGGCGCTCGATAAAACTCAAGAGATCGAGAAACGTGCCCTCGCCCAAGACGGACAGTAGAAAGGCGGCTTCGGTGAAATCTTCTATTTGCAGCAGCGACAGCAACGATCGTGAGGTTGTCACAGAAGAGATGCCCAACCCTTGCCCGCATAGTCGCGCTCGCTTCAGAAAAACATCGATGTGACGCGCTTCATCGGCAAGTTGGGTCGCGAGGAACATAGCGACTTCGGCAAAGGCCGGGTGAATGCGCGCAATGAAACGTGACGGCACATAAAGAGCCGACAGCTCGTTCTCCGCGAGAAACGTCATGATCTGCACGAGAGCGCTTTCCAGAGCGTCTGGGAGCGGCCGCACTTTGGACCATGGGATGTCGGTGCTTGCGTTCCACTGTCCACTTACCGCCTGATCGTAAAGCATTGCCACTTCCGGCGGCGCCACATGGTCACGTTCGTTTAACGTAAAAGGGTACGAGGGACCACCTGGTTCGACTCGCGCGCCGCGCGGAGCGAAACCCGTAACAGGATCAGCAGAGGGCGGAAGCACGGCCGCCTCCAGTAAATCCGCGGCGGTAAGTCTTCGGTCGCGGGGTTTTAGCGAGCCGTTGGCTTTACTGGTTTCGCGAGGGACCGAGAACGCTCCGCGAACGATGAGGTGACGGTCGAGGCCATCGGCGGTTTCTTCAACTCCAAGATATTCATGCCGCCCGGCGCGGCACCACGACGGGAGATCCTCGCGCACGCTGATCGATCGTGAAAGCACCGCCAGTATTCCGCCCGGCTGAAGTGCGTCCAGTGCCGGGCGTACGAGCGCAAGTAGTCCGCCTCCCAGCGCCAACTCGCCGCCATCAACAGCCATCACCCCCACTTCTGCGCTCATTTTGTTATTGTTCTTTTAGAGCTTCCTCAAGGCTGCGGTATCCGTCCTCGCGTGGCGGTAACCACTCCCGCAACCCTTCCAGCTCAAGCAGCCGCCGATGCTTCGGGTTTTCCCACCGCATGGCGAATAATGCGCGACGAAACGCCTCGATCTTCCCGGGTGAGAGAGCCGGATGTGCGTCGAACATACAATGGTCGAAGCCCGGCGTGGTCCAGAGGACCTCAATTCTGCTGGAGTCAATGTGTCCGGCCGCCTGTTCATTTACCCAGATGAGATCGCCTAACGTACCGGCATCTGCGCGTCCCTCGTTCAGCGCCTTGATCACATCGATCTCGCTCGTACCCGTATCGCCGTGCTTTCCCAGGTCGGTGTCGAAAGGCAAAAGGTTAACCTGACTCAAATTAACGCCTTCCTTCTTGAGAAAGTAGAGTGGCAGAATGCGCGCCTGAGTTGAATCGGAGCTACCGACGGCCAGCGTCTTCCCTGCGAGATCTTTCAGCGACTTGATTCCGCTATCACGCCGCACGAGCACCTTGGCGCGGAAGTCTCGATCACTGTCGCGCATCCCCAGCGATAACGACTCGCCACGCGTTCTCTGCCTGACGCGGACATGCGCAAGCGGTGTGTTCCACGCGACGTCGATGTGACCCTTGAGCAGTTCCTCAACCTGCCGTTCGTAGTTTGAGAACAACGCAAAGTCCATTGGCACGCCTTCCTCGTGAAAGTGCTCGCGGATGCCATCCCAGATCGTCACGACCTTGGGATCGTACGCAACTGCGCCCAGAAGAATGGTCTTTTTCTCAGTCATTTACTCAAAACAACGGTAACCCCGTGAGAGCCTTGCCGATGAAGTCCTTCAGGTGATCCACCGTGGGAGCCATTACCCAACCGGCACGCGCATCGCGGAAAAGTCGTTCCACCCCCAGGTGTCGTGAAAACGCCGCACCGCCGCAGGCCTTCATGGCCAGATCTGTAACATCAACTGCCGCCTCCAGCGCCGCCAGCCGACTTTGCAAGACAAACAGCGGCGTCACGTCGCTGGGTTGTTCCAGAAGGTCCAGTGTGTAACCCAGCAAGCTGCGTGATGCTTCTGTGCGCACGCTCATCTGAGCCAGGCGAGCGCGCAGCGTTGGCAGATCGCGCAACTTTGATCCGTCATGGGCGAACTCAGTTCCGATCAGATGGTCCACGGTACGTTGCACTGCGGCGCGGCACAACCCGTTTGCCATCGCTGCACTTCCCACGGCAAACCAGGGCAAAGCGATCTCAAGAATGACCTTCCCTCCCTCGCCCTGTTGGGAAATCAAATCACCCCGCGGCACCATGATCTTGTCGAGCGACACCGGCGCCGAATCGTTGCCGCGCAAACCGAGCCCGTTGAAATATGAGGTGACTTGAACACCCTTCGCCCTGGTGCGCACAAGATAGACCGTGGACTCTAAGGGAGAAGCGGCATCTGGTTTTTGGGCCGTCGAAACATAGGAGTCAGCGTGCCCTGCCGCCGTGACCCAGGACTTTGACGCCGAGGTAACATAATGGCCGTTGCTCTCTTCCAATCTTGAGACCGGAGCCCAAAACTGCGATCTCGAACCAGTCTCAGAGAAGGCCAGTGTCGTCAGGTGTCTGCCGGCGGCAATCTCTTTTAGTATCGAGTCGCGATCTGCCAGCGTAGTAGATGTGGCGATTGCCTGAGCGGCGGTGACATGCATGACATAGACCATTGCCGTGGATCCGCACGCGCCCGCAAGCTCCTCAACCACACCAGCGAAGGCCCGCATTCCCTCGCCTTTTCCTCCACTTTCCCGCGGCAGGCAAAGACCATAAAAACCTTCTGCCGCCAGCGCTGCCATGCTTTCGTTAGGGAACCGGGCATTCACATCAACATCAGCCGCATTCGGTAATGCGATATCCGTTGCGATTCTCGAAGCTGTAGCAACGTTCCCATTTGCACTCCCTGACAAAGCGTAAGCGTGAATCATGGCAAGTTTCCTCTGCGGGTTAATCTGGATTGCGGAAGTTAATCATCTGCCCGCGAACGAGGTCAAGCAACTCAAGGGTTTGATGAAGATTGATCATGGTCCGCCCCAAACTAGATGTTGCAAGCCAATGAATGTAATATTCGCAGGTAAATCAAACACAACATACCGGTCTTTACGGAGGGCGCGAGTGCCATTATCCCTACGCTGGTTCCTGCTATTGACGCTTTGCCTGATAGCTAATCCGCTCGTCTTCGCTCAGTCGAAGACACATCCAGTCGATAAGTTCCGCCAGCTTGAAGAGCTGCTTCCTACGCCAAACGAGCAACGCGCCGCCTCCGGGGCACCCGGGCAAAAATATTGGCAGCAGAGGGCCGATTACAAAATCGAGGTGCAACTCGACGACGCGAAGCAGCATATCACCGGCTTGGAGACCATTACCTACTTCAACAACTCGCCTGACACACTGGTCTATCTCTGGGTACAACTCGACCAAAACATTTTCGCCCGGGAGTCGGATGCGAACCTCACGCAGAGCGCTCCGGAAATCAAGCGCGAGCCGGCGCCGATTAACTTCGACCCCAGGAACCCGCCGCCGCCCGGCCAACAGCAACTTCCTTTGACCACGATTGACCAACTACTCGCCAGGAGCACTTTTGATGGCGGGTACAAGATCACAGGCGTGCGCGACGGCAAAGGAAATCCGCTGCGCCACACAGTAGTCAAGACAATGATGCGGATCGATCTGCCGCAGCCCCTCGCGAGCAACCAATCCACCATCTTTTCGATTGATTGGAACTACAACATCAACGATGCAAGGCGAATCGGAGGTCGTACCGGTTACGAGTTTTTCCCAAAAGATGGCAACTACATTTATGAGATTGCCCAGTGGTTTCCGCGGATGGCTGCCTACAACGACGTCTCGGGCTGGCAACACAAACAGTTTTTGGGTGCAGGAGAATTCACGCTCGAGTTTGGCAATTATCGGGTTTCCATAACCGCGCCCGCCGATCACATCGTCTCCGCAACAGGTGTACTGCAGAACCCCGAGAAAGTCCTTACTGCGCCCCAGCGCCAACGGCTGGCACAAGCACGCACGGCCGCAAGTCCAACCCTGATCGTTACGCCGGAGGAGGCGAAAGCCAACGAATTGAATGGCGCTGAGAAAACAAAGAACTCCACTAGCGGATCGCAGAAAACCTGGATTTTTGCGGCGGAAAACGTCCGCGATTTCGCATTTGCGTCGTCGCGGAAATTTATTTGGGACGCGCAGGGCCACGACGTCGAAGGCAATCGTGTGCTGGCTATGTCCTTCTATCCTAACGAAGGCAACCCACTGTGGGCCAAGTATTCAACGCACGCAATCATTCACACGTTGAACGTCTATTCGCGGTACTCGTTCGCGTATCCCTATCCGGTGGCCCAGTCCATCAACGGTCCCGTCGGAGGCATGGAGTATCCGATGATCTGCTTCAATGGGCCGCGACCAGAGCCTGACGGTACGTATTCCGCGCGCATAAAGTACGGACTCATATCCGTCGTCATTCACGAAGTTGGGCACAACTACTTTCCGATGATCGTCAACTCCGACGAGCGCCAGTGGACCTGGATGGATGAGGGA
>Ga0136623_10000130_pt1 | contig 18848 bp, 12 predicted proteins | sample AntDrymUQ4492106_2_FD_104656 | JGI IMG/M metagenome (GOLD analysis project Ga0136623, IMG submission 104656) | Polar desert sand microbial communities from Dry Valleys, Antarctica - metaG UQ449 (21.06) | ecosystem: Environmental > Terrestrial > Soil > Desert | place: Antarctica: Dry Valley...
AAACTGGTTTCAGCAAGCGCAACACCTATCTCGATCGATTTAGGAGGCGACCCCCTTGCTTCAAGGACTCTTTCGTACTAAAAATCTCGACGATATTCTGGCGTCCATAGCTGGGCCACAATTCTCTCTGAAGCGCACACTTGGCGCGTTCAATGTAACGCTGATCGGATTGGCGCCATCATCGGCGCCGGCATCTTCGCCACGGTCGGCTCCGCGGCGGCCGGCGACGCGCTGGCTGGACGGCCAGGCGCCGGACCCTCTCTAATGCTCTCTTTTGTTATCACGGCGGTGGTCTGCGGATTTACCGCGCTGTGTTACGCCGAACTTGCTTCGATGGTTCCGATCTCAGGGTCAGCCTATACCTATTCTTATGCCACGATGGGTGAACTGATCGCCTGGATTATTGGGTGGGACCTGATCATTGAATATGCCATTGGCAACGTTGCGGTGGCAATTAGTTGGGCAGAGTATTTTCACAAACTCCTACTCAACCTCGGCATACCCTTTCCTCATTGGTTGGCGGCGGACTATCGCTCCGCAATGATCCTGGCCCAAGAGGACCCGGCCGAGTATGCGCAGCTTTTCGGCTCGGCGCCTGAGCTATTCGGGATTCCCCTGATCGTCAACTTTCTTGCTTTCGGTATTGTCGCGCTAATTACAGTTGTGCTGGTTTGGGGTATCCGGGAGTCAGCCAACTTCAACGCCGGCATGGTTGCCGTTAAGATTCTAGTACTGCTGTTCTTTGTCGGCACCGCTCTCTATTTCGTTCCACCTTCGCAGATGGCCGCGAACTGGCGACCCTTTCAACCACAGGGGTGGGGCGGCACATTCGCCGGCGCCGCGCTGGTGTTCTTTGCCTACATCGGGTTCGACGCAGTCTCCACCGTTGCTGAGGAGACTAAAAACCCGGCCCGCGATCTTCCCATTGGTATCATCGGATCATTGATCGTTTGCACGATCTTTTACATCGTTGTGGCGGCGGTCTTCACCGGTCTTGTTCCCTTCACCGAATTGCAGAAGGTTTCCTCTTCAGGCCAGGCCGAGGCTCTAACAATGGCGCTCGATTACGTAGCGCCTGCCGGTGTAACACTGCCACAGACGATTGTCGCTTTTGGCTCAGTGGTGGCGCATACAGCAGTACTGCTCGTTTTCCAGTTGGGCCAACCGCGCATATTCATGTCGATGGCTCGTGACGGCCTGCTACCATCTGTTTTCGCCAGCATTCACCCGCGCTTTAAGACACCGCACGTGACAACGATTCTTACCGGCATTTTTGTTGGCGGCATTGCGGCGTTTGCAAACATCGAGTCGATGCTGAATCTCACCAACATCGGGACCCTGTTTGCCTTCATGCTTGTTTGTATCGGCATCCCCATTCTTCGTTACAAAGATCCCGATCGTAAACGGCCATTTCGCGTTCCCCTTGGCGCCTGGCTGCTGCCGATGCTTGGCGCCACCTCCTGCGTATTCCTGATGTATTACCTGTCAGCCGATACCTGGTGGCGCTTCATCGGTTGGTTGGTGCTGGGCCTTTCCATCTACCTGGCCTACGGCTACACCCGCAGCGCCATCGGAATTAAATTAGGACGTCCAAGTCGCACCCCCGTACCGCTCAAGCTTGCAGCGCTTGGCTTTTTCGCTTTGGCCGTGGGTCTCTTTACCGTGCCCCACGACATCGGCCTGCGAGGCGTCGCCGACGCGGCATTCACAGCAAGTGATCCGCAACACGTTCGTGCCCTTGTGGGAGTGCTGCTGATCCTGGGTGGCTTCGCCCTGGGGGTAATCGGATCTGTAATGGTAGCAACAACGTCGCAAACGACTAACAATGCAGAATGAAAACACTTTGAGATCTTAAATATCTCAAATCTCAAATTTCAGATCTCAGACTCCAATCTCAGATCTCAAATTTCAGATCTCAAAGTGATGGTTTGTGAAGATTGTGGATCGATTTTTTGTTTCGTTCAAAGGGTTGGCCTCAAAAAGACACTGCGAAGCTGTTTCGCAAGAGCAGCGGAGGGGCGATAGAGAATTGAGGCCAAATCACGATCCGGCTAGGGAGGCATTTTAGCGTGACCTTGACCATTCTGGCGCTTGGATTTCTGGTCCTGCTAGTCGCCGCGTATCGTCTATACGGGGGATGGCTAGCGCGACAATTTCAGCTTGATGACGCCCGTCCAACTCCCGCCCATCGGGTGAATGACGGCGTTGACTTCGTTCCCACCAAACCGTTTTATCTTTTTGGACAACACTTCTCGGCGATTGCTGCCGCCGGACCGATCGCCGGGCCCATCCTCGCTTGCCAGGCGTTCGGTTGGCTACCCTGTCTGCTATGGATTGGTTTAGGCGTAGTGCTGATAGGCGCTGTGCACGATTTTGCGAGCCTCGCAGCGTCAGTACGTCACGGTGCAACTTCCATTGCTGAGATCACGCGCGAACATCTGGGCGACCGCGCAGGCCGAGCAATGATGGGTTTCATCTGGATTGCGCTGCTTTACGTGATCGTCGCTTTCGCGGACATTACCGCGGGGACTTTCACGGGCGGCTCAGAAGAATTGCGGGCCGCCGCGATCAATTTCAATCCCGGTGGAGCAGTTGCTTCGGCCAGCGTAATGTACCTCGCGCTTTCGCTCCTGCTGGGTCTCGTGCAACGCTACCTACATCCGCCGCTTTGGCTCGTCACGGCCATTTTTGTTCCTGCAGCCTTCGCCTTATCCTGGGTCGGAACAATGACTTCAAACTGGTTCGTCCTGGATCACAAGATGTGGGGAGTCTTAATTATCCTCTATTGCGGCGTTGCCTCGATGGTTCCTGTTTGGGCATTGCTCCAGCCCCGTGGATATCTGGGAGGATTCATTCTCTACTCAGCGCTGGCCCTCGGTATCATTGGCGTTCTCTTCGGCGGTTATGAAATCCGACAACCTGCTTTCCGGGGCTTCGATATCGGCGGGATGACGGGGACGCTCTTTCCCTTCCTGTTTGTGACGATTGCTTGCGGTGCATGTTCTGGCTTTCATGGACTTGTCTGCTCCGGCACAACTTCCAAGCAGGTTGATCGCGAGTCGCACGTCCGGCTCGTAGGCTACGGCGCCATGCTGGCTGAAGGCTTTGTGGCGATAATCGCCCTCGTAACCATCATGATCGTGGGACAAGAGACCTTAAGGGGAAAGGCGCCGGGAACTATCTATGGCAATGGCATCGGACATTTTCTCACCCTCATTATCGGCCAGGACAAACTGGCCTTCGCCATCACCTTCGGGGCTATGGCTTTCTCCACGTTTGTGTTTGATACGCTTGACATCTGCACGCGTTTGGGTCGTTACATTGTGCAGGAGGTTTTCGGCTGGAAGGGTCGCGTGGGCGCGCTGGTGGGAACTTTACTTACTGTCGCGCTGCCTTTTTACTTTATCGTTTACGCCCCGCCCAACTCATGGTCGAAATTCTGGACGCTGTTTGGAGCTTCAAACCAGTTGTTGGCCGGGCTCACACTTCTTTCCATAACAGTCTGGCTCTACCAGGCGCGGCGGCGGATTGCTTTCACGCTCCTGCCTATGATCTTCGTGCTCGTGATCACCCTCTGGGCGCTTGTTTCTCTTGTTGTGGGAAACCTGCGGGTTACGAAAATCGGGTCGGGGCAATTGGACATCGAGTTAATCAACGCCATTGCGGCGGCGGCGCTGGTCGTGCTCGCTCTCTACCTGGCTATTGTTGCGCTCATTAAGATTCGCGGCGATCGCCAAACAGGGACGTTGGTGCCAGTTCACTCCGCGACCAGTTTGGAATGATTTTCAAACTGCACCACTAGCCCCCTTCTTCTGGATTGGACAGCCCGGCGGTAAATCGGCAATAATACCCGGTTTCATAGAGCGGCTAATTGGCGTTGGGGACCTTCCGAACGCGCCCTGTTACGAGTGATTTGTCTTGAGCTTCGTCAGAAAGTCGGCTGAGGCAATTTCTCGCCCCCCATTAAACATTTGGAAAGGAATCAAGTAATCGAGGATTTTGCTGATCTCTAAATCAGCTTGCTGTCAGTTTGCTTGACAGCGTTACTCATCAGCACGTCATGAATCACAACATTATCACTCAACGCACGTCATCAATCGGCCTACGAGTCGGCCGCCCGCTATTAACCCTGGTCGCTATGCTCGTTGGGGTCGCGGGTTACGCGTCACCTGCCTTTGCACAGTCGCATGGTGGAGGCGAAGCCAATTTAATCCTGCCTGACCTCTCCGATGTCACTTTTTTTGGCGGGATTGACGGCCATAACCTGCTGCTCGCCGGCATCGTCGTTTGTATGTTGGGCCTGCTTTTTGGTCTGGCCATGTATATGAACTTGAAGAAACTGCCCGTGCACCGCGCGATGCGCGAGATCTCGGAGCTTATCTATGAGACTTGCAAAACCTACCTGATTACGCAGGGCAAGTTCATCCTTCTGCTAGAAATCTTTATCGGCGCCGTCATCGTCCTCTACTTCGGCGTGCTCTCAGGGATGGAGCCCTTTCGCGTCATCATTATTCTCTTATTCAGTCTGGTGGGCATCGCGGGCAGTTATGGCGTCGCCTGGTTTGGCATTCGCGTCAATACCTTTGCCAACTCGCGCACAGCATTCGCGAGCCTTGAAGGCCGACCTTTCCCGCTCTACGCGATTCCGCTTCGAGCGGGCATGAGTATCGGCATGATGCTGATCAGCGTGGAGTTGCTGATCATGCTCTGCATCCTGCTCTTTATTCCAGGCGACTATGCGGGCCCGTGCTTCATCGGTTTCGCAATTGGCGAATCACTGGGCGCAGCGGCACTGCGTATCGCCGGTGGCATTTTTACCAAGATTGCCGATATCGGCGCTGACCTGATGAAGATCGTCTTCAAGATTAAGGAAGACGACGCGCGCAACCCTGGCGTGATTGCGGACTGCACCGGTGATAACGCCGGCGATTCAGTAGGCCCGAGCGCCGACGGCTTCGAGACGTACGGAGTGACGGGCGTTGCCTTAATCACCTTCATTTTGCTGGGCGTACGCAGCCCCACAGTACAAGTTCAGCTACTCGTCTGGATCTTCGTCATGCGCATCATGATGATCGTGGCGAGTGCGGCTTCCTATTTCATTAATGATGCGATCGCGAAGGCTCGCTTCAGCAAGCTTGAAAAGATGAACTTTGAGGCGCCTCTCACTTCCTTAGTGTGGATCACATCCATTATTTCGGTGGCGGTGACTTTCATCATTTCCTGGTTGACGATCCCGACTCTCGGCGGAGACGCGAGCTTGTGGTGGAAGCTCTCAATGATCATTTCCTGCGGCACACTTGCGGGTGCGATCATTCCTGAGCTAGTCAAGATCTTCACCTCAACGGAGTCGGCTCACGTGCAAGAAGTGGTTACCTCGTCCAGGGAGGGCGGCCCGTCACTCAACATTCTGTCGGGTCTCGTGGCGGGCAACTTTTCCGCCTACTGGCTGGGGATCAGCATCGTGATCCTGATGTCGATTGCCTACTACTTCAGTACCATGGGACTTGATCCGTTAATGGTCGCAGCGCCCGTGTTCGCATTTGGTCTGGTGGCCTTTGGGTTCCTGGGTATGGGTCCCGTGACTATCGCGGTGGACTCTTATGGGCCGGTCACTGACAATGCGCAATCGGTTTATGAGCTTTCGTTGATCGAACAAATTCCTAATATTGAAGCCGAGGTAAAACGAGACTTCAACATGAACGTCAACTTTGCGCGCGCAAAGCACCTGCTCGAAGAAAACGACGGCGCGGGCAATACTTTCAAAGCGACCGCGAAACCGGTGCTGATTGGAACGGCGGTGGTCGGGGCCACAACGATGATCTTTTCGATCATGATGACCCTGACGAACGGACTCACTACGAACACGCAAAATTTGTCGCTGTTACATGCCCCGTTTGTTTTGGGCTTGATTACAGGAGGAGCGGTAATCTACTGGTTTACCGGGGCCTCAATTCAAGCAGTCACGACCGGAGCCTATCGTGCAGTGCAGTTCATCAAGGCAAACATCCGGCTGGAAGGTATTGAAAAAGCATCTGTGGAAGACAGCAAGAAGGTAGTCGAGATCTGTACCCAGTATGCACAGAAGGGTATGTTCAATATCTTTCTGACGGTCTTCTTCTCGACCCTGGCTTTTGCCTTCGTGGAGCCTTTCTTCTTCATCGGCTATCTGATTTCGATCGCAATCTTCGGTCTCTACCAGGCAATCTTCATGGCCAATGCCGGGGGCGCATGGGACAATGCAAAGAAGGTTGTCGAAGTTGACTTGAAGCAAAAAGGAACGGCGCTTCACGACGCAACGGTCGTGGGCGATACGGTCGGCGATCCCTACAAAGACACTTCTTCAGTGGCGATGAATCCAGTGATTAAGTTTACGACCCTGTTTGGCCTGCTGGCTGTTGAACTGGCGGTGTCAATTGCCGATCCCAGCGGGCGATTTGGTGAGAACGGGCCTTTGATTAGTCATATTCTCGCGGTGCTTTTCTTCATCGCTTCTCTGGTATTCATCTGGCGGTCTTTCTATGGCATGCGAATCGGTGCCTTGCAGGCTGCAGCTACCGAGGATCGTGCGGAGAGAATGGCCGCGGACTGATAGTAAGTTTCGAGTTCCGGGTTCCGAGTTTCGAGTTCATGATTGCTTGGGGGCTCCAAACCTTAAAATATAGCCGGAACTCGAAACGAAAACTTGAAACTCGAAACTTGAACTTATGTACTCTTCATACGCCAAACCCGACACGTTGTTAGCCACCGCGCTTGCGCCGCTGGATTGGACTCGATCTGTTGCGCTCGTCTTTGCCTTCAGTTTGCTCACAGCGCTCGCCGCCCAGATTGTAATACCTATCGGGCCGGTCCCGGTTACCGGTCAAACATTCGCCGTGCTCTTAACCGGCGCCCTGCTGGGATCTCGGCTGGGAGGCATGGCGATGATTGTCTATTTAATGGAGGGCGCGATTGGTCTACCATTTTTCTACGGGGGCTCGGGTGGCATTTCGCATATCCTCGGGCCGACGGGAGGTTATCTGGTAGCTTTTCCGGCCGCCGCTTTTATCACGGGAGCTTTCGCGGAGAACGGTTGGGATAAGCGCTTCTTCACCGCAGTTGCTGCTATGACGGTCGGCTCATTAGTCATCCTCCTCGCCGGGTGGGCCTGGTTTGCGATACTCACTCATACACCCCCACTCGTTAGCTTCCAAGTCAGTGTGGCTAAGCTTATTCCGGGCGACATCATCAAGATTCTACTAGCTGCGGCGGCACTACCTGCCGGGTGGAAAATCCTGCAAAAGAAAGCTTCCGAGAAGCCTTAATCCCAATCTCACCGAACCTGAGATCTTTGAGCCGTTGACTGACCTCGACGGCTTTTTTCATTTCAAAAACTCATATTTTGCATTGACCACTCTATGACACTTGTAGTAGAGTCACCCTCAGTTGTAGTAAATAACCGTGGGAGTGGCAATGAGTAAAAGCCCGCCGGTGAAGTTAACGAAACTTGAAATGGAAATCATGGGCGCGGTCTGGGCGCTGGGCAGTGCTGCGGTGAGGGAAGTTCAAGAGTGGCTCCCGGCTCAAAAACGACCAGCCTATACAACCGTGCAGACCATCATCTATCGACTCGAGGAAAAGGGTGCGGTTCGCCGTGTGAAGAAGATTGGCAACGCCCACATCTTCGAAGCGGTCGTAACTCGCAAGGCAGCGCACGGTCGCCTGATCGATGAACTACTTCATGTTTTCGGTGGCTCACCGCGCTTGCTGATGGCGCAACTCGTTGAGACGGGAAGGCTGACGCTGGATGATGTGCGAGAACTCGAGGGTACGCTCGCGACGCTGGCAGCGAAAAAGGCACCGGCGAAAGAACAGCTCGACCCAGGAACGAAAACACCACGGAGCGATAAGCGTCGTGGAGGAAGTGCGAAATGATGGCCGCGCACGCATGGAATTGGTGCCACGAATGGTTTGCCCTGCAGATGGCATTCTGGGTGCCCAAGGTGGCAGACCACCTCTGGCAGGCGACTCTATTTGCGCTCATTGTGCTCGGGGCCACCTTAGCGCTTAAGCACGGACCCGCGCGCGTGCGTCATTCCTTCTGGCTGCTCGCGTCGGCCAAGTTTATTGTGCCCGCCACCTTCCTGGTCTTCCTGGCAGAGCAGGCTGGTGTCGCCTCCTTGCCGCTCTTCACTGAGACCTTAGGACAAGGACAGAACAACTTTTTCCTGCCTGTCCTTTCTGAGCCTGCGTCATTGATCGCGAACGGTTACGACTTCTCGGTCTTCGCCAGCGACGCTGCGCGACACAACGAGGTCTATTGTTTGCTGACTGCGATTTGGCTCACAGGCTGTTTGACGCTTCTCGTGGTATGGGCAACGCGTCGCCGAAAGTTTCTGCAGGCGTTGAATCTGGGAAGAAGCGTCCAATCGGGCCGCGAATGGCAAGCATTCAAGCACGCGCAAGAATCCCTTCGCATAAAGGCTGAGGTCGGGTTAGTTATTTCACCGCTCAAGACCGAGCCGACAGTATGCCGGGTATGGAAGCCCGTGGTGATGATGCCGGAATCGATCGCCGAACACCTCGAGGACGCGGAGCTACAGGCGATACTGCTCCATGAACTCGTCCACATTCAAAGACGCGACAACCTGATCGGGAGTCTCCAGATGACCCTTTGCGCTCTGCTATGGTTTCACCCGCTTGTCTGGTTTATCAGTCGCAAGCTCTATGACGAGCGCGAGCAGGCCTGCGACGAACGAGTTCTGGAAATCTACGCCGAGCCGGAAGTTTATGCTTCAAGCATTCTGAAGGTTGTGCGCTTTTCTTTCGGTTGGAAGGTGGCCGGAGTGAACGGTGCGGCAAGTGGCACTAATTTACGAAGGAGGATTGAGAATATCATGTCCACAAATAACACAAAGCGCAGCCTGGCCGCCGGACCTCGCGCAGTCGCCACCACATTGATGGGCCTGGCATTAGTCCTGATGGTTGTAGCCGGCGTGTACAGCCGCGTCCGCGGCGCGAACACTAAAGTTGCAGACACAGCCAACGAGAGTAACGAACCTGTAGACTTAACTTCACAAGCTGAGGAGTCGAGCGCCGCAGATCAGAAGGGAAGGTTACCCCAGCCGACTCAACCAGCTCGACCAACTCAACCAGCTCAGCCAACTCAACCAACTCAACCAACGCGGCCGATTCAACCAACTCGGCCTATTCAACCAGCCCAATCTGCTCAAGCAACTCCATCTGCTCAACCACCTCAGCCACCGTCGATCATCACGCCTCCTCTACCTCCCAGCGCGCCAACAGTGGGAACTCAGGAATCTCCTGCCAAGACAAAGGAAATGTCTGCACAGAAGCAAGACAAGAAGGTTGATAAGGGAGGGCTGATTGAAGCGCCACATCCTGTTTACCCGGAAGAGGCTAAGAAGCAAAAGATCGAGGGGAAGGTCACAGTGGATATCGTAATTGGGGACGATGGCACTGTGATTTCAGCGTTGGCCACGAGCGGCCCGGAAATCCTGCATGACGCGTCGGTGGCAGCCGCCTATAAGGCCCGCTTCAAACCAACGAAAGTCAATGATAAACCGGTCAAGGTCTCAGGCGCTCTTAGCTACAACTTCGTGCTTGATAAAAAGTAGGCTGGTCGTGGTTGAGCGCCAGCCATTACCGAGTGCTTGCCTGTTTGAACATCTGCAGCCGCCATTTGCGCATAAAAGAAGGCCGCCCGAATCCGGCGACCTTCTTTATTTATAACTCCTGCCTTAGATGCGGTCCAGGCATCTTGCCTGTCACCAAACATCGTCCTTAATTCGCAATCTCAACGATGCCTATGCTTGGTCCCAGTGGATTCACCAACGTCCCGTTGGCATCCTCCATTGTTACTAACAAGCCGAAATCGGGAAGAGTGGTTTCCGATTGGACCTGACCTTCGTTGCGTCCTGGCGTATTTGTGATCTGGCCAAGTTTCACGAATTTATTGTCTGGCGACACCGCCCAGACCGTGAACATCTTCCCCTTGGGCGCTTCTTTCAGGTCGTGGAAACGCAGCTTCACTTCCGTCGGTCCATCTTTGCGCGGCTTGATGAAGACGTTAGCACGCGCTCCGGTCATGGCGCCGCTGAAATTGATCTTCATCTTGGTATCGTCGCCCTTCTTGTATGCCGGTATGTTGAGCATCGGCACCGTATAACTAGTGGCGGCGGTGGTTGCAACGGTGGTTACAGCGGTGGTGACAGCGGTCGGGGCAACGGTGGTCACAGCGGTCGGTGTAACGGTGGTGACAGCTGTGGGGGCAACGGCTGCCTCTGTTGTGCTGGCTGCTACCTTTTCGCCAACCGGATTCTTCGTGTGCGGAATTACGGCGAAGCCTTCTGGTACGGCGCTCCGGAAGAAGACTTTCGTGTTTGGATCGTAGGCTGTCAGGCTCGCTTCCGGCGAAGCGACCAGCATGAATTTGCTGAGCGGCGTTGTGGTGGTGAATGTTCCTACTCCGTTGGATACTGCCACCGGCCCGAGAGACGTAACCACCCCGGCGTCGTCCACCGCGTAGAGGTTGATTCCTGTTACATCCGCGGGCACGTCCGTTACGTTCAAAACGATCCTCGTTCCATTGTCATCCCGCAGGATTGTGGCAACACCTTTTGACTTGGTTAGAGTTACCGGATTTAAGTTGATCTTTACTTCTTTGCCGACTGGATACTCGATCACGGTAAACGTTCCATCGGGATGCTGCACTGTCTTGGTAACTGTGGTTGGTGTTTGGGTAACTGTTGTGGTGGTTGTAGGTTCTTGTCCCAACGCGAGAGCGCCAGATGAAAGAACCAGTATCGCTCCGGCGAGCACTGATATCGGTTTTTTACTCATGCGAACTTTTCTCCTTACTAACTAATCGCTATTATTTGGCCTTGCTTCTAACAAGCTGCCTTCAAACGGGCAAGCTGCCTTCAGATTGGGGGGTGATACTGCTGGGGGAAGATTCTAAAAGGGCTAATACTATAAGGATAAGTGGCAATACCAATGCCAGTTAGCAGCCGGGTCAGTGAAGTTGCTCGGCATCGCAGAAAGATCATGAAATAAACATCCAGCGCACTCAAAGTTTGTCGAACTATTGACAAAAGCCTTTCGGATTAATGGGGAGAGATAACGGCGTTGTAAGTTCAAGCTACATTTGGTGAAGAAACGTGCAACCGAAGCATACAGGTGTACCTGATCGCATTTGGGAATCTCTTTGATGAAGATTTGCTAGTACGCGAGGAGTTCCTTGATTGCTTTTGCCACATCAGACGCCTGCGGGAGGATTGCTTCCTCAAGTTGCGGAGCGTAGGCGACAAAGGTATCGAGTGCGGCGACCCGACGCACCGGCGCATCGAGATGCTCGAACAACTCGTCCGAAATGCGGGCTGCGATTTCGGCCCCGTAACCGAAGGAGAGGGAGTCTTCGTGAGCTACGATAACTCTGTTGGTCTTCATGACAGTCGCAGCGATGGCATTCCAATCGTAAGGAGCCAGGCTGCGCAAATCGACGATCTCGATACTGATACCCTGTTGCTCAGCTTGCTTCGCTGCCACAACTGAACGTTGCACAAGCGCGCCGTAGGTGATGATCGACATGTGAGTGCCTTCGCGCACAGTCCTGGCTTTACCGAAGGGAATCATGAAATCGTCCGGTGGGTATTGCGATTTGTTGTAGGCCTGACGGTAGAGATGTTTGTGCTCGAGAAACAGTACCGGATCGTCGCAGCGAATCGCGGTGCGCAATAGACCATTCGCGTCAAGGGCATTGGAAGGATAGAGCACTCGCAATCCAGGAATCTGCGTGAAAGTAGAAACGCCAGACTGCGAGTGATAAACCGCACCGCCTTTCAGGTACCCACCGATCGGGACGCGAATCACGAGCGGCGCTTTCCATTCGTTGCCTGAGCGCCAGCGCAGCAGTGCCAGCTCGTTGCGAATCTGGTGCATGGCGGGCCAGATATAATCAAAGAATTGAATCTCGACCACTGGTTTCAGCCCGCGCGTGGCCATGCCAATTGCGCGGCCGACGATGTTGGCCTCGGCGAGAGGTGAATTAAAGACTCGGGCGCCGCCAAACTTCCTCTGCAGGTTTGCCGTGACCTTGAACACCCCGCCTTTACCTTTGACCTTTTCCAGATAAGTGTCGCGCGAAACATCGGCAACGTCCTCGCCAAATACGATCATGCGCGGATCGCGGGCCATCTCGGTGTGCAGGCAGCGATTGATCAGGTCAACCATGGTCCCCGCGTTTCCGGAGAGCTCGGCTCCCTCTTCGGTATCAAACTGCTGCGAACAGGGATCGACATCCGGGGAAAAGACATAGAGTTTGGCAGTATCAGGAGCCGGCTGGGGGCTGGCGAGCGCCTGGTCGGCAGCTTCAGTAATTTCCTTGTCGATGTCGTCCTTAATCCTCTGCAAACCGTCCTGGTAGATGATGCCCTCGTCTATTAACAACGCGCCAAAGCGCTTGACCGGATCGCGCTCCGAATCAGCGGTGCGCTCCTCATCAGGACGATAGAGCCGCTCATCATCAGAGAGCGAGTGGGAGTAGGGGCGGATCACTTTTGCATGGACCAACGCAGGTCCCAGGCCTTCACGGCAGTGTTGCACTGCGCGTTCCATCGCGGCGTAAGACTCGAGAACATCGGTACCGTCACAACGCTCTACGAGAAGATTGGGAAAGTTTTCCACGAGCCTGGAAACGTTTCCGCCCGGCGTTTGCACTTCAACTGGAACGCTGATCGCGTAGCCGTTATCTTCAAGCAAGAACAGCACCGGAAGCTTAAGGTTGCAGGCCGTATTCAAAGCTTCCCAGCACTCTCCTTCACTGCTTGTTCCGTCACCCAGCGAAGCGTAAGCCACTTCATCCGCGTGAAAGGGCACCCGTTCCTTTAGCTCCCTAATCAATTTGACGCGGTATCCCGCTTCCGCACAGCCCACTGCCTGAAGCAGCTGTGTTCCGGTGGGAGAGGATTGCGAAACGATGTTGAGTCTCTTAAGCCCCCAGTGTGAGGGCATCTGGCGGCCGTGCGAGTTTGGATCTTTCTCGGCCCCCACGGCGGCAAGCAATTGTTCGAGTGGGGTCATCCCCAGTTGCAGACAAAGAGCACGATCGCGATAGTAGGGGTAAAACCAGTCATAGCCCGGTTTCAGAACCATGCCAGCGGCCACCTGCACAGCTTCATGGCCGGCGCCGCTAATCTGGAAAAAAATCCTATTCTGTGCCTTGAGTTGAATTTCTTTGTCGTCAATCTTCCGCGAAAGATACATCGTGCGATAGATCGCGATCATCTGCTCGCGACTGAGTCCGGGACGCTCAGGTTGCTCTTTTGCTTGAGCTACTTGAGGGACAGTCGCGGTTGCAGCCGACGCGAACTGTTCGGCTACTGCCGACCCTTCCGCCAGATGCAGATCTTGAGGCACAGCTGTGGGCCTGGAGGTTGGCTGACTTGCCGTCGCTGGTTCGGCACCGGATTGGGGGTCGGTCAGTGGTCCGGTTTTTCTAACCAGTTTTAGTACCTTCATGTCAGGTTTCATACACAGTTCATTTTAGCTGTGCCACGCTTCAATTCGCATTGATCCCATACTCACTCGATAGTATCGTACGGTATTCTTCAGCCATCGAAGGGTGCCCGTGCGCTAGAGCTGCTTCAATTCCTCGACGGTAAGCATCACTTGCTTTATCTCGGTCGCCGGTTTTCTCATACGCGGAAGCCAACATCCCAAACGCGTTTCCTTCGTCGTCAGAGTTGGCCAGATAGCGATCCAGCATTTCAACCAGTGCTTCATTCAGACCGGCCTTCTCATACTCTTTTGCGAGACCAAAGAGCACGCTGCTGTTGCTGGGATCCGATTCCAGTATCTGTTTGAAAATGTCGATTCTCGATGTGGACACTGTGCGAACCCTTCTGTGCGTCCTGGTTTTTTGTTTTCCTTCGTGGTAAGTCAGACCGCACGGTCATCCAGCACCTGCATGGACAGCTTACTCATTTCCCAATCAGCAATTTCGCGATCGTCTGCAACTGCATGTTGGAGGTGCCTTCGTAAATTGCGCCAATCTTGGAATCGCGCCAGAATTTTTCGACAGGGTAATCCTTTACAAAGCCATAGCCACCATAGAGCTCGATGGCAACGGAACTGATTCGTTCGGCAGCACGCGAGGAGTAGAGTTTACCCATCGCCGCCTCTTTGACGAAGTTCAAACCCGCATCCTTCATGCGCGCCGCGTTGTAGACCATTAAACGCGCGGCCTCCAGTTCCGTGGCCATTTCGGCCAATTGAAACTGAACGCCTTGAAACTGATTAATCGACTTGCCAAATTGCTGGCGCTCGCTTGTATAGGCAAGTGCCGCCTCCAGCGCGCCGCGAGCGATGCCGATCATCTGAGCGCCTATGCCAATGCGGCCTTCATTCAATGTCTCAATCGAAACTTTGTAGCCTTTGCCTACGTCGCCAAGCACATTCTCTTTGGGAACTTTGCAATCCTCCAGAATCAATTCGGTTGTGGAAGACGCTCGAATTCCCAGCTTGTTCTCTTTCTTGCCGACAGAGAAACCAGCGAAGTTCTTCTCGACGATGAATGCCGTGATGCCGCGATAACCGGCGTCCGGATTTGCGTTGGCAAACAGCACAAATATCTCGGCTTCGATCCCGTTTGTGATCCAGAGCTTCTGTCCATTGATCAGATAGTGGTCGCCTTGATCCGTGGCGCGAGTTTGCATGGCAAAGGCGTCTGAGCCTGACCCAGCCTCACTTAGCGCATAGGCCCCCACACTCTTACTAGCAAGTTGCCCGAGATATTTCTTCTGTTGCTCCGGAGTGCCCCACCGAATCACGGCGTTATTGACGAGGGTGTTTTGTACGTCAACGAATACACCAACCGAGGCATCAACCCGCGAAAGCTCTTCAACCGCAAGAATCGAGTTGAAAAAGGTTGAGCCGGCGCCACCAAACTCTTCCGGAGTTTCAATAGCCATAAGCCCGAGGTCGAAACACTGCTTAATGAGCGCGGGGTCGAGTTTGGCCTGTTCATCCATTTCTTCGACTCGGGGGCGCAGCTCTCCCTCCGCGAATTCCCGCACGCTGGCGCGAAACATCTGCTCGTCTTCCGAGAGCGTCGTCAAAGGAAGCCCGGACTTTTGTTCGATGACTGTTTGACTCTGACTCATCTTCACCTCTGGCATGCGGGCCACGATGATCGACCCGGACCTCGCTGCAGATTCGTTAAGGGATTTGCACTTGAACATCCAGCATCATAATCAACGGAAAAGTTAAAGGCAAAAGGCGGACAGCCCGCGCGTTAGCGGCCTCACGCCTTAAGGCCTGCTTGATAGCGGTCGTGCTGCTCGCCATCCACTCTTGTCGCGGCTCATGAAGTCAGTCCCACCAGGCGGGGAGCGGGTGGGTGTAAACGCAGATACCACCGGCTTCAGAGAGTGTGTGAAAACCCGTTTCTTGATGTTAAGAGGCTCGTGGGCAATCTCAAGGTGGGGAAGGTGGACCCTGTCCCCGCAGTTACGACACAAACAAGTTTCTAAGTTTGCACCTTCTAAGAAGGCCGAAACTGAGCCTCCCGCGCCTAAAAGTCGGTGGTATCTGCGCTTTCACATAAGCTCGGTAGCGGCGGGTTCTCGCTCGCAGTCACTCGACCGCGGTCTCTTGAGGGCCGCGGCAAGCTTGGTACGCGAGCTCCACTATCCTTGCTCTAAGAGAGCGAGGGGCATGCAGCTTGCCGGGTGCAATGAAGCAGATGCATGATACGGGCGCAGATCTCAATTTAGAATTCGGGCCGAAGCAATCTACTAGAGGAATGTCCAAACCCTCCACCAGCGGCAGCAAAACCAGAAGACTCGCGCCTATCGGCATCCTGTTCGCAGTTCTGGGGCTGTTACTCTTTGCCTACTCGGTCAAAAAAGTCGGGGTTTCGCAAATCACCGACGGTATTCAGCGACTGGGAGCCGGCTTCCTGCTTGTGCTGGCGCTTTCCGCGGTACGTCAGAGTGTTCGCTCGCTCGCCTGGACCAAATGCTTTGAGCCGCCATATAGAATTACCTTTCGAGATGCTTTTGCGGCGCGAGTAATGGGTGACGCGCTGGGGAACATCATACCTCTCGCCAGCGTGGCGGTGAGTGAACCGTCAAAAGCCGCGTTTGTGAGACACAGGGTGCCGCTTATGGCGGGTCTGTCGGCCCTGGCGATTGAGAATATCTTTTATAGCCTTTCGGTCGTGCTTTTTATTTTCTCCGGCATGACGGCGCTATTACTTAGTTTCTCTCTACCGAAACCTTTGCGTTATGCAGCGTTGGGTTCTCTGGTAGCAATAATCATCATCGCCCCACTCTGCTATCTGGTTGTTCGCAACCGCTGGAAGTTTTTAAGTGGGGCATTCTCATGGCTGCACAGTTTCGCGGGCGAACGAAGCTGGACCGGAAAAGCTAATGCGCGCGCGCAAACTTTGGAGGAACGCATCTACGGGTTTTACGACCGAAACCGCGGACGCTTTCTTGCGATATTCGCGCTCGAGATTTGTTTCCACCTGGCAGGCATTACTGAAATTTACGTAACGCTCTTTTTTGTCAGCGAAACCGTTGCGCCCACACTGCTCACTGCTTTCATTCTGGAATCAGTCAACCGCGTGATCAATGTTGTCTTCAAATTTGTGCCATTGCGCACTGGAGTGGATGAATATGGGTCAGGCGCGCTGGCGAAGGTCTTAGGATTTGCGAGAGCAAGCGGCGTAACGCTGGCAATAGTGCGCAAGGCACGAGATATCTTTTGGACGACGATTGGCGTCGCTTTGATCGTTCGGCGAGGACTATCGCTGCGCGCCGCTGCTTATCAGGGTGAAGAAGTCGGTGATGAAATCAAGATTGCGGCAGGAAAAGCACCCAGCCTCCCGGCCGGTTGATCCTCACCCGGAACCTGCGAGCGATCATTCATAAGCCAACGCGCTCACGGCATCCAGATTGGCAGCGCGGATTGCCGGATAGAGCGCTCCCACAGCTCCGCCCACGAGACCAATTGACGCCGCAGTTAGAGCCCACGCCCAGCTAAACTCGAACATAAGCCCGTAAAAACGGTGGATGAAGTAACCTGCAAAAAATGAGAGGATAAAACCGGCGATTAACCCAATGACGCTGATCAGCATGGCCTCTTTTTCAATGAGGCCGATAATGAAACCGCGTGAGGCTCCCAGCGCTTTCAGGATACCGATCTCGCGAGTTCTTTCCGTGATCGTTGTGTACATCGCGAGCATAACTACCAGGGCGCTCACTACCGCTGCCAACCCGACAAGCACGCGCAAGAAGACGCCCAGGTACGGGATGCTCTGCTCCGGGCTGACAAAAACATCTTCGGTAAACTGAATCTTGTTACCTGGTAATGCCTGGGCTATTCGTTTTGCAATCTCTCTTTTATCGCTCCCATTGCGTACCTTGACCATGATGTAAGTGGCTTTGTCGCGCGCCTCAATCGCTTCCTGCATTGCGGCAAGCGGCATCTTCACGCGGGCAGTCGACTCAGGCGAGTAGAGGCCCACAACGCGGTATGGTCTATCACCAAAAATCTTAATTTCACTACCCACACCAAGTTTGTTGTTGCGCGCCTTTGTTTCGTCGATCACAACCTCGTACATGCCCTGTGGCGCACGGCCCGCGATAAGCTGAATGCCATTAATCCTGGAAAAGGGTTCCCAATCGACACCTTCTATCCGCTCCAACCCGAAACCGCGATTGCCCTGGAGTATATGGACGATCACAGGCAGTGCATCTTCCACACCGTCGACTGCCTTCAGTAGTGCGACATACTTCGTATTTAGATTCGCTGTGGAGGAAGTTAACTGCATTGAACCCGGACGCGTGAAAACTATTTCCGCGCGGAGGTTTGAAGCACGACGCATCATATCATTCGACATGCCACGCGCGAGACCGGTAAAAAGCATTATCAGGGCGACACCAAGCGCGACGCCCGCAACGCTCACAAGCGTGCGAACAGGTCGTTGGCTGATATTAGAGCGAATTAGATTGTCCATCGGTCTAGTGGTTCAGGAACAGACGACGAGCGGCCACCAACTTCTCTATCGGTTCACCCGCGGACTATACCTTAAGCCAAGTTGGCTGCCGCCACCAACCGCGATTAAACAGCTTGCCCAGTTTCGACTCGCTTATTACCGGACTTTATATTGCAGACGGAACACCAGCACCCCATACAGCAATCCTTACTAGTTTCGTCTATAATCCCGGCCATTCAACAGCAGAGGATTGAGATTCTTGGCAGGTCACATGAATGCGAGTAGCTCGACGCCGGCGGTCGGGATTGGTGAAACGAAAACCCCGCGGGCGGCAGTGGCGTTAGTCCGCGGCGGCCTTCTCGCAAGACTGGAATGGACTGTCGTCGGTACGCTGGCGATATTTATTGTCCTGGGTTTTGGCTTGCGGGTAAGTAGGCTTGGCGCTATTGGCTTTGCGGAAGACGAAATGAACAAGCTCGATGCCGTGCGCGCGTACAGGCGCGGCGACATCACCGCGAATGCCGAGCACCCCATGATCATGAAAGCTTTAATGTTCGCTTCCCTGGAGGCGGCAAGTGCCTGGCACAAACGGGGCGGCAGGCCGATTAGCGAGGAAACTGCGCTTCGCCTTCCAAACGTAATAGTGGGCACCTTGACGGTCATTCCGCTTTTCCTGCTGACTGCAGCTTTCTTCGATCGCTGGACAGGATTATTAGCAGCCGGGTTTTGGGCGTTTGGAATTAACGCGATCACTATGAATCGCGTCGGCAAGGAAGACACGCTGCTGGTGTTTTTCATGCTCTTCGCTTTCTATTTCTATCTGCGAGCAAAGCAGACGAGTCCCCGAAAC
>Ga0136623_10000135_pt1 | contig 18560 bp, 17 predicted proteins | sample AntDrymUQ4492106_2_FD_104656 | JGI IMG/M metagenome (GOLD analysis project Ga0136623, IMG submission 104656) | Polar desert sand microbial communities from Dry Valleys, Antarctica - metaG UQ449 (21.06) | ecosystem: Environmental > Terrestrial > Soil > Desert | place: Antarctica: Dry Valley...
CTTAACGGGCGCACAAAGGAACGATGTCGTGGCTGGCATCGCGCTCATCGCCTTGAGTTTACGGCGCGGGCATATCAAAGGACGCTACGGAAGCTGGCAGCCGTGCATCGCTTGAAGAAAAGAAAATGAAAAGAATCCTCGCGCTCTGTGTGATGGCGACAGCGATGATGCTGTCGGCGAATGCACAAGACAAGGTTGACACTCTTGCTCCCTCTGCGCCGCCGAACGCGCCGCCGGTGATGATCTGCCGCGCGGAGTTTTTCTCGCCGTCCGACACGACGCGCGGAGACTTGCTCTTTGACGAAACTGTGACCGAGTTACAGACGAACGCACCGGCGAGCGACGCACCGGTGTTCATCATCGCTACGCCCGTGCCGCGTTTCACTTTCCCGCCGCGCGACGTTATCAAGCCGCGCATGACGCCTCAGCCGAAGCGGTCGGAAGCGGACGAAGATTCCGTTGCTGCGGGCGGTGCAAACGGCGACATGAGCTTTCGCTGGACTCCGGCGATTAAACAGTCGCTTCTCTTTCTCGCCGTGCAGCATGGCTACGCGGTGACGCAGCCGAAGACACGACGCGACCTAAAGGGTCCGTTCTTCCGAGATTATTTTCGTTCCGTCAAGTCTTTGAGCAAGTGGGACGATGGCGGCAGATTCTTTACGAACTACATCGCCCATCCGTTGCAAGGCTCGTTCAGCGGCTTCATCCAGATTCAGAACGACCCGAAAGGCAGCGGTCAACGCTTCGGCAGATCGGGCGCGTACTGGCGCAGTCGCATGAAGGCGATGGCGTGGAGTGCCGCGTGGAGCACGCAGTTTGAAATCGGACCCGTCAGCCAAGCCTCTATCGGCAATGTCGGACTGCACGGCAAACAAACCTATGTTGATATGGTGATGACTCCGACTGCCGGAACCGGACTGCTCGTCGTCGAAGATGCGATGGACAAGTACGTGATCGAACGCATAGAGCGCAACACCAGCAGTTTTTACCTCAAAATCATGAGCCGCATGATCTTGAACCCGACGCGCAGCGTCGCCAACGTTCTGCGCTTCAAGAAGCCGTGGTACAGAGACCCGATGTTGCGCTGAGGCGTAAATCGAAGGTCGCTTGTGCCGGGCGGTTGAAGAAATAATGAGATAGAGGAACTGGTCAATGAGAGCTGACGAAGCGCTCGCGCATTCGACCGAACGATTGATCGCCGCCGAACCGTCCCGCGGCTTGGCGACGATCTATCATCAGCCGTGAACGGAGGATACGGCGGAAGGCTTTCTCGTGCGCTTCATCCCGCGCGACCCGCACGGGCATCTCAACGCGGCGGGGACGGTGGTGGTCGGCTCATATGAAGACTTGGACACTGCGCTCACGATTGCCGCTGTCAGTTACGGCACGAACGACGCAGCGTGGCAGCCTCCGAGTGCAATGTCGCTCGCGCTGGAGAACCTCGCCAAACACTCGCCCGATATTGAAGGACATCGCTTCATTCAAACTGACGACGCATCGCGTGATGAGCAAAAGGAACGAGATTGATGGAGACGGCTTCGGCTACTTACAACGCGATTGACATTATCCTGTGGGTCTGGTTCGCGCTCACGGCAATCTCCGTGATTTACGTCGCTTACGATTTGATCGCACGCACACCGGAGATGAAGGTGATGAAGTGGGGCTGGATTCTGGTCACGCTTTACACCGGCCCGGTCGGCTTTCTGGTCTACTGGTTCTCGTGTCGTGAACCGGCACCAAACACGCACGAAAAGTTCGTCGCGCCGTTCTGGAAGCAGTCGGTCGGTTCGACGATTCATTGTTTGGCGGGCGACGCGACCAGCATCATCGTCGCCGCCGCGATCACGAGTTTGCTGCGGTTGCCGATGGGACTCGATGCGGTCGTGGAGTACGCCGTGGGCTTCGCTTTCGGGCTGCTCGTTTTTCAAGCGCTGTTTATGAAAGATATGCTGGGCGGCAGCTATTGGTAGGCGGTCGAGGGCACGTGGCTCGCGGAGTGGCTCTCAATGAACGCCGTGATGTCTGGCATGATTCCAGTGATGATTATCCTGATGACGCGCGACATGCAGGCGATGGAGCCGACGAGCTTGCGTTTCTGGGGAATTATGTCGCTCCCCACGCTCATCGGCGCGGTGCTTGCATTCCCACGGACGGGCGCATCTCCGGTCGCGCGATGAGTATCGGCGGTGTGCGCCTGTGGCGGCATGTCCGCGCTACCCATACCGCTCATGCCCAGCATCGCCTTCACGTCGTGAACGGGTTCGGACGCATCCTGTGCGCGGTCCGCAGGCATGACCGGCTCGGTCGGCGCGGCAACGGCGAGGCGCGCGCGTTCTGCTTCAGCTTTCGCGCCACCTCGACCCAAAGCGCGCTCGGTTCCCATGCCGTGCTTCAACCCGCTCTTGACCAACCACCAGTTGACTGTGAGCGGCATGAAGATGGGAGGTGGCGGCCACACAGTTTCGGTCACCAGCAAGCTGGTCGTTGCCCTCGCCACCATCGCTATGCTCGCGGGCGGAGTAGCCCTCGCTGCGCGATACGGAGACCTCTCGATGCGAGCTGGCGATCTGAACGAGATGCCGATGGAGATGTCTTCCGAAAGCGACGAAATGAAGCGATGAAATCGTATTGCTGTGACGAAAGGAGAAAGACTGACGATGCGCGTGCTTAAGCTTAGTGTTGTAGTGACAGCGCTCACTTTGTTCGCTGTAGCTTGTCAACGACGGGAAGTCCATAGCGTTGACGATGCGGCTCTCGTCAATGCCTTTCACGCCTGTCCCTGCTAAAAACTCCATTCATGCGGTAATCATTGAAGTTAACGGTTCTGCCTGCTAACCTCGCGCAGCCATGAATGCTGTCTTCTCCTCTTTGCTTTCGGCGTTGTTCTCATGCTTCCGGACGCGGGCAAGGATGCAAATCGAGATCCTTGCGCTTCGTCACCAACTCAACGTCATGCAACAGAGGGCGAGGAAACGTCCGAGGTTGGGAGCTGCCGATCGATGGCTGTGGGTGTGGCTAGCTCGAGTCTGGGCGCAATTGGCGCTCAGCATTGGTTATCGTCAAACCGGCGACGGTGATCGCCTGGCAGCGAAAAGGTTTTCGGCTTTATTGGACTTGGAAGAGCAGAGCAGGTAAGACAGGCCGACCTGGCGTCAGCAGGGAAGTACGAGAGTTAATCCGAACAATGAGCAAGGCGAATCCACTTTGGGGAGCGCCACGCCTTCATGGAGAGTTGTTGAAGCTGGGAATTCAGATCTCTCAAGCGACGGTAGCGAAGTACATGGCGCGAAAGCGAAAGCCGCCCTCGCAAACGTGGCGCACTTTTTGGGAGAATCACGTCAAGGAGTTAGTTTCCATTGATTTCCTTGTTGTGCCAACGGTCAGTTTTCGAGTCTTGTTTGTGTTCGTGGTTCTGGCCCACGATCGCCGTCGCGCTATTCACTTCAACGTCACTGCCCATCCCACAGCCGAATGGACCGCTCAGCAGATTGCCGAAGCATTCCCTTGGGCCAGTGCGCCGCGGTATCTGTTGCGCGATCGAGATGCGGTTTATGGAGAATCGTTTCGGAAACGAGTTCTGGAGATGGGCATTCACGAGGTACTAAGCGCGCCACGATCGCCTTGGCAGAATCCTTATGTAGAGCGGCTGATTGGATCAATCCGGCGAGAGTGCCTGGACCACGTGATTGTCTTTAACGAAGCTTCCTTGCGGCGCGTTCTCAAGTCGTATTTCCAATACTACGAACGGTCGCGGACGCATCTGGCGCTAGAGAAAGATGCGCCAGAACCCAGAGCGATTCAACCCCCAGAATTGGGCGTTGTGATCGAGTTCCCGGAAGTGGGTGGGTTGCATCACCGGTACGAGCGACGCGCTGCTTGACTGAGATCATTCACGGTCTAAACTGACAAGTCTTCTCGCATTCTGAATCGGCATGAAGTGTCATACGCCGATCATCGGCTGCTATCGCTGCTGCCGTTTGGTAGTTTGTTACTGACACACGCGGGGAGATCAGAAGGTGCCAAACGCGTTGTCGGCGGCGAGTGCTACATGCCTTGCTGCCCAAATAGAGTTTCTGATAGGGACAACTGGAAGTACGGCGACACAGTCGTTCCTTTTCGGCTGCCGCTGGCTCCCGTAAGGGTCATGGCCAAGGATTACATTGAGCGCCAGAGCAGATCGAGGGTGATCGATTTGTCACTTTCGCCTTCTGCAATCGATGCAAGGCGGAGCACGACTGCTCGGCCCCAAGCCGCCGAATTGGCGGAAAGGCGTGAAGCAGAAACGGATACGGCGTCACGAAAGAGAAACGCCAAAAATCAGTCGAAGAAAGACAACCGCGACCAAAGGAAGTTTGAGTATGTGATCGCCGAAAAGGAGAACCCGATTGTCGGACCCGGTATGAGTTTAGAACAGGCAGCCACACAATCTGAGCCACAACCCCAAATTCCAGAGAAGCATGACGTGGCTGTAACCGCCGAGACTGGAACGGCCTCGCCCGAACTCGGAATGGTTGATCCAGAGTTGGAAGCGAACCAACTCGATCACTGGTAGAGACCGTATCAGCCTGCGGGATAAGAGGAGGGCCATCGCTATGATGACCTTAAGCAAAGCGCTCAGTGCCGGACAAGCTAAGAAATATTACGATGCCGAATACACCAACGCGCGGGAGAGTTATTACACGGAAGAAGAGAGTATCGACGGCGAGTGGTTCGGCAAGCTGGCGAAAGAATGGGGCCTCGAAGGTGCGGTTGACAAGGAGGCCTTCGCGCGATTGACCGAGGGGCAAGACCCACGCACCGGCGAGCAGCTCATTCGCCATGTGAGCGCCAAAGAGTACGAGAACCAGTATGGCGAGAAGGTCAAGAACAGCGAACATCGCGCCGGCTACGATGCTACCTTCTCCGCGCCGAAGAGTGTCTCGCTTGCGGCGCTGGTCGGCAATGACGACCGAATTCGAGAAGCACACCGAAACGCCGTCAAAACGGCAATGGCCGAGTTGGAGAACTACGTCCAGGCGCGAATGGGCGGCAAGACTCCGGCGCAAACAACCGCCAACCTCGCAGCTGCATTGTTCGAGCACGACTCCGCCCGACCCGATAAAGCGACCGGCTATGCCGCGCCACAGCTGCACACTCACGCAGTAATCTTCAACCTCACGCAACTAGAAAACGGACAGGTCAAATCTCTTCAACCCAGAGTTGTATCGCAGTCAAAAGTACGCCACCGCGATCTATCGCTCGGTGTTGAGCGAGCAGCTCCAGAAGTTGGGCTATGAAGTTGAGGTCGATCCGCGCACCGGAGCGCCGGAAATCAAAGGCTTCAGTCACGAGTACCTGATCGCCAGCAGCCCTCGTCGCAAACAGATCGAACAGCAGGCCGGCGAGATAAAAGGACGGTACGCGGAGCAGGGAATCACCGTAAAAGATGGAGCGGGACTAAACCAGGCAGCGGCTAAGCTAGACCGAAAGAGCAAGCGCTACGACCGAACTGAAATGCGCGCGCGTCACCAGGAAATGGATGCCAGGTTTGAGCATGAGGCGGTTCGAACCGTCGACTCGGCGCGAGAGCGTGGACCGCTCACGCTGAATGAGGAAGAGACCAAAAAGCGTGCGCAAGCGGCAGTGACATTTGCTCGGCAGAACGCTGGTGCTCGCGAAGCTGTGGTCGATAAACGGCAGGTAATGGTCGATGCGCTACGCCGGAACTTGGTCTTCACGACTCATGGCGCGGTAGTCCAGGAGTTGAACCAAAGGGTGACGAGCGGAGAGTTCATCCGCATTCAACGCTTTGACAAATTTGAAGAGTTAACCACATCCCAGATGCTCGCACTTGAGCGTAGCAACATCCATCAGATGCTCGTGGGACGCAACACGCAAGAGCCGATGATGGGACGGAAACAGGCCAGCCGGTTGATCAAGGAGATCTTCGAGCGGAAGGGCAAAGCCTCATCCTTCGGACAGTACAAAGCCGTTGGAACGATCCTCGTAAGTCGCGATCGCGTGTTCGGTTTAGGGGGTCTCGCAGGCACAGGAAAAACGACCGCCTTGGCGATTTTGCGCGAAGCAGCAGAGCGTCAAGGTTTTGTGGTCCAGGGACTGGCGCCAACGGGAAGAGCTGCCGACAAGCTGGCTGATAGTGGTATCAAGACCACGACCTTGCAGGGTTTCCTAAGGGAACCACAATGGGAGCCGGACGCTACCTCGCCTGCTAATCGTCGGCTGTATGTTCTGGACGAGTCTTCTTTATCAGACACCAAAAACCTTCGCCTATTCCTGCAGAAGACTGGCCCTCAGTCTCGCATCCTCCTGGTTGGTGATACCGCTCAGCACCAGGCCGTTGAAGCCGGCGCTCCCTTCGAACAATTGATCAAGGCCGGTATCCGCACCGCCCGTCTCGATAAGATCCTGAGGCAGAGAACGAATCTCAAAAAGCCAGTCGAACTCCTTTCCCGAAGAGAAGTGCTTGCCGCGGTTACCATGCTCGAAACTCAGGAAAGAATCACCGAGATCAAGGATGATTTAGAGCGCTTGAAAGCCATTGCCAGCGACTACGTGAGTAGTCCGAAGGGGACATTGATCATCTCTCCCGCCAACAGCGAACGGGTAGCCATCAACACAATCATTCATCACCAGCTTCAAGAACGCGGCGTCGTAAGTGCTGATAATCACAGACTGACCGTCCTCGTTAATCGCCAAGACATGACCGGACCTGAGCGCACATTCGCCCTTGCGTACGTACCGAACGAAGACATCATTCGCTACAACACGACCAGTCACCTCTTCGGCGTCAAGCCGGGCGACTACGGAAGAGTTCTAGCCAATAATCACAAAGAGAACAGCATTACGGTGCGGCTCCAGAGTGGCCGTGAAATCACGTACAACCCGGAGCGACTTTCCGGTGTTAGTGTCTACCAGGAGGCCGAGCGCGACTTTGCCGCTGGAGACCGCATTCAGTTCCGCGCTCCCTTTGCTGAGGCCAGAGTCAAGAACAGTGAGTTGGGAACGATCAAAGAGATTGCGGATGGCAGAATGATAGTTAGGTTGGACAAAAAGCGAGACGTGACTGTCAGCTTGGACCACTTTCGCCACCTCGACCACGGCTATGCCGTAACCAGCCACTCCTCCCAGGGGCAAACCGTTAATCGCGTGCTGGTCAACGCCGAGACCACAGAAACTGACTTGCTCTTGAATCAACGCATGGCTTACGTCGCCATCTCACGCGCCCGCTTTGAGGCTCGCATCTACACCGACTCATTGAAGGACCTCGGACCAGCATTCAATCGCGAAAAGAACAAGGAGATCGCACTCGACGCCTTGAACGAAGCCCAGGCTGCTACTCTCAGTGGTCCGGCAAACAAACTGTTTGCCACTGCCCAGGTGGAGGAACGGGAAGTGCGCACAAATTCAAATCCCAACCCTCAATGGCTAGCAGTGAATGCGGTTGACCCGTGTCCCGTCTGTCAGAAAGCCAGCAATTGTGCAGTGAGCCGTGACGGCGCAACTGCCTATTGCCGGCGCGTCCAGTCCGAGCGCCAGGGACGTGACGGCGGCTGGCTCCATAACCTGGACAAGGCACAGCGCAGGGAGCTGATCACTTCGGATTTACAACCATCAGGGCTCGCTACACCATTTACAACTCCAGAGATGGACCCAACCCGTGCCACTCCTTTCTCAGAACGAATGCGCCAGTTGAATGATCGGCTTGTCTTGGGCCAGAAACTGGCCGCCAATCTGAGCGAGCAATTCGAGGCAGAGCGACTCGAACAGGCGCTTGACGGGCGCGATGTTCGCCGCTACCTGGTCATGGACCCGCCTACTAGCATTCGGCGCAAGATGAGCATTCTCGATGTTCAGCAACGTGCTACGCGCGTCGCTGGCCGAGTTGCTGATGAACAGGTTTCAGCCTCTGACGGCGGCCTAGCCAACATGCACACGTGGAAAGCAGCTGCGAGATTCAGAATACGCTCGGCAGATCGAGCGGCATGGTTCCACCATCACTGAGATTCTCGACGCGCATGCCGCTGAGGTGCGGAAGTTAACCTTGTCCTTGCGCAATGCTCACCAGACAAACCTTCGCATAACGCCCGCTGCGCAGGCCATCGAGGCTTCCTCTCAGGTTGCAGGCAACCAATTACCCACTCCGATCATTCCTCATGAGAAACTGAATGAGCTTCAGGTCAAGGGTATCCGCAACCGGGATGTCGATGCCTTTGAGCAGTTAGAGCAGATAAGGCGCGAAATGCCACACGAGTTAGGCGGACCAGAGCGCGATACGTTCTCCTTCGCCAGGCTGAAAGGTCAAACCATTGTGGCCCAATCCAATGTAGCCATTGGCGAGAAGCGCGTTGAGGATTTCGAGAAGTCCCGGCACTTCGCCAAGTTCGAGATCGACGGTGAGCAATGGTCGCTTGTCAGAGTTGACCGCCAACAGCGGCTCGCTGATCGTGAGATCGAATTCCATCGAGGAACGATCTCCGCCTACCGCAAACGGCTGTACGCGGGACTACAAAACCCGATCAAACTCTACGACATCGGGGAATACAAGGAGCGCGCGGCCACAGCCAAAGAGAGCATCGCGAGCGCCCGAGAGGACATCAGAAACCTCCAACGATCCGCGCTGAAGTAACGCGCCTCATCGAAGAGAATCGCGCAGAGCTGAAAGAGAACATGCGCGACGAAAGGCAGCTCGCGCGGACGCTCGACCGCGCCGGCGAACAGGAAACCGGATTGCGTCTCGCACGCGGGCAGGACTTACCCTGTGCGGAGTTCAACGGATCGGAACTTAAGCGACTTGAAGAAAACGCTATCACTCTACGTGACCCCCAAATGCTCCAGATAGCGCAGCGCGAGATCGAATCACACTATGGCCAGACACTGAACGGAAGCGAGAAACTAGTGGCACGCGCTGCCGGTCGCGCTGAGGCCGCTGACGTTTTATTGCAAGATCTCACTGAGCGCATACAGAAATTCGCCGAAAACCGCGAGTTCTTCCCTGTGCTCTTCAAGGGAGCGGACGGCCACGAGAAGACTGCTTCTTTTCACGATTTGCAGCCCCGGACTCTTACGGACAAAGTCTTCAGCTGTTTCTCGGCCAAAGACCGTCTGGAAATCAAAGCCGTCAACGAGGCTCTGGATCAACATTATGCTGATCTTCTCTCAGACCGAGATTCGCTGGAAAGCCTTATGTCTAGCGCACGGGAGATCGCAAAGAACTACGAGCAAAAACTACTATCGGCGGATCAATACATGCGAGGCAGTCTAGACCAGCGCATGTTACAGCCGCAGTTCACTGCCAGAGAGATCTCCCAAGTGGAAAACTTCGCGGTCCAGCAAACCGAGGCGGGTGTCCGAGCGCAGTTTGAGAACATTGCGCGTTCAGCCCTCGCCAATGGCCGGGTCGGCGACTTCACCGAGTTATTACCGAACGCAGTGCAGGGAAATCATCCTCAATTGCAAGGTTTTGATCCGGCACAGCCTCAATCCACTAGAGATGACTATCTGGAAGCAGCCAGGAATACGCTCGACAAGGTAGCGGCTAAACCCGGCGCAGAGTATGGAACGTTGAATGAGGCGGCTGCGGCAGCCGAAACCGAAGCGGGCTCAGAGGCGTGGGCGGCGTTGTTGTAGCGTGGGTTCCAAGCGCCGAATGCTTTTTGAGTGACAACGAAGAAGCGCCCACCTCGCATAGATTGCTTTTTGCGGGTGTGCGCAAGAAGGGAGGACTATTCAATGAACCTCAATAACGTGCGCAATTGTCTCGACAGACGATTTCAACTCGATGGCGATGTCTACACCTGGAAATCCACGGTCGGGAAGTTCGCCGTAACGGTGGTGCTGTGGCGGATAAACGCCGAAACGAATTGCGTGCGCGTCGCGGTGTCCGATTGTTTGACCGATCTCGAAGTTGACCAATGGACCCACTCGGTGCGCTGCACGGATAACTGGCGCGAGCGCTTGCAGGAGCCAGTTGGCAAAGCGATGATTCGAGCGCAACACAGGCCCATTTGCTCTAGTTGCACTCAGCCCGGAGGGGATCTGGTCCCCATGCTCGTGAGAACTTCAGCAAAGCATAAGAGTCAGTTTTTCGGCTGCGCCAACTACCGCAAGACGGACTGTCGGCACACGGTAAGTATTGACCACGCATTCGAAGACACGGCCGAAGCATAACGAGGGCTTCCGAAGCTATCTTGGCAAGGTCAGCTACCATGTAGGCTCGAACCTCCGACCTGCTGATTAAGAGTGCGTTCACGAGCACTCCAGCTGGTTATGGCTCATATGATTTACTAACATTTGTTACGGGTTTCAGCCGCTGGCGAGTCTATTGGTTACCGCGTATTAGTCCAGTTTGTCTGTAGTCTTGTCACAAGTTTGCCACAAGCTATTGGATGAGGAGCGGGCGAACTTTGCCTTACACATTCAGCAAGGCGCCAACCGAATTCCTTGCGCAGAGCTCGCAGGTTGGCTAGCACACTCTGTTGAAAAGCTACCAATCAACCTTGACCCTGACTGGAACTTCCGAAAGAATGCTCTGCGTTGAGTCTACCCCCAATGATTCAACCCCAGACTCCCCGCTTGAATAGGGTCGAGAGCCTTTTGGCAGCTGCCCACTGAGAGGCATACCGCGGGTATCGCGAAGGAGAGAACCCGTGTGCGTGATCGACTCGCAAAAGGGTCGACTTTTCATATTCGGCTTCGCAGTCCAAGATTTAGGAACGGCAATTGTCGGTTACTGGTACGGGGCTCAGTACCCACACTCTGGTACACTCAGCCGAACTCATCTACAATAACCCAGTCACGTCATTACCAATACTTGCTCAGAGAACAAAGCTAATCTTTTCATCCCGCACTAACAAGATGGCCATTGCTGCTGGCACACTTCTCGGACGTTATGAGATCCGCTCCCAGATTGGCGTGGGCGGTATGGGCGAGGTCTATCTCGCTAAAGATACCAAGCTCGAACGAACTGTCGCTCTAAAAATATTGCCCGCTGAGTTGGCCACCGACCAGGATCGGATGCGCCGCTTTGTCCAGGAAGCCAAAGCCGCAGCCGCTCTTAATCATCCGAACATCGCACACATTTACGATATTGGCGAGGCGGAGGGGACGAACTTCATGACGATGGAGTTCATTGATGGTGACACACTGCGCGAAAAGATCCATCGCGACAAAGCAGAGCTGAGGAAGTTACTCGAATATCTAACGCAGGTAGCCCGTGCTCTGGCAAAAGCCCACGCGGCGGGGATTGTGCACAGAGACCTTAAGCCGGACAACATCATGATTACGGGCGATGGATTTGCAAAGGTACTTGACTTCGGTCTGGCGAAACTCATTGAGCCTCAGCAGCAATCAAGCTCCGGGGGCGACACAATAAGTGATACTCCCACATTGCTGATTTCCGCGCCGCAGCACTCTACTCCGGGCATGGTTTTGGGCACGATCGGCTACATGTCGCCAGAACAGGCACAGGGAAAGGTAAAAAAAATAGATCACAGGTCAGACATTTTCTCTTTCGGGTGTCTATTGTATGAAGCGGCGACTATGCACAGGCCTTTCGAAGCTGATTCCGCCATCGACACGCTTCATAAGATTGTCTATGAGCCCGCGCCTCCGATCAGAGATTTCAATCCGGTGGCCCCGCCGAGTTTACAACGTATTGTCCGCCGATGTCTGGCGAAAGACCCGGAGGAGCGCTTTCAGAATATCAGGGATGTTGTTCTGGAGTTGGAGGACCTCCTTCACGAGGTGGATAGTGGGTTGGGCGCAAATCATCATGTATCGTCGGCTCACGATCGTTGGACAGTTAGCACCGAAGGCGCATCAACTGCGACTGCCCACGGTGGCGCTTCTCAGCCAAATCAGAGACAGACTAAAACCACTCTGGAACCTCATTCCGGAGGCATTGCCAGAGATACTGAAGCACTACGCGTGGCACTGTTCCATAAGCGCAACGAGCAATCAGACGAGCGTGTTGTGGGACTCCTCCGCGAAGAACTGACGAACCATGGTCACAAGGTCTTCACCGACCATCATCTGGGCATTGGCGTTGAATGGGCAAGGGAGATTGAGCAAAAGATACGGACATCGGACGTGGTCGTTCCGCTTCTCTCCGCTGCGTCAGCGATGAGCGAGATGCTCGCTTACGAGGTAGAGCTCGCACACGAAGCACAGCAGCGGCAAGGCAAGCCTCGAATCCTGCCTGTTCGCATCAACTTCGAAGGCGCGCTCCCTGAGTCTTTAGCCGGTATCCTCAGCCCCTTTCGGAATTATGTGTGGAACGGCCCACAGGATGATAGTGCGCTCGTAACAGGACTGCTCAATTCGCTGCAGACCCCGCGGGCTCCCGAAGTAGTGGATGCGCAGGAGATTAAGCAGACGAGTGGTGCCGTGCCGCTCGATTCCAACTTTTATATCGTGCGTGACACGGATGAGGATTTCCTACAAGCAATCAAGCGGCGCGACAGCATCGTTCTGGTCAAAGGAGCGCGCCAAATGGGCAAGACCTCGCTACTCGCTCGAGGTCTTCAACAGGCCCGCGTGGCGGGTGCTGCAGTCGTTCTCACTGATTTTCAGAAGCTTAACGCCGCGCATCTCGAATCAATCGACAACTTCTTTCTGGCGTTATCCGAGATGATCTACGATCAGCTCAATGTTGACACAGAGCCTGAAGACACCTGGAGTCCGCGGCGCGGCCCGAGCATTAACTTTGAGCGCTACATCCGGCGTGTAGTGCTGAAGCAGATCGGCGGTCCCCTGGTGTGGGCCATGGATGAGGTCGACCGGCTTCTGACGTGTCAGTTCGGGAGTGAGGTCTTCGGCCTGTTTCGCTCGTGGCATAATGAGCGCTCGCTTGACCCGGCCTCACCCTGGGAGTATTTGACGCTAGCCATCGTCTACGCGACCGAGCCGCACCTTTTCATCACCGATCCCAACCAGTCACCATTTAACGTAGGCACCAAGCTCGAACTTAGGGATTTCACGGTTGAGCAAGTGGCTGAGCTGAACGATCGATATGGCTCACCGCTCAAAGACCAGACGGAAGTGTCGCGCTACTGCCGCCTCGTTGGTGGCCATCCTTACCTTGTACATAGCGGCATCTTCGAGATAAAGAAACGCGGCTTGAGCCTGTCGGTTTTCGAAGCCCTGGCCGATCAGGATGAGGGCCCATTCGGCGACCACCTTCGGCGCATTCTTGTTCTCCTCGCGCGCGACCCCGCGCTCACCGAAGTCATGCGCGAGGTCTTGCGCGGCAACGGCTGTCCGACTACCGATAGCTTTTACCGGTTACACAGTACCGGCCTGGTGTCGGGCCATTCCGCGCGCGAAGCGAAGCTGCGCTGCCCGCTTTATGCGAATTATCTTCAACGCCATCTCTCATAGAGAAGGGAACTGCGGGCACCGCGACGCACATGAACTCTCAATAACAGGCCTCGACTCGCCGTTGTTGTTAAGCATACCGCCATGAGCGTCAGTCAAACGAGCTTCTACGTCACCGGCGGCACGCTCCGTCGCAATGCTCTATCGTATGTTTCGCGGCGCGCCGATACAGACCTTTACGAAGGTTTATCACGAGGTGAATTTTGCTACGTATTGACCTCACGGCAGAGGGGCAAGTCGTCCCTCATGGTACGAACCGCGGTGCGGCTGCGCGAAGATGGCGGAGCGGTGGCCGTATTAGACCTGACTGCAATTGGGCAGAACCTTACTGCCGAGTATTGGTACGCCGGATTGCTCGGTCGCATCGGGGAGCAGCTCTACATCGAAGATGAGCTGGAAGACTTCTGGCTTGCTCACGAACGTTTAGGGCCATTGCAGCGATGGATGCTGGCTATCAGAGAGGTGGCGTTGAAAAAGTTCGGTGGGCCCTTTGTGATTTTTATTGATGAAATAGATGCGGTTCGTAGTTTACCCTTCTCCACCGACGAATTCTTTGCGGGCATACGCGAGTTCTACAACCGCCGCACGGAGGATCTGGAACTTGAACGCCTCGCCTTTTGTCTACTGGGGGTCGCCACTCCTTCTGACTTAGTACGGGACACGCGCACCACACCTTTCAATGTAGGCCAACGCATTGAATTAACTGATTTTACCGAACAGGAAGCCGAGCCGTTGGCCGCCGGACTCGGCAGATCCGAAAAGCTTAACGCTACTCTACTCAGCCGGATTATCTATTGGACGGGCGGACATCCTTATCTGACTCAGCGACTCTGTCAGGCCGTCGCTCAGGATGCAAGCGTCAATAGCCCGCGCGCCGTTGATCGCGAATGCGAAGCATTGTTCCTTTCCTCGCGCGCGCGCGAGAGTGATGACAATCTCTTGTTCGTGCAGGAGCGTTTACTACGCTCTGAAGTGGACAGAGCCGCTCTTCTCGACCTCTACGCTCAAGTGCGAGGGCACAAGCGCGTGAGAGACGATGAGTTTAATCCGACTGTCAGCATTCTCCGCCTCTCCGGGATTACCCGCATAGTGAGAGGTTATCTTCAGGTACGCAACCGCATCTACTATCGCGTCTTTGACCGCGACTGGATAACGGCCAACATGCCTGACGCCGAACTCCGGCGACAGCGTGTCGCTTACCGGCGCGGGTTGGTGCGAGCAGCATCTGTGGGAGCCGTAATTCTGATGATGATGGCGGGACTCGCTTTCAGTGCCTATAGACAAAAAAGAATCGCTGACCAGAATAGAGAGTTTGCCGAACAAGAACGGGTCCGCGCCGACCAAAATGCAAAACGGCTCGCCAGCACATTAGGCGAGCGCGAAATGGCGTTAGGGGAAGCCAAAACTCAACGGGAGATTGCTGAAAAGCAGCGCGAGCGGGCGGAGGAACAGCGCCAAGAGGCGTACAAACAGAAGCAGATTGCGGAAGCCGCGACGGCGCGCGCTCTGGCCGCCCAACAAGGGGCCGAGAAACAGCGCCAAATTGCCAGCGACCGGGCTGTCGAGGCCGAACAACAACGTGAGCGCGCGGAAGGTCAGACCAAGCTGGCCACATCGACACTGTTCAACGTTATACGCTTTCTCGTCGGGTCAGGTGAGAAACAACGGGCGGTTGAATATCTCAAACAGTTGTCCCAGGTCTATCGCCAAGCGAACAAAGATGTCGAGGAAGCAGAGACGATCCTAAACATTAGCGAAATTTACCTCCAACTGAAGGATGAACCGAAGGCTGAAGAGTATTTCAATCAAGGGTTAAAGATCTTTCGTGATAAGAGAGATCTCGCCGAAGAGGGCCACACTCTCCTCAAAATTGGTGATCTCTATAAAGTGACGGGCGACCAGCGGAAGGCAAGGACTTACTACAACCAAGCGCTCCAGCTTCTCCAACAAGCTCTCCCGACACTTCTCGACAACCAGAAAGAAGCTTACGCCCTCTATTACTTATCACTCACGTACAGCGCCGTAGATGATAACCGCAAAGCTTTGGACTACTCAAACCAGGCGCTTTCAATTTTTCGGTCCCTGCGGGATAGTGTCATGGTAGACATTATCGGCATACGTATAGAAGAACTCTCCCAAGCTCTAAAAGAGAAGGATTAACAAAGCGTAGAAAAGGGCCGTTGGCGAAAGTTCGGTTGAAAAGAGCGGCTACCAACGAAGGAACTCAATAACAAAAATGTTACCGGCTTGCCCGGTGGAGTTTCACGTTTCATGCTTTTCACAGTGATGGGTTAGCAATCCCTCAGCGACAAACGTGGCTCCATCGAACAAGCCCGTGGCATCCCAGAGACTGTCTACTCAGGGCTCTTGTAGCTACGAACATTAGTCTCCACCGCGTAGGCCTGTGGCATCCGAAAATGACCGATTCCAACGTCTATTGGTTTATTGACTTACCATCAGGGCTTCAATAAGCTTACGGCCTATCGCTTTGGACGGAATCATATTGAGTAATGTGTAATTTCGCCTTGCGCCCTACGTTTGTTCTTTGCGACTTCGCGCGAAACCGTTTTGCCCCTTCAAGAGCACAAGTCCCGGCTCGTGCTTCTGTCAAAGGATGAATTCATGCTAAGCACCAACATGAAGACCGATACGCTGCGATTTGCTCTCTTCTCTCTTGTATTCTTTGCGCCCTTATGCTTTTCGACGGAGACACTAGCTCAGGTTAAAGCAAGGGAAGAGGTTGCACAGCCGCGACTGACACAGCCGGCGCCCACGGGATCGTCTGAGAAGGCTACGGGAGACGCGACGCAAAGCCCCACCCCGGCCGCAACTGAGTCAAATGCCGATTTAGGCAGTGACGCCATGCGGAAAATGCTCCGGCGCATCGAGGATCTCGAGGCACGGATCCGAGAGCTTGAGGCACGGCAAGCGCAGAACGCGTCGCTGCCGGCAGTAGCCACGACAACAACAACTCAGCAAGACGCGGGGTCAGCAGAGGTCCTTCATCCTCCTGGGGCTTCCCCAACCGACTTGAACAACAGCCAGGTAGCCACCCAGGCGGGCATCGCCGCGCACGACTCCCATCAGGATTTGCCAACCGGCACGCCCCGTCTGCAAATACAGGGTTTTGCGGAAGTTAACTATCGCGCCAGTACTGAAAAGGGCAAGACTAATGCATTCTTGCTCGGACAGCTTGACCTCTTTATCACGTCTCGCCTGTCAGAGAAGTTCAGTGTACTTAGCGAACTAATCCTTGAAGCGGGCGAAGATAACGCATTTACTTTTGAGATCCACAGACTACTTCTGAAATACTCGCTGAACGACTACGTTAATCTGAGCGCCGGGCGTTATCACACAGGCATCGGTTACTACAACACCGCGTATCATCACGGCTCGTGGTTTCAGACCACCGCGAATCGTCCATTTCTGTTCGCGTTTGAAAGCAGGGGCGGTATTCTTCCTCTCCACAACGTCGGCCTCTCAGCAACCGGCCGCATTCCTTCGGCGCCCTTTGGGCTGCGTTACGTTGCCGAGATCGGCAACGGTCGCGCGGCGCGCTCGCCAACGGCCCGGCCGGTGCAGACCGCAGTTGACGAGAATAACGGCAAAGCCTTCAACCTCGGCATTTTTGCGCGTCCTAACCAGGTGCCGGGACTGCAAACCGGATTTTCCCTCTACCGCGACCGACTGACGCCCAGTGGAGCGCCGACGGTCGGGCAGACCATTATGGCGGCACATCTCGTTTACCAGAACGCGCGCAATGAATTCCTGAACGAAGCACTGGCCATTCGCCACGCATCAGCGGGGCGAGTCTTCTACGTACCCGGCTTCTACACGCAATTCTCGCGGCGGTTCGGCAACGTACGCCCTTTTCTTCGGTACCAATATGTGAACGCCCCTAGTGATGATCCTATCTTCCCATCTGTCGGCCGGCGCAACGGACCATCGGTCGGACTGCGCTACGAATTGAGTGATTTTGTAAATTTCAAAATGCAATACGACCACACCGCTCGGCGCCGACTAAGCGCTCTTGATGAACTCATATTACAACTCGCTTTCACGTTTTGAGAGGTAGGTAGACTTGTTCAGGGCCAACGGGATTTTTACTATTCTGCTCATCTTTGTGATGATGATTGTACCGATCGTACAGCCTGCCTGTGCAGGAGGCGAGGGGCGGTTAGTTCTATTGTCGTTTCCTCCCTCAACGTTACAGCGCGGCGACTTGGCGATTATCGTTCATAAATCAAACCCCGTTGAGGATCTTTCACTGGCGGAACTGCGTGAGTATTTCCTGGCTGAGCGAGGTCATTGGTCAACACGACAGAAAATCAGGGTTGCCATGCGGGAACCTGGGTCACCCGAGCGTGAGGCCGTGTTACGCTTGATCTGCGGCATGAATCGTGATCAGGATTTCTCCACATACTTTTTGCGCGCAAAATTCAGTGAGCAAGTAATAGACGAACCTCGTAATCTGGACTCGACGCCCAACATGATCAGGTTCGTCGCCAACGTATCGGGTGCGATTGGCTACGTGCGTGCTGACGAAGTTGACCCATCGGTGCGTGTGATACGCGTGGGGAACCTCTCGCCTGGGGATACAGGCTATAAGCTCAAGCTCTGATCATTTCGCATCCAACATTGTTGTTGCCTTCCACATGATGCTATACCTCCTGCATCAACTTGACGCTTCGGAGACCGAAGCGGCGAGCACTAGGGTTGTCTTTCGACGAGGAAGATAGATCTCAGCACCTTAGAACTCTCGTAACCGTGGCAATCTACTCAGGACCACGGCGAGGGGAGCTGCTAAAGCTTCGTTGGTCAAACGTAGATTTTGACCTCAACGCCATCAATTTCACGGAAACAAAAACCAACCGAGATCGTTCCGTGCCAATGGAGCCAATCGTGCACGAAGCTCTGCTGGAACTGCGCGACCAAGCTGGGGATGCGGAATATGTTTTTACCAATCCGGATACCGGAACACGGTATACCGACATCAAGAAGTCCTTCTCAGCAGCATGCCGAGAAGCGGGTGTCACAAATTTCACCTTTCATGACTTGCGTCACACGTTTGGTACGCGGTTGGCCGATGCCGGTGTTGACGTTGTGAAGATCAAAGAGTTGATGGGGCACGCTTCGATTGTGACGACAATGCGTTACATCCACGCCACCGATCAAGGAAAGCGAAC
>Ga0136623_10000137_pt1 | contig 18429 bp, 14 predicted proteins | sample AntDrymUQ4492106_2_FD_104656 | JGI IMG/M metagenome (GOLD analysis project Ga0136623, IMG submission 104656) | Polar desert sand microbial communities from Dry Valleys, Antarctica - metaG UQ449 (21.06) | ecosystem: Environmental > Terrestrial > Soil > Desert | place: Antarctica: Dry Valley...
CCTGACTCCTGACTCCTGACTCCTGACTCCTGACTCCTGACTCCTGACTCCTGACTCCTGACTCCTGACTCCTGACTCCTGACTCCTGACTCCTGACTCCTGACTCCTGACTCCTGACTCCTGGGCGTCACTTTCCCAAGCCTTCGATCAAAATCTCCGACAACCGCGACATCAGCAATAGCGCAGGGTTGTCGACCGTCCAATTCACATCCGGCATTTCGCTGCAAGTCACTGCCATCGCGATGCGTCCGCGCGGATGATAGATGACGCCGACGTTGCTGCGCAGAGCATCGAGCGCGCCGGACTTTGTAGCTTTCGGGACGCGCCACTGTCCACGCCAGATTCCGTTTGTGCCCTGCTCGCGCTTCATGAGTTCGAGCATCTCTTTGGAAGCGCCAGGGCTGAGGATCTCCCCACGTTCCAGCTTTTCCATGAGCGTGACCATCTCGCGGGGGGTGGTGCGGCCAAGACCGAAGCGCTTGTTCTCGTCCTTACGGCCCTCCACACTTTCGCCACCACCGAACACTCTTCGCATCAAGCGCGTTTCTTTCAGCCCCAGCGACTCCATCCGCGCGTTCACCGCGTCCGCCGTCAGCACGTCAATCACGAGATTGGTGGCGGTGTTATCGCTCAATACCATCATCAGCGTCACGCCGTCACGCAGAGTCAGCCGCAGACCGTCAGTAAACTCGGGAAGAATTCCTGCGCCTCCGACTTTCTTCTCCTTCATCAGCATCAGTTCGTCACTCCACTTCGCTTTTCCCTCGGCAACGCGGCTGAAAGCCTCAACCATGACGGCGAGTTTGATTGTGCTCGCCGTCGGGATCTGGTCATCGCCGCGCAGGGTGTACGCCGCGCCTGTATCAAGGTTTTTTGCGAAAAGACTGACCTTACCCTTGAACTGCGCGACCTCACCGCGCACATGTTTATCCAGGGCTTCAGGAGTTGTGGTGGCCTTAACATCCTTCTTCTGGGCCGATACCGCTTGCACTGAACCCTTATCCCTGTGCGCGAACACCGTGCAGCAGGAGAGCAAGAGAATAAGCACAGCGAGAGGTAGATAGACACTTCGGGGCATGTTTAAAATGAACGAAAGCGTCAGCGGGCGAAAAGTGGTCTTAGCTCCGACGGAGCTTAATATTTACAGAGGACGACGAACGTAACCCTTGTTCAGCAGGAGCGAATGCTGACCTGCTATAAACATCTCGTTCCTAACGGAACTAATACGAAATTCGATCGGATACTAAGTCGGACCACCAAGTTCATTGATTGCTTGATGTACAATCCCACTCGATTCAGCAAGAGCTTTTTTTGCTGCCTCGGCGTTACACCCAGTCTTGGTCATGACCAACGCAATCCGGATATCACTACTCCCTGCAACTAGCGCTGCAGCAGCGGCGTTTTCGTTCAGGTCGGTTTCAGCCATGAGGATGCGCACGGCTCGCGCGCGAAGTTTGGAATTGCGCGCCTGCAAGTTGGACATGCGGTTCCCGGACACATAGCCGAGCTTTACGAGCGTAGCGGTTGAAAGCATGTTGAGAACCATCTTCTGAGCTGTCCCCGCTTTCAGCCGCGTCGATCCGGTAACGACCTCGGGTCCCACCACGGGCACGATGCTCACTTCCGCAACCCGGGTGATGGGAGAATCCGGCGCGCAAGTAACCGCAACCGTAAAAGCTCCTAACGACCCCGCATACGTCACCGCTCCGATCGTATACGGCGTTCGTCCTGAAGCCGCTATTCCCACCAGTACGTCATCTTTCACAAAGCCTCGGGTTTCGAGATCGCGCTGCGCCGCCTGTGCGTCATCTTCTGAAGCTTCAACCGCACGATAACATGCTTCATACCCACCAGCGATGACACCCTGGACGAGATCAAGCGATACCCCGAACGTAGGCGGGCATTCCGATGCGTCAAGTATTCCCAGGCGTCCCGAAGTTCCCGTCCCGATATAAAAAAGCCGTCCGTCTCCACGTAATTTCTTGACGATTCCGGCGACCGCTTTCTCCACCTGCGGAAGAACCTTAGCGACTGCGGCGGAAATCAGCGCGTCTTCCTCATTCATCAGGCGAACGATTTCCGCTACCGAGAGCGAACTGAGATTTGAAGTACGAGAGTTCTCTTGTTCGGTAATGGGGAGCGCATCCGGTAATTCGAATTTCATTTTCTGTGAGCGATTAGACCTTGAAGCCGATCAACCCGCAAGGGCAACGAGATTGGACCGCTCGCGGGCCATCCGCGCAGCCGCCAGCGACGGTGACATGCGCGGCGGGGCGACAAAAGCCAGGGGGGCTATCTGAAGGATGCGCTCACACATGGGTCCCAGTACCAACTGACCACCGGCTGCGAAAACCCCGCCGACATAAGCCACCTGAAAACGCTCGGGCTCGAGCTTGAGATTTCGAATCACGGCCGCAACCGCCAAGCCCAATTCGTTTCCAGCTTCAGCCATAATCTCCCGCGCCACCGGATCTTTGGCCTTCGCAGCTTCAATTACTTGTTTGCCAAAACCAGCCAGACGCTCGTTGGTCATGGTAGGAGCGTAGATCGCAGTTGAAAGATCTTGGGGAGCTGTCACATGGAAATAAGCGCAGGCGGCCGCCATCAGAGAAGTCTTTGGACCACGCCCATCGGAAGCGTGAGCAATAGCTCGCAAAGCTCGTCGGGCGATCCAGGCGCCTCCTCCTTCATCGCCTGCAACCGGACCCCAACCACCGGCGCAATTCCGTTTACCTCGGGCATTGACTCCACAGCAAATAGAGCCAGTCCCGGCAATCACGACCACTCCCGGCTCGCCATCCGTCGCCCCGTAAAGTGCGATATCCGCATCGCCGACAACTTCCACGTCGGCAATCCCCAGGTTGCTGAGCGCTTCACGAACGCGTTCGCGCAACTCCGTGCGGCGAGCACCCGCCAAACCGACCTCCGCTGCCAGGATATCTTCGCGGCGGAGCTGGGTCGCTTCGCAAGCTTTATCGATGGCTTCGCGCACTGCCGCAGCAGCTCTGGCGATTCCCACACGCAAGGGATTTGATGGGCCAGACGTACCCTCGCTCATTATTCGCCCGTCGGCATCCACAATAACGGCGTGGGTTTTGCTCCCGCCACCGTCGACACCGACCACAGCACTGCGCGATCGCAGCCGCCGGGCCGTCAAGACATCAGTTGATCTGCGCTCAGTGCTAACCATTTTGTCGGGTGGCCGCTTGGGATCAGAATAAGAAGGAGGACCACCTTTTTGCCCATTCTAGGCAAACGTGATTTATAATGGAAACTAAAAGATTTTATTATTCCGATAACGGCGCGTGATACTGGGAGAAGTTCATGGAAATAAGACAACTGAGGGCTTTTGTGGCAATTGCCGAATCCGGCACCTTTACCGCGGGTGCGCAGCGGGTCCACGTGACACAGGCTGCGATAAGCATGCAGATCAAGCAGCTGGAGAATGAGTTGGGCGCAAAGTTGTTCGTCCGAGCGCCCCGTCGCGTGATTCTGACGGAGGCGGGTGAGCACTTGCTGCACCGTGCGCGTCTCATCCTGCGCGAGCACGATGCCGCTCAAGATGAGATTGCCGAGTTGGCCGGAGCAGAAAGAGGGCGGCTGAGAATCGGCAGCGCGTCTGCCATGGTTACCACGGACCCGTTACCCAAAATCCTAAAGGAACTTCGTAAGCAGCATGAACTGGCCGAAGTCACCGTGGGATCGGGTACCAGCGAATCCCTGGTCCAGCAGATCCTTGCGGGTGAGATGGACCTGGCGTTCGTTTCTCTGCCGGTCGAGGCTCGCGGCATACAAACCGAACGATTGAATGAAGACCAACTGGTCGCCATAGCCTCGCCCCGCCACCGCCTCGCGAAACAACGCACCGTGAGCGCCTATACCCTGGCCGGCGAGAAACTAATTCTCGGCGAACGCGGCGGCAACACACGGAGATTGATCGATCAGTTTTTCGCGCAGGCAGGTGTCACCTTGAGCGTGGCGATGGAGTTAAGCCGCCAGGCGGCGATTCGAAGAATGGTTGAGGAAGACATGGGCGTTGGTATTGTTCCCTTCCAATCGGTGCGTGAAGAGGTTGAGAAGGGTCGGCTAGTGAGATGGTGGATTGAGGGTGCGCAGATCAACTGGGAACTCGGCATCGCCCGACTAAGCGGTGGCTATGAGTCTCCGATCATGCAAAGCTTCATTCGCCTTGCGCGCAAGCATTTCGGCAGCGACGCGGAAGAGAAGAGTTCAAAGAAATCTAAGGCTGCGGTGAAGTCGAAACCCCGAGCCCGAGCCAAAGGGTAAGTAACTCCAACGCCTCAGCCCCGGAGGAGCGTAATAGCCATAATCTCTAGCAAACAAACAGTTCATTGGCTCCTCGGGTGATTTTCTAAAATCGGAACTCTATAAAGAAACGTTTGTCGCCACCTTTGGAGGCGGTGGCAAGGGCAGCGCGACACCGCTTTGGATTGTAATCTCCTTTAACGTTCCCCTCGCACCAAAGTGCCGTCGCCGCTTCGCTCTGCCAGCGCACTCTAAAAAAAGCTGGTCACGTCTCTCCGGGAGGGCGGACCGCTGGAACTCAGTTCCCTAACTATGCGCCGCGAGAGTTTTTCAGCCCCTCAATCAAACGCTCAATATCCTGCTCATTGTTAAAGAGATCGGTTGCCACGCGAATGCCTTCAGGCTTTTTCGTCACGATTACACCTTGCTGCGCAAGCTGAGCAACAACCTGTGCTTGATTTTCGAGGGCAACCAGGGTCTCAGCGGAACGGCTGTTTTCGTTACGAAGCGGGGAAAGCACCGTCCAGCCAGCTTCCCCTAAACGATCGGTTAAAAGCCGATTGAGAGAAAGCGCGCGCGCCTCAATATTCTTGATTCCGATGCTAGTGAGAAAATCTATGGACGCGCCGATCGCGAAGATGCCTGCAAAATGTGGGCAACCCAACTCGGCACGCGCGGCCGCATCCTTGCGCAGATGGATTTCGGCATTACGATCCCCGTAAGGATCTTCAACGCTGAGCCAACCTATAGAACGCGGCTTGGATTGCCCCAATAAGTTCCGGCTCAGAAAAACAAATCCCGAACCATAGCCTGAGAGCATCCATTTGTGCCCGGTGGCGCAGAGGGCATCGATCTTCATACGCCGCACATCAATCTCAAAAACTCCGGCTGACTGGCTCGCGTTGACAACAAGGGCGTGGCGGCCCTTTTCCGCGCCTAGCCGCTCAAGACCGATTCGCAATCCGTTAGAGAATTGAACATGGCTGATCGAGATGATGCCAGTCTTCCCCGTCATTGCCCGGCGAATGTCATTTAGATCAATTTCGCCCGCGACACTTCTGACCAAATGCACTGGGATCCGCCGGTGCATCCAGGGAATCGTCGAAACTGGAAACTCGAGATCACCTGAAATGACCTCTCCTCTCCCCTCAAGGGCATCGACGATAATGTTCATGCCGGAGGAGGTATTCGTGGTAAACGCAATCTCATCTGGCTCGGCATTGATGAACTCCGCAATCCTCTTCCTGACAACCTCGAGCTTTTCCCGCCATTCATCCCAGTGCACATCACCGTCCGCCATCATCTGGCGGTAATATTCCGACCCCGCTTCCATCACCTGGCGCGAGAGCGGTCCAGCCGCCGCCGTGTTCAGATAGGCAGTGCGTTCCGTGACGGGAAATTGTTTGCGAATGGCCGACCAGTTGATCATCTAGAGTCAGATAGTGAACGATTGTGGGGAGTATAATAGCGGGCCACACAAAAGCTCGTCTTACAGTGATGCCTCACTCAGACTGGCTTATAGGCTGAGGTTAACATGACTCTTCCACCTGGGATTGCGGAACTAGCTTTAGTTGATTGCGGGCGACATTGTTGTAGCTGCCACAGGTTCCGCGGTAGCAAAATGGAGCTAAATCACATTCAGCAGCGAGCAGACGGCGGGGAAGACTCCTACGATAACTGTATTCCCGTCTGATTGACTGCCACGCAAACGTAAAGTCTTACAATGATTACATCCGAAAGGCAGAAAATACTCGACAAATGAATTAAGAGGTCATCGAGACAAATGGTACGAAAGTCAGGGCCTCCGGTGGGTGGTAGTACCCAAAGAATTCCGAAGCTCCGAAGGAGCGAAATGTATCGCGAGACTCATACTTGGGTACGAACACTTCGCTCCTCTGGAGCTGGGGCTATATCTTCTGCGCGCTTCTATAAACATTCCATCCCTAAGGGACTGGAGTTATGTGCTAACAAATCTAACTCGAAAGAAAAACATGAATCCACGGCTTGCCGGTCGTCCTCAAGCGTGTTATTTCGGGACCTCAAACCACAGCGTGGCGAGCGGCGGCAACGAGACCATCGCTGAATATTGCTGGCCGTGCAGGGGAATTTCCTCGGCGACCAGGCTCTCGATTTGACTACCTTCGCCAGCGTACAGCTCGGCGTCGGTATTAATAAGGAGAGGATACTTGCCGGCCTTCGGCAGCCCCAGCCGGTGACCGTGGCGAGGTATAGGGGAGAAATTGCAGACGCAGACCAGCTCTTTTCCTGTTGCCGGCGAGCGGCGTATGAAGGAAACGATGTTCTCTGACGCATTGTTGGCGTCGATCCACTGAAAGCCTGCCGGTTCGCCGTCAGCCTCCCAAAGCGAATTGTCGTCAGCGTAAACACGATTGAGATCGCGAATCAGCGTCTGCACTCCTTTATGAAGCGGCTCTTCGAGCAGGTGCCAATCCAAACTCTCGGTCTCGGTCCATTCGCGCCACTGACCAAACTCGCCGCCCATGAAAAGCAAATTCTTTCCCGGATGCGCCCACATGTAGCCATAAAGCGCACGCAGGGTAGCAAACTTCTGCGACTCATCGCCGGGCATCTTGTTCAGTAGCGCACCTTTCATGTGCACTACTTCGTCGTGCGAAAACGGCAGAATGAAGTTTTCGCTCCAGGCATAAATCAAACCAAACGTGAGGGCATTGTGATTGCCTCTACGAAACAATGGATCCGTTTGAAAATACTTAAGCGTGTCGTGCATCCAACCCATGTTCCACTTGAAATCAAATCCCAGTCCGCCCGCATAAACCGGGTGACTCACCTGCGGCCAGGCCGTGGACTCTTCCGCAATCATCATCAGCCCGGGACATTCTCGATGGGTTATTTCGTTAAGCTCTTTTAATAGCGACAGCGCCTCCAGGTTTTCGCGCCCGCCAAACTGATTCGGCACCCACTCACCTTCCTTTCGGCTGTAATCGAGGTAGAGCATGGAAGCAACGGCATCCACCCGCAGTCCGTCGAGATGAAATTCCTTGACCCAGTAGAGTGCGTTGGCGATGAGAAAATTGCGCACCTCATTGCGACCGTAGTTGAAAATGTAGGTGCCCCAATCGGGATGTTCGCCTTTACGCGGATCTAAATGTTCGTAGAGCGCCGAGCCATCGAAGCGGCCAAGGGCAAACGCATCTTTCGGAAAGTGCGCGGGCACCCAGTCCATGATCACTCCAATGCCCCGCTGATGCAGATAGTCAATCAAATAGCGAAGATCATCCGGGGTTCCATAACGGGCTGACGCGGCGTAGTAACTGCCAACCTGATAACCCCACGAGGGTCCGTAGGGATGTTCTTTTAACGGCAGGAACTCCACGTGAGTAAAACCCAGATCGAGCACGTAGTCCGCGAGCACAGAAGCCAATTCGCGATATTGAAGTGGCCTATTATCTTCTTCAAGGATTCGACGCCAGGAGCCTAAATGAACTTCGTAAATCGAAAGCGGTTGGCGAAAGTGTTCCCGCTTAGCTCGTTTGTTTAGCCATTTCTGATCGCGAAATTTATAAGTTGACTGGTAGACAATTGACGAGGTGTTGGGCGGAACCTCCATCAAAACCGCGTAAGGATCGGCCTTGAGAAACGGGCGCCATCCGCGCGCCCGGATCTCATACTTGTACATCGTGCCGGACTCGAGGTCAGGGATAAACAGCTCCCACACACCCGATCCACCAAGCATGCGCATCTGGTGAAGCTGCCCATTCCAGCCGTTAAAGTTGCCGACGACACTTACGCCCTCGGCATGCGGCGCCCAAACCGCAAACGAAACTCCGCTCACACGCCCAACTTTTCTGACGTGCGCGCCCAACTTTTTGTAAACTGCTTCGTGCCGGCCTTCGGCAAACAAGTGCAAGTCGAGTTCGCCGAGGGTTGGAGAAAAGTAGTAGGGATCGCGGAGCGTAACCACGTGGCCATCTGGCTCGTAGATTTTGAAACGGTACGAAGGTATCTGGGTCAGGTCACGAAGCAAAATCTCAAATAGCCCCGCAGCATGCGTCTTCGCCATTGGTTGCGGGCGTTTCTTTCCCACGACTACTTCCACCGATTCTGCTTCCGGCCGGAAAGCGCGGATGCTCACGCCGTCTTCCGAGAGATGTGGTCCCAGGATGCGATGAGGATCGGCATGTTTGAGCGTGACGAGGTGGTTGAGTTCAGATGGATCAACCGTAATCTTGGAGGCCACCGTCGCTTTCGGTTCAGTCCCTGTCGGCTTTGGCGGGACGCGCTTGGCCTTCTTTGCTGACGGCTTTACTGGGGGCTTTGCTTGGGCCTTTATTGGGGGCTTCTTACTCATGTGAGTTTGGCTTCAGCGTCGCCAACCTCCTGAGCGGCAACTGATGTCGGCTCGGCATATCGGCGGTAAACATCAGCGCCAGTTCCCTTGTCTTTGAGGTTGCTCCCGGCTTCTGCCAGCATTTCCAGAAACTGCCCGCGCGGAGACGGAAGTCCAAGCTCGGCTAGTAACCCAATCACCCGCGCGGCGTATTTCATCACCTGGATTGTTTCGATCCCGGAGACTTCTGAGAAGAACCAGCCGCAACTTGTGAACATGAGTAAAGCGTTTCGCTGCAACTCCAGCAGTGTCAGGGCTCGAACCTGGTCTATTGTGGGTAGCCAGCGTCCTGCTTGGCGGTGGAGAAATTCTTCTCGTGATCGCTGCTGGTCCAGAACGAGATCAATGGAAGCATTTCGTGCCGCCCAGGGATCGACAAACACATTGGAGCCCAGGGTTTCAAAATGGCCGGCAGCCTTGTCACCGAGGAAGGTCAACGCGGCCCGCAGCGGTCCACGCCAAGCTTGGTTCCAACCTGATTCTCCCCCGGTGTGGCAACCGCAGTCTCTAAGCCAACGGCCGACACCATGAGCGCAGCTCCAGGACATGCCCTCCCCTTCTGGGCCTTCATTGATCTGCACTTCGAGTTCCGCCGGGTATTGATCGAGATACTGGCCGTAGTTTGTAATCGAGAACCCCTCGTCGGGAGCTTCGATCTCCAGCGCGTGGGCCAGGCACAGGTCACCGAACTTGAAATGATGTCCGTAGGTTTCGCCGTCGGTAGCAACGTTCACGAGGGGTCCCCGCGCTGCGGCGCGCCCGAAGACTGCGACCAGAGCTTCGCTGGAAACCAACGCTTTCTCAAAAGCGATTGCGCGCGCTGCTGGTCCATCGTAGAAGAAAACAGCGATTGACCGACCGGAGCCGTCCTGATGAAGGTAACGATAAGCTTTCGTGGTATCGATGCTTCCGTTTTCTACAGATTTCCATTCGTCGCTACCCGCCGCTTTCCGACGCGCAGCCTGGGTCGGAGCGAGAATAACGAATCGAAGATGCTGCTCGATCAGCAGATCGAGGGTGCGGTTGTCGCAGGCCGTTTCCGGCAGCCACAGCGATTCAGGTTCTCGGCCGAAACGATGCCGGAAGTCGGCGACACCCCAGACAACCTGAGTCAAACGATCTTGATCGTTCGCGAGCGGTAGAATCGCGTGGCCATAGGCCTGCGCGATGGCATTTCCGTGACCGCCACGAGTCTTACGGCTGACGAGGTCGGCCTCGATAATTCGACTGTAGGTTTGGGGGTGCCAGCGTTGGAGCCACGAGAGCAAGGTCGGGCCAAAGTTGAAACTTATCTTTTCGTAATTGTTTACCGTGCGCTCGATCGTCTCTTGCGCGCCGATGATTTGAGCCTGAGTGTTAGGCACATAACATTCGGCATGAATGCGCTCATTCCAGTCGTGATAGGGGTCGGCGCCAAACTCGCGATCGACATTTCCCGTCCAGGGATTCTCGCGTGGTGGTTGGTAGAAGTGTCCGTGAACTATTAGGGCCGTCATCTTAACTTCGTTTTCGACCTGCCATGTCCAGACCTACAGCGGCGACGAGAATTGCCCCTTTTATTATGTTCTGCATGTACGGTTCGACGTTTTTAAGTGACATGCCGTTGTCGAGGCTGGCCATAATCAGGGCGCCCAGAATGGCTCCGAAAACCGTGCCGCGCCCGCCCATCAGGCTCGTGCCTCCAATTACACAGGCCGCGATAGCATCGAGTTCCAACAGTTGCCCCGCGTCGGGAGATGCACTACCCACGCGCGCCGTATAAATTATTGATGCCACACCTGTGAGAGCGCCCATGATACAAAACACAGCTAGAATGTGTCTGCGGATGTTTATCCCCGAAAGCCGGGCCGCGTCAGGGTTACCACCGATCGCGTAGAGATAACGTCCGAAGGTCGTATTCTGAGTAAGGAACGCGCCAGCCAGAGCGATGGCCAAAAAGATAATTACGGGGTTTGGTATCCCGGCTGCCACCCCGGGAGCAAGCTCGTAAGAATTCATCATGTAGACAAACCCTATGATCACTGCACTGGGAATAAGAACTCGTATCAATGTCGTTCGGGGTGAAGCCGCACCAATTCCATGACTGCGCCGCGCGCGACTACGCGAAATGTTCATCAGTATGATGGCCGCCACGGCGATGGCCGCAATCACCCAACCTACCATTGGGCCAACGTAGCCTTGCCCAATCGCCTTGAAGGGTTGGAGCCTCAACGGAATCGTTTCGCCCCGGCTCAGACCAAGGATTACCCCGCGCCACGCCAGCAAACCTCCAAGAGTAACAATGAAAGCTGGAATGTTGACGTATGCGGTCAAAGCACCCTGGAAGCAACCGACAGCGACGCCCACGGCAATACCGGCGGCTAAAGACGGAACCAGTCCCCATCCAAACCACCCCTGTGCGATCGCCGCAATTCCTCCAGCAAGACCAACAAGCGAACCCACCGACAGGTCGATCTGCCCAGTGATGATGACCATTAGCATGCCGACTGCCAGCACACCGGTCACTGCTGTTTGACGCATCAGGTTCGAAAAGTTTCGCGGGTCGAGGAAGATCTGGCTGGTCGAATAGTGGAAGTAGACCCAGATGGCAATTAGGGCAAAGAGCATCGTGTACGCACGAAGAACATCGGTGTTGACCTTGAATTTCCCAATCGTCGTTTGCGGCGTGAGTTCGGGTTCGGCGGGAACGAAGTCCGAGGTGGCGGGAGGACGTTCGCTGCCTGGGTCGTGCGCTTGCTGACTCATTTTTCCGTTACCTTCGCTCCATTAGGAGCGAGATTTTTATAGATCCCAGTTCCAAATTCAACCAAAGCTCCAGAGGAGCGAAATGTTTTTTTGCACTTGGTGGTGAATTCATGTTTCTAGACAGCCTGCTGGAGGCACACAGGCCCTGTCAGAACGGGGAGCGGTAGCGACCCGGTCTCCACTGGAACGCGCAACGACCGGGTCGCTACCGCTCCCCGTTCTGACAAGCACCACGTTCTAATCCCAATCACGCCGCCTGCGCCGCGTGTCCGGTCGCGCAAGCCATGACGGCTTCCGGCGTTGCAGTCGCGCGAGTGAACTCGCCAGTCATTCTTCCTTCATGCAAAACAACGATGCGATCGGAGAGCCCGAGCACTTCGGGTAATTCTGACGAAACGAGTACAATCGCGAGACCCGTCTTCGCCAGGGCGTTGATCTGGGCATAGATTTCTTGCTTGGCTCCCACGTCGATGCCGCGTGTCGGCTCGTCTAAAAACAGAACCCGCGGATTGGTTAACAACCATTTGGCCAGAACGACCTTCTGTTGGTTACCGCCTGACAGGGTTCCGGCGATGGTGAAAACCGAGTTCGCTTTCACTCGCAAGTCTTTCATCGCGCGCTCGCCCGCAGCCGATTCGGCGTCGACACTCGTGATGAAGCGGCCGGAGATGCGTCGCAACCCGGCGGGCGTCATGTTGCAAAGAATTGTTTGGTCTAACACAAGTCCGAAGCGTTTGCGATCCTCGGTCACGAAACCGATGCCCTGTTTGATGGCCTCAGCCGGATTCGAAATCTGAACAGGTTTACCCGCAATCTTTACCACCCCCGTTCTGGAGCCGGCATGAGCACCGAAAATAGCCATTAGTAGATCGCTTCGCCCGGCCCCCATGAGACCGGCAATTCCCAACACTTCGCCTCGGCGTACAGAGAAACTAACCTTCTCGACCAGCTTTTTCCCAGGAACGTCCGGGTCATCCACCGACATATTCTCCACTTCAAAGACAACTTCTCCGTGAGCGTGATCTACAGCAGGGAAGATGTCACCCAACTCGCGTCCCACCATCCGAGCGATTACGCTCGCCTCGTCCCATTCAGTCGTAGGACTGGTGCCCACGGTTTTGCCGTCTCGCAGGACTGTAATTCTGTCGCTGAGCTGAAAGACCTCGCCCAACTTGTGCGAAATGTAGATCATCCCTACCCCGGTAGTTCGCAGCTGGTTGAGTATCCCGAATAGAGTCCTTACCTCGGTATCGGTAAGCGCCGCGGTAGGCTCGTCAAGCACCAGAATTCTGGCATCCTGCGACAATGCTTTGGCGATCTCGATCAGTTGCTGCTGACCAATGCCGAGATTGCGAATAGGGGTGTGTATATCAATATCAAGATTCAGACTATCCAGCAGTTTTCGAGCGCGGCGATGAAGTTCCTCCCAACGAATGACACCCCATTTAGCCGGCTCGCGTCCTAGAAAAATGTTTTCCCCGACGGTCATCTCCTTTATTAAGGATAGCTCCTGATAGATAACCGCAATGCCCGCTTTTTCCGCATCACGCACTCCGCTGAAGTGTCTCTGTTGACCTTCAATCAGCAGGTCGCCTCCATACTCAGGATGTGGGTAAACGCCTCCCAGCACTTTCATCAAGGTCGACTTGCCAGCCCCATTCTCACCCACGAGAGCATGGATCTCCCCTTTGTGTAGATCAAAGGTGACGCCATCTAACGCACGAACCCCGGGAAAGGTTTTCGTGATGTTTTGCATCTCTAGAAAGGGGGCTTGGATCTTTTCTTCCATCTTAAAAGATTCGTCCAATGTCCAACGTCAAATGTCTGAGCCTGTCAGAACGGCGAGCGGTAGCGACCCGGTCTCAACTAGGATGGATACGAACGGGTGGTTTTGACATGGTTCGCTCGGAGCCGCAGGTCAGACCGGGTCGCTACCGCTCGCCGTTCTGACAGGCTCAGACGTTGGACGTTGGACGTTGGACGTTGGACGTTGGACTTTGGACATTGGACTTTTTAGTTATGGTTTCGGGCATTTCTCCGGAGGCAGCCCCGCGCAGATGTTCTCGAGTTTCTGATAACCGTCTTTCACTACGGTATCGAGGAGGTTGTTGCGATCAACGGCGACCGGCGCTAAGAGAATTGCCGGAACCTTCTTGAAACCGTTGTCGATCGTCTCCGTAGTTTCCACTTTTTCTCCGCGCGCGAGCTTGATAGCGGCATCGACCGCACCGTTGGCCAGTGGTTGAATTGTTTTGTAGATCGTCATTGTCTGCTTGCCCTCTACGATCAGCTTGAGCGAGGCAAGGTCGGCATCCTGGCCCGACACCAGTACTTTGCCCGCGAGATTCTGTCCCTCTAGAGCCTGAACCGCACCGCGCGCAGTGCCATCATTCGAAGCCACGACGGCGTCAACCTGGTTATTAGCCTGCGTGAGCGCATTCTCAACGATGTTCAGCGCCGCGCTGGCCTGCCACTCTTTTGCATATTGATCGGTAACGATTTTGACGTCGCCGCGATCCACAGCCGGCTTGAGAACGTTCATCTGACCCTGGTGCAGGAGTAGGGCATTGTTATCTGTAGGCGAGCCGCCCACGATTACAAAATTTGCCGGCTTCTTGTTCACGTGATCCAGCAGGTACTGAGCCTGCATCTCACCCATTTTGACCACCTGATGTGAGATGTATAGATCCACATCGGAGTTTTTGATCAAGCGGTCGTAGGCTATTACCGGCACGCCTTGTCGGTGAGCCGCTTCGACGATTGATGCGGCAATCTCCCCGTTGTGAGGCGCAACGATCAGCACATCGACTCCTTGCGTCAGAAGATTCTCAGCCTGTTTGATCTGAAGGTTGTCATCTCCATTCGCGACTTGTACATTAACTTGCATTCCTAACTCTTTCGCGCGCTTCTCAACCAGATCCTTATCACGTTGCCAGCGCTCCTCTTTTAACGTGTCCATCGAAAAGCCGATTACCACCGGCTCATTCGGCCCCTTCTTCTTTCGAGCGCCACCGTTGTTCGTCTGTTGTGGGCCGGAGACGCAGGCGCCCGCTATCAGTGCCAAGAGAATCAACCAAACTACCAAGGTTTCCCGTCGCATGGGTTAGTGTTCTCCCTTCTTTCCTGATCAGATTGACGAATGTTGGTTTGTTTAGAAGCTTACCAGAGTCTTGTTAGAAATACATAAAAAAACAGCGCCCTTGGATTGTCAAGCAGAAGCGTGAGTGATAGCGTCTCGCCAAGAAGAGGCATGGCGATGTCTCGTCTGTCTGTGTCTGTCGACAAACAGCATAAGTCTAACCAGACGCCACCGTGCTCCGCCGCTTTTTAGCTTTGTACGAACCAGGCGGACCATCGAAACTTGCGAGCGCGAACCCTATGCGGCAGAGCCATGAATTGATCGGAGGGTTCCCACGCGCAAACCGAGTCGTCCCGCTGCTTCACCTCGGGTTCGTGCTGATAGGCATCGTCAACACGTTACTCGGCCCGATTCTCCCTCTGCTGTCTGCCCGTTGGCGGCTCGACGACGCTGGTGCGGGCTCTCTTTTTCTCGTGCAGTCCGCTGGCGCTATCGTGGGCTCGGCGTTGTCCGGCCTGCTCATCAAGCGGTTTGGGTTTTTGCCGCTGTTGATAGCGGGCTTCGGGTTGATGGCGGCCAGCACGGCTTGCCTCGGCTTCGAGCCTTGGGTGGTGGGCCTGTTGTCAATTTCCGGGACGGGCCTGTCACTTGGACTCACCATCCCCACGATTAATCTGCTGATCTCGGAACTTAATATCGGTCGACGCGCGGCGGCGCTTAACCTCTTAAACCTTGCCTGGGGTGTCGGGGCGGTCAGCGGCCCCGTGCTGGTCCCCACGCTTTCGCGCACCGTCGGACTCACAGTCGCGCTACTCTGTGTGGCTGCCCCCTTGATCGCAGTCGGCATCTTGATCGGGCGCAGCACCGTCCTTCTCCCCGTCGCTGTGAAAGCCGGAGAGGCAACGAGTTCAGGAGCTATCCGCCTATGGATGACTCCGTACGCGCTACTCACAGCCGCGCTGGTTTTTGTGAACATCGGAACGGAATCGGCCACAGGAGGTTGGATCGCCTCATACGTCCAACGCCTCGACCCCTCGTCCCAACTTTCCGGGGCGGTGGCACCGTCACTCTTCTGGGCGGGTTTGTTGGCGGGCAGGGCCGCAGCCCCGTTTGTCCTTCGACGTGTACGCGAAACCCGCATGGTGCTCCTCGGTATGTTTGTCGCCGTGGGCGGCTTGGTCGTTATACTTCTGGGTACGACAATAGCGCCTGTCCTGATTGGAGTAGGTCTTACGGGACTCGGCCTAGCTCCCGTCTTTCCCACTACCATCGCGCTCTTCACTGAGCGATTCGGGCAGGACGCGAGTCGCCTCACTGGTACCCTATTTGTCCTGGCTGGATTAGGTGCGGCCGTGTTCCCCTGGCTCGTCGGACTCGCATCATCTCACTATGGCGCGTTGCGCGCGGGGCTGGTCGTTCCACTTGTCGGCGGGTTTGTGATGATCGTTTTACACGCTGCAATCATGACGACATTACCGTCGCGCAAATGACGCGTTAACGCTCGGCCAGCCTTTATGGGTCGAGGTCTGGGACTGATGTTTCAGACAATCCGAGTCACACGATAGATCGAGAACGCCGCCCCGTCCTTGCGGTGGTAGTAAAGAGAGCTTCCATCACAAGAGATTGATGGCGCTTCCACGAAACCGCTAATCGCGCTGACAGGCTCCGGCGGACCGAAGACCATTGAAGTGGTTACTCGCCTTGCCTTCAAGATCACCGGGACTAAGCCGTCGAAGCGAGTGAAATAGAGTTCCAATCCGTCCCGCGAGGTGGAAGGCGCGTACTCGAGCGCGCCTGTGTTCACGTCGCGGAAGAGATCGTCCGAATCCGTCGTCACCTGGAAAGCCTCGCCGCTGCGGCGGGCCACACCCAGGTCCGCCTCCGCCGGAACCGGCCCGCCAGTGAAACGGGCGTTGGCAAAGTAAAGCAGACTGCCATCCCGATTGATCTCTGCATCCATCGTCAGCCAGCCCGGTTGCTGGCGCGAGAAGTTGCCCGCCACAAGCCCCACTTCGCTCAGCTGTCCGTCACGGAACACGCCTGAGTAGAGCGTGGAAAGCGTAGTGTCATAACTGCGCGATGAGACGAAGAAGAGATTCTCCGCGTCATCGATGCTCGGCACTCCGTCCAGCGTTGGTGGCGGCGCATTCAAACCGGGGACCTTGCCCAAAAACCGGAAAGCATCTTCGCTTACTCTTTCGGCGTAGAAGATGTCCGTCTCAGAAGCCGGCGCGTTGCTATTGTTGAAGAAGAGGTAGCGCCCGTCGCAGGAGATGAAAGGCTCCATCGCAGACCCGCTGTAGCCTTGAATCTCCACCTTTCGGGGATTCTGGAACTCGCTCTGCGCAGCCGCCAACCTGATGCCAATCACGGGATTGTTGCTGGGCACTCCGCGTAGCCGAATGCTGCCGCGCAGGTCGCCCGCCGTGTTCATCAACTCGTCGGGCAGCTTGACGACGATCTGCGTAAGCCAATCGAAGCCCGGCACTTTTTCGACGGCTTCGACCGTCAACGGATAGACCGTCTGTTGCGCGTCTACGAGTTGCACGGTGACGACTGAAACAGGCTCGCCCGGCGACAACTCCACGTTTATGGCAAAGAGCATGACGCGCGTGCGCTGATCCGCGCTGAAGTTGTGCGTGGTAACGACCGGAAAAGGGTCGCGCTTCATGGTCACGGAATCGAGCGCGATGGCGCGTTCCGTATTCTCTTCCGTGAGTATTACGGGGGCAGGCGCGGGAGTCGGTGTCGGTGTCGGCGTCGGAGTGGGAGTTGGCGTAGGCGTAGGGGTTGGCGTTGGGGTGTCGTTGAGAATATTGCTCCATAGCTCAAACTCGTCGGCAAATCCCGGATGCAGCAGGTCTGACAGGTAGATCTCAAAATAGCGGACGCCGAAGGTCTGATAGGCGTGCTGAATACCCACTTCAGGCCCGCTGATTGCCGTCGTGCGGTCGTTGGGGACTGTGGTCACCAGACAGGGGTCTGTCGAGCCGGGGCTATTGTAGGGTTGGAGCGTAAGCCACGACTGGAGCGCCTGGATCATGGTGTAGGTGTTGTTCTGCTCCTGAAAGAGGGCTGGGGCGCCAGCGGCGTTGGGTCCCTGGCAGCTCAGGTTCTCCTGATAGAGTCCCATCTGCGGCGGCCCCGAGCCATTGAAGAAATCCTGCTTGATCGCAGCCAGCAGATGTACATCCAGCGGCGGCGATGCCGTGTTGTCGCTGATCCGAAAGAGTGGGACGTAATGAAACTGGTTGGGGAATTGATCCACTACCACGTGGAGCGAGCGGAGAATGCCGCTGGTCAGCGCCTGGCGAGAGTAGTTGGGTACCGAACTCAGCGCCGGGCAGCGACCGGCGACCTGGCAGACATCACGAATGCCGTTCATCCCCATGGGCCAGGCCGGCATGCCGGTCACCAGCGGGTGATCGGCGAATCGAACCATCGCTCCGCCCTGTGCCGCATTGGGCACTTGATGATCGGCCAGCGCCCTAAACAGCGCCTCGTGGCGCGCCAGCCCCGTCGCGTCCCAGGGCACAGGCAAGGTGATATTAGGCCCAGCGTGCGCCACGAGGTAGGTTTGCACCTGGGGATCATTGATCAGGTAGTCCGGCGCCCGAAAGGGGAAGATAGTCAGCACCAGCTTCTTGTTGTACGGCTCGAGCATGGCCAGAGTCGCGTCAATGGTGGAAAAATTGTAAGTATCCTTGGCGGTCTCCACCGTTCGCCACTCCTGCCAGCGCGACACCATCTACGAATGACTTGTCCAGCAGCTCCATCGGCGGCGGCTGGGCGCGCAGGCCGATCGCGTATATCCCGCTGGGCCGCTGAAATTGAGACGATGCCTGATTAGTGGCTGATGGGGTTCCACTGGAGGCGCCTGCCTGAGATTCAATTCCAAACAAAGCGCTCTGACTACTCCCGCCAAAAACGATGGCGAGCAAGATCAGACAGATACTGAGAGCGCTAAGCA
>Ga0136623_10000140_pt1 | contig 18181 bp, 20 predicted proteins | sample AntDrymUQ4492106_2_FD_104656 | JGI IMG/M metagenome (GOLD analysis project Ga0136623, IMG submission 104656) | Polar desert sand microbial communities from Dry Valleys, Antarctica - metaG UQ449 (21.06) | ecosystem: Environmental > Terrestrial > Soil > Desert | place: Antarctica: Dry Valley...
CCGCCACGACCGCACCCGCGAACACCGCATTCGACCTCGACGCCTACCTGCGGCGGATCGGCCTTGCCGGCTCGCGCACGCCCGACATGGCGACGTTGCAGGCGATCGTGCTGGCCCACGTGCGGTCGATCGCGTTCGAGAACGTCGATCCGTTTCTGGGCCGCGAGGTGCGCCTGGATGCGCAGTCGCTTCAGCGCAAGCTCGTGCGCGGGGGTCGCGGCGGCTACTGCTACGAGCACAACCTGCTGCTCGAGCACGCGCTGCGCGCGCTCGGCTTCAAGACGACCGGGCTGGCGGCGCGCGTGCTGTACATGCAGGCCGACGACGCGCTGATGCCCCGCACCCACATGCTGCTGCGCGTGGACCTCGACGGCGAGGTCCTGCTCGTCGACGTCGGCTTCGGCGGCCTCACGCTGACCGGCGTGCTGCGACTGCAGCCCGACGTCGTGCAGAGCACGCCGCACGAGCCGTTTCGGTTGCTGCACGACGGCGAGACCTATCGCATGCAGGCGCACGCCGGCGACCGGTGGCGAACGCTGTACCGCTTCGACCTGCAGCCGCAGTTGCTGCCCGACTACCTCGTGGCGAGCTGGTATGTCTCCAACCACCCCGAGTCGCGCTTCGTGACGGGGCTGACCGCCTCTCGCGCGGACGTCGCCAGCCGCCATGCGCTGCGCGGGACCGAGTTGGCCGAGCACCATCTCGACGGGCGCAGCGAGCGACGGACGTTGCGGGATGCCACGGAGCTGCGCGGCGCGCTCGAGCAGACGTTCGGCCTGACGCTCGAGTCCGAGCCGGAGGTCGACGCGGCGCTACGCCGGCTCTTCTGAGCCGCGGCGGCCCGTCTCACGCCGGGTGGTCGGCGCCGCCAGCACCGCGTCGACGGCATCCTCGAGGTTCTGTCGCAGCTGCTCGGGAGCGAGGCCGAGCTCGTAGCGCTGGTGGTGGTAGAGGTCTGCGGCGAGCGGCGAGAGCAGCAGCTCGGCGAACCATTCCGCGTCGAGGCTCGGCGCGGCCTCGCGCAGCAGGATCGTCGCGTGCCAGCGCCATGCGCGGTAAGCACCCACATGAAAGCGCTTGCCGGGGGTGCAACCCTGGAGCGTGCGCAGCAGCGACAGGTTGTCGTTCGTCAGGTCGGCGAGCGCGTGCAGGAATGCCACCAGCCGCTCGCGCGGCGCAGCCCCCGGGCCGAGCGGCGCGGGTCCGCTCAGCAGGCGCTCCTGGAAGATCCGCTCGCGCTCGTCGAGCAGGGCGGCGCACAGGCCTGCCTTGTCACCGAAGCGCCGGTAGACGGTCCCGACCCCGACGCCCGCCGCCTGCGCGACCGCGCGGATGTCGACGGCGCCCACGCCAGACTGCGACAGCAGCCCCTGTGCCGCGGCAAGCACGCGCCGGCGGTTGCGCGTCGCGTCGCGTCGCTCGACGACGGCGCCCGCCAGCGGCAGGGGGTCGCCGGCGGGCGGCCCTTCGACGGAGCAGTCTTCCATCGGGTCATCCAAGCACGAGATCTGGATGAGGGATACCGCATCGTTCATGCCGATCTATCCTAGCGCTAGCGGAACGCGTTCCGATTCTGCTACGCTGGCAAGCGGAACGTGTTCTTGTTTCTACTTCGAGGAGGGCGCATGACAACCGCAACGAGCATCGCCGCCGGCACCTACACCGCCGATCCCGACCATTCGAGCTTCCAGGCCGGTGCCCGCCACATGGGCGTGGGCTCCTTCCGCACGACGTTCGCCGACGTCGCAGCGCGACTGACGTCCGATCGGGACGGCGTACGCCTGGAGGGTCGCGCGCAGGTGAACTCGATCTCGATTCGCAACCCGCCCGAGTTTCGCGAGCACGTCGTCAACGGGCCGGACTTCTTCGACGCCACCAACCACCCGGAGATCGTCTTCACGTCGTCGAACATCGACCTCGATGCCGACGGCACGGTGGAGCTCGACGGCGAGCTCGTCATCAAGGGGATCGCCAAGCCGCTGAGCGCGACGGGCACCTGGCGCGAGCCGGTCGAGGACCCTATGGCGGTCTGCGCACCGCGCTCGAGCTGCAAGCCGTCATCGACCGCCGCGACTGGAACATCACGTGGCAGGCGCCGCTGCCCAAGGGAGGCGACGCGCTCGGCTGGGACGTCACGCTCGACGTCACGCTTGAGTTCGTCCGGGACGCCGGTTAGCCGTGCGCGTTCTGGGGATCTCCGGCTCCCTGCGGCGCGACTCGCACAACACTCGGCTCCTGCGGGCGGCGGCTTTCGAGCTGCCGCCCGGCGCGGAGCTCGAGCTGTACGAGCAGCTCGCCGCGGTCGAGCCCTACAGCGAGGACCACGACGGCGACTCGTCGCCGCCCGGCGCGACCGCGCTGCGCACGGCGATCACGCGAGCGGACGCCCTGCTGATCGCGACGCCCGAATACAACTCGTCGATCCCCGGCCAGCTCAAGAATGCGCTGGACTGGGCGTCGCGCCCCTACGCCACGAACGCGTTGCGTGCCAAGCCCGCGGCGGTGATCGGTGCCAGCAGCGGCATCTTCGGCGCCGTATGGGCTCAGGCCGAGGTCCGCAAGGTGCTCGGCGCGATCGGAGCACAGGTGCTCGAGGACGAGGTGCCCGTCGGCCAGGCTCACGGCGCGTTCGCCGCCGACGGCTCGCTGGCCGACCCCCGGCTGCGCGAGTTGCTCGCCGGCACCGTGGCGAACCTCGTCGATGCCGCGCGCCCAGCGGAGGTGGTCGAGGCCGCGTGACGGGCGACGTCAGGCGGCGCGCAGCGCCAGGACGATCTCGAAGCGAGCGCCGCCGCCTAGGGCGTCGGTTGCCGCGGCACGTCCGCCATGCGCCGAGACGACACCCGCGACGATCGCCGGTCCCAGGCCGGCGCCCGCGCGGCCTCGCACGCGTCCGGGATCCGCGCGCCAGAATCGGTAAGACAGCTCGCTCGGGTCGTCGGTCGGCAGGCCCGGCCCGTGGTCGCGAACCGTGAGCGTGGCATCGCCGTCGCCCGTGCCGACGGTCACCTCGATCGGTGTTCCCGGCGGCGTGTGCACGAGCGCGTTGCGCATGAGGTTGGCCAGCACCTGGCGCAGCTGGCCGGGATCGCCGTCGACGACGGCGGCCTCTTCGCCCTGCAGCGAGATCGTCCGATCGGGTGCGACAGCGCGCGCGTCGTCGACGGCATCGGCGGCGAGCTCACGCAGATCCACGGGCTCGCGGATCTGCTCGCGGACCTCGTCGAGGCGCGCGAGCGCGAGCAGGTCCTCGACGAGCACGCCCATCCGCGCCGACTCGTCCTCGATGCGCGTCATCGCCTTTGCGACGTCCTGTGGCTGCGCGGCCGCTCCGATGCGAAAGAGCTCGGCGTAGCCGCGGATCGACGCCAGTGGGGTGCGCAGCTCGTGCGACGCGTCGGTGAGAAGGCGGCGCAGGCGCTCCTCGCTCGCACGGCGCTCGGCGAAGGCCTCCTCGAGCCGCGCGAGCATCGTGCCGTCGGACCTGCGCACGTGGGCGTGGTACTTCGAGCTCTCGGGCCCGCCCTCCTCGACGCGCAGCACGGTGCCGTCGGGCACCTTCTCCTGGGCGGCCGCCCTGACCTTGACTGCGGCCTCGCCGGTCAGCGCCGTCTGCGCCGGGCGTTGCGAACGCTCGCTCGAAGACGACGAGGAGCTGTTGGTCGCGGCCGCGCCGGCGAGCGTGGCGCCGCCCGCGGCCAGCGCCGAGACGGTGGCGATCGCGGTGAGCGTCTTGCGTGACGTGGTAAGCATCGGGTGTTCCTCCTGGGGATCGACGACGTGGTGAGAAGATCGCCGTCCGGGCTGGGAGAACATCCGGGCGAATCTGAGAATGCGCTGAGAGCCTGCCCCAGGTCGAGCGTCCGCCCTAGTCCGCCGGGGCGCGCTCGCGTGCGCGACGCGTGCGAACGAGATGGGCGGCCGGGACCCCGAGCAGCCCGAGGGCGCCGAGGCTGACCAGGACCGCCGTGCCGGCGCCGTCCAGGGCGCCGTCGGTGAGGACGGCATGGCCGATCCCCAGTCCGATCACCACGACCGCGAGATAGGCGTGCAGCACGCGCCATGTGCCCGCGCCGAGCGGCAGCCGCTTGCGCAGTGATCCGAGCGCGACCACGCCGAACAGGGCGATCGTGGCGATCAGCGCCATGCGGGCGCGCGTCGGCCCGTCGGGCGACAGCGCGAACCACGCGTCGTCGGGCGCCTCCGCGAACAGGGCCGCGACGTGCACGAGCACCAGCAGGAGCGCCACGGAGCCGAGGATCTGATGGCGCGCGATACGCCGCCCGCGAGCGAGCAGCGGTTGCAGCGCCACCGCCGACACGGCGAGCGATCCCGCCGTGGTCGACAGCACGAGCGCCGGCGAGGCGCCCGCGAGATGGCGGTCCGTCAGCGCCAGGGCGACCGGCACGGCGACCACCACAACCGCCGCCGACCCAACGGCGAACGTGCGGCGGTCAGCCACCGCGAGCGAGCGTGAGGTCGACCACGGCACGCTGGTCGTCGAGGTCGACGACGCGTCTGATGAAGACCTCGCGGTAGTTGCCGTCGTCGTGACCCACGTGGATGTTGGGCTCTCCGAACTGCGCGACCGTGGGCGCGGTCTCGATCCGGTAGCGCCCGTCGGAGCCTGTGCGCACGCTCGCGCGGTTGGCCTGCTCGCCGCCCGTCTGCGTGGCGAGCCAGACCTGGACGCGAACGTTCTCCAGTGGCCGGCAGCCGTCGGCGGAGCGCACGAGCCCGGTGATCACGAAGCCGCTGCCGAGCGAGTCGCGCTCGGGAGCGTCGGGGATGTAGTTGTTGGTGCCGCCGGGGTTGCTCTGCGTTGCCTTGCAGCGGCGCCGAGCCTGCTTCTTGTCATCGCCCGGCGGCTGCGGCCTCGCGGCGGACTCCGGGCCTGACTGCCCCACGTTCTCGGCGCCCGTCCCCGAGGCCTCGCTGCCCACCAGCGCCACGACGATCCCGGCGCTGACCAGCACAAGCAGCAATGCGAGCAGCCACGTCCTCCGCATGTCAGCCGCTGACGATAGGCCACACGCGCAGCGCGCGCGCCGTCCGGCCTCACCCCGGCGTGGAGATGCCTCGGCAGACGCGCTCGCGCCGCTGCAGGTCGACCCATGAGCCGTCCTCCCGGCGCAGCTCGCACGAGCTCGCCGACCATGCCCCGAATCGATCTTCACGGTCCGGCCATGCAAACGCGCCGACGGATCGAGCATGCGCTGCAGTCGACCCGTGCAGGACTGCGCACGACCGGCCTCGCCTGGATCGAGTGGGCTCGCGACCGCGGCGAGATCGGCCCCGATGTCGACGGGGAAACGCTGCTCGGCCTCGTCTCAACGGCGGGCGCGCTCAGCCGCCTTCGACGCGCGCCTTCAGCTCACCGGGCCGCGCGTCGACGAGCAGCGCTCGCAGCTTCTCCGTGCGCTCCTCGTTGAGCAGGAAGCCGATCACGCCGCCGGGGTTGACCTCGAGCTCGTAGGTCGCGCGGGTACGCCCCTCGCCGAGGTCCTCCAGGCGCCACGAGCCCTGCAGCGAGCTGAGGTCGCCCGACGTGCGCTCGAACGTCATCTGCGCCGGCGGGGCGTACGAGCAGCCGAGCAGCATCGAGATCTTCGTCACCTTCGCGTCGATCTGGACCTCGCACTCCGACACGCGATCCTCGCCGTCGCGTGCGGTCGGGGTCAGGAGGCCGAGCGTGTCCTGCCACTCCACCCAGTGCTCGACGTCCCGTACGACCGTCCACACCGCATCCAGCGGCGCGTCGATCTCGGTGCTTGCGGTGCCGGAGACGTTGGCCATGATGGAAACGATAGTGGCGCTGCGGGCGGCCAGGCGACCCGTGTCAGCGGACGGTTGACGCTCCTTGCGCTGCGGGTGGCGCGGGGGGTAGCGTGCGCGGCATGATCTCCAAGCTCGACTTCGTAGGCATTCCGTCGCAGGACGCCGAGCGCGCACGCAGCTTCTACGTCGACACGCTCGGGTTGCGCGCCGATGACAACTCGCGGTTCGAGGTCTGGGTGGGCGAGACCTGCTTCGGCATCTGGGAGCCCGAGAAGCTGGGCATGCCATTCTCGCCGCAGAAGAACGCCCATCCCGCGCTGCACGTCGACGACATCGAGGCGGCGCGCGCCGAGCTCGAGGCCAAGGGCGTCGTGTTCGCCGGCGAGACGTTCGACACCGGGGTCTGCCACATGGCGCTGTTCACCGACCCCGACGGCAACGACCTGATGCTGCACCACCGCTACGCGCCGCACAGCTGAGCGGCGCCTCCCCGGCGCCGTAGCCCGGGCGCCGGGACCCCAACGCTCTCGGTCCTCGACCTCGCTGCGGTCGCGGCCGGCCAGTCGGCCGCGCAGGCGCTCGCCGGGACCACGGCGCTCGCCCGCCGCGCCCGAACCGCTTTCCCGAACACTTCGTGAGCTGCGCGGGTACCTCGGGTCCGGCCACGGCGGCATCCGCGCGGTCACCGGCGAGCACACCCAGCCGCAGCTGTGGATGCTCGGATCGACGGACGGCGGCGCCCGGATCGCGGCGGCGCTCGGCATCCCGTTCGTCTTCGCGCACCACTTCCACCCCCACTTCACCGAACCGGCGCTGGCGCTCTATCGCGAAGCCTTCACGCCGTCCGACCTCACCGAGCGCCCGCGCACGATCGTCGCCGCGGGCATCGTCGTCGGCGAGGACGACGAGCATGCCGCCCGCCTGGCGTTGCCCGGCGCGGTCTCGATGCTGTGGCTGCGCCAGGGGCGCCCCGCGGCGCTGCCCTCCGTCGAGGTCGCGCATGCGCTGGCCGCCGAGCTGTCGGGCGCCGAGCGCGCGGTCGTCGACGACGCCCTGGCGCGCGCCATCGTCGGCCGGCCGCAGACCGTGCACTCCGCGCTGCTGGACCTGCTCGAGCGCACCGCCGCGGACGAGCTCATGGTGACGTCGCACGTGGCCGACGCCGACGTGCGCGCCCGCGGGCTGGAGCACGTCGCGAGGGCGTTCGAGCTCCCCGCGCAGCCCGTCGGCTGAGCGCGGCTACTTGCCGTTCCCCGGCTCGCCGCCGAGCGCCACGGTCGCCCGGGCCATCGTCAGGTGGTAGAGGATCAGCAACTGCACGAGCGCAAGCGACTCCGAGCGATGGACGTGGGTGCCGACCGTGAACTCGCCGAGCTCGTCGGAGCGCAGGTGGCTTGCGAAGTGCATGCGCTCCCAGATCGCCTCCTCGATCTCCGCCGCGCGCTTGCGCTCGAGCGAGCCGGGGATGTGCAGGACACGCTCGCCGTCGCGCTCGGTCATCTCAAAGCCGCCGCCGTTGCCGTCGACGAACGCCGACAGGTCGGGGTGCGGCAGCGAGTCGCGCAGGGTCAGCACTGCGTCGAGCACGAACGGGTCGTCGGCGCTCGGCTGGCGGCAGACGACCATGTCGGCGTGGCGGCGCTGCGGGCGGATGAACTCGGCCGAGTCGGGCTCGCGCCGGTCGAGGTCGTCGAGCACCTGATCGGTCGTGTAGCCGCGCTTGGAGCAGTCGCGGTCGACCTTCCACTGGCGCCGCAGCGACTCCGGCGGGTCGAGGTAGACGCGCACGTCATACGCCGCGCGCATGTCCTCGGTGTAGTAGCCGAGCAGCCCCTCGACGACGGCGAACGGGTCGGGCTCGACGTAGACGAGCGGGCCGAACGTGCCGTCGTGGTGCTGGTAGACCGGCTTGAGGATCGGATGGCCGTCGTGCAGGCACTTCAGGTGCGAGGCCATGATGTCGAGGTAGTTGCAGTCGGGGTGCAGCGGCGTGATCGCGCGCTCGGCCCGCTGCTTGCGGTCGTACTTGTGGTAGTCGTCGGTGCAGATGTGCGTCACCACGCGCTCGCCGAGCAGGCGCACGAGGCCCTTGCTGAGCGTCGTCTTGCCTGAAGCGGAATCGCCGACGATCCCGAGGATGATGGGCCGCGCCACGGCGGGCACCCTAATACGGCGAGCGCGCTGCGCATAGGCAAATCCACGCCGCGTGCCACGGCGTCGAACCGCCGGGCCCCGGCGGCTACTTCGGGCTGAACCTGCCGACCCGGCGCCAGCGCCGGGTCGACGGCGCCGCGATCTGCGCGGCGCCGATCGGCCGCCGGTGCTCCTGCGCATGCTCGCGCCGCGCGTCGTGCTCCTGCGTCGGCTCCCGCGGCTGGGTCTCTGCGGGGGCTCTGGCCTTGCGTCGGATCGTATTCATGTGTCCTCCTGAAGTGGGTGGTGCGCGGGCAGCGCATCGGCGCGCCGGACCCGCCAGATGACGGCGGGGTGCGGCGTCGGAGCACGATGTCGTGCCTTCGCGGGGCAACGCGCGCGGTGCGGTTGCCGGGTCTGCCGGCCCGGCTGGGACGGCAGGCGACCGGGTGGACCCTATCGGACGCGGCGTGGCGGCAGGCGGGTGCAGGCGTTTGCGCGACCTGCCCCGGGGTACCGCCAAGCCATGCATATTCTCGTCCTGGCGCCGGACCCCGTCGACGCCGACAGGCTGAAGGAGATCGTCGGCGACGACATCGACGACGCGCGCGTGCTCGTCGTCTCGCCGGCGCTCAACGAGTCGCCGCTCGCCTTCTGGGTGTCGGACTCCGACGAGGCGATCGAAGACGCCGAGCAAGCCGCGGGAGAGACTGCCGTCGGCCTGCGCGAGGAGGGCATCGCAGCCAACAGCACGACCGGCGAGAGCGAGCCGCTGCTGGCGCTGCAGGACGCGATGGCGACGTTTCCCGCGGACCGCATCGTGATCCTCGTGCGCGAGGGCGAAGACCAGCGCTATCACGAGGACGACGTCTGCGGCCAGATGCAGAAGCGCTTCGACGTGCCTGTCACGCTCGCCACCGTCTGAGCGCCGCGCCGCGGCCGTGGCCATGCAGTTCGACAACTCCTTCTCCGTGCAGGCGCCGGTCGGCGACGTCTTCGCGGCGATCGCCGACGTCGAGCGCGTCGTGCCGTGCGTCCCGGGCGCGAAGGTGCTCGAGCGCCGCGGCGAGGACGTCTACGAGGTCGCGCTCAGGGCACAGCTCGGCCCGATGTGGCGAAACTACTTCGGCACGATCACCGTCAACGAGCGCGATGGCGCCGCGCACCGCCTCGCGATGACCAACCGCGCGCGCGACGCGAAGGGCAACCACGTCGGCGAGGCGAAGATCGAGATCGGGCTCGCGCAGCTCGGCTCGCACACGAACGTGTCGATCTACTCGCGCGTCACGATCGCCGACGGCATGCTCGCCGAGAAGACGATCCGCCAGGCGTCCGAGAAGCAGATGGCGGAGTTCACCGAGAACCTGCGAGCGATGGTCGCGCAGGCGCCGCAGCCGTAGAGTGGGGCCATGCACTGGGCAGCGGCCAGGACCAGCGTCGACACGATCCGGCGCTTCGGAGAGCTCGCCGATCGCGGCGACGACCCGGCGCTCGCCGCGGAGGCCTGGACGAGCGCGCAGTTCGATGACGAGATGACGGCCCGCTGGCTGCAGGCGCGCTGCTACGACCCGCAGGCCGCACGCGAGCTGGCCGATCTGGGCGTCACGCCCGAGCAGGCGTCCAAGCGCACGCGCGACGGCGCGGGCGGCAGCTACATCGACACGATCGCCTACAAGGTCGCCAAGGGCGACCTGTCGCCGCGCCAGGGCGCGGCGCGCGCAGGGTCGAGCCGATGAGCCCCGATCCCGACCTCGGCCAGCGCCCGCACCCCAACGCGCGGCCCTGCGCCGACTGCGATCACGTGTGGTTCGAGGGCGAGCGCCGCCACGAGTACATCGACGCCGACGGCGAGGTGTCGATCGAAGACAGCGCCGAGGTCGTCTGCAGGCTGTGCCACGTCAAGCGCATGCGCAGCTCGTACCGCGCCGAGTAGCGGCGACCGTCAGAAGACGAAGAAGGCCGTCAGCGCGAGCACGATCAGCAGCGCGATGAAGCACACCGCCGCGACGGAGCCCAGCACGCGGATCGCCCACAGGTCGAACGAGGTGATGCCGTGGCCGCGCATCCGCTCTCCGCGGTGCAGGTGCGGGGCGATCGTGCGAGTCGCGGGGATCACCCGGACGCCGAGCGGCTCGTCGTCGTCGGCAGCGGGCATCGTCGGCACCTCGCCGGGCGGCGCCTCCGCGTCCGGCTGAGCGTCCGCCTGCGAGCCGCGCACACGGCGCGTCTTGTCAGCCTTCGCCCATTCGCCCTTGAGCTGTCGCTGCAGGGCCTTGTGCGCGAGCAGCACCTCATCGCGCTGCCTGCGCGCCTCGTCGCGCTCGACAATGGCCTCGTCGCGATGCGCGTGCGCCCGCTCGAGCTGCGCGAGCGCATCGTCGCGCTGGGCCTCCATGCGCGCGCGGGTTCGCACCGCGGCCTCGCGATCGGCGACCGCCTCCTCGTGCTGGGCGATCGCGCGGTCGCGGTCCGAGACGGCCATGGCGTGGGCGCGCTCGAGCGTGTTGTCGCCGGCGTCGGAGCGTGCCTCGTCGAGTTCGGCGCGCGTGTCGCCCAGCTGGCCCTCGAGCGCGAGCAGCTCGTCGCGCAGGCGCTGGTCGCCGGGCGCGGCGCCCGCGGTGCGATCGGACCCCACGTCGGCGGCGGTCTGCGGCTGCGTCACGTCGCCCATCGGCTGGACGCTAACGGAGCCGTCGGCCGGCACCGGACGCGCCCCGGAGGGCCCCTTCGCAGCGCCGTCGCTCACGCGGTGATCCCGCCACCGCAGCCGGCCGCGGCCTGCGCGAGCAGCGCCTGGGTTGCGCCCTCGTCCTCCCTGAGCGCGACGCGCAGGAGCTTCACGCCATCGTTGCGCAACGCCTTCAGCACGCAGCTGGTCTGCCTGAGCGACAGGCCGCCCTTGCGCAGCTCCGGGCGCAGGAAGCAGACCAGCAGGGGATCGACGACGAGCTTGACGTCGGCCTTCAGCACCGCCTGCTCGAGCTCGGTGTCGCTGAAGCGGTCCAGGCGCCGCAGCGTGCACGCGGTCTGCGACGCCGAGACCTGCTCGTCGCCGACGCTGGAGAACTGGATCTGAAGTTGGTTGAACTTCTTGCGATCGATGTCGAGGGCGGTCAGCTCGTCGAACTTCCAGTCGCCGTCCTTGACGAGCGCGATGCCCAAGGCGCCGAAGCCGAACGTCCCGCCGTCGGCCACGATCCGCGCCGTCGCCCGGTCGCCGTCGACCTTCACCGCGGAGACCTCGACGGCGTCCGATGCATAGGTCTTCACGTCGTCGCGGCAGATCTTCTCGGCCTCCGACGCCAGCTCGGGGATCGAGTAGGTCTGCTGGTCGACGAACCGCTTCGTCGCGAACGTATCCAGCCGGCAGTCGTCCTCGTCGGTCGTCGTCAGCGCCTGCGTGATGTCCTCGCGCACGTCCTCGCCGTCCGAGCCACCGCAGGCGAGCATCACGGCCGCCAGCAGCGCGAGCAGCGCCGCCGAAGCCAGACGAGATCGGTTCAGCCGGCCGGACGGGGGCATCGGACGCTCCTGCTCGTGGCACGCGGAATCGAGGCGACCCTAGCGCCTCCGCCGCCACCGTGCCGATCGGCCGCCGCTACCCTCGATGCAGACATGGTCAGCGCCCCCACGACGCCATCCGCGCCCGCGACGGGCGGCGGCGTGGTGGCAGCCGAGGCCGCGCGACGACGGACGTTCGCGATCATCTCGCACCCGGACGCGGGCAAGACGACCCTCACCGAGAAGCTGCTGCTCTACAGCGACGCGATCGACGAGGCGGGCGCCGTCCAGGGCAGGCGCAGCCGTCGCTGCACGACGTCGGACTGGATGGACATCGAGCGCCGCCGCGGCATCTCCGTCACCTCGACCGTGCTGCGCTTCGAGCACGGCGGCAGCGTCTTCAACCTGCTCGACACCCCGGGCCACAAGGACTTCTCCGAGGACACGCTGCGGGTGCTCGCAGCGGCCGACTGCGCGGTGATGCTGCTCGACGCGGCAAGGGGCGTGCAGGCGCAGACGCTGCGCCTGTTCGAGGTCGCGCGAGCGCGCAACATCCCGCTGATCACGTTCGTCAACAAGTACGACCGGCCCGGCCTGGACCCGCTGGAGATGATCGACCACATCGAGAGCGTGCTCGGCCTGGCGCCGGTCGCCGCGACGTGGCCGGTCGGGATTCCCGGCGACTTCCGCGGCGTCGTCGATCGCGCCAGCGGCATCTTCCACCGCTTCACGCGCACCGCCGGCGGTGCGACACGCGCGCCCGAGGAACTGCTGTCGGCCACGGCGGCCGCCGAGCGCGAGGGCGAGGCGTGGACGGTCGCAGCCGACGAGCTCGAGCTGCTCGACGGCGCCGGCGGCACGCTCGACGAGGCCGACTTCGCTCAGGGCCGCGCGACACCGGTGTTCTTCGGCTCGGCGGTGTCGAACTTCGGCGTCGGGCTGCTGCTCGACGCGCTGCTGGCGATCGCGCCCTCGCCGCGCGCTCGCGACGACGTCGAGGGCGAGCCGCGGGCGGTGCAGGCGCCCTTCTCCGGCCTGGTCTTCAAGGTGCAGGCGAACATGGACCCGCGTCACCGCGACCGCGTCGCGTTCCTGCGCGTCTGCTCCGGGCGCTTCGAGCGCGGGATGCGCGTGACGAACACGCGCAGCGGGCGCCCGTTCACGCTCGCGCACGCGCACGAGGTCTTCGGCGACGACCGCGTCGTGCTCGACGAGGCCTTTCCGGGCGACGTCGTCGGCGTCATCAACGCCGCCGACCTGCGCGTCGGAGACACGCTGTACCTCGACGAGCCGGTGCAGTTTCCGCCGATCCCGACGCTCGCGCCGGAGCACTTCGTCACGGTCAGAAATCGCGACGCCACACGCCACAAGCAGTTTCACCGCGGCCTCGAGCAGCTTGCGCAGGAGGGCGTCGTGCACCTGCTGCGCCGCGATCCCGGCGCCGATCCGGCGCCCGTGCTGGCCGCCGTGGGACCGCTGCAGTTCGAGGTCGCCGTCGCGCGGCTGCAGCACGAGTTCGGCGTCGAGGTCGGCCTGGACCCCACCAACTGGACGCTCGCGCGCCGCACGGACGATGAGGGCGCGAAGATCCTGCGCGCGAGCCGCCACGCCGACGTGCTCTACCGCAGCGACGGCACCTTCATGGCGCTCTTCACGAGCGATTTCATGCTCAACCGCTTCGAGGGCCTGCACCCGGACGTACTGCTCGAGCGGATGCTGACGCGCTAGGGCCGTCCCGAGGCGAGCGCCGATGCAGCGCGGCAACCTCTGAGTGACGACGGTGCGCTAGCGTCACGTCACGTGGACGAGCGCGCGCTGAGCTTCGACGAGTTCGATCCCGACGAGGAGGGGTTGCGAGAGGCGCTGACCTCGACCGGCAACGGGTATTTCTGCACGCGCGGAACGGCCGAGTGGGAGGACGCCGACGACGTTCACTACCCCGGCACCTACGCCCACGGCCTGTACAACCGCGAGACGACGATCATGGGCGGCAGGCCGGTTCTCAACGAGGATCTCGTCAACCTGCCCAACTGGCTCGTGCTGAAGCTCAGGATCGAGAACGAGGACGCGATCCGCCTCGGCAACGTCGAGCTCTTGAGCTATCGCCACGAGTACGACATCGCCGCCGCGATGGTGATTCGCGAGCTGCGCTTCCGCGACCGCGGCGGCCGTGAGACGGCGCTGCGCAGCCGGCGCTTCGCGAGCATGGCCCACTCCCATCAGGGCGCGATCGAGTGGACGGTCACGGCGGAGAACTGGTCGGGCTCGATCGAGATCGTATCGGCGCTCGACGGGCGCACCACGAACGCCGGCGTCGCGCGCTACCGCCAGCTCGAGGGTCGTCACCTCGACCCGGTGTCCCCGCGTACGTTCGGGCCCGAGGTCATCGCGCTGCACGTCGAGACGCGCCAGTCGAACATCTACGTCGCGGAGGCCGCGCGCGCGCGCGTATTTCGCGGCGACGAGCAGCTTGACGTCGGGCGCTCGCTCTACCAGATGGAGGACTACATCCAGCAGGTCCTCAGCTTCGACCTGCAGCAGGGAGAGCCGCTGCGCGTCGAGAAGCTCGTCTCCTTCTACACGTCGCGCGACCGCGCCATCAACGAGCCGCTGGGCAATGCCGGCAAGTCCTGCGCGCGCTACCCGGACTTCGAGGAGGCGCTGGAGCGCCATACGCGCGCCTGGAACGAGCTGTGGCGCTCCAGCGACGTCTACGTGCCCGGCGACGAGCGCGTGCAGCACCTGCTGCGCCTGCACATCTCGCACATCCTGCAGGTCTGCTCGCTGCACACGACCAACCACGACGCAGGCGTGCCGGCGCGCGGCCTCAACGGCGAGGCCTACCGCGGGCACGTGTTCTGGGACGAGCTGTACGTCTTCCGCTACCTCACCACGCGGCTGCCCGAGATCACGCGCGAGCTGCTGATGTACCGCTACAGGCGCCTCGGCGAGGCGCGCGCGGCGGCTCGCGAGGCGGGGTATACGGGCGCGATGTTCCCGTGGCAGAGCGGCAGCGACGGCAAGGAGGAGACGCAGATCGTCCACCTCAACCCCCTCTCGGGGCAGTGGGTCCCCGACCTCAGCCACCGTCAGCGCCACGTCAACGCGGCGATCTTCTACAACGTCTGGCACTACCACCAGGCGACCGACGACCTCGACTTCCTGCGCGATCACGGCGCCGAGATGATGCTCGAGATCGCCCGCTTCTGGGGCTCGATCGCGCACCTGGACCCCGAGCGTGAACGCTACGAGATCCATGGCGTGATGGGCCCCGACGAGTTTCACGAGAAGTACCCCGGGGCCGACGAGATGGGCCTGCGCAACAACGCCTACACGAACGTCATGGTCGCGTGGATCTGCGAGCAGGCGCAGACGGTTCTCGGGCTGCTGACCGAGCGCCGGCGCGACACGCTGCGGGCGAAGATCGGCCTGTCCGACGAGGAGATCGCCAAGTGGGGCGAGATGAGCCGCAGGATGTACGTGCCGTTTCACGGCGAGGGCATCATCAGCCAGTTCGAGGGCTACGAGGATCTCGAGGAGCTCGACTGGGACGCCTACCGTGCAAAGCACGACAACATCCAGCGCCTCGACCGGATCCTGCGGGCGGAGGGCGACGATCCCGACCGCTACAAGCTCGCCAAGCAGGCCGACACCGTGCTGCTGTTCTTCCTCTTCTCGCCGGAGGAGATCCGCAGGCTGTTCGAGCGCCTGGGCTATGAGTGGGGGCCCGACAGCGCGCGCCGCAACATCGACTACTACGACCAGCGCACGTCGCACGGCTCGACGCTGAGCTACATCGCCCATGCCGGCGTGCTCGCCCACATCGACCCCGAGCACTCGTGGGAGCGCTTCCTCGTCGCGCTGGAGTCCGACGTCGGCGACGTCCAGGGAGGCACGACGAAGGAGGGCATCCACCTCGGCGTGATGGCCGGGACGGTGGACCTCGTGCAGCGCGCCTACACCGGGGCGGAGATCCGCGACGGGGTGCTGTACTTCGCGCCGACGCTGACCGACCGCCTCGACGGGCTGTCGTTTCCGATGCAGATGCGCGGCACGCCGATCCGCGTGACGCTCGGCGGCGGTGAGCTGACGGTCGTCATCACCGGCGGCTTCAGCCGCCCGATCAAGGTCGGCATCGGCGACGACGTGCGCGAGCTCGGCCCGGCCGAGCGCTGCACGTTCGAGCTCGCCGCGTACGAGACGGTCGGGCATGGCAGCGACACACAGGGAAGCGACTGACGATGGCTGAGGGATTTCGCGGCGCGATCTTCGACGTCGACGGCGTGCTCGTCGACTCGCCGCACGAGGCGGCATGGCGCGACGTCTTCCGGGAGCTCATGGAGAGCGACTGGGCCGACGTCCGCGAGCAGACCACGTGGACGCCGACGGCGTTCACCGCACAGGTCTACCAGCAGGTGCTGTCGGGCAAGCCGCGGATGGAGGGCGCGCTGGCGGCGCTCGAGCACTTCGGCGTACCCGAGCCCGAGACGCGCGTCGACGCCTACGCCGAGCGCAAGCAGGACATGGTGGTCGCGCTGATCGAGGACGGGAAGTTCTCCGCCTATCCCGACGCTCTGCGCTTCCTGCTCGCGGTCAAGGACGCCGGGGTCGCGATCGCGGCGGCATCGTCGTCGCGCAACGCCGGGCTCTTCCTGCGCCAGATCCGCCTCGACGAGTTCGCCTCGCAGGAGGGCCTGAGCTATGACTGGATCGAGCCGGGGCTGACGCTGCTGTCGGCCTTCGACGTCGACATCTCCGGCCGCCACTTCGAGCGCGGCAAGCCGCACCCGGAGATCTTCGAGACCGCCGCGCAGGAGCTCGGCATCGAGCCCGCGCGGTGCTTCGTGATCGAGGACGCGGAGTCCGGCGTGCAGGCCGCCAAGGCGGGCTCGTTCGCCGCACTCGGCCTCGCGCGCCACGACGACGAGGAGCTGCTCGCCGCGGCCGGCGCCGACATCGTCGTCAGCACGCTGGACGACATCGACCTCGGCGCCGTCGCCGAGGGGCGGCTGCAGCAGCGCGCGGGCTGACAAGCTCAGACGGCGGCAGAGCGTGGGGCGCGCCGGGGCTTGTGCTCTGCCGGGCCCTCGGCGAGGAACCTGCGCAGGTCGGCGTTGAAGCGCTCCGGGCGCTCGAGCATCACGAGATGGCCCGTATCCTCGTAGACGATCTTGCGCGCCTGCGGGATCAGCCATTCGAACTCGGCCGCGTCGCCCACCGGCACGAGCCGGTCGAGCTCACCCCAGACGATCAGCGCCGGACAGCCGACCTCGCCGAGGCGGTCGCGCAGCGGATAGCCGGTCATCGCCTCCAGCGCGTCCTTGAAGCCCGGCTTGCCCGCGCCGCGGGCCTGCTCGACGATCAGGCGGCTCGGCAGGCGCTCGGGATAGGCCGCCACGAGCATCAGCAGGGCGCGGCGCAGCCGTTCGCTGCGCACGATGCGATCGGACCTCGCCGCCAGCCACCCGAGGCCGAAGAAGAGATAGTTCTCGATCCGCGCGCGGGCGCCCTGATTGCGCTCGTTGCGCATGTGCTCCATGCTCAGCCCGGCAGGCGAGGCGAGGCACAGGCGCTCCACCTGGGCGCGGAAGCGGACCGCGAACTCCGCTGCGACGAAGCCCCCCATCGAGCTGCCGACGAGCGTGGCGCTGTCGACCCCGAGCGTCACGAACAGCTCGTCGAGCATCCGCGCGTAGCCGGGCATCGTGATCGGCTGGGCCGGCATCGGCGACTCGCCGAAGCCGGGCAGGTCGAGCGCGATCACGCGATGGTCGGCGGCGAAGTGCGGGATCGTCTCCAGCCAGTTCTGCCAACAGCCTGCGAGCCCGTGCAGGAAGACCAGCACCGGGCCGGAGCCGATGTCGACGACGTTGACCCAGCGCCCGTCGACGCGGACCCAGCGCAGGTGCTCGCGCCAGTCGACGTCCAGCCACTCCGAACGCCCGGAGGGCCCGTAGGGCTCCGTCACGTCGCGAAGCTGCGTGCGTCCGCTTCGGGCTTCTCTTCGCCGGGCTCTGCCTGGAGAAACGCGTGCACGTCGGCGTTGAAGCGAGCCGGGCGCTCGAGCATCGTGAGGTGGCCCGTGTCCTCGTAGATCACCTTGCGAGAGTCGTCGATGAGCTCTTCGAAGACGGCGGCGTCCTTGAGCGGGACGAGGCGGTCCTTGTCGCCCCAGACGATGAACGTCGGACACTCGATCTGCGGCAGCTGCTTGCGGATCGGATAGCTGCACAGCGCGTCGAGGGCATCGGAGAAGCCCGGCTTGCCCGAGCCCTTGACGAGCTCGTAGGCGAGCGCGGGCGGCAGGCGGTCGGGATGCGCCGCGACGAGCAGCAGCAGCGCCGAGCGCAGACGGCGGCGCTTGGCGACGATCGTCGAGCGCGCCGCGATGTGCCCGAGGTTGAAGAAGGCGACGTTCTCCGCGCGGTGGCGCAGGCCATCCTGGCGCTGCGTGCGGATGTACTCGACGCTCAGTCCCGCGGCGGCGACGAGCACGAGCCGCTCGACGCGAGCCGGGTGGCGGATTGCGAGCTCAGCGCCGATGAAGCCGCCCATCGAGTTGCCGACGAAGCGCACGCTGTCGATCCCGAGCGCCACCAGCAGACAGTCGAGCGTATCGGCGTAGTTGGAGATCGTGATCTTCCGCGTCGGCATCTCCGCCTCGCCGAAGCCGGGCAGGTCGACCGCGATGACGCGGTGCTCCTTGGCGAAGTGCGGGATGTTCTCCAGCCAGTTCTGCCAGCAGCCCGACAGTCCGTGAACGAACAGC
>Ga0136623_10000141_pt1 | contig 18169 bp, 15 predicted proteins | sample AntDrymUQ4492106_2_FD_104656 | JGI IMG/M metagenome (GOLD analysis project Ga0136623, IMG submission 104656) | Polar desert sand microbial communities from Dry Valleys, Antarctica - metaG UQ449 (21.06) | ecosystem: Environmental > Terrestrial > Soil > Desert | place: Antarctica: Dry Valley...
ATCCAATGATGGGCGATTCTACGTTTTGAATGTGAACAGCGGCGCAAAGCTCTGGGAGTTTAATGCCGGCGCCCCGCTCTCAGCGTCTCCAGCCATCGCCAACGGCCGCGTCGTGATTGGCGCACAGGACGGAAGACTTTTCTGCTTTGGCTAAGGTAATGCCTTACCTTGAGATTTCTAAGTGACTTAGAGATTGCTAATGACCTGAGATTGGACCGCCATGCGCGTTTGACTTGCCGCTGATTTCGGCATAGAAACAGCTTGTTCCAATTTCCAATCAAACAAAAACGAGGCACGTGAAATCATGAAGAAGCGCATTCTTTCTTCCGGCCTGCTCGCTGCTTTGCTGATATTGGCAAACGCATGCGTGCAGACGCCAACAACAAATCAACCGGCGACCACAAGCAGCCCGGCAACAAGCTCAAACCTTCCCGCGGAACTCAAACCAGCACTTGAGACCATCAATGCTAACGATCTTATGCAGCACACCAAAACCCTCTCGGCAGACGAGTACGAAGGGCGCGGGCCAGGGACGAAGGGTGAGGAACTCTCGGTCAAATATATAACTGAACAATTTCAACGGCTCGGACTGAAACCCGGTAATCCCGACGGAACCTACGTGCAGAAGGTCCCGCTCGCCGGTTTCACTGCTCAGCCCACCGCGTCATTCACCGCCGGAGCCAAGACGATCAATCTAAATTTCCCGCAGGACTACGTTGCCGTTTCGCGGCGTTACGTTCCCGAGTCGAAAGTCGAAAACTCCGACATCGTTTTTGTCGGCTACGGAGTGGTTGCGCCTGAGTACGGTTGGGACGACTACAAGGGTGTGGACGTGCGCGGCAAGACAATAGTTATGCTTATCAACGATCCGGCCTTCCCTGATCCTAGCGATCCGACAAAGCTTGACGAAAAGATGTTCAAGGGTAAGGCGATGACCTACTACGGTCGCTGGACATACAAATATGAGATTGCGTCGGAGAAGGGCGCGGCCGCGGCGATCATCATTCATGAGACGGGACCCGCAGGCTATCCCTACGAGGTGGTTTCCGGAAGCTGGTCGCGCGAGAATTTCGACATCCAAAGACCCGATAAAAACATGAATCGCGTTGCCATCGAGTCCTGGATCACCAATGACCGCGCGAAGGAGCTTTTAACGGCGGGCGGTCAGGATTTTGATGCCTTAAAGAAAGCAGCGGTCAGAAAGGACTTCAAACCAGTCACCTTAAATGCCAAAGCTAACTTTGATCTCAAGAATACTTTGCGCGAGATCGACTCAAACAACGTCGTCGCCAGGGTTGAAGGCTCTGATCCGGTACTGAAAAACGAGTACGTCGTCTACTCCGCGCATTGGGACCACCTGGGCCGCGACCCCAAGTTACAGGGAGATCAGATTTTCAACGGCGCCCTCGACAATGCTTCCGGCGTCGCCGCGCTGCTCGAGATCGCGGAAGCCTTTACTAAACTGGCAACGCCGCCAAAACGCTCCGTACTCTTCCTCGCTGTTACGGCCGAAGAGAAAGGCTTGCTGGGCGCCAAATACTACGCGACGACTCCGCTTTATCCACTGAACAAGACTCTCGCCAACATCAACATGGACGGCGTCAATCAGTGGGGACGTACGAAAGACGTCACCATGGTTGGAGACGACAACAGTACGCTTGTCGAACTCTTGCGCGAGACAGCGAGCGCTCAGGGCCGCACCATCAATCCAGACCCCGAACCTGAGAAGGGGTTTTACTATCGCTCCGATCATTTTGAGTTTGCCAAGGTGGGCGTGCCCGCGCTCTACCCGGATTCAGGAATTGATTTCATCGGCAAGGACGCAAACTTCAGCAAGCAGAAACGGGACGAGTATACGGAAAAGGACTATCACAAGGTTTCTGACCAGATAAAACCCGACTGGGATTTGGCCGGAGCAGTTGACGACGCGCAATTGTTGACGACCATCGGTTACCGGGTGGCCCAGGGCGATAAGTACCCTGAATGGAAATCAGGTTCTGAGTTCAAAGCGAAACGCGATGAAACGATGAGGGGTAGTACGAGCCCGTAACAATAAAATAGATGGGCAATCGCAAAAATGAGCGATCGAAAATCTTTCTGGTCCGCGCTGAATGGCTTCTTCTCAGGAGCGAGTGCGGCCGCTAAAACGCCTTCCCAACCTGCGATCTCCTTCCCAATCCTCGTGCTGAAACTCACGCTCCGCTCCTCCTCCGAATTTCCCGGCCGTAATTCTTAAGTCATTCCTCACTTAAACTTAACGACGATAAGCCCTGTTGAAGTACGGGCTCCTCAACCTTTCCCCTAGAATTCCTCAACCACCCCTGAATATCGTTACAACAGAAAAAAGTACCGGTGTTTAGGAAAAGTACTGTTTAAGAAAAGTTCCGTTGTTGGCGTTGCCATTTTCCCATTCTGGAGGACCCACGATGTTGAGTCCTCTCGTCAAAATCTTCGCCACGGTTTTACTAGAATTAATTCCAGTTTCTGGTTGAGGACAACAATATCAATCGCGCTTTTCGCGGCACCGATGCTCACTCCTTTTGGAGTGAATGTGTCTCGCGGGTAGACGGCACATGGAACTCCTAACGGAGTTCCCGGCCGCAGAATTCCGAATGTCCATCTCTCTAGTTAAGGAAGGCGGACTCCGCTCAAGCTGCAAGACCACTAAGCAACAAGGCACCTCTCAAGCTTAGAATCTCTCAGGTCAGCAAGGCGGACCGTGTCCCACCTCCAACTGGAAGGCCACTCACTGCGTCTCGGGTGCGGTGCAGACTTGTGACGTTCTACTCCAACCATTAACCTTCCGTGACCAATGCCCGAACTTCCGGATATCGTTGTCTACATTGAAGCGTTGGAGCAACGCATTCAAGATCAAAGGCTCCAGCGCGTACAGATCGCGACGCCTTTTCTGCTGCGCACGGCAGTGCCGTCAATCACTAGCGTGGAAGGCAGGAAAGTTGTTCAGTTGCGACGCCTGGGTAAACGCATTTGCATCGGACTCGAAGATGATCTGTGGCTCATCCTGCATCTGATGATTGCCGGCAGACTGCACTGGCACGAAGGCCAGAGCAAAGGTGCCCCAGGCAAAGCTTCCGCAGTCAAACTCTCAAACTCTCCCAAGAACCGCGGCTTGGCAGCTTTCCAATTCAGCACCGGAACGCTCTCCCTTACCGAAGCTGGTACTCGCAAGCGCGCTTCCTTGCACCTGGTCGCGGGAGAAGCCTCTCTTCAAAGTCTCGATCCTGGCGGGCTGGAGATATTCGAAACTGACGTGGAAGGTTTTGCAACCGTTCTGAAGTCAGCCAACCATACCTTGAAACGTGCACTCACCGACCCGCGGTTATTCAGCGGTATAGGCAACGCCTATGCGGACGAAATTCTTTTTGAAGCCCGCCTTTCTCCCATCGCCCTCACGCAGAAACTCACCTCAGCTGAAATCAATTGCCTCTTCACCGCAACGCGCACGACCCTCACCAATTGGGTAGAGCGTTTGCGTGAAGAAGCGGGCGGCAGCTTTCCAGAAAAGGTCACCGCGTTTCGGCCTGGCATGGCGGTTCACGGGCGTTACCAACAGCAGTGCCCTAGATGTAATGCCAGGATCCAGCGCATTCGCTACGCCTCGAACGAGACCAACTATTGTCCGAGCTGCCAAACTGGGGGAAAGCTCCTGGCAGACCGAGCACTTTCTCGCCTTTTGCGCGCGGACTGGCCACGGACCGCCGAGGATCTTTAGCTACTCCCGAGCGTGATTACTAAGTGACCTGAGAGGTGACTAAGCTTGACAGTGAACTTGCTGCTGAGCGGTCCTTTGGGTGTGTGCTTTTTGTAAAGGAATTTCTGAGACGCTACACTAGTAATGTGACTCTCAGGAATTGTGAGGAGTTCTGAATGATGAGCTAAAAGGTTTTATACTGGACCTCGCTATCCTGGTTAAGCATCAATTTCGTTTGTTCTCAGCGGCGGCCCGATTGTTTCGGACAAATTCATTTATTTCATTGAATCGTTTCTCATTGCGAAGCCGAACAAACTCGTCACCTGCAAGAGCCTCTAAATCGATGAAGCCTTTTTCCGCCGCCATGTGCAATGCACCGATAGCTTTCCTGTTGTCTTTGGCTAGAGCGTAGGCACGAGCAAGCTGATAGAAAGTCCGCGCGTTGTCTGGCTGAATCTCAGTGCCGATGGAAAAATGAATAATCGCCCTCTGATAGTCCTTCTGGAAGATCGCCGCACTACCTTGTTCGAAAGATCCGACAAAGACTGAATTGATCACGCGCCTCGCTACAACCCGTTCGGCCGAAGACTGTTCAGCTGCTGCGGCCTTTTTCTGAATCGCAATTGAATGCCTCACTTCGGATAGAGTCTTCATTTTGTTTTCGGACTGCCCGAGTGCTCCGATTAGTGAATCGATGCTCAGCAGGCGCCGTGCTTGTTCTTCAGCTATCCACTGCTCTCGCTTAAACGCCTCACGAACTTCTTTTGCGTCCTTCAATGCCGCGACTTTCTGTTGGAATTCCGTTACCGCGCGCAAGCCCTGGAAATCCTGCGCCGCCGCTGCGTAGTATGAATATGCCAGGTATCCTTCCTTTGCTGCTTCAGCGGCGCGCGCTCGCGTTAAGGCCTTTCCGAAGAGCTTGTCTATCAACTCTTCGTCTTTAGCTTTCATTCCTGTTCGCATTGCCTGGATTTCCATCCACTCAATAGCGTCCAGAGCGAGCTCTGCAGGAAGCCAGTCGTGCCCTCCCTCAAAAACAGCAAGACGGTTGGCCACGAGCGAGCCTGCGATCGTTCGTGAAAGCGATTGCATCTCGGGGTTGTTAAAGTCTTCGCTGCCTGCAGTCTCGAAAAGGACAAATGGTAGCGGCGTACTCGGACTGATCCGGGAAGGGAAGCCGCCACTACAGGCGATTACTCCGGCTACAAGACCCTTAAGCGAGTAGCCTAGAGAAATGGCGACGCGGGCGCCGCCTGAGAAGCCGGCAAGATAAGTTCGCTTTTCATCGATCGAGAACCGAGCGTGAGTGTCCTCCCACAGGATCTTGATAATGTCGTTCAACGGTTGATTGGGTCCGTTGCGTGAGTTGTTCGATCCAACGACGATGTAGTTGTACTTCTCGGCCGCATCTTTAAATCGCGAGACAGGCAACGAACCTCGAGCACCGGGGTCGAAACAGTAAAGAATCGGAGACTTGCGTGCGGGATTGTAAGCAGACGGGAGATACAGCGCATAACTCTGGGAGGGGTCGCTCGCAGCAACTACCTTTTCGATTGCAACGCCCTTGGCGTACTCTGCTACGTTGGATTGGGGAAATTGGGCATTAACTGCTGAGACCGAGAGCAAGACCGCGGCCGCCAGGATAATGAATTTCTGAAGATGCATCTGAATTTTCCACTTTTGCCTTAGATGTCAAAAGACCGAGCCTATTTGCCTTGAGACTCTTTATTACCACCGATAATCTGCGGATCATTTTCCATTTGTCGTTTGACATAATTTGACATTTCTCATTCGTCATCTTGTGCATGTCCGAATTGAAGATTTCTCTTGGCAACGTGGCTATGGCGCATTTACTGTGAGGCAGTCGACCAAGATGCGCAGCGAAGCTTTGAGTTGAACGAAAGGTTATATGGAATACACAGCCATTAATTTGCACGACAAGTTCGCGAAGTTTTCAGATCACTTCGTCCCCAGGATCATTGCTCGGATGAACAATTATCACTTCAAGCTGGTCAAATCCGAAGGCGACTTTGTCTGGCACAGTCATGCGGAAACAGATGAGACCTTTATGATTATTAAAGGGAAACTGACTATCGAGTTCCGGGACGGTGCCGTTGACCTTGAAGCAGGAGAAATGTTCGTGATTCCAAAAGGAGTGGAGCATAAGCCCTTCGCCGAGAAGGAATGCCACGTACTGCTGATCGAGCCTGCTGGTACGATAAATACGGGAGATGCCGGAGGCGAACTGACAGCGGACGATACTCTTTGGATATGACGTTAACTTTTAAGCCCTCAGATTTTTTCGCCTTTCGCACGCCGCTCCTAACCTTCCAGGAACTTCTGTCGTGGGGCGAGGGGCTGGAAGCTCCGGCAGCGCTCGACGATCCTGCGAAGTTGGAACAAGCGTTGGCCCGAGACCGCGAGCGACTGCGCGAACGCCTCCACATCGTCGCGAAACGCCCGGAAATCCGCGACGCGCTCTTCGTTGCCTCGCCCAACATCATCGAACGCTTTAACCTCTGGACTGAAGATCCTGACAGCGAGCGCGGGCGGAAGGTAGAACACGTGCTCGTCCGCTACTTCTCGCGGATGACCGGGCGAGCTACGCCGTTCGGACTATTTGCCGGCTGCTCAGTTGGGACGATTAGCGATCACACCCTATTGCTGATCGAGGAACGTGGCAGGTATCAACGCCACACACGGCTGGACATGGACTACCTGTTCGCGCTGACCACCGATCTCGCGCGCGACCCGGAACTCAGAAAACTTTTCACTTACTACCCTAACTCAAGTCTTTATCGCGCCGCCGATCGCGTGCGCTACGTCGAATCACGTCTTGAAGACAAAATACGTTCGTATCATCTGGTTGCAGTCGAGGAAACTGACTATCTCGAGGCTACACTGGTTCTCGCCAAACCGGGCGCGCGGTTCTCCGCGCTTGCGCAGGCGCTTGTTAGTGACGCGATTTCGCTGCCCGAAGCTGAGGAGTACATCACTGAACTCATCGAGAGCCAGATTCTGGTGCCTGAGATCTTTCCGCCTGTGACCGGTCTAACGCCAATCCATCCAATGGTGGACCAGTTGCGTGCGCACGAGCAAACAAGTGAGTTTGCCGTCACCCTGGATCAAGTGCGTACGAAACTGGCGGAGGTTGATAAAGCGGGATTAGGTGTCGAGCCGGAATCGTATCGCTTCGTCGCAGGCTTGCTCGGAAGTTTGCCTGCCAAGGTTGAACTCTCCCGCCTTTTTCAAGTCGACATGATTAAGCCGGCACGTGAGGCGACTCTCGGAGGAGCAGTGCTTGACGAAATCGCACGTGGTGTGGACATCCTCCATGGACTGTCCCAACGTGCGCGCCAAAATGCATTGACCCAGTTTCGTGACGCCTTTGTAGCGCGTTATGAGCAGAGAGAAGTTCCTCTGGTCGAAGCGTTGGACGAGGAAGTTGGACTCGGTTTCGGGACGAGCGGCGAAACATCTCCTCTGCTGAAGGGCGTCGCATTTCCCACTGCGCCTGAGGAGATTGGCACGGATCCAGTGCGCCAGACGCTTTTGCTGCGCCGGCTCAGCGAGGCGTTACGAAGTGGCGCTCAGGAGATCAGTCTGGAACCGCGAGAACTGGAATCAATGAGCGCCAAAGACCAGCTGCCGTTGCCTAATTCCTTTGCAGTTGAGGCAATCGTGGCTGCGGACTCGCAGGAGGCGCTGGCCCAGGGCGACTTTCGCGTGTTCCTGCAAGGTGTCGCTGGTCCATCAGGAGCAATTTTGCTGGGACGATTCTGCCACGCCGACGAAGCGCTGTTGCAGCACGTGGTCTCCCATTTGCGCGTCGAGGAATCATTCGCACCCGAGGCCGTGTTCGCGGAGATTGTGCATCTTCCAGAGGGGCGTATTGGCAATGTCATCTTCCGTCCGCTGCTCCGCGAGTATGAGATTCCCTATCTCGGTTGTTCCGGCGTCGCCAGGGATAGACAGATTCCAGTCACCGACCTACACGTTTCTGTGGAAGGTGAACGTGTACGCCTGCGGTCGGCACGCACCGGCCGTGAAGTAATTCCCCGAATGACAAATGCCCACAACTACGCCTGGGGCAGCTTGGGAGTGTACAAATTCCTGTGCATGCTCCAGCACCAGGGCAATTCAGCGGCAGGCTGGGATTGGGGAGCCTTGCGGAGTGCTCCATTTTTGCCCCGCGTGACCAGCGGACGTCTGGTACTTTCCCTGGCCCGCTGGCGTATCAGTAAGGAGGAGCTAAGCCTGCTAGGTAAAGAAAAAGGCGCGAAGCGGTTCCAGGCAGTTCAAAGATGGCGCGCTGACCGGCATCTGCCCCGACTTGTTGCGCTCGCTGATGCTGATAACGTCCTACCAGTCGACCTGGATAACGCTCTTAGCATCGAGTCGTTTGTTGCGCTCATTAAGGACCGCGAGGAGGCGACACTTCAAGAGATCTTTCCGGGGCCCGACCAACTTTGCGCGCATGGGCCGGAGGGTCGATTTGTCCACGAGCTAATCGTGCCCTTTGTGCGAAAACAAAAAGACGCGGAGACCCGGGGACGCGGAGACACGGTGATGATGATCACGCAAAGGATGAAGGATGAAGGGGGAAGGATGAAAGAAGAGGTTCTTTCTTCACTTCATCCTTCCGCCTTCATCCCTGCTACTTCACGCCGTCGTTTTCCCCCTGGCTCGGAGTGGCTCTACAGCAAGCTCTACACTGGTACGGCTACCGCGGATTACGTGTTGCGGGATGTGGTCAGTGACATAACTGAAGAATCTGTGCGAACTGGCGCTGTGGACCAGTGGTTCTTCATCCGCTACGGGGATCCAGACTGGCATGTGCGCCTGCGTTTTCATGGCTTGCCTGAGCGACTGCATCGCGAGGTGTTTCCTGCGCTTCATGCCGCGCTCAACCCGCTGCTCGATGACGGCAGACTGTGGCGGCTGCAGGTCGATACCTACGAGCGTGAGGTAGAACGTTATGGCGGCGAGGAAGGTATTACGCTGGCTGAGAGATTCTTCCATGTGGACAGCGAGGTGGTGCTGGAGATGCTTGGAATGTTGGAGCCTGGTGATGCTGGGGCAGACGAGCGTTGGCGTTTGACATTAGCCGGCATAGACCGGCTGCTGACAGATTTCGGGTTCGATCCAAAAGACAAGTGCGCCATCATGAAGTTAGCGAGAGAGAGATTTGGTAGAGAATTTCGGGTTGAGAAGAATGTTGTGGGGCAGTTGAGTGAGAAGTTTAGAAAAGAGCGCCAAAGTCTGGAAGAACTCCTTCGCGCGGAAATCGGCGACCATTCACTAGCGCCCGGTCTTGAGCTTTTTCGTAGTCGCTCAGAGCGTCTGGCGCCAATCATCGCGGAACTCAAAAGCTCTGAAGTGGCAGGACGCCTCTCTTTCCCACTGCGCGAGTTAGTGCTCAGCTACATCCACATGCACGCAAATCGCCTGCTTCGTTCTGCGCAGCGCCAGCAAGAGTTGGTTATTTACGATCTGCTCGCGCGGACTTACGAATCCCAGTTGGCTCGTGCTAAATGATGAAATGTATCTGTAATTGACAGCATCGTCTCTGGTAGTACAATGACCGCCACTTCAGACGCAGGCCCGGAGTTATTTCTCACTGACAGCAGTTCCAACACGAGAAAGGAAAATACGAAAATCATGGCAACAAAATCCAAGGCCTCCACAAAGCGCACCAAGGTCAAAGGCATTCCAAAATCCAAACGGGAGTTAACCGGCAAGGATCTGAAGAGGATCAAAGGCGGACTCGGCACAGCTACTGGATTCATCCCAGGTGCCGGAGTCATTAGTGCAAGTATATCCAAGGACAGACAGTAATAGCGATTATCCGGTATGTGGATTAAGTCGTTAATGACAATGCTGCCTACTTTGAGGGACGCCCGTCAGTCGAAGCGCTTCAAGTGGTTGCCGCAAAAGAAAACACGATTCTTAGCGAGGATTTGATCCGCCGTATGGTCGACTTTGGAGTTTTGATCGCGGTAGGAGAATCGGAGCTAGACAGCCTTCGCTGACTTTAGGATGTTCATGATTCGTGGTTGTGGGACGCCCGCCCGTCAAGTTCTTCACTACTCTACATGAAAGGGTGCTCCTGATGTGAAGGTGCTGGGCAAGCCGCGTTGAAGGCAGGAGTTATTTCCCAACTGACAGTAGTTGGAACACGAAAGGAAAAGGATACGAAAGCCATGGCAAAGAAAACAAAGGCTGCCACGAAGCGCACAAAAGTTAACGACCTTCCAAAATCCAAACGAGAAATGAGCGGAAAAGACATGCAGAAGGTCAAAGCGGCCTTGCCTTAACCCAACGAAAGGCGGGAGGAAAGCCTCAAGAGTAGGATGAGCGAGAAGCTGGGCGCCGAAATCGTGGGTATCAGAGGCAGAGCCGAACCCAAAAAGCGCTCAGAAGATAAAAGTAGTCCTTGCTTGTGAGAGATGTGATCGAAGAGTATACGGGTACGAGAGAGTAGGTTAAAGGTGGCCTTGCGGCACAACAACTCACACAAGCTCGAAGGATCGACTTAGTCTAAACTACAGCAAGATTCAAACCGACTACTGAGTAGCACGATAAGCGAAAATTGCATACGCACAACTGAAGAGCTCGGCGGCTAACCTGGGTCAAGCTTGTCATTATTACTCTTTGGCATTGGCGAGGGCCTCTGACTCGCGGTCGTGTGACTACAGACCCGGGAGTCGCCCATTTACAACCAGTACGCCAATTAGGTGGAAAGTTCTACCTATGTGGAGCTGAATAAGCGCGAGTCCATCGGCACGCCAAGCCCGAGAGACTCGCCGGTCGATATCAGGATCAATTCGTGATTCGTGCACCCATGATGATATGAGGTGCATAGCAGAGGTTGAAGTGGAAGACGTGATTTAGAATAAACCTTATGGCGAACCAGTTCGACCAGAACAAGCAGGTTTCCTACTCGGCAAGAGAACTGCCTGTAATTCCGGCCAGCCCTCTTCCGCCGCTCTATGCGGGTTGGATCGATCAACTTCTCGCCGGCCCACTACCTCAGGAATCTGACGCGACGTGCGACGATTGTGCGATGTGCCTGGAAGAAGATTCCAAACACACGCGCACCGATATCTTCTTCAATCCGCAAACTAAATGCTGTACTTACATTCCGGCTCTGCCTAACTTTCTGGTCGGCCGCATCCTCGCAGACCAGGATCCAAACTCCGCGTCGGGCCGCGCGACCGTGGAGGCACGGCTTCGTGCGGGCATTGCCGTCACGCCGCTCGGTTTGGGCCAGCCTCCAGGTTTCCAAGTACTCTACGAGCACAGCAGGGAATCACTGTTCGGTCGCAGTCGCACTTTGCGATGTCCTCATTACCTGGCAGAGGAAGGTGGGCGCTGCGGCGTCTGGAAACATCGTGCCTCAATCTGCGCTACCTGGTATTGCAAGTATGTACGCGGCGAGGTTGGTTTGAATTTCTGGACGGCAATGCACCAGCTACTCTCGGCAGTCGAAAAGAGCTTGACGCGGTGGTGTGTGCTCGAACTGGACGTCGGAACTGAAGCGCTAAAGCATCTCTTTCCGGCATCCTCTTCGCCCCGCAGCAATGGTAGAATTGACGCTTACGCTCTTGACGGCATTGCTGATCCGACCGAAGCGAGAGAGATCTGGGGTCATTGGGAGGGACGTGAGAAGGAGTTCTATCTGCAGTGCAGCCGCCTTGTGGAGTCGCTTGATTGGCGAGCTGTCAAAGCCATCGCCGGTCCGGAGATAGGGATTTTTTCGAGTCTGGTTTGCGAAGGTTATCGGAAGATAATCTCGGACGAGATTCCCAGTCGGCTCAAAGCAGGTTCATTGAATACGATCCGAACGGGACAAGACTTTTACAGCATTACTTCCTACAACGAATACGATCCAATCTACTTGCCTAAGTCTTTAATGACAATGCTGCCCTACTTTGATGGACGTCCGACAGTCGAAGCGCTGCAAGTGATCGCCGCAAAAGAAAACACGATTCTTCACCAGGATTTGATCCGTCGTTTGGTCGACTTCGGAGTCTTGATCTCTGTAGGAGAATCGGAATAGCGAGGCTTCGGCTAACGCAAGTTGCTCGACGCGGTCATTAATTCTTGAAGCACTAAGCCGCAATCAAGCAGCCTGACAATCGAACGTAGCACGCCAGCAGGGATTCTCTGTAGCCCACTGAGTCTCTGCCCGTGACAACAAAGGAGTATAATACCCGTCACTCGCGCACAAATGAAATGCTTCCCCCGAAACGTCTTATCAAAGTGGGTATCAAAGACCAAAGCCTGAAAGGAGGCAAAAGCAATGGTCACCAGAACCAAGACGGCGCCAAAGCGCACCACGCAGAAGAGAGGTGGAGTCAAAGGCAAGTTGAAGCTCAACAAGGAGACGGTCAAGGATTTGTCCGCCAGCCAACAAAAACAGGTCAAGGGTGGTCGCCGCGCCGCCACCTGGACCGGAAATGCCTGTGGTAACTCAGAGGGATTGTGTGATTGAGAGCGTAAGTTTACCAATGACGAGCACGGTCGGGCACTCGCCCCGGATTTAAAGGCTACGCCAGTTGCTCGACGGTGATTGAGAACACATGAGAGAAAGAGGAATGACAAATGAGTTCGTCGAGCGGCGCTCCGCTAACTGATGGGCAGGAATCTGTGGACCTGGCCGAGCTTGGTAAGAGCTACACGCCGCCGCAAACCTTCGATACTACCCCCGAGGTCTCGGACGTTATCGCCCAGATGCCATGGTGGGCGGCGCGAGGTCTGGTCTACATTATCGCCGCCTTTCTCGTCGTCGCTTTTTTTTGGGCCAACTTTAGTATGGTTGATCTCGTGACGGAGTCGCGCGGCACGCTCGTGCCTGAAGGCTACGTAAAGCCCGTCCAATCGGCGGGAGCCGGCGTAGTGCAGACTGTCTTTGTGAAAGAAGGAGAGACGATAGAGAGTGGGCAGGCGCTGGTGCAGTTGAATGCGGTGGAAATACGAACGCGGCTCGGGAAGCTACGCGAAGAATTGGCCACTAACCAGACGCAATTGCGGCAATTGATGGTCAACCGGCCCGTCAGTGAAACGCTGGAACAACAGAATCGCATCGCACGCCTTCAGAGCGAGATCGCTACGGCTGAGCTCTCACTTCGGCACACGACGATTACGGCGCCGGTGGGTGGCGTTATCACTACACTGGACGTGCGGAGCGCAGGGGCGGTCTTGCAGCCCGGACAAACCATTGCCAGTATTGCACCCTCGGGTGTGCGCCTGGTGGTTGAGGCGCAAGTGCCGAATAAGGACATAGCGTTCATTGAAAAGGGACTACCAGCGAAACTCAAGTTCGATGCCTTTCCGTTTCAGGACTACGGCACTCTGGAGGGTACGGTGATAGAGGTTTCGCCCGATGCACAACTCGACAAGGAACTGGGGTCGTTTTACAAGGTGACCATTGTGCCACAGCAGACACAGATCGTCGCTAAAGGAAAAATCTTGCCGCTCCGGCCCGGCCTCGCCCTCACCGCGGAGATCATTACCGAACGCAAGAGCATCTTAAGCCTTATCCTCGCACCGTTTCGCGAGCTAAAGGGACAGATCACCGGCGCGAAATGAGTCCCTCACCTCAAACCGCCGACAAGCGTCGAACGTGACTCTGATCGTGAGCCGTTTGAAAATGGCGCAGTCGCGAGTAGAATTAGGGCCAACATCGGACGCGGCCAAAGATGGCCTCTCAATCCTGACATTAACTTCACGGAGCGAATTTCGCCCAGATCGAGGGGGGACCCCGCGCCGCTTCAAATTGGTGTCGTGCGCAGGTTAGACTTAATTGATGGCGAGCCTGAGTGAATATGTTGCGCTTGAAGTTAACGGCGAAGAGGTCAGCCTCTATGATCTGTTAAAGATTGCCAAGCTAGAGGGCAAGTTGCAGTTCATTCAAGATGCCGTTGATGTTGCCCTTATACGGAAGACAGCGGCCGAGCGCGGCATCGCCGTTTCAGATGAGGAGCTTCAGCGTGCCGCCGACGATTTTCGCGCAACCCGCGACCTGCACGACACGGCCGCCACAGAAGCGTGGCTGGCAGAGAACCATCTCTCTTATGTGGATTGGGAGTCGTTGCTTGAGCAGCAAATTCTTAAGGGCAAGCTGCGAGAGGCTTTGACGCAAGGCAAAGTTGATCAGCACTTCGCCGAACAAGGGCTCTCCTTTGATGCCGCCGCCATCTCCCGGCTCGTTGCCAAGACAGAGGACGTCGCCAAAGAATTGCGCGCCCAGCTACTTGAAGACGGGGCCGACTTTCACGCGCTGACGCGGCAGCATTCGATTGATGAGACAACGAAACACGCGGGAGGCTACGCGGGGAGGGTGCAGCGGACCGAGTTGCCGGCGGCAGTGGAGGCCGCGGTATTCGGCGGCCAGCCCGGAAAGCTGATCGGCCCGGTTAAAACAGATGAGGGATGGGAGCTGATCAAGATCGAAAGCCTGCATCCGGCGACGCTGGACGATACGCTGCGCGAGAATATTAAGGCACGGCTTTTCGACGAATGGTTAAGCGAACGACGCAGGAAGGCGCGGGTCAAAATGCCCCTGCTAGAAGACTCAATGGCGGAGGAGAGCGAAGCGAGATCTGTGATTGAAAAGCATAGTTAGATAACCTTTTCGAATTTTCACATGAATCGGATTTACAAAATCCTTACTGGCGGTCTCTTAATACCGGTTGCAATCGTACTTACTGGTTGCACCGCCGGCAGCCGCACGCTTGAGCCAGGCAGTCGCGCCTCGGCAAACGTTTCTCCGAATGCGCGCCCTATTGTCGTCAACGTCTTTGAGGCGCAGCCATCCACCAACAGAACGGGCGGCGACCTGCTGATACCGGCCGCTCTCTCTGTAGACAGCACAGCAGTTGTCCTCGCGGAGCGCGAAGGCCGCATCACCGTGCTCGGTGGGCAGGAAGGTACGCGCGTGGCGAAGGGCGATGTGCTCGCCGAATTCAGCGACGACGATCAGCGTAGTCAACTTCGCCAGGCCGAGCTGGAAGTCAGTCGCTTGAAGGTTGAAGAGCAACAGTATGAGGCGCTGGTCAAGCTCAACCGGAGCGAGCTTGATCGCGAGATCTTGCTCAACAGGCAAAACATTTCGAGCAAAAGCGATGTCGAGCGCGCGGAATACAAACTGGATCAATCTCGGCACGAGTATGAGAAGACGCGTTTTGCCACACAAAGCGCCCAGGCACGCGTGGAAGCCGTTAGGATTGAGATTGCGAAGAGCACGGTCCGCGCTCCTATTCGTGGCATAGTCACTCGTCGTCATGTCACCCTCGGTACAAATGTTGTCAGAAACGACAAGCTCTTCGAGGTTTCGCAGCTCTCCCCTCTCAAGGTCAAATTTCAGCTACCCCAGAGCGAGAAAGGAAGGCTTGCTCCTGGTCAGGTCGTGAATCTCTCGTCGGTAAGCAGCGATCAACTGATCGCAAGAGCGCGTATCCGTCGCATCGATCCCCTGGCGGACCCCACCAGCAATACGCTCGGTTACCTTGCAGATATTGTCAGCGGATCGGGTCTGATTCCAGGATTGGCGGTGAATGTTCGCTTACCGCAGGCCGCCGGCGCCACAACTTTCTGGATTCCGCGCGCCGCCTTTGCTGCCAATGCGGACCTACAGGATGGCGCGCTAAACACGATCTGGGTTGTCGATGGGGATAGAAGTGCTACGCGACTGGTTACAGTGAAGACAGTCGAAGGCGATCAGGTTGAAGTCATCTCCGGACTGACTGTTAACGAGCGTGTGATCCTTACTCCATCTAAGGAGTTGAAGGAAGGAGATGTTGTCCAAGTGAGCGGTCCGCCACGCCCCTAAGGCTCTCAGAATTTGTGAGTGTCTCAAGTCTAAAAACCACTCACTGCTGATCAATCTCTCAACTTGATCACCCCTCAGGTCACTTAGTAATCTCGAGGTAAGGAAGACCCTGTCCCCACCTCAAGCTTCAAAACCACTTACTGCAAATCAACCTCTCAACTTAGTCATCTCTCAGGTCACTTAGTAATCTCGAAGTAAGGAAGGCGGACCCTGTCCCCGCCCAAGCTTCAAAACCAGTCAGCGTAAGAGCGGGGACAGGGTCCGCCTTCCAGATCTGAGAGGTTATTTGAGTAAAGAGTTTTGGCTAAGAGCCATGGCTTTCCAAGGTGAGCAATTCCTTCAGGCTGCGTCCTGCTGTCTCGATAGCTTCCTGAAGCTTGCTCACATTAGATCCCCCGCCCTGTGCGAGATCGGATTTTCCACCACCTCGGCCGTCAAGAATTGCGCACGCACTGCGCATTAGAGTGTTCATGTCGCCAGGCGCGTCAGGGGAGCGTGCAAAGACAAGGCGTGAGGTGGCTTGATCGCGCGAACCGAGCAGGGCGATCGTTTTTGGATGTGCAATAAGCGCATGAGCAAGACGCTTTAGTGATTCGGGATCGCGGTTCTCCAGGACCTGAGTAATGACAGCTACACCAGACGCCCAACGCGAAGCGCTCGCGAGCAGTTCCTCAGCCTCAACGCGCGAAGCTATCTCTTCGAGAGCCCGAAGTCGGCGATGGAGTTCCTTATTTTCTTCAAGGATGCGCTCAGCAAGAGTAGCTGCGTCATCGCGGGCGGCGCTAAACAGGGCAGCAACCTCACGGGCAGCTTTGTTAGCACGTCGATAATCAGCCAGGGCCCTTCCTCCGGCAACAAACTCGATCCGCACCAACCCCTTTGCGCGTTCCCACGAACGGACTGCAATCATGCCGACTTCTCCGGTGCGGTAGGCGTGTGTGCCGCCACACGGAGTCAGATCAAACCCTTCGATTTCGATCAGCCGCAGGTCACCTTCGCGTGAGGGATCCTTTCGCAGTGGAAGTTCGGCGGCCTGCTGGGCGGTCACCTGTCTGATAGTTATCGCACGGTCTTCCCAGATTAGGTTGTTCGCCAGTTCGACCGCACGCTCAATGATTTCCGTGGTGGGATTGTCCAATTCCACGTCTATCTCGCACGCTTGATCCAGCACCCGAAAGCTACGAGTCGGCGCGTTGAAGAGTGTGACGAACGCCTGTGAGAAGATGTGCTGCCCGGTATGTTGCTGAATGTGGTCCAGGCGTCGTGGCCAGTCGATCCGGCCTTTCACCAGTGAGCCAACTTCTAACACGAATCCCTGGGTTACATGCAAAACTCCGTTCTCACCATCATCGATACATTCAACTACGCGTGTTCCGTTGAGTGTTCCGGTGTCGCCGGGCTGGCCGCCACCAGTGGGATAGAAGGCTGTGCGATCCAGCGTGACCGCCGTCCAGCTGCTAACACGCTCTGTCTTGTCGATGACGCGTGCTTCAAACTCGATAAGATGAGAATCAGCGTAGTAAAGGCGTTCGGTGGGGGGCATAATCATATTTGGACTTGGGTCTTAGGCTTTTGGTCTTGTGTATGTTGAGTTAATAAACCAACCTGTTGAGGCATGCAAGTGCTGTCAAGTGTCCTAATTTGAGGTCCAGCGCTTTCGCTTCGTGAATGGTCAAAGCCGAACCACGAAGTCACATGAAAGTTCACGAAGAGAGCTTGGTATTACCCCACCGGCGGATGGTACTGACTTCATTGACACTGCGGCGTCTAACGGATTCGCAGAGGCAAACTGAACCAGTACGCGGTGGACTGCTTCTTTGACAGCCCCTCTCTAAACAAACATAATCCGCGGCTGTTTGCCACTAAACGTTATGCTTGAGCTTTGGAGTCCTGCTTACATGAACTCTTACTGCAAAAGACTTCTGGCGACTGCAATCCAGCTCGCGTTGCTCCTTGTGTTGCTCGGCACGATTGCGATGGCACAGGAGCAGCAATCGCTTCGCTCGGTCACGTATCGTCTCTCGATGTCGCGACCGGCGTCGCATCTGTTCGAGGTAACAATCGAAATCGAACTGCCGGAAGGCTCGCCCCCTGAATCGCTCGACTTCCAGATGTCCAAGTGGTCGCCGGGTCGCTATGCGGTGTTTGATTTCGCGAAGAATGTGCAGGAAGTTCGTGCGTCGGCAGGCATCTGTCCGCAAGGCTCTCGATGTGACCAGGCGGTTCGTCCGGTTACGCGGATTGATGATCAAACCTGGCGTGTGCCTATCATGAATAGTCGCGCCTTAACAGTCAGCTACAAGGTTTTCGGCAATGATCTGTCCGGCACTTTCTCTCAGCTGGACGCGCGTCATGCAAACTTTAATGGCGGATCAATCTTCATGTACATCGTGGGCCACAAACCCAACCCGGTTAGGTTGGTGATTAACCCGCCGACTGGCTGGCAAATTGTAAATGGCCGGATGGAGCGACGCGATCAGCGCGAGTGGCAGTTTCCGAACTGGGACGTCCTGATCGACACGCCCACCGAGATCGCCCCTGACTGGACGCAGAATGAGTTTCAGGTGGATGGGAAGAAGTATTACGTTGTCGTTCATTCATTCGGCGATGAGGGAGGCAAG
>Ga0136623_10000143_pt1 | contig 18089 bp, 17 predicted proteins | sample AntDrymUQ4492106_2_FD_104656 | JGI IMG/M metagenome (GOLD analysis project Ga0136623, IMG submission 104656) | Polar desert sand microbial communities from Dry Valleys, Antarctica - metaG UQ449 (21.06) | ecosystem: Environmental > Terrestrial > Soil > Desert | place: Antarctica: Dry Valley...
CCGGTCTTCGGCCATCGTGGTGCTCCTTGTTCATCGACTCCGGGAAGAGCCGACGAGCTTGGACGCCATGGTGGTCGGACTGACCTACCTCGCGCCCGCTACACCACTTCTACCGACGTGACCCGGCGCCCTCCGCGATGCCCAGCACGCGCACGACGGCCAGGCCGTCAGCGCCGGTCAGATCGCCGCGGTCTGTCCCGCGCCGTGGCACCGGCGCCCGGACCTCGTCACACAGGCGCTGGTGCTGCTCGAGCGCCACGGCCTCGTCTTGGTCGCGGCCGGCTCGACGCGGGCGTGGAAGATCACCGCCGCCGGCCGGCTGATGCTCGCACCACGACGCGGCCCGGCGCGCGAGCGGCGAGACATCGGCGGCGGACCGCACGCACGGTAGCGGCGGTCTGCCTGGCTGCAGGTCAGCTGTTGAGCTGCTTCTTCAGCGCGGCGGCCGCGGAGAACTTCGCGGCGCGGCTGGCGGCGATCTGGATCGTCTCGCCGGTCGCGTGTCACGGTGCGGCACGCGACGCGGTGAGCTCGAGCGGTGCGGGCAGCGGGTCGCCCGCGAGCAGCACGGCGAGCTGGCGCGCGGAGGCGATCGTGAACCGACCGGAGATCTGCGAGCCGGTGCGCGGGTCGATGCCCTCGGGGTTCATACGGAAGTCGACGTAGGGAACCGCCAGCAGCTGGTCGTCGACAACGATCGCGAAATGCTGGTTTGCGTTGGTGTCGCTCTGCTCTCCTACGCTACGGCTGCCGCGGTCCGCGAGCTCGCGTGTGAGCCGTTGCCAGGCCGTACTGCCCTCGGCCGTGAAGTCGAACGTCACGACGGGTTCGCCGGTCGCGCCGGGGCCCTCGTCGTGGCGCTGCTGGGGGTTTACGATCTGCGTGCTGCGCAGCGCGATGTCGTCGCGCAGCACATACCAGGAGCCGACGGAGTCGCCGGTGTTCAGCCGCTCGGCGCCCACGATGACCGTGCCCGGCTTGACCTCGTATATCCGTGCCCGGCCGCGCAGGCTGGCTGGCACGGCGGCGAGCGCTTCGGCGCGGGTCGCTGCGCCGCGTGGCGTCGAATCTGACTGCGTGTACACCTGCTTTGACTTCGGGTTGGTGGCGTAGAAGAGGCTGCCGATGCGGGAGTTGTCGGCTCGGACGGTGGCAGGGCGTCTGGCGGCGCGCCGCACCGCGTCATACAGCGACAGCGCGCCGCTCTGGCCGGCGCCCTGTCCGCCCGTAACGGTAGGGGTGTCGGGAGCCGGCGCGCCGTCGGGTCCGATGACGTTGGCCTCCCAGTCGTAGATCGCGAGCTTGCCGACGCCGAGGATCGTGGCGTCGCGCGGGCGATCGGCGAGCTCCGACGCGCGAGGCACGTCGATCGTCAGTGCGCCGCCGGCCGCGGGCGCAACGCGGTGCTCGATTCCGAAGGCGGTGAGACGCACGCAGAGGATGCGCCGTGCCTGCTTGACGTGCGCCGGATTCGCGCCGGTCACGCCGAATGTCAGCCGCGTGGCCGGCTCATTGAAGTCAAGGTCGGCATGCTCGCAGCTTGGCCCGGACGCGCGATCGTCGCGTGCACAGCCGGCGAGCGCGAGCGCGACGACGACCAGTCCTGCGAGCAGACAGCGACGCGAGCATCGGGGGGTCATCGTGTCCTGCTGTCTGGGTGCTCTGCGGCCGCGACGATCATGCACAGCCCGGCCAAGAGGAGAAACAGCGGCCCCTGAAAGTCCAAGAGCGCCCATCCGTCTTGACCAGACCTCGTGGTCGTTGCCAACAGGCTTTGAAACGCGGCCACCGCGAAGATCACGCTGAGCACCCAGGGGCCTATACGCAGCAGCCACCGCGGCATGCGCAGCGCGATGACCCCGATACGCGTGAGCAGCAACACAGCAGCGCCGAGGGTCAGGGTCACGGCTTGCGCGGCGGCTAGCAGCGGCGGCAGCAGCGGCTCGAAGTCCGACCCGGCAGCCCGCCCGCCGGCCAGCCAGTATGCGTGGGCCGCGAAGCCGCTCAAGAGGATCACAGCAGCGATCCAGGCTGCGCCACGGCCAGCGACGGCACTGGGCGGCCGGTACTTCGACGTCGTCTCGGGGACGGCCGGCGAGGTGCGATCAGCGGACATGATGCGGTTCTCCTTGTGGTTTAAGGGCGCGAAATGATCGGTGGACTCACATGAGGATCGCCAGCGGTGGGCAGCCCGGACAGGCACGCGAGCTGGCGCCATGACGACATCGAACCGACGAGTACCGCGCGCGGTGTCGGCGCATCGTCGGCGTGGCGTCGGCTTGATCGTCGTCCGTGCTTTCATCGAAGTCGCGTCCAATGCCTCAGGGATGTCGCCGCCCGCACACGGCCGGCGCGGCTGCCGCCCCTATCGCGCGCGTCGCTTCCCGCGATCAGGGCCGGAGTACGAGTTCGTGCTTCAGGCCATGCCGCCGCCGTTACTGCCACCGAGGCTGCCCAGGCAGGTCATCCAGATCGTGCCGTACGCGCCCGAGCGAGTCGATGCATTCATGAGGTCCGTCGACGGGGACGCCGGGCTGATTCCGGTGCGGCGCGAGCGTTCGTGTTCGAAATCGGCGCTCGAGGGCGTCCTGTCGCTTGGCGCGGCGATGCTCACGCCATTGTGTCCAGCGGCCGGGTGGTGCAATCTGGGGGTCGGTCATGACCTGCCTCGCATGTCGGTTGTGTTTGAGGGCTTGTTCTGCGCTTGGGCGCGATGCGTGCGCGCCAGCGGGATGATTCGTTGTCGTTCCTGGTTGTCGACGAAGCGCTCAGGGTTGGCGATGTAGGCTGCGTCCAGGACTTTGGTGCGGTCGGCGTGAACGGCTTCAGCGCGCCCGTAGTGGACGGTCGCGGGGGTCCATGAGCCCGATCCCGGAGTGGCGATGCTGCTCGTTGTACGCGGCCATCGCGGTACCTCCGGGTGTGATTTGAAGAGCCAGACGGGCCTCGCGGCTGCGCGCGAGGCCCGTCTCGTGGTCGCGACCTACGTGCCGAGTTGCTCGAGTCGCACGTCGTCGACCACCGCCCGCAGCGGGCCGCTGTTGTCGACCTGGGCGAAGCGAATCCGGACGCGCTCCCCCGCCCACTCGGACAGGTCGAACGCCACCGTCCGCGGACCGATCGTGCTGGGATCGCCCGCAGCCGTCTGGAAGATCGTCGCCAGGACGTCCTTGGACGCAGTCGAGCCGACAGGCGCGGAGGCATCCATGAGCTCCACGCGAAACTGCTGATTGGGCTCGCAGCCGTCGAACTCGAGGTTGTCGGGCGACGCGAGCGGACCGGCGCTGGTGTAGAACAGCGAGAACTTCAGGTTCCGCCGGCCGTCGAGCCGCACGTCGCGATACATGATTCGCGAGCCGGGCGCGGTCATGTCCGTGACGGCAGCGAAGCGCCCCTCGGGCGGCGCGGGCACCGCGAACGGGATGTTGGGGTCCGTTTCGGCCGGGTTGGGCGGCTTCGTGCCGTCCGCGTAGACGTACCACGCGCCGCTGCCCTGCGAGCGGGTGTGCCAGCCCCGTAGGGTTCCCGCCTCGAAGTTCCAATTGCCCGTCGCCGCCTGGGCCTGGCTCGTGCCCGGCGTGGCGGCCGCGACCGCCTTGGTGTCGCGCCCGCCGTAGGCGAGCAGCGAGGCGGCGAGGATCGCCAGCAGCGCGAGGCCTGTGAGCAGGCCGCGGTAGACCCTCGGTCGTGGGGTGTGGTCAAGGCTCATCGTGCCCTCCTGAGACGGAAATGAAGTGATATCGATGGTCGGCCCGTGACGGCCGGGGCGAAAGGGGCCCATGGTGGCGCGACTCACACCTGGACGCACAGGTGTGAAACCCATCCCCTTGGGTTCCTGGCGACACGGTGTGCGAGAGGGCATCATTTACCGCGCGCACCGCCGGTTAGGGGTCCATGAGAGCATTCGCGTGCACCGTTCGGAGACGGAGGGTGATGAGCTGGAGAGAGGTCGCGATGGGCAGTGCCGGTACCGCTGTGAGGGCCGTTGCTCGTGGCAACGTCGCGCTTCGACGTCACCTGGCCACGACGCCCGGCCGACTGCGACTCGCCGCGGCGCTCGTCGCCCTGACCGCGATCGCGTTCGGGCTCGTTGCTGCGCATGCCGCCAGCGAGCGTCGGCGGGCGGTTCAGAGCGTCGCCGTGACCGAGCGGTTGCTCGTGTCGGCCGTGGAGCTGTCGGTCTCGCTGTCGAACACGCATGCGATCGCCGCCTTCGGCTTCCTGCGCGGCGGGCCTGAGCAGCCCGCATCGCGCCGCCGCTACCAAGACGCGCTGCAGCAGTCCAGCGTCCGCGTGGCCGGCCTCGCGCGCGAGATCGGCACGTCGTCGGGCAGCGGCCCCGCCGTGCGACGGATCACGCGCACGCTGCCGATCTACTCCGGGCTGATCGAGCATGCGCGGGCCTACTCCCGCCAGGGCTTTCCGGTCGGCAACGCGTATCTGCGCAAGGCCTCCACGACGATGCGCACCACGATGCTTCCGAGCGCCCGCGACCTGTACGCGATCGAGGCGCAGCGGCTCACCCACGGCTATCGAGCCGGGGTATCGAGCGGGGGGCTGCTCAAGGTGGTCCTCGCCGGCTTCGCGCTGCTGGCGGTGCTCGTCGGGACGCAGCTGTTCCTCGCCCGCGCGACGCGACGGATGCTCAATCCCGGCCTGGCGCTCGCGACCGCACTGCTGCTCGGTCTCCTGGTCTGGTTCGCCGTCGCCTTCACGATCCAGCACGACGCGCTCGTCGAGGCGCAGCGGGACGGCTCCGATCCGGTCGAGCTGCTGACCGCCACGCGGATCCTCGCTTCGCGCGCGCAAGCCGACGAGAGCATCGCGCTCGCGGCCCGCGGCGGCGGCGAGGGAGAGAAGCGGCTGCAGGATGTCGATCGCGGCTTTCAGGCCGTGACGCGACCGATCCGCGGTCTGCTGATGCAGGCGGCCGATGTTTCGGGCACGTCGATCACGGCGATCGACCACGCCTACCGCCGCTACCGTGCAGCCCACGCCGGCGTCGTCGAGCAGGTGAAGCTCGGCAACTTCACGGCGGCGGTGGCGCTCGCGGTCGGGCCGTGGACCGCCGGCCGGCCGCCCACGGATGCGGCGGGCGACGCGCTCAACGGCGCACTCGATCGGGAGGTCGGACGCGCGCAGGCCCGGTTCGATGCCGCGGCGGCGCGTGCTGACCGGGCGCTGAACGGGCTCTCCGGCGCCATCGCCGCGCTCACCGCGCTCTGCGTGGCGGCGGCGCTGCTCGGCGTGCGCCAGCGGCTGGAGGAGTACCGGTGATCGCCCGCGCCGACCGCCTCGCTTGGCCCGCGCTCGTCATGACCGCGGCGGCGCTCCTGCTCGGCGGCTGCGGGTCGGTGTCCGACGAGGCGCAGGACAGCTCGCTGCGGGCGCTCGAACAACCCGTCCCGCCACCGGCGAAGCTGGCGGCACCGGCACCGCCGGACCGCTGCCGGGGCGAGTTCGACAGCCTCCCGGCGAGCCGGCTCCCGCGACCCGGACGGATGCCGGCCGGATCGCTCATGGAGCGCATCCACCAGCGTGGCACGCTGCGGGTGGGCGTCGATCAGAACACCCTTCGCCTCGGGTACTTCGACCCCGCGACGCGCACGATGAAAGGGCTCGACATCGACCTCGTCCGGGCGGTGGCCCGGGCGATCTTCGGCCGCTCGAAGGAACCGATCGAGAACCACATTGTGTTCACGGCGATCTCAACCGCGCAGCGCGAGTCGGCGATCGAAGACGAAGCGGTCGACCTCGTGGCGAGCGCCTTCTCGATCAACTGCGAGCGCAAGGACAAGATGTACTTCAGCTCGGTCTACCACGTCGCCCAGCAGAAGCTACTCGTGCCCGAGGACTCGACGGTCGACAGCGTGGCCGACCTACGGGGCAAGCGGGTGTGCGCGACGAAGACGTCGACGTCGATCGACAACCTCTACAAGACGGGGGTGGTGCGCCACCCGGTCAAGCTGCGTCCCGACTGCCTCGTCGAGCTGCAGGAGGGCCGCGTCGCGGCGATCACCGCCGACGACGCGATCCTCGTCGGTTTCAACGAGCAGGACCCCCAGACGAAGGTTGTCGGCGACTGCATCAACATCGAGCGCTACGGGATGGCGATCAACCTCGCCCACTCCGAGTTCGTCCGGTTCGTCAACGGCGTGCTGAAGCGCCTCGGCACCGACGGGTTGGAACGCATCCGCCGCCGCTGGCTGGGCGACCTCAGCGCTCCGACGGGCGCTGAGATCGCGCGCTGTAATCGCGCCCCCGAGCGGCTGCGCGCGGCGCATGCCGCCGAACACAGGCGTCAGGAGCGCCGCGTGATCGCCGGGCACGCGGCGTGGCGGCGGGCGCTCTCGGCACCAGCCATCGCCCAGCTATATCGCTGCGGGCACGACTGCGCGTACGGGGCGTCGCCGTGAGCTGCGCGCGCCCGGGCTGCGCGGGCCGCCTCGACGAGGGCTACTGCGACGAGTGCGGGCTGGCGCCCGCGCGCCGCAGCGGCCGCCCCACCCCGCCGCCGCCGCTCACGCAGCGGGTGGGCAGCCCGGCGCGCACGCGGACCAGCGCACGCCCGCGGCTCGGCGCCGGGCTCGTTCAGGTGCCGGCGGTTCGGAGCCGCGACCCCCTGCGGGCGGTCATGGTCAACCCACAGGTCGCCGAGCCGCGGCGCATCTGCCGGCGCTGCGGCAGCCCGGTCGGACGCAGCCGCGACGGCGCAGCGGGCCGCACCGGGGGCTACTGCCCGTTCTGCGGCGCGCCCTTCTCGTTCGTGCCGAAGCTGCGCGCCGGCGACGTCGTCGGCGACCAGTACGAGACTGCGGGCTGCCTCTCCCACGGCGGCCTGGGCTGGATCTACCTCGCCCGGGACCGAAACGTCGCCGACCGCTGGGTCGTCCTCAAGGGGCTGCTCGACAGCGACGACCACGACGCGATCGCGGCGGCGCTCGCCGAACGACGGTTTCTCGCCGAGGTCGAGCACCCGAACATCGTGAAGATCATCAACTTCGTCGAACGCGACGGTGCGGGCTACATCGTCATGGAGTTCGTCGACGGGATCAGCCTCAAGGCGCTCCTGGCCGCCCGGCGCGCCGCCAACCGCGGGGTCGCCGACCCGCTCCCCGCGGCGCAGGCGATCGCGTACGTGCTCGAGATCCTGCCCGCGTTGAGCTACCTGCACCGCGCCGGGCTGCTGTATTGCGACATGAAGCCCGCCAACGTCATCCAGACAAAGGACTCGCTGAAGCTCATCGACCTCGGCGCGGTGTACCGCATCGGCGACACGCAGAGCCCGGTCTACGGCACCGCCGGCTATCAGGCACCGGAGATCGAGCAGGCCGGCCCGTCCGTCGCCTCGGACCTCTACACCGTCGCGCGCACGCTCGCGGTGCTGTGCCTCGACATCGAGGGTCTGCAGTCGACGATGCGCTTCACGCTGCCGGCGCCCGCCGAGTGCGCACTCCTGCGCCGCCGCGACTCGCTGTACCGCTTGCTCTGCCGCGGCACGGCGCCCGACCCCGACGACCGCTTCGAATCCGCTGACGAGATGGCCGAGCAGCTGCTCGGCGTCCTGCGCGAGATCGTCGCAGAGGACACGGGCACGCCCGCGCCCGCCCGCAGCACCCACTTCACCGCCGACCTGCGCGCGCGTTCTGACGGTGCGGACGGCCGGCTGCTTCCGGCGCTGCGCGTCGCCACAGACGACCCGGCGGCGGGCTACCTCGCGACGCTCGCCGCCGTCGACCCGGAGCAGCTCGTGGGCGCGCTGCGCCGAGCGCCGGAGCGGACGGTCGAGGTCGACCTGCGGCTCGCGCAGGCGCTGATCACGGCGCGCGAGTTCGTCGCGGCGAACGAACTGCTCGACGAGATCACGCACCACGATCGCTGGGAGTGGCGCGCGGACTGGTATCGCGGCGTCGCGGCGCTCGCCCGCAAGCTCCCGCTCGGGGCGATGGCGAGCTTCGAGATCGTCTACCGCGCGCTGCCCGGCGAGCTCGCGCCCAAGCTCGCACTCGGGGTCTGCGCCGAGCTCGCGCAGGATCCGGCCGCGGCCGCCGAGTGGTACGAGATCGTCTCGCGCAGGGACCCGAGCTACACGACGGCGGCGTTCGGGCTCGCCCGCTGCCGCTCGGCGTGCGGCGAGCGCGCGGCGGCACTCGACGCCTACGCGCGGGTCCCAGAAGCCTCGATCGCCTACGACGAGGCGCAGACGGCCCGCATCGCCTGCCTGCTGAGCGGGCATCCGACGCTCGCCGATCTGCACGCCGCCGCTGCCGGCATCGACGCGCTCGCCCTCGACGGCGAGCAGCACGCACGGCTGACCCTGAGCCTGCTGCGGGCGGCGCTCACCCTCGTCGCCGCCGACCCGCGCGCCGAGGACCCGGCCGTGACGCTCGGCGGGCGCCCGCTCGTGGAGTCCGAGCTGCGGCTCGGCCTGGAACGCACGTACCGCGCGCTGGCCGCGGTGGCGGCCAGTGGCGGGGAGCGGATCCGGCTCGTCGACGAGGCCAACCGCGTGCGGCCAAGGACATGGACGTGAGCGCGATCGCGCTGTCCGCGGTCCATCCCGCGCACATGCTGGCGGGCGCGGCATGCGACGTCCGGGCGCTCGTCCACGTCCGTGTGTCAGGCACCGGCGCGGGCGACGTCGACGCGTCGCTGCAGCTGTGGACGCCGCGCGGCGCGACGATCGCCGTGTTCTGCGAGCGCGCGCCGGTGCTCTGCGACCTGCGCAAGCGCGCGGTCCGCGTGGACGACCGGACCATCGCCTGCGCCGCCGGTCGCTGGCCAGTCGGCGCGCGCGAGTATGAGCTCGTGATCGCGCTGGCGCCCGGTCGCGCCGGCGATGAGATCCTCGCCGCGCGGCTGGCCGTGATCGTGGACGACGAGATCGCCGACCGGGCGCTGATCCCCGTGACCTGGACCGACGACGAGCGGCTCGCCGCGCCGCGCCGGCCGGGCGGCGGCGCGCCGGTCACGCCCTCCGTCGTGGCCGAGTTGCCGACGGGCCGGTCGCCCGTGCGGCGCCACGCGGTCGTCGTGGCGCCGAGTGTCACGCCGTGCTGTCCGGCGTGCGACCTGCCTGCCGCGGAGGGCGATCGCTTCTGCGAGTGCTGCGGCGCGGCGCTCGGCGAGAGCGCTCAGAAGTCGTGAGGCAGGACCGCGCCGGCGGCGAGCGCCGCCTGCGCGAGGCGCGTGCGCTTCTCGTTCTGCGCAAGCTCGGCGAGACCGAAGCGCTCGAACAGCACGCGCAACTGCGCCTTGACGGCGTCGACGCTGAGGAACACCTCGTCGGCGATCTGGCGGTTCGTGGCCGGCAGCGCCGACGACGCGTCGTTGAGCGGGCGACACAACGCCACGAGCAGTTTGTGCTGGCCCGCCGTGAGCGGCACCGTGCTCGGCGTCTCACGACGCGTCGCCTCTGACTCGGCGGGCCCCGGATCGCGAAACAGCAGTTGCGTGTTGCCGAAGCACAGGCGATCGCCCTGCCGCAGTCGCTGGCGGCCGACGACGCGCAGGCCGTTGACGAACGAGCCGTTGCTCGACAGCCCGTCGTCGACGAGCGTCCACTGCTCGCCAACCTGCTCGAACAGCGCGTGGGCACGGGAGACCTCTACGTCCCAGTCGAGCGCGATATCGGAGTCGGCCCGGCGCCCGACCGTCAGGCGCCAGCGGTCGCGCGGCAGCGCGAAGATCACCTGACGGCCGTCGGGCATGCGGCCGGTGAGAAACGGTTGGCCGCCGCGCTCTGCGGCGATCAGCGCCTGGACGTCGGCCGTCGTGCGGGCCGCCGGCTGCCCACCCGCTGCCGGCCCGCCTTCACTCTGCGCCGCGCACATCGGCGCACCGTACCGCCGGGTGGCCCGGTTCACACGAATACGTGCCTGTCGAGGTCCTCGATGCGCCTGGCCAGGCAGCGCAGCGCGAGCTTGGCGGCCTGCCCCGGCTCGTGGATGGCATTGACCGAGGGACGCAGCTTGCGACACAGCGCGGCCTTGCCGCGGATCGTCGTGCGCGTGTTGAGCTGTTCGCGTAGCTGCTGCGGCGCGGTGATGATCAGCTCTGCGAGCCGCAGCATCGCGGCGCTGCGGGCCTTCACGGCGCCGGCGCGCGTGACGCGTAGGACCCGGATCGCTTCGACGATTCCGTCGGTCTGCTTGGGGATCGTCGTCGCCTTGCCGGCGAGCGCGAGGCGGGCGGCCATCTCGGCGTCGATCGGGTCGCTCTTGCCGCGCCGGCGGCGGGTGTGTGCGTGCGGCTGGTTGACCTCAAGGACGCGGATGTCGTGCTCGCGCAGATAGCGCACCAGACCGGCCGCGTAGGCGCCCGTCGACTCGATCGCGACGACATCGATGCGCCCGAAGTCGCGCAGCCAGTCCAGCAGAGCGGCGTAGCCGGCGAACGTCGTCGCAAACGTCTCGGTTCCCAGCAGCGCGCCGCGTTGATCGAGCGCCGCGGCCTCGTGGGTGTCGGTGTGCGCGTCGACGCCGCCGATGACAACGGTCTCGGTGTCCTGCATGCTGTCCATGGTTGTCCCTTCGTTTCCGGATGGGCTGCCCGGTCGGGAAGGGCGGACACAACAGTGACGAGGGTCGGGCGGCGCGTGACCTCATAGGAACCCAGGAACGACACCCGTAGGGTCAGTTTCGCGGCAGGTCAGGCCCAAGCAGCGCGCCCCGACGACATCTTCACTGTCTGACGGAGACTTCCAAACGAGGATTTCGGTCCTCATAGGAGGAAGCACTCGTTATGGCCCGACCGAAGAAGTATCCCGATGAGCTGGTTGCTCGCGGCGTCAGGCTGGCGCTTGAGAGCGGCCGACCGATCGCGCATGTCGCCGCGGATCTCGGGATGCATCCCGAGACGTTGCGCAAGAAGGTGCGCCAGGCGCAGGCCGATAGCGGCGAGCGCCCCGATCTGCCGAGCACGTGGTTCTGGCTGACCCTCGCACGGCGACAGGCACTTCTGGGCCTCGCGCAGAAACCGCACCGCCGTGCGCGTGCTCAGCGCCTTCGGCGCGGTTCTCGGCAGCTCGGCCCGGGCGGCGCTCGCGGGCCCCAGGCCGCGGCGAATGTACAGGTCGTCGACGGCCGCGAGCGCGTTGTTGACCGTCGCGGACTTGCGCTTGAGCACGGTCTGCAGATGGCTGTGGTGTTGTGCTCGGCGATCTTGCCGGCCCGGATGATGAGCGCCTGGACGTCGGTCCTCGTGCGCGCTGCGGGCTGCCCACTCGGAGTCAAGTCGTCTGATGTGGTGTAACGAAGGTCTCGCGACGACCGAGCAGTGGAGGTGGCGTAGGCGCAGATACTCGGCTCGGCCGGCAAGATTGTCCTTGACCGACGTTATCTCGAGAAGTTGGCCGAGTCGGTGATCGCCGCGCGCAAGCCCGACAAATCCACCACGAGGGATCGCGGAACAACTACCCGCACCCGGCAGATGCACGGTTGCCAGATCGCCGAGCCACTGCGAGTCATCGCTGTCGGGCGGCGTCGATCGGGCGGAGGAAGCCGTCGCGGTCGTACGGGTGCGGCGCAGGAAACGCGTTGAGCTCCTCGACGTCGAGATGGGTGACGCCGCCGGCCTGCGCAGCGACGTGTGCGGACATGGACGCCATGTCGTTCATGAATCCCAGGATGTCGCGGCTGGCGGTGCGCGCCATCCGAACCTGTCGCGGGTCGAGCGGTCCGAGGCAGTCCGACGCCAGCCCCTCGTCCGCTATCGGCGTCGGGTGTCGTCGAACGCGAGGCGGGCGTTGGCGCCTGATCGATGCACCCAAGCTGCCGGCCTGACACGGAGCGGTCCGGTCCGCGCTGCTCGTGGGTGGGTGGTATCCGCGGAGAGCGGTCGTTCGATCCGGTGCTCGCCTTCGGCCGATTCTCACCGGCCGAATCGCGTTCAGGGCAGCCCGTCGAGTGCGTCGCCGATGAGCGCATGGACCTGGGCGCTGACGAGCGCCGGATCGCCGACGCCTTCCTCGGCTCGACCGGCCAGTGCGCACAGCTCGGCCTCGGGGGTCGCCGCGTAGCGACGGAGGTGCTCGATCGCGGTTCGCGTCACCGTGGCGCTGACGTCATGCGCCAGAAGCCGCTTGAGCCCGGACGGGACGACATCCGCGGGGACGGCTTGTAGGAGGCGAAACACATCGTGTGCGTCCTTCGGCTGCGTCCGGTCCTTGCGGCCAGCATCGCGGTCCGCGAGGCGCTCCCCGATCTTGTGGGCTTTGGCGACCAGCAGCGCCGCCGGGCCGGCGACGCGCATCTCTTCGCTGCGGTCGTCGGCTGGGTCAAGCGCCGTCACGACACGTGGTTGGTGGTCGATGGCCGCGGCTTCGAGTCCAGGCACCCTGAGCGCCGACCGATCATCGTGCGGGGGGATCCGCGCGCCGCGCTTCCCGCTCGGCTCGAGCCCTGCGGGAACCAGGAGCTCTACGGGTATGCCTTCGCGATCAAACCACTGACCTTGCAGGCCTTGCAGGTCGCGATGGAAGCCGGCGGCCTGCATCGCCTCGTCGAGTAGCGGGTGGCCGCCCAGGATCTGCGGCAGTACGACGATGTCGCTGTCCTTGGTCGTCGTAGCGATCGGGACGTCGGCGTCGCCGGTGTAGAGGTAGATCGCCTGCGATCCGACCAGCACGAGGGCTTCTCGATGTGGCCTCAGCGCGATCAGTGCGTCAAGCAACGCGCGGCGTGCGCGATGCTGATCTTCGAATAGCTCATTCGCGCCAGCGATCCTCGTTGGCCGCCATCCACTCAAGCAGCGCGTCGCCCTCCTGCGGCATGCGGCCCGGGCCGGCGAGCAGGTCGACGGCGGCTTGCGAGTACGCCACGTAGCGGACGCCATCGTCGTCGAAGGACCGCACGAACGGCTTGTCGTCAGCCGGCTCGATCACGAGCAGATTCGTGGCCCCGCTCGAAGTTCGTGCTCGCAGCGCCGCGGCACACATGGGCCACACGTTCCAACTTTTCAGCTGTTCCGCTGGCAGCGGAACAGGGACCAGCTTGGAACGCGAGGGCTGATGCGCAAGCCCGCGGCCGCAGGTCCCGGATGCAGGGGCGCGACGGCGAAGTGCCCGGTAGAACTGGCAAGATTGCGGCTGTGGCACTCGCCCGAGACGACCTCAGCGCAACGGCTGCGAAGGCGCCGACGGTCGTGCAGATCCGTGGGCTCGTGGACTGGGTCGGTGGTGGCCGGGCGCTGACACAGACCGGTCGGCTGCGGCGGGCCGATGCGCTCATGCTTGTCGAGCTGCTGGATACCGGCGATGTCCTCGACTCGCGCTTTCCGATCCACAGCAGCGCCGATCTATACGGCGTGACGCTGCTGGTCGAGTGGGCCAGGGCGTGCGGGCTGGTGCGGGTCGTGCGTGGGCGGATGGTCGCCGTCGGCAAGCGCGCCGGGCTGCTGGAGCGCCCGCTGGACCTCGTCGATCACCTGCTGGCAGCGCTGCCCAGGCTCGTGGGAGAGCTTGGTGACTCGGTCGTCGCGGCCGATGCGGCCCATACCGTCGAGGCGCTGTTCGGTGATCTGGTCGGGCACGGCGGGACGCTGCCGCTGGAACGCGCCTGTGAGGTGGCCTGGAGTACGGCGATGTCGCGCTACTGGTTTCCCGACGCGACGCCGCTGCAGATGGACATGCAGCGCCGCCGCAGTGATGGCGACGTACGCCGGGTCCTGGACGCCGTCGCCGGCCTCGGGGTGCTGACGATCGACGCTGACGTGATTGCGCTGACGGCGCTCGGATCGCGCAGCGTTCCCGTATGGCTTGGCATGGGGACGCCGGAGAGCGGCGTGCTGTGCGTCGACGTCACGCTGCGCGAGTCCGCCGATCCGTTGATCTGGCGCCGGCTGCGGGTGCCTGCAGACATGCGACTTGACCGCTTTCACCTCGTGCTGGGGGCCGCGATGGGCTGGCAGGACTCGCACCTGCACGTCTTCGAGCGCGGGACGGAGCGCTACGGGTTCGCGGATCCCGAGCTCGACATCCGCGACGACCGCGAGGTGACCATCGGTGCCCTGCTCGTCCGGCCGGGCGATCGGCTGGATTACGAGTACGACTTCGGCGACCGCTGGGAGCACGACATCGTGCTGCAAGCAGTCGAGGGCGCCGACGGCAAAGCTTCCTGCTGCATCGACGGAGCCGGTCGATGCCCGCCCGAGGACGTCGGTGGAACCCCGGGCTATGAGGACCTACGCCGAGCGCTCGCAGCGCCGGACGACGATCGGCACACCGAACTGCTCGAATGGCTCGGCCTCGAGCACGCGGCCGACTTCGACGCGGCGGCCTTCGCCGTCGAGCACGCCAACGACGCCATCGGCCGAGTTCTCGTTGCCCACTCTGCCTGATCTGCTTGCCGAGACGCCCGTCGGGGAGCGCTCGCTGCTGGAGCTGCGCGCCACGTGGGAATCGCTGCCTGATGCGCACGCCCGCGTCGCGTCGCGGATGCGCGTGTTCGTCCTCAACTGGGATCCGCTCGGCTGGTTGGGCGAGCCGTTCGCGGCGAGCGCGACGGCGACCGGCGACGGCGATGACTACGAGGTCGTGCTGTATGTGCCGCTGGCCGCCGCGGCTGGGTTGCTGGATGACCTGTGCCGGTCGGTGGTCGACGTCGGGGTCAGCCAGGAGCTGCTGCTGAGCTCCGGTGCGTACGCGCAGCTCGCATTCGCCGGCAAGGTCCCCGACCTGCTGTCGGCGATCGGGACGCTGTCGGCGACAGGGGCGCCGCGGTTCGAGCTGGCGCATGGCGGATGGGAGCCGATCGGGCTCGGCGCGATCCAGGATCTCGTGCAGGCGCGCTTCGGCCCCGTCGACCTCGATCGCTCAGCCGTGAGGCTCGAGGCGGTCGCCGAGCGCCAGCCGGCGTGTCCGGCGTGCGCCGGGCGGCGATTCGGCTTTCCCGCCGAGCTCGCGGACGGGCTGGCCGCGATGTGCGCGCCACACGCCCGGCAGGCCAACGAGCTGACATCCGCGCGTCTGGAGCACGCGAATGCCAGCAATCACGACGGCTGGCAGGCCATCGTGGAGGCATCCGAGGCGCTGCACCAGCCGACCTATGGCCTGCCGCTCGAGCTTCTCGGCCGGCTCGAGCAGGCCGTCGATCGGGTGGATCCGTCGCTTGACGACCTTCGCGGCGACGCGGCGACGGCGCTCGATCTCGCCGGCCGGCTGCGCGGCAGAGATGCTGACTTCGAGAGCTGGGCGGACGACTGGATGGCGCGCGACTGGATGTTCGAGCTCCCGTGGATGCTGGCCCGACGCACTATGACGATCGAAGCGGTACAGGTCGCCGACGCGTTCGCGAAACTCGACCCTGGGCACGGCTCTGTCTACGCCGGCGACGCAGCCGTGATGCTCGCCGAGGCGGGGCACGCCGACGACGCGCGCGCCCGCGCGCACGCCAACGTGAGCGCGTTTCCGCGGGACATCTGGACCCATGTCCACGCCGGCGACGTCCATCGATCGCTCGATGATCCCGAGCAGGCGGAGCAGGCGTTCCGGCGCGCCGTGGCGCTCGTACAGTCCCACGGCGACCAGCAGGACACGGCGATCGTCACCCGGCGCCTGGCCGACCTGCTCGCGACCGTTGCGGGCCGTGAGTCCGACGCAGCTGAGGCTGCGGCGATCGCCGAGCGCGCCCTGGCAGCTGAGCGCGGCCAGCGCGTCGTGGCGAAGACTGGCCGCAACGATCCGTGCCCGTGCGGCAGCTCGCGCAAGTTCAAGAAGTGCTGCGGAGCCTAGGCCGCGGAGCGATTGCGTTGAGGGTCCGCGCACGCTCATGCGGCTTCGGGACGTGCCGAGCGGTTGTCATCCGCCCTGTCTTGCGCGGACCCCGGACGACGTCCGCGGAGAATCCGGTGATCGGACGTGTCGTCGCAGCGTCTGCGATGCCACGTACTTCGTGTTGCGGGTGCGTCCCCGCTGGGTGATGAGGTTGGCGTCGGCGAGTCGGCGCAGGTCGGTTGTCGCTGTGGCGAGGGAGACGTCGGCTTCGGCAGCGTAGGCCTTGCGTTCTGCTCCGTCGAACAGGCTGTGCTCGAGGGCGATGATGAGGCGGTCGGGCCAGCCGCGGGATTCGACGAGCTCTTCCAGCGCTGCCCAGCGCGTGGCGGCAGCGGCGATCTGGTCCAGGCGCTGACGTGCTTGCTGGATGTGGGCGGCGATACAGAAGCGCACCCAGGGGGTGGCGTTGCGTTTCGGTTGGTAGCTGCCGCCCTGCACCTGCGCCAGCACGCGGTAGTAGTCGGTGGTGTTGGCGCCGAGGTGCTCCTCGATCGAGCCCAACTCGGGTGCGAGCAGTCCGGCGCGGGCGAGTACGAGCGATTGCACGATGCGGGCGATGCGCCCGTTGCCGTCGGCGAACGGGTGGACGGACACGAGGTGCAGATGAGCCATGGCGGCGCGCACGGCGACGTGCGCGTCGAGGTCTTCGCCGCCCAGCCAGTCGACGACCTCGCTCATGAGCGTCGGAACGTTGTCGGCGTCGGGGCCGGTGTAGGCCGGCGGTCCGCCGGTTGGGCTCCTGACGAAGATCGGGCCGGTGCGCCACAGCCCGGGGGAGTGGTCGCGCTGGAAGGCGCAGGCGTTGAAGTGCAGGTCGAGGATGACGCGGTCCAGCCAGCGGAAGTGGGGGTCGATGGCCATCGTGCCGACGTGGTCCATCGCGCGCGCGTAGCTGGCCAGCGCCGTGCGGTCCGCATCCTGCACATCTGGAACCTGGTCGCCGGCGACGATCCTCGCGCCTTCGCCCGGGGGTACGTGGAACCCCTCGATCGAGACGGAGCTCTGCATCGTGCTCGCGCGCATCTGGCGGCGTAGCTGGCCGAGCCAGGGGCCGGCGACGCCGGTCGCGTCGCCGAGGCGAGCGCGCAGCGTGTCGAGCTCGCGCAATTGCGAGCTGAGGGCCTGGGTGGGCTTCGGGGTGGCGAACAGCATCCAGCTAGATTAGCCGAGTATTCGACTAATCGACAAGGCGACTGGCTCGGCACGCCGATCCGATGCGGCGACATCGCAGATCTGCCGAGGCGTAGGGGGCCGCGAGGCATGCGATGGTGTGCCCGCTCAGCGTCACGTTCTGGTCCTGACTGAAGCAGCGAGGGCGGGGTACTGAAAGGGCTACTGCAAAGGAGTCCTTTCAGCTGCTTTGCAGTAGCGAGCTTCATGTCGACGGAAGCCTCCATGACGCGCATGGATCGTTCGGCGAATTTCCGGTTCATTCCACCAGGCCTGCGTACCGGAGCTTCTTGAGGCGCTCGCTCGCGGTGATACGGCTGACGCCGACGGCCTCGAGAAGTCGTCGGGCGCGATCGCGCAGAGCCTCAACCGCCTGATCGCCGACAACCTGCTCTACCGCGACGACCACGGCGTCTACGCCTACACAGCACCCCTGTTCGGTGACTTCCTCCGGCGTCGCCACCCGCGGCTGGACGAGGACGTGTGATCGGGTGAAGGGCGGCTGGATCCAGGTCACCCCATCCGAGTTTCCCTGGGAACGCGAGGCCCTCGCCTTCCTCAAGGATCGCCTGCCCGATCATGAGCCCTCATCCTTCACGTCTGTGCCGAGCGGATGTGACGGGCTCTGGCCGGGGCGGCGATACTCCGCGCGTGGAGGACGAGCACGATCGACTGCTGCGCCTCGCCGCATTCGATCGGGCCCGTGAACTATGGCGTCGCTACACCGATCTCGTGCCGCTGGACGTCCTGAAGGAAGGCTTCACGTTCGACGGGCGGCGGATCAGCTTCGGCTCGTTCTACAGCGGCATCTTCCGGCCGAAGGAGCTCCACGGACCCTCGGCGCTGGCGCTCGTCACCGCGCCCGCGAAGGCGGGAAGGCCAGCCCCGTACGAGGACACATATGACGAGAGCAACGGAGTCTTCACGTACCGCTTCCGCGATCCTGGCAGCGAATCGCCGCAAGCCACCCTTCTGGCTCACGCCGACAACCAGAAGCTGATCGAGGCCCACCGGCGCGGCGTTCCGGTCATCTACTTCCGCGGTATCGCTCCGAGTCAGTACACGCCGATCGCGCCCGTATTCGTCACCGCCATCGACATTGGGAAGCGGACCGCTGCGCTTGAGGTCGGACTGCCTCTTGCGGACA
>Ga0136623_10000144_pt1 | contig 18029 bp, 16 predicted proteins | sample AntDrymUQ4492106_2_FD_104656 | JGI IMG/M metagenome (GOLD analysis project Ga0136623, IMG submission 104656) | Polar desert sand microbial communities from Dry Valleys, Antarctica - metaG UQ449 (21.06) | ecosystem: Environmental > Terrestrial > Soil > Desert | place: Antarctica: Dry Valley...
ACCCAACGGCCGCCGTGCCTCCCGAGGTTCGGCTCACTCGAACGGCGACGAGGGCGAGCGCCAGGCACATGAACGGCAGTGCCGGCAGCAGATAGAAGAGGAACACCGCGGATCGATCGCCTGCGAGCAGGAACCAGGGGGCATAGGACCAGGCGAAGCCGGCCAGGATGACTCCCTCCGGCCGGGCTGGGTCTCGTCGGCGCAGCCACGAGAGAGCGGCCGCTCCCAAGGCCACTAGCGACGACCACCACACGAGGGGACTCCCGGTTGCCAGCACCTCCTTGTAGTCGCCGGAGCCGGTGACCTCGAAATAGTAGGAGACCGGGCGCTTGAGCAGGGGCCATGACCACGGCGGGGACTGATAGGCGTGGGTGTCGCCTAGGGTGCTATGGAAGTCGTACATGAACGCTTGGCGCTCGACCAGCGCCCGCAGCCATGCCCCCTGGGACCAGGGGGTCGCCAGCACGGCACCGTCGAGCCGGCCGACGTGGCAGGCTGCATAGACGACCGTCGGGAGGACCACGAGCCACAGTCCCACCACAGGGCCGCTGCGGCGCAGCGTCGCCGCAAGCCAAGTGCGCTCTCTCCGGCTGCGGGCCGCGCCGATGTCCCAGACCAACACCATCACCGGAGCCGCCATCACGACCAGGGCACCCGACCACTTGGTGGCGAGGGCCGCTCCCGCGGCGGCTCCGGCCGCTGCCAGCCACGGCCGCAAGGCTCGCCGCTCGGCCTGCCTGTCGAGCACGAGGAAAAGGAACACCGCCACCCCGAACCCCGTCACGAAGACATCGAGCATGGCCACCCTCGACTGGACGAAGTGAAGGGGGTCGAGGGCCAGCAGCCCTGCTCCTATGAGCGCTCCCATCGTCGAGTCGAGTAAGCGGCGCCCGAGGACGTAAGTCAGCGCGATCGTGAGGGAACCGGCGGCCACAGCCGCCACCCGCCTGCCGAAGGGGTCGTAGCCGAACAGCTCGATGCCCGCTCCGATCAACCATTTCCCGAGCGGCGGGTGCACCGCGGTCTGCTCCGACCCCGTCCCGCACAACGACTCCGCCGCCTTCACATACCAGCAGGCGTCCTTGGCGTAGTAGACCTCGTCGAAGATCAGCTGGGCGGGCCGGCCGAGCCGAAATAACCGCAGCCCCGCAGCCACCACCGTCACCGCAAGCAGCGCCATCACGTCGACAGCTCCGCTCCAATGGGCCGGAGTGCGGGCAGGGCCAAAACGGCGGGCGCTCGACGCCTTCAGAATGGACACATGATCATCATCCGCCGACCGCCCCCCCAATGACAGCATGACCGGACGCCTGGTCCTTTGTGCCACGCCGATCGGCAACCTCGAGGACGTGAGCCTGAGGCTCTTGCGAACGCTTCGGGAGGCCGACATCGTCGCCTGCGAAGACCCACGCCGGACCAAGAAGCTGCTCACCCATCACGGCGTGGCCGTGCGCTCGTTGCTCGTCTACAACGATGGCAACGAGCGCAGCAGGGCACCGGAGCTCGTGGAGAGGATTCGCTCCGGGCTCACTGTGGCGCTGGTGTCCGACGCCGGCATGCCGGGGCTTTCGGACCCCGGCTATCGCCTGGTGCGGGGTTGTGCGGAGGCGGACCTGTCGATCGAGGTGGTCCCCGGCCCCAGCTCCATCGTGAGCGCGCTGGCGCTCTCGGGGCTTCCTCCCGCCCGCTTCGTGTTCGAGGGCTTTCTCCCCCGTAAAGAAGGAGAGCGCCGGAGGCGTATCGGGGCGCTGGCCTCAGAGAAGCGCACGCTCGTCTTTTTCGTCCCGCCCCACAGGGCACAAGCGACCCTCGAAGACCTGCTCGAGGGCATGGGAGACAGGCCTGCGGCGCTCGCTAGGGAGCTCACGAAGCTGCACGAAGAGGTGATCAGAGGTCCGCTCGGTGAGCTCCTGGAGCGGCTGCGGGCCACGCCCGCCAGAGGCGAGCTGGTGCTGGTGCTGGGAGGAGCGTTGGGTGAGCATCGCCCCGAGCCTCAGCCCGAAGAGATCGCCGCACGGGCTCGCGCCCTGATGGACGAGGGAACCGAGCGCAAGGAGGCGCTTACTCAGGTGGCCGGGGAGCTGGGAGTGCCCCGGCGCAAGGTATTCGACGCCTTGTTGGACCCTCACTGACCACTTGCCACACCGAACAGGAGCGATGCGGTTTGGGGAAGCTAGCTCATGTTGGGCGGGGGAGCCCGGGCTGGCTAGCGGGAGATGGGGGCGTCGTCGGGAAGCTTGACCTCGAGCCTTCCCAAGCTGCCGAGCTCGCCGGCGCAAGAGGCGCACACCCGCCGCTCCTTGTACTCCACGGCGGGATTCTCGGCGCCGCAGAAAGTGCACAAGTCCTGCCGCTTTTGCAGGATGACCTGGTCGCCCGAGACGCTGATCTCGAGCTCGTCGCCCTCATGGATGCTGAATACGCGTCTCAGCTCCGACGGCAGCACGATCCGTCCCAACTCATCTATCTTCCTGACCACGCCGGTAGACTTCATCGGTGGCTTCCCCTCAATCTGGTAGTTACTGGATAATCTAGCTGCCACTCGTGCTCCCGGTCAATCGCCAAAGGGTGAAGAATTACCCCCAAAATGGGGGTTTTTTCTCACCCTCTTGGGGCAAGCCAATCACACGCAGCCGAACGGGGGTCGGATTATAGGCATCAAATTTATGGAATTTGGTAACTAGACGCGTTCGCTCGACAACCCGATTCTGCGGCGAAAGAGTATTGGAGGTGAGGAGCCAGTGAGTGAGGACACCTTCTACCTGACGACGCCCATCTACTACGTCAACGACGTCCCTCACCTCGGGCACGCCTACACCACCGTTGCGTGCGACTTCATCGCCCGGTGGTACCGCATGCAGGGCCGATCGGTGCACTTTCTGACCGGGACCGACGAGCACGGCGAGAAGGTGGCGAGAACCGCGGCCGCCAAGGGTCTGAGCCCGGCTGAATGGACGGACGAGATCGTGCCCCGCTGGACCGAGCTGTGGGCCGCCCTCGACATCTCCAACGACGATTTCATCCGCACGACCGAGCCGCGCCACGAAGGCCCCGTGCAGCAGTTTATGACCGCTTTGCACCAAAGAGACCAGATCTACCTCGGCTCCTACGAGGGGCTCTATTGCGTCGGCTGCGAGGCGTTCAAGCAGCCTGACGAGCTGGTGGACGGCAACTGCCCGCTGCACGGCGTCCCCCCTGAGGTGGTCGAGGAGGACAACTACTTCTTCAGGCTGTCCGACTACCGGCAGCGCCTCATCGACCTCTACGAGTCGAACCCCCGCTTCGTGATGCCCGAGGCGAGGCGCAGGGAGGTGCTCGGCAAGGTGCGCACCGGCTTGGACGACCTTTCGATCTCACGGGTCAGCTTCGACTGGGGCGTGCCGATCCCGTGGGATTCGAAGCACGTTATCTACGTGTGGGTCGACGCGCTGCAGAACTACATCACCGCGGTGGGCTACGGCTCCGACGAGGAGCGCTTCGCCCGCTTGTGGCCCGCTTCGGTCCACATGGTCGGCAAGGACATCCTGTGGTTCCACTCGGTCATCTGGCCCGCCATGCTCATGGCAGTGGACCTCCCCTTGCCCGAGACCGTCTTCGCTCACGGCTTCCTCCAGGTCGGGGGCGAGAAAATGTCGAAGTCGAAGCTCACCGGCATCTCCCCACACGACCTGCTCCCGACGTTTTCCTCCGACGGCTACCGCTACTTCTTCGTGCGCGAGGTCTCCTTCGGCCAGGACGGGAACTTCTCGTGGGAGGCGATGGCCGAGCGCTACAACTCGGATCTAGCCAACGACTTCGGCAATCTGGCGTCGCGCTCGCTGTCAATGATCTCTCGCTACCTGGACGGGGTCATCCCGGCGCCGCCTCGGCCCTCGGAGCTGACCGCGGTGGAGCAAGGCCTCATGGAGAAGCAGCGCGCCGCCCTCGCCGGTATGGAGGCGGCCATCGACGACTATCTGCTGCACGAGGCGCTGCGGAGCTGCTGGGGCTTCGTACGCGCCTCCAACGCCTACGTGGAAGCGGTCACTCCGTGGGCACTGGCCAAAGACGAGTCCCGGCGCCGGAGGCTCGAGGTGGTTCTCTATCAGCTCGCCGACTCGCTGCGTCTGCTTGCCGTGATGGTCGCTCCCATCGTTCCTCAAGCCGCGCAGGAGCTGTGGCGCCGGCTCGGCGAGCAGGGCTCGGTTCACGATCGCACCCACAAAGAGGATGCCCGCTGGGGCCTATGCGCCGAGGGGACGCAGGTCATCTCAGGCCCTCCACTGTTTCCCCGCATCGATTGAATCCCAATTCCGACCTCGGCGGAGCCGTGGCGTGAGCACCTGGTTCGACTCCCACTGCCACCTGCATCTGTGCGAGGAGTTGGAGGACGCCTCCAAGGTGGTTGCGGAGGCGCGGGCCGCGGGGGTGGCGAACATGCTGACCGTAGGAATCGACGTCGAGTCCTCCCGGCGCGCTGCTGCGCTGGCGGAGCAGCAGGGGGTGGTGGCCGCGGTCGGCGTCCATCCCAACTCGGCCGGGGAGTTCGACGATGTCGCCGCCGGCGCCGTGGCGGAGCTGCTCGCCTTCGATCAGGTCGTGGCGGTGGGCGAGACCGGGCTCGACTTCTATCGAGACGCCTGCCCCGAAGGGCTGCAGCTCGAGGCCTTCACCGCCCAAATCCGGCTCGCCAAGGCGCACCACCTAGCTCTCGTCATCCACACGCGCGCCTCGGCGGGGCGCGCTCTCGACCTGCTCGAGGACCTCGGAGCGCCTGATCGACTCGTGTTCCACTGTTGGTCGGGGAACTCGGACGAGCTGAGGAGGGCTCTGAGCTTGGGGGCCTTCATTTCCTTCGCCGGAAACATCTCGTTTCCGAGTGCCGAGCCGCTCCGAGAGGTGGCTGCGTCGGTCCCCGAAGAAAGAATCCTGGTTGAAACGGATTCTCCCTTTCTGACCCCGGTCCCTCACCGGGGCAAGCCCAATCGCCCGTCTCTGTTGCCCCACGTAGGGGCCGCGTTGGCGGACGCTCGCGGCACTGAGGCAGAAGACCTGGCCGCTCTCACATCCGCCAACGCCCGCCGCCTGTTCGGCCTGGAATGAGCTCTCTGCTCGGCAGAGCGAGAGTGAGAGAGCTTCTGGCGAGTCGCGCTATCAGGCCGAGCAAGGCCCTGGGGCAGAGCTTCGTAGTCGACCCCAACACCGTTGCCAAAATCGTGCGGCTGGCCGAGATCGCGCCGAGCGAGGAGATTCTCGAGATCGGGGCGGGTGTGGGTTCACTCACGCTCGGCTTGGCGGGAGCCGCGGAACGGGTGGTGGCGCTCGAGAAGGATGACCGTCTCGTCGCGCTGTTGCGAGAGGTGGTCGAGGGGGCCGCGGTCGAGGTCGTCTTAGGCGACGCCCTCAAGGTCGATCTCGGAGCCTTTGGCGCGACCAAGAGCGTTTCGAACCTCCCCTACAGCGTCGCCGCCCGAGTGGTGCTCAAGGTCCTTGAAGAGGCGCCCCGGATCGAGGAGCTGACCGTGATGGTGCAAAAGGAGGTCGGCGAGCGGCTGGCAGCGAGTCCCGGGAGCAAGGTCTACGGAGCCTCGAGCGTCCTGGTCGCCGCCCACGCCCATGCCACGATCCTCGGGGGGGTTTCCCGCCGGGCGTTCTATCCCGTTCCCAACGTCGATTCGGTTGTCGTGAGGTTCGGCCGCCGGCCGGCTCCGGAGGGAGCCGGGAATCTCGCCGACGTGGTCAAGGCAGCGTTTTCCCAGCGGCGCAAGTCCCTGCGCAACTCCTTGGCGTCTGTCGCGGGCAGTGCCGACGCGGCGGCCGCGGCGCTGACGGCCGCAGGGGTGGCACCGCAAGCGAGGGCCGAGGAGCTCGGCCTCGCGGAGTTCGTGAGCGTCGGCCGCGCGCTCGAGGAACGGCGCTGAGCGCGGCCCCACTCACTCCAGTCGCTCCCGCTCCCATCAGGCTTGTAACGAACGCCAAGATCAACCTTTTCCTGGCGGTGCGGGGCCGCCGAGAGGACGGCTATCACGAGATCGCCACCGTGTTGCAGAACGTGTCCCTGGCCGACGATCTCGTCGTGACAGAGGGGGCCGGGCCGCGTGATCACATCGACGTCGAGTTCGAGCCGTGGCTGAGGGAGGTGGCCATTCCCGAGGAGCAGAACCTCGTCGGGCGCGCCGCGCTCCTCGTGCGCGCGCGTGTCGGCCAGAAGGGCGCCCTCGAGGTGGCGCTGCGCAAGCGAATCCCGCTCGGGGCCGGGCTCGGGGGCGGCAGCGCCAACGCCGCCGGTGCACTGATCGCGCTCAATCGGCTGTGGGCGGCCGGGCTCGGCGAAGCCGAGCTGGGCCGCCTGGGCGCCGAGCTCGGAAGCGACGTCCCCTACTGCCTCGTCGGCGGCACCGCGCTGGCGACAGGGCGCGGTGAGGTCGTGAGAAAGGTGGAGGCGCCGCAGTCGTTGTGGTTCGTGCTGGGGATGTCGTCCGAGCCCCTGTCCACCGCAGAGGTCTATGGGGCGTGGTCTCCAGGAGCCGCCGCTCCCGAGCAGGAGCCGCTCTTGGCCGCCCTGGCCGCAGGAAACCCGGCCCGCCTCTCCAGGCTGCTGCACAATGACCTCGAGCCGGTTGCATTCGAGCTCCGCCCGGAGCTCGCCCGAGCCAAGGCCGCGCTGCTCGACGAAGGCGCCCTGGGCGCCTGCCTGTCCGGCTCTGGCCCCACACTGTTCGCCCTCGCAGCGAGCGAGGCCCATGCCCACGAGGTGGCAGATGGGTTAGAGGGGGTCTTCGAGAAAGTAGCGGTGGTCTCATCGCGACCGGCGTGCGTCGAACCAGGGTAGTCAAACCGGCCCCACTCGTCTCCGGCTTCCAGGGTGAGACCAACTTTGGTACGAAACGCTGGCCATCGGCGCGTTTTGTACCAAACCTGCCACCGCCCGACCCATGCCGACCCAGGGCTGCCGTGGGCGGGCGTCGGCGTAGGCTAGTTTTCGACCTGCAATGCCCCGTGGGGTAAGTGGCAGCCCGAGGGATTTTGGATCCCTAAGTTCTGGTTCGAGTCCAGGCGGGGCAGCGTCCGGTGTCGAGGAGGTGATCGTGGGACAAGCTCGAGTGACTGCGGTTGTGCTCGCCGCCGGCGACGGCAAGCGCATGAAGTCGAGTGTCCCCAAGGTCCTCCAGATGGCGGCCGGCCGGCCGCTGCTGGCTCACGTTCTCTCAGCGCTCGACCCCCTCGCCCTCGACGACCGGATCGTGGTCTGCTCCCGCAGGATCGAGGAGATCAAGGCGGCCATCGCACCCGAGGACCTGATTGGGGATGTCTCCTACGTCGTTCAGGAGACCCCCCGGGGCACCGCCGATGCCGTCCGGGTCGCGCTCGAGGCCGCGTCACCTCACAGCGCCGTGCTTCTCGTCGTGCAGGGCGCCACACCCCTGCTGTCGACGCAGACTCTCGCCGCGCTGCTCGAGGCGCACGCCGAGCGCTCTGCAGGGGTCACCGTCCTGACCGCTTTGATGCAGGACCCCACCGGTTACGGGCGGGTGATCAGGGCCGGAGAATATCCCACAAGGATCGTCGAAGAGCGCGATGCGAGCCCCGAAGAGCGTGAGGTGCGGGAGGTGAATGCAGGCGTCTATGCGTTCGATGCGGCCGCGCTGGGATCGGTCCTCTCACAGGTCGACCGGGAGAACTCTCAGGGCGAGTACTACCTTCCCGACGTTGTCGAGCTTCTTCGTTCACAGGGACACAGCGTTCACGCCGAGCGCACCGATCCCGGCGAGATCGTGGGGGTCAAGACGCGCGCCCATCTGGCGCTGGTGTCCAAGGTGGTGAGGCGCAGAGCTTGCGAGCACTGGATGCTCGAAGGCGTGACCGTGGTCGACCCTGATGTGACCTATATCGATTCGACGGTCACGATCGGGAGGGACACGATCGTCCACCCCTTTACTTTCTTAGAGGGTGCAACTCACATAGACGAGCACGCCGAGATCGGCCCGCACACTCGCATCGTCGACTCGAGCGTGGGTGCCGGCGCGACTATCTGTTATTCGGTGGTCTTGTCCTCAAACGTGGGCTCGGAGACCTCGGTCGGACCCTTCACCTCGCTCCGGCCCGGAACGCGCCTCGAACAGGGCGCCAAAGCGGGATCGTTCGTCGAACTCAAGAACTCGGTGCTCGGCCCCGGCAGCAAGGTCAACCACCTCTCTTATGTTGGAGACGCGCGCCTGGGCGCGGGGGTCAACGTCGGAGCGGGCACGGTTACCTGCAATTGGGACGGTCACACCAAGCAGGAGACCGTTATCGGGGACGACGCCTACATAGGCTCGGACACGATGCTGGTGGCGCCGGTGACCCTGGGAGATCGTGCCGCCACCGGTGCGGGGGCGGTGGTGACGAAGGACGTGCCCGAGGATGCGCTCGCGGTCGGCGCCCCGGCCCGGCTGCTTTTGGGGCGCGGCGATCGTATGGGGCGCAAGGCGCGCACCGAGGAGCCCGAGGAACCGCGACAATAGACTCCAGTCGAGCCAGCCGGGAGGCGTGAATGCAAGTCCCCACCTATAAGAGGCTGATGCTCTTCAGCGGGCCCGCCAACTGTGGGCTCGCCGAGGAGATCGCCACCCATCTCGGCATGAAACTGGGCGAGGTCGAGGTCTCTAGCTTCGCCAGCTCCGAGACCTATGTTCGCTTCGCAGAGTCGGTGAGGGGCAAAGATGCCTTCGTTATCCAGAGCGCAAGCGATCCGGTGGACCTCCACCTCATGCAGCACCTCATCATGATCGACGCGCTGCAACGGGCCTCTGCCAAGCGAATAACCGCAGTCGTTCCGTTCTTTCCCTACGCGCGTCAGGACAAGAAGACGCTTGGGCGCGAGCCGATAACGGCGAGATTGGTGGCGGACTTCTACGAGGTGGCCGGGGTGGACCGTGTTCTGTCGGTCGATCTGCACACCGGCCAGATTCAGGGGTTCTTCAATGTTCCCTTCGATCACCTGACTGCGTTGCCGTTGCTGGCCGACTACTTCGCCGAGTTGATCGACGATGACTTCGTGGTGGTGACTCCCGACGCGGGACGGGTGCGACTGGCAGAGAAGTGGACGCAGCACATGAGCGAGTTCGCCGGGCGAGCCTGCCAGCTTGCGTTCCTTCATAAGCAGCGTCGGCACGATGTCCGTAACGTCAGCGAGACGCGCGCCGTCGTCGGAGACGTCCGCGACCGGGTGTGCGTGGTGGTGGACGACATGATCGACACTGCGGGAACTCTGGTCAGGGGGGCGGAGACGCTGCTTGAAGCGGGGGCCACCGAGGTCTACGCCGCGGCCACTCATGCGGTGCTGTCCGACCCCGCCACCGACAGGCTCAAGAACTCGCCGATTCGCCAGGTAGTGGTGACCAACACCCTTCCGATTCCTTCCGAGAAAATGCTCGACAAGCTCGTGGTGCTGTCGATCGCGCCCACGATCGCATCGACGATCAAGGCGGTGTTCGAGGAGGACTCGGTCTCCGAGCTGTTCCACGGAGAGAACCAGGCCTAGTTTCCCCGGGCGGTGTACGTGATTATCAGGCGATCTATCAGGAGTTGTCTCGGCGTGCTGTTTCTCATCGCAGGGGGTGCTTGCGTCAACTCCGCGGGCAATAGTCCACCCCTTGAGCAGCCAAGCTCTGAGCCGATTGTTTTTCCCGTGCAGGAGCCCGTCAATTCGGTGATGCAGGCTCTCCTAAGAGGGACGCTGACTCAGCGAGGACGCTGTCTCTATGTATCCTCGCAAGCGTCCCACGAGTTGGCCTTGCCGATCTGGCCGGAGGGCTTTTCCTATGAGTCCAAAGATGGGAGTATCCGGGTACTTGACGACGAAGGCACTAAAGTGGCGGAAACTGGTAGCCCGGTTTCTATGAGTGGCGGCTTACGCGGAGAGGGCGAGGCGCCCTTACCCCGGACCTGATGGAGCGTGTCGAGTCGTGTGAGGGCCCGTACTGGATCGTTGGAGAGATTTCCCACTCTTGAACATGGAGCAACCAAATGGCTGAGGTAAGGATCGATGCAGAGCTCAAGCAGCTAAGCGGCACGGGAGTGGCGCGCAAGTTGCGCGCCCAGGGAAAGGTGCCGGCGGTGATCTACGGCCGGGGAATAGAGACCACCGCCATTCATGTCAACCGGCGCGAACTCGCCACCGCCCTCAACTCGGACGCAGGCATGAACGTTCTGCTGGACCTGCAGATCGAAGGCAGGAGCACGCTGGCCTTGACCCGCGAGTTGCAGAGAGATCCCGTCAAGGGAACACTGCTGCACGCCGACTTCGTCAGGGTCGACCGCACTCAGGCCGTCGAGGTCGAAGTGCCCATTCACGTCGTCGGCAGCTCACCCGGCGTCAATGAGGGCGGAGTGCTCGAGAACCCCCTGTTCACCGTGCACGTCAAGTGCCTGCCCACCGAGGTGCCGGAATTCGTTGCGGCGGACGTCTCGGGGCTTGCCATCGGAGACTCCCTGCGCGTCTCGGACATTGCGGCTCAGGCGGGCTTCGAGATTCTCTCCGACCCCGAGGCTGTAGTTGCGTCCGTCCTTGCGCCGGTTTCCGAGGAGCAACTCGAGGCGATGGAGGCTGCGGCCGCCATCGAGGCCGCCGGGGGCGTGGAGGCAATGGCCGAAGCGGCCGAGGAAGAGCCCTCGGACGAGGAGGCTGCCGACGGCGAGGAAGCCGGCGACCCTCAGGGCGAATCTCAGCCCGAACACTCCTAAGCCCCGCTTCAGTCCAGAGCCTTCATGTCACCGTTGTGGCGGGTGCGCCCCGACGGCGACAGGCTTGTCATCACCGGGCTCGGCAACCCCGGCGAGCGCTATGCCGCGACCCGCCACAACGCCGGGGCCGTGGTGCTGGGCGAGCTGGCCGCGCGCTCGAGAGCGAAGCTCAAGAGCCACAAGAGCGGCTGTCTCGTTGCAGAGACGCGGCTCGGCTCGGCAACGGTAGTACTGGCGCGACCGACCTCGTTCATGAATGAGTCGGGCGGTCAGGTGGGCCGGCTGGCTCGCTTCTATCGCGTCTCTGCCGAGCAGGTCATCGTCGTTCACGACGAGCTCGACCTCCCCTTCGGGGTCGTTCGCATCAAGTCGGGTGGTGGCACAGCCGGGCACAACGGTCTGCGCTCCGTTGCGTCCCACCTCTCCTCCAAGGACTTCGTGCGTGTGCGGGTCGGCATCGGCCGCCCTCAGGGCCGGCAGGACCCCGTCGATTTCGTGCTGGCGCGCTTCTCGGCGGCGGAGCGCAAGGAGGTGCCTCTGCTGATCTCGGCCGCGGCCGATGCGGTGGAGCGTGTGGTCGAGGTGGGGGCCGAGCGGGCGATGAACGAGGTCAACGAGCGCCGCTAGCCAGAGCCGGGCGGGGAACGGAGCGGCGTGGTTAACGCGAAGACTGTCGCACACCAGCCACCGCGGCCCGGTCGGTCGTTGCGCGCCGAGGCCGGCCTCCCTTGATTGGAAAGCCGGCCCCGGGCCCTGCGGTTGTCCGCTAGCGCGATCTCGCTGCTAGTTGTCGAGCCACTTGATCGTGATCCGGTCCGTTGCACGGTCGCTCGCATCGTCACAACCGTCTTGGTCAGAGTCGAAGCAGAATGTGACCTTCTGGAGGCCGGGGTCGTCGAAGTTGTTCAGTCGCAGGTGGAACTCTTCATTGGCTTCCTCGTAAGCGCTCTGGTAGCACTCATCCGCGAAACCATCGCCGTCCGTGTCCTCGGTCCTGGCGGTTTCTGGACCCGCAAGGTCGGGGTCGGGGCAGGCGCTGATGTAGCCCACGCCTTCCGTTCTCCACGATACCGGGCGGCTCACCCTCTCGCGGTTCTTTACCAGGCAGGCGTCATTGTGAACGTTGCGGTCCTTGCTACCGGTGCTTAGCCGCTGGCGGTCGTAGCGGTCGGGGTCCTCACACGAGGAGTTGTCGTTGACACTGGGGTTCGCGGTGGGCAGCCCGGGGTCGGGGTCGATGTAGGAGAGGGCTCGGATCTTGCTCCCCCTGGGCAAGTCTCCGTCGCCGTCTCCGTGCGCATAAGCGCTTCCGGCGCCGGCAAGGCCCATGAGCAGAGTCATGAGCATCACTATCCGTAACAGTGACTTGGTCACGTTGTGATTCCCCTTTCGTAGGTTCGTCTGGTTGTACTGCGCTGGCATCTTGCAAGAGCTCTCATCCCGCTTATGCGGGGCCACCGGCGCGTGTCACCGGGAATCTTGAGGAGATAGATTCACGATCCATCGGGTCGAGCTGCACATCACTTGGGCCGCGGCTCCACTTGGAAGCGTGATGAACATCCACTCGCGGTCATAGAAGGCTGATGTGAGCAGAAAGGACGGAAACCGACGGACGAGAAAGAGCTGAGGGGTCTCGTGGAGCGAGCTAAACGCAGCGATCCTGATGCCTGGGAGACCCTCTACAGGGACGCCTACGGACCCCTCCTCAACTACGCCGCACGCCGTCTCGACAGCCGCGAGGCGGCCGACGACGCCGTCGGCGAGGTCTTCGCCCGCGCCTACGAGCGCATCGACCGGTTCACCTGGCGGGGCGGGGGCATCCACGCGTGGTTCTACGGCATTCTGAGAAACGTGGTGCTTGAAACGCACAGAGCGTCGGCGCGCCAGATTGCCCTCGGCGATTACGATCAGGCCGATCCCAACCCGGGGCCTGCCGAGGAGGTCGTCGCACTCGAGGAGAAGGGTCATGTGAGGGCCGCCTTCGGGCGGCTGTCCGAGGGTGACCGTGAGCTGCTGGAGCTCAGGGTTGTCGGTGGGCTCGACGCCAAGGATGCTGGGGCGGTTCTGGGACGCAGAGCCGGAGCGGTGCGCATGGCTCAGTCGCGGGCGCTGGGCCGCCTACGCACTCTGATGGCGGAGGAAAGCTCGTGAGCCGGGGCGACGAGCGTCTTTTGGAGGAGCTGCGAAATGCCCTGGCTTCGAGCTCAGTGGAGCCGCCGGACGAGGGCATACAGCGTGTGCGAGCCCGAGCAGAAGCGGGTAAGCGACTCGTCGAGCTAGAACGGCGACGTAGCCGCGCTCAGCGGGTGGTGTTGCTGGCCGCCGCCCTTGTGTGCCTGCTCGCCTTTGCCTCGGGAGTGGTTTTCGCCACGGATATCCCTGCCCCGGTTCGAGCTACGCTCCATTCCGCCGGGCTCCCGGTCGAGTCGCCCGAGCTGATCGAGGCGCGCGCGGTGCTTCACGATCTCGGAGTGGCCCTCGGCGAAGAACGTTCACCTGAGGAAGTGCAACAGGCCGACGCCCGCATGCTCGAGCTCGTCGAGCAGCTCGACAAAGAGGAGCAGGAGGCGATCGTGCCGGTCGCCCACGAGGTCCACCTGCGGGCGGTGGAGTACCTCGGCGAGTGAGCATTTTCGCCGTGAATCCACGTTTAGACTCCCTTCCGTAGTGGCATCGCTGGCTCCCCTGCTCGACCATCTGCCCGACGAGCGCGTCCGGGCTCTGCTCGACGCGCCCGGAGCCGTGACCGTTGCCGAGGCCGCTCGGCCCTTCCTGCTCGCGTCGATCGCCCGGCATCTCGACGCCCCCGTGCTGGCGGTGGCGGCGCGCACGGAGGAGGCGGATCAACTCGCACGCGACGTCCAGGCGTTTTTGGGCCGCAGCGGCGCGCAGGTTTTCCCCGGCTGGGAGGTGCTCCCCGGCGAGCCGGTGTCGCCCTCGGTCGAGACCATGGGCCGCCGTCTCGATGTCCTCAACCGCTTGAGGCGAGGAGGCGCCTACGTCACGGTGGCGACCGCTCAGGGCGCGACTCAGTTGGTGGCGCCGCCACGGAGAGACCTCGCCGCCCTGGTCCTGTGCCGCGGCGCCGAGATCTCGCTGGACGAGGTGACGGCCCGGCTCGTCGAGCTCGGCTACGAGCGCAATTACATCGTCGAACGCCGTGGAGAGTTCGCCGTACGGGGCGGCGTCCTCGACGTCTTTCCGCCCGCCCAGGAGCGACCCTTGCGGGCCGAGTTGTGGGGCGACGAGATCACCTCTCTGCGCCAGTTCGCCCTCGCCTCGCAACGCTCCCTGGATGAAATCGAGGGGGCCGAGGTGGTCGCCTGCCGAGAGCTGTTGACCGACGAGGCGACGAGGGATCAGGCCGCCCGCTTGAATCGAGAGGCGCCCGAAGAAGCGCTGGCTCAGCTCGCAGAGGGAGTTCTGGTGCCGGGGGCCGAACGGTTGCTCCAGAGGCTCGTCTCGCTCCGGCCACTGACCACCTTTCTGCCCCCGGGGACCCCCGTTCTCATCCTCGAGCCGAAGCGGGTCAGGGACCGGGCCGAGGAGGTGCTCGAGCAGGTCGGGGAGTGGAGCGAGATCTCCGGCCTCGAGGGCGAGCACTTCGCCCCGCTGGAGCGAGTGCTGGCGCAAGCCTCGTCGGTGACGCTCTTGTCGAGCTTCTCCGAGCCGGACTCGGACAGCCTCGAGGTCGACACCTGGACACAGGCGGCGGGCAAGCCCGAGGTCCTCGTCGAACGGCTGTCGGGACTCGTCCGCGACGGTTACCGGGCGGTGGTTGCGGCGTCGTTGCCGGAAACGGCGCAGAGGCTTCAGGCGAACTTCAAGGCGGCCGGGCTCGAGCTGGCCGCGGCCCAGTCCGCTCCCGAGGCCGACTCGGCTCCCGGCGGCTCGATCGTAGTGGCAGAGCTGCAGCGCGGGTTCGTGCTTCCAAGCGCCCGGCTCGCGCTGGTCGCCGAGTCCGACATCACCGGCCGCCGCTCGGGAGCGGCCCGGAAGCGCATCCAGGCGCGCCGTCGTCAGATGGCCGGCCCCCTCGATCTCTCAGAGGGCGATCACGTCGTGCACGAGGTGCACGGAATAGGGACTTTCGTGGGGATGGTGGATCGGGACCTCTTGGGCGTCCACCGCGAGTACCTGGTGATCTCCTACGCCAAGGGCGACAAGCTCTACGTGCCCAGCGATCAGATCGACCTCATCTCCAAGTACGTCGGGGGCGAGTCGCCGAAGATCAATCGCCTCGGCTCGGGCGACTGGGCCCGCACCAAGTCGCGGGTCAGGCGCAGAGCGCGTGAGATCGCGCAGGAGCTGGTGGCGCTCTACGCACGCAGGATCAGGGCTGCGGGATTCGCGTTCGGGCCCGACACGCCGTGGCAGCGCGAGCTCGAGGACTCCTTTCCCTATGAAGAGACTCCGGATCAGCTCCGGGCCGTGGACGAGGTCAAGGACGACATGGAGCGGTCCGGGCCCATGGACCGGCTCGTGTGCGGCGACGTCGGCTACGGCAAGACCGAGATCGCCGTCCGGGCGGCGTTCAAAGCAGTCGCGGCCGGCAAGCAGGTGGCGGTGCTGGTGCCGACGACGATCCTGGCGCAGCAGCATCACGCCACCTTCGTCGAGCGTTTCAGAGAGTTCCCCGTGCGAGTTGCGATGCTGTCGCGCTTTCTGTCCCAGGCGGAGTCGCGCCAGGTGCTCCAAGACCTGGCCGCAGGAAAGATCGATGTCGTGGTCGGCACTCACAAGCTGCTGCAGGAGGGCGTGGCCTTCAGCGAACTCGGCCTCGTGGTGGTCGATGAGGAGCAGCGCTTCGGTGTGCAGCAGAAGGAGAGGCTCAAGGAGCTGCGGGCGAGTGTCGACATCCTCACACTCACCGCCACGCCGATCCCGCGCACGCTCGAGATGGCGATGTCGGGCATCAGAGACATGTCGATCGTCGACACCCCGCCCGAGAACCGGCACCCGGTGATGACCTACGTCGGCGACCACGACGACGAGATCATGTCCTCGGCCGTCCGTCGCGAGCTCTTGCGCGACGGGCAGGTCTTCTACGTCCACCACCGCGTCGCGACGATCGAGACGGCGGCCCGGAACCTGCGCGAGCTCGTGCCCGAAGCCCGTATCGGTATCGCCCACGGTCAGATGGACGAGCGCGCGCTGGAGCAGGCCATGCTCGACTTCGGTGAGTCGAAGACGAACGTGCTGGTGTGCACCACGATCATCGAGTCGGGACTCGACATCCCCACCGTCAACACGCTCATCGTGGAGAGGGCCGACCTGCTGGGCTTGTCCCAGATGTATCAGCTCCGGGGCCGCGTGGGCAGGGCCCACGAGCGCGCCTATGCCTATCTCTTCTTTCCCCCCACCCTCTCGCTCACCGAGGGGGCGCACGAGCGGCTCAAGACGATCGCCGAGCACTCGGGGCTCGGGTCCGGCTTTCGCATCGCCATGCGCGACCTGGAGATCAGGGGCGCCGGCAACCTGCTGGGGGCCGAGCAGCACGGTCACATCTCGGAGGTGGGCTTCGATCTCTACGTCAAGCTCGTGGCTCAGGCGGTGGACGAGGCCAAGGGGCAGCCGTGGCGGGAGGAGCTCGAGGTCAGGATCGATCTCCCGCTGCAGGCGTTCATCCCCAAGACTTATGTGGCCGACGAGAACTTGAGGCTCGAGGCCTATCGAAAGGTGGCCTCGGCACGCAAGGCCGAGGACCTGGATGAGGTCAGAAACGAACTCGAGGACCGCTACGGCGCTCCCGTGCCGACACCGGTCGAGTCGCTCTTCGAAGTCGCCGGGCTCAGGCGGCTGATGTCGGACGCGGGCATCACCGAGGCGGCCACCGTGGCGGGCAACCTGCGCATCAGGCCTGTGGAGTTGGAGGATTCCCGGCAGGTCCGGCTCGAGCGCCTCCTGCCCGAGGCCCGCTTCAGACCCGAAACCAGGACCCTGCTCGTGCCCGAGAGGCTCGTGCCCCGAACGGGCGTGGTGGCGTGGGTCACAAAGATTCTCGAGCAGCTAATCTCGTAATCATGAAAAGACAACTCTGTACGCTTGTAACCGTCGCCGTTCTCGCCGCCTCTTGCGGGGGGGGAGGGGGGCCGGGCAGCCCCTCGGGTTCGACCGCCGCCTCGGTGGGCGACGACGACATCTCCACCGGAACCATCACCGACGCGCTCGGCACGTTCGAGGACACGCAGGCCTTCGAGCAGCTCAGCCAGCAGAACGGCCAGGGGAAGGCTCGGCGCCTGTTCGAGCAGGGCTATCTCTACATTCTCATTCGCCGGGAGGTGCTCCAGACCCGAGCCGACGACCTCGGCGTGACGGTCCCCACCGCCGACGTGACCGATCAGCTGGAGCAGTACAAGGCCCAGTTCGGTGAGGACGAGCAGCAGTTCCAGGATGCGCTCGAGCAGCAAGGCCTCACCGCCTCTCTTTTGAAGCGCTTCGTGGAGGACCGGGTGCTCGAGCAGGAGCTCAGGACCAAGGTGGCCGAGGACCAGGGTCCGCCCGAAGAGGAGCTGCGCGCCTTCTACGAGGAGCACAAGGGCGACTACCAGGAGGTGCGCGCCTCCCACATTCTGCTTCAGTCGGAGAAGACGGCAGAGGCCAAGAAGCAAGCGGACAAGCTCTACTCGCAGCTCCAAGACGCCCCCGACTCCAAGGTGGACGCCCTCTTCGCCTCTTTGGCCAAGAAGTTCTCCAAGGATCCGGGCTCGGGCGCGAAGGGCGGCGACCTCGGGTGGGCCGACCCGGCAGGTTACGTCCAGCCCTTCGGCGACGCGATCAAGACGCTTGAGATCGGCAAGATCTCTCGGCCGGTCGAGACCGAGCACGGTTTCCACATCATCAAGGTCGAGGGCCGCCGGGCCCAGCCCTATGAGGCGGTCAAGGATCAGATCTCGGCCGAGGTCGGCGGCGTATCACCCGAGCAGGTGTGGCAGGACTGGATCATCGAGGCCTACAAGGACGCCGAGATCGAGGTCAATCCCCGTTACGGCGAGCTCGACCTGCAGACCCAGCAGATAGTCGACGCCACCGCCGAGGACGTGCCGGGGGCCGAGGAGAGCCCGGCGAAGTGACCCTCCCCGCGTTTTGAGCGCCTCAGAGTGCCCTTTTGGGCACCCTGAGTCCCCTAAAAAATCGGGGGCTGCATTTTGAGCGTCCCAGCGTCAAGTTTTCTCAGCGCTGAGTCCCCTAAAACCCCGGGATAAGCGATTTCAATGTCGCTCCTGCTCGTGCCGTTGGCCCCCGAGGAGACGCACCTGCTCACCCTCGGCGAGCTCGACGAATTGCTCTCCTGCGAGAGAGTCCTTTTCGAGCATGGCCAGCAC
>Ga0136623_10000145_pt1 | contig 18027 bp, 16 predicted proteins | sample AntDrymUQ4492106_2_FD_104656 | JGI IMG/M metagenome (GOLD analysis project Ga0136623, IMG submission 104656) | Polar desert sand microbial communities from Dry Valleys, Antarctica - metaG UQ449 (21.06) | ecosystem: Environmental > Terrestrial > Soil > Desert | place: Antarctica: Dry Valley...
CGCGTGAGCACGCCCAGGACGATCGCCACGCCGAGCGCTGTCTCGAGGAACGCCGCGCCCAGGACCCACAGCTCGGGAGTCACGGGGATGACCGACGTAAGGCCGTACATATCGACGGCGGCCAGGGCCTGGTCGTAGATGACGATCTTGTCGACGATCCCCGACGCGACGAAGGCACCACCCAGGCCCAGCCGAACGAGCAGCGGGACCACGTCGTCGTATCCGCCCCGTGCCAGGTTCTGCGTGGCGGCCCGCGGCCCCCGGCCCGCGTGGGAATGCCGCGCGCAGCAGGTCGTCGAGGCTCGGGCGTCCCGGTCCCACGACGGCGGCGACGGCGAGGGCGCCGGCGACGTCGAGCATCATCACCAGCTCCGCGTAGCCCGCCAGCGTGACGAGGTAGGCGCCGAGTGCGACGAGCGCGGCAGGTCGCACCGCCAGCCCCAACAGCAGCAGGAATCCCGTCCCGGTCAGGAGCAGCCCGAACGGGCCGCCGGAGTCGATGGTGGGCATGAAGCGCACGCGTGCCAGTCCGGCGCCGATGACCACCAGGCCAACCGACAGGCGCACGATCCACGGCAAATACTCGGTGTACGTCTTCGCGCGCTCGACGAATCGCAGCCGGGGTTCCTCCATCGGTCGAACGCGGGCCCACGCGAGCAGGCCGGCCAGGACGACCACAAGCCCGAGCGCCAGGACCAGGAGGGTCCCCGGCTGTGCCAGCGCATCGAGCACGAAGCCGATCGGATCGGGCGACGCTTCCGGGTCGGTCACGTACTCCACATGGGCCTGCAAGCGAGAGGGCATCAGTACCTACGCTAGCAAGGTCCGAACCTATAATGGCGCTCCAACTTCCGGCCTCCGTCCCGTCCGAGGCGGACTCCATCGACCTCGGCGACTCCGGCACGAGCATGCGCAAGGAGCACCGATGAAGCCGACCACCCCCGACAAGATCCGGAACGTCGCCCTCATCTCCCACGGTGGCGCCGGCAAGACGAGCCTCGCCGAGGCGATGCTCTTCGACGCCGGCGCGATCACCCGGCTCGGCACCGTGGAGGCGGGCACGACGACGCTCGACTGGGACCCGGACGAGCAGAAGCGCGGGCAGAGCATCAACCTCGCGATCGGCTCGATCGAGCACGAGGGCACTCGCATCACGATCGTCGACACGCCCGGATACGCCGACTTCCAGGCCGACGTGGTCGAGGCGCTCGCCGCGGTCGACGCGGTCATCGTGGTCATCGATGCCTCCGCCGGGGTCGAGGTCGGCACCGAGGAGGTCTGGAAGCTGGCCGACGCGCGCGGCCTGCCGCGGCTGATCTTCGTCAACAAGATGGACCGCGAGAACGCGAACTACGACGCCACCCTCGAGCAGCTCAAGGCGCGCTTCGGTCCGAAGATCGCGCCGGTCTACCTGCCGATCGGCTCCGCCGACTCATTCCGCGGGTACGTCGACGTCATCGAGGAGCACGCCACCGTCTACGAGAATGGGAAGCCGTCCGAGGTGCCGATCCCTCCCGAGCTCGAAGGGATCGAGCACTCGCGTCGTGACGCCATGGTCGAGGCCGCCGCGGAGGCCTCCGACGAGCTCATGGAGAAGTATCTCGATGGCGCGGCGCTCACCGATGGAGAGATCGAGGCGGCGATGCACAAGGGCACACGCGAGGGCAGCGTGGTGCCTGTCTTCGTCGGGTCGGCGACGAAGAACATCGGCGTCCGCGAGCTCATCAACATGATCGTCAAGCACGTCCCGTCGCCTGCCGAGGTCGGCACCCGCGCGACCGTCGACGGCAAGGAGATCACCCCCGATCCGGCCGGACCGTTCGTGGCCCAGGTCTTCAAGGCCACTGCCGATCCGTTCGTCGGACGCCTCACCTACTTCCGCGTCGTCTCCGGCAGCCTCAACGGACAGGGCCACGTCTACAACGTCAACCGCCGCGAGGAGGAGCGCGTCGGCAACCTGCTGGCCGTCCAGGGCAAGGACCAGGAGCACATCGCCAGGGTGGGGCCGGGCGACATCGCCGCAGTCGCGAAGCTGAGCACTACGGCAGCCGGCGATACGCTGGTCGCGGATCGGGCGCAATCGGTCGAGCTGCCGGCACTCACGTTCCCGGCGCCGTCGCTGCAGGTGGCCATCGAGCCCGAGTCGAAGGCGGACCTCGACAAGCTGGGACAGGCGCTGCATCGGCTCGCGGAGGAGGAGCCCGGCGTCCGCATCCGCCGCGAGGAGGGCACCGGCGAGACGATCCTGACCGCGATGGGTGACGCGCACGTCGACGTCATCGTGGACCGGCTCAAGCGCAAGTTCGGCGCATCGGTCAGGACGGCGACGCCGCGCGTGCCGTATCGCGAGACCATCCGCCAGGCTGCCCGGATCGACAACAAGTACAAGCGGCAGACCGGTGGGCACGGCCAGTACGGGCACGTCGTCATCGAGTTCGCGCCCGCGGAGATGGGCACCGGCTTCTCGTTCGGCAACAAGATCGTGGGTGGCGTCGTGCCGAAGCAGTACATCCCCGCGGTCGAGAAGGGCCTCCGAGAGGCGATGGCCGAAGGCGTCCTGGCCGGCTACCCGGTCGTCGACCTCCAGGCCACGCTGGTCGACGGTTCGTACCACACGGTCGACAGCTCCGAGATGGCATTCAAGGTTGCCGCCTCGCAGGCGCTCAAGAAGGCGTTCGACGCCGCGTCACCGGCGCTCCTGGAGCCGATCCTCGAGGTCGACGTCGTCGTGCCGGACGAGTTCATGGGCGACGTCATGGGGCAGATCACCTCGAAGCGCGGACACGTGCTCGGCATGGACTCGGCCGACGGCCTCCAGCACCTCAAGGCGCAGGTTCCGCAGGCCGAGATGTTCCACTACGCCACCGAGCTGCGGTCGATCACCCAGGGCCGTGGCCGGTTCAGCTGGAAGGTCGACCATTACGCCGAGGTCCCGATCAACATCGCCGACAAGGTCGTCGCGGAGGCCGGGCGCAACGGGCACGGCAGCGAGCGCGGGCACTAGCGCCGATGGACCCGCGGGGCGGGCAGCATCCGATCCCCGGCGCCGTGATGATCGACACCGTCGATCCCGCGCCGCTCGTCGCGTTCTGGACGGCGCTGCTCGGCACCGAGGTCGCATACCAGACCGATGACTTCGTCTGGCTGCGCCGCAACGCGCCGGATGTGCTGGGACTGGCGTTCCAGAAGGTCCCTGAGGCGAAGAGTGGCAAGAACCGCGTTCACGTCGACTTCGTTGCGCCGGACATCGACGAGGTGCGTGCGCGGGTCGAGGAGCTCGGCGGGAGCCTGCTCTTCGATCGCAGTCACGAGGACTTCCGCTGGCTCGTGCTCGCCGACCCGGAAGGCAACGAGTTCTGCGTCTCGGCCGAGGAGGACGAGGACGCCGGTACGGCCTGAGGTGGCCCTGCCACCGTCGAAGGATCAGTGGTCGGGCCGGTACGCCCAGGGCTCGCCGGAAGAGCGCATGCGTTCGAGCGTACGGCGGTGCGCGTAGCCCTCGGCCACGTACGTGGCGACGGCCACGAGTGCCGCGACGGCACCGATGAGCCAGGGCGCGATCGCCCACGACCCCGAGCCGCTCAGCACCGTTCCGATCCAGACGAGGAGCGCGGTCAGGCCGGCGGCGGCGAACCCGGACGCCACGGCACCGACCAGGTAGGCGACTGCCATCAGTCGGTCACCTCGGCGACGGCCAGGTGGCGTTTCCCGCGCCGAAGGAGCAGCCATCGCCCGGCGAGGAGATCGGCGCGATCCGGCACGGCCGAGGGATCGGCAACGCGAACGTTGTTCACGTAGGCGCCACCCTCACCCAGCACCCGTCGTGCCTGGCCGCGACTCTGCGAGAGGCCCGACTCGACGAGCAGGTCCAGCACCGAAGGCAGACCGTTGGACCCGGCGGCCAGGCGAGCCCGCGGCAGGTCGGTGAACGCGGCCTCGAGCGTTTCGGCGTCGAGGACGCGCAGGTCGCCGCCGCCGAAGAGCGCCTCGGATGCCGCGACGGCGGCGCGTGTCGCGTCGGCACCGTGGACGAGCTCGGTGACTTCCGCCGCCAGCGCACGCTGTGCCGCGCGGGATTCCGGCCGCGAGACAGCCTCGGCCTCCAGCTCGCCGATCTCATCGTGCGAGCGGAAGCTGAAGACGCGCAGGTACGTTCCGACGACGCTGTCGTCGACGTTGAGGAACCACTGGTAGAAGGCGAACGGAGAGGTGAGCGCGGGGTCCAGCCAGAGCGTCTCGCCCTCGCTCTTGCCGAACTTCTGGCCGTCCGGGCGGGTGATGAGGGGCGTGGCCAGGGCGTGCGCGGTGCCACCCTCGACACGCCGGATGAGGTCGACGCCGGCCGTGAGGTTGCCCCATTGGTCGCTGCCGCCGAGCTGGAGGGTGCAGCCGTTGCGCCGGTACAGCTCCAGGAAGTCGAGCGCCTGCATGACCTGGTAGCTGAACTCGGTGTAGCTGATGCCGCCGGCTTCCAGCCGCGCGGCCACGGCCTCCTTGGCCAGCATGCGGCTCACGCTGAAGTGCTTGCCGATGTCGCGCAGCCAGTCGATGGCCGACATCTCGGCCGTCCACTCCAGGTTGTTGACGATGGTGGCCGCGTTCGCGCCCTCGAAGGACAGGTAGCGCTCGACCTGGGACCGGATCCGCTCGACCCACGCTTCGATCACGTCTGGCGCGTGCAGCGCACGCTCGCTGGACCGCCCGCTCGGGTCGCCGACGAGGCCGGTGGCGCCGCCCACCAGCCCGATCGGCCGATGGCCGGCCAGCTGGAGGCGTCGCATCGTGACCAGGAGGACCAGGTTGCCGAAATGGAGGCTCGGGGCGGTCGGGTCGAAGCCCCCGTAGTAGGTGATCGGACCCGCATCCATTGCCGTGCGCAGGGCGTCGAGATCGGTGTGATCGGCGATCATCCGCCGCCACTCGAGGTCGTCGAGCACGCCGGCGGGCGCCGCATTCATGTCCATCGGGCGATGAGTATACGCACCGAACATCCGTGCTACCCTGCCGCGCGATGACCCGACGACCACCACCGCCGGGCGGCCGGCCCGTGCCACGTCGCGGCGCCAGGGGGCCTGATCCACGACGACGGCCGGGCACGACGGCGCTCCCCCGCCTGATCCTCGCCGTGTTCGGCGTGCTGGCCATCGGCCTGTTCGCGCTCACCCTCAGCGTGTACTCGTCGTACACGACAGGGCTGCCGAACGTCGAGGACATCGAGAACTTCGACCTCGTGGAGGGCTCGACCGTTGTCTCCGGCGACGGCACCGAGCTCGCGACGTTCGCCGTCGAGGACCGTCGGGAGATCAGCTTTGACGAGATCCCGCAGCTCATGATCGACGCGCAGGTCGCGGCCGAGGACCAGACCTTCTGGACGAACCCGTGCGTCGACTTGCGCAGCATCGTGCGCGCGGTGCTCCAGAACTTCCAGGCCGGCGAGACGGTGTCCGGCGCCTCGACCATCTGCCAGCAGCTCGTTCGCATGCGGCTCTTCGATGCGGAGCTGATGGCCGATCCGGATCGCCAGGTCGAGCGCAAGATCAAGGAGGCCATCCTCGCGCTGCGGCTCGACGAGCGCTACCCGGGCGGAGAGGGCAAGCGTCACATCCTCGAGATGTACCTCAACCAGGTGTATTACGGCAACAACGCCTACGGCATCTGGGCCGCGGCCAACGCGTACTACGACAAGGACCTCACGTCGGACGCGCCGGAGGAGCAGCTCACCATCAGCGAGGCCGCCATGCTGGCCGGGCTGGTGCGCGCCCCGTCGCGCCTCGACCCGAGCCTCGAGGCGGTCGAGGAGGAAGTGGAGGGCGGGACGCGCTTCGTGGTCCCACCCACCTCGCAGTCCATCACCGTGCGCGACTTCGTGCTGGACCAGATGCTCGAGTCCGAGCTCATCTCCGAAGCAGATCACCGGGCAGCGATCGCCGAGCAGATCGTGCTGGCGCCGCCGGACGACAACGCGTACCTGGCACCGCACTTCGTATACGCCGTGCGGCGCGAGGCCGGAGACCTGCTCGAGGGAGAGGAGCTCCTCGACACCGGCGGGCTGCGGGTCATCACCACGCTGGACTACGAGGGCTATCAGCGGAGCGCCGAGAAGTGGGCCCAGATCGGCTACGACCTCGATCGGCTCTCGGACGAGGAGCTGGTCGCAACGTACGGCGAGGCGGCGGCCGGCGAGGCGGGCTGGATCCGCCAGCTCCAGGGCCGGAACATCAACAACGACGCGATGGTCACCGTGAACTACCGGACCGGGGCCGTGCTCGCCTACGTGGGCAGCGCCAACTTCTTCGGCGAGTCGACGCCGGAGCACCAGCCGAACTTCGACGTCATCGGCCAGGCCTACCGGCAGTCGGGGTCCGCCTTCAAGCCGATCACCTACGCGGCCGGCTTCGAGTCCGGCGTCATCACGCCGGCCACGATGCTCATGGACGTCCAGGGTGAGATCGTCGACGGCTATTCGGTGCCCAACGCGGACAATCGTGAGCGCGGTCCGGTGCGCGTGCGAGATGCCCTGAAGTATTCGCTCAACATCCCCGTCGCCAAGATCCAGCAGCTGGTCGGCACCGAGAACGTCGTCGGCATGGCCGAGCGGCTCGGGCTCGACTGGGATCCACGGCAGGAGGACGAGGTGGCCGTGCCATCGCTGACGCTGGGCACGATCGGGGTGCACATGCTCGATCTCGCGGCAGCCTATGGCGCCATCGCCAACGCCGGGCAGTTCGTGCCGCCGTACCTGATCGAGCGCATCGAGGATACCGATGGCAACGTCATCTACGACCATGCCACGGATGCCGACGATCCTGAGCAGGTCCTTTCGGCACAGTCGGCCTACCTCGTCACCGACATCCTGGCCGACAACACCGATCCGGGCGCCAACCCGCTCTGGGGGCCGCGCTTCCAGCTCCCGGCACCCGACGGGAGCCGCCGGCCTGCCACCCTGAAGACCGGAACCACCAACGACTTCCGCGACCTCCAGGCTGTCGGCTACCTCGCGCCGAATCCCGATCCGGCGGTCACCGATGGCGCGATCGTCACCGGCGTCTGGGTTGGAAACAGCGACTTCTCGGCCATCGAGGACGTCTTCGCGGCCGATGGGCCGACCTTCATCTGGCACGATTACATGGCCGAGGTCGCGGCCCTCAACGAGCTGCCGGTGCACGACTTCGCCCGCCCCGACGGCCTGGCCGACGTCACGATCGACGCCATCAGCGGCATGCTGCCCGGCGAGTTCACACTGACGACCGTGACCGAGATCACGCGCGCGGACCGCCAGCCGTCCGAGTCCGATACGACCCACCGCGAGCTGCGGATCGAGGTCGTCACCGGCAAGATCTGGCAAGAGGGCTGCGGCGACTTCGCCACCCTGGCGCCATCCGCCTCGCCGGACCCGTCGGCCGAGCCTTCGCCACCCGAGCCTGACGAGGAGCTCTTCCTGGATCTTGTCGGCTGGGAGGAGGAGCGTCCGCCGTGGGAAGAGGCGAACACGGCGTGGATCGAGGAGTGGACCGGCCGGGAGGACGAGCTGAACGCGAGCGTTCGCACGCCGTTCCCGGGACCGATCGACGCGACGTTCGCGCCAACCGAGGACTGCACGCCGGGCGAGATCCCGACCTCCACGCCGACCCCGTCGCCGACGCCCTCGCCGACGCCGACGCCGGTTCCGACGCCGGCGCCGACACCGGTCCCGACGTTGCCGCCCACGCCCGCGCCGACGCTGCCGCCACCACCGTCGCCGACGCCCACGCCGGGACCCTAGAGCTCCGCGACGGTCGTCCCGTCGCCGCCCTCCTCGCGCCGGCCGGAGCGCACGCCACGGACGCGCGGATGGGCCGCCAATGCCTCGCGCACTGCCCGACGCAGGGCGCCGGTCCCGGACCCGTGGATGATCGCGACCGAATCGAGCCCGGCAAGGAGCGCGTGGTCGAGGTACGCCTCGAGCTGCCCGAGTGCTGCCTCGACCCGCTCGCCTCGAAGCGACAGCGTGGGCGAGACGCTGGCAGCGGCGCGCCGTCGCAGCTCCTCGGCCTCGGGGTCCGGCGCCGCTGGGCCGCTGATCGGCTCGGAAACCACCTCGACGTCCTCGGACGGGACCACGAGGCGCGCGCCCTCCGTCTCGAGCGTGACGCGTCCCGTGCGGCCGCTGATCTCGACGATTCGCCCGGTGCTGCCCAGCGTCCGCGAGCGGCCCCATAGGCCCACGCGGGGCTGCGGGCCACCAGGCTCGTCCTCGGGTTCGGTGATGTCCGGCGTCGCCTCGGCCGTCTCGGTCCGCACGCGCGCCGCCCGGCGTTTGAGATCGTCGAAGGCCTCGCCGCCGGCCCGTGCCGAGCGCCCGGGCCCCAGGTTGCGCTGGCGGGTCAGCTCTCGCCGCACCTCCCCCACTTCGCGCTCGGCGCGCGCCAGCATGTCGTCCGCGGCGCGCCTGGCGTCGGCGAGCAGCTCGCCCGCCTCACGGCGCGCCCGGGCCACGCCCGTGCGCGCGCGGTCGCGCTCGCCGGCGGCCGCGGTTCGCTCCGCCTCGGCGGCGTCGAGCGCCACCCGCTGCGCCTCCTGTGCGGCGGTGATGGCCGCCAGCGTCTCCTCCATGCTGGCGTGCTCGGCCGAGATGCGGCCGCGCGCGTCGGCCAGGATCTCGGCAGGCAGGCCGAGCCGCTCGGCGATGGCGAAGGCCTGGCTCTTCCCCGGCAGTCCGATCGTGAGGTGATAGGTCGGACGCAGGGTCGTGACGTCGAACTCGACGGCGGCGTTGGTCACGCCGGCGTGCTCGGTGGCGAAGGCCTTCAGCTCGGCGTAGTGGGTGGTCGCGGCGACCATCACGCCGGCATCCAGCAGGCGTGTGACGATCGCCATGGCCAGGGCCGAGCCCTCCGTCGGATCGGTGCCGGCGCCGACCTCGTCCAGGAGGACCAGCGTGGCAGGCCCAGCCTCGGCGACGAAGCGCACGACGTTGCGGAGGTGGCTGCTGAACGTCGAGAGCGACTGCGCGATGCTCTGCTCGTCGCCGATGTCGGCCATCACCCGCGAGAAGACGGGCAGGCGGGCCCCCTCCGCGGCCGGGACGCGCAGCCCGGCCTGGTGCATGAGCGCCAGCAGGCCGAGGGTCTTGAGGCTGACCGTCTTGCCGCCGGTGTTCGGCCCGGTGACGACGAGCGCGCGGTAGCCGAACCTGTCGCCGATGCGCAGGTCGATCGGCACGGCTGCCGGGCCTAGCAGCGGATGGCGGGCGGAGAGCAGCTCTGCCGCGTCTGGTCCCCGGGCCGGGCGCACCGCATCCATCGCCACCCCGAGTCGCGCTCGTGCCATCCACAGGTCAGCCCGCGCGAGGGCATCGAGGCTGGCACGCAGCGACTCGCTGCGCGACTCGACCGCGGCCGACAGCTCGTCGAGGATGCGCTCCTCCTCGCGCTCCTGGGCCAGCATCGCCTCGGTCCAGGCGTTGTTCAGGTCGACGACGGTCAGCGGCTCGACGAACAGCGTCGCGCCCGATGCGCTCTGGTCGTGAACGATCCCCTTGACGCGGCCCTTCGCCTCCGCGCGGATGGGAATGACGTAGCGCCCCGACCGGACCGTGACGATCGCCTCGCCGATGATCCCGGCCATGGCCGACGAGCGCAGCATCGTGTTCAGCCGCTCGCGAACTCGGTCCTGGGCGGTCCGCAGCCGCTTCCGGATGGCTGCCAGCTCCGACGAGGCGGTGTCGAGCACCTCGCCGCTCTCGTCGATGCTGCGGCCGATGCGCTCCGCGAGCTCCGGCGCCGCGTCCAGCTCCTCGCGCAGCTCGGCGAGGTGTGGCTCCCGCCAGCTACGCAGGCGTGCCTCGAAGCGGGCGGTTGCCTCGAGCGTGTCGGCGATCTCGATGAGCTCGCCCGGCGTCAGGCGGCCGCCGCGTCTCGCGCGCTCGACGGCAACCCTGGTGTCCCGCGCGCCGCCGATGCCGGCTTGGGCCTGGTCGTCGAGCAGGCGGGCGGCCTCGTCGGTCTGGTCCTGGAGGAGCGCGACATGGGTGGGGTCCGGCATCGGTTGCAGGCCCAGCGCGAGCTCGCGCGCGGGCTCGAAGCTCGTATGCGTGGCCAGCTGCTCCACGATCGCGCCGAACTCGAGCGCCCGGAGCGTGCCCTCGTCGGCCGCGCCCGACGCCTGGTCAGCGGCGGGAGACGTGCGGGTCATCGGCGATCCAGAAGCGCATCGGGCGTGCCGCCCACGGACCCGCGTAGTCGACACCGACGCGACGCCCGCGCGCCACGGCTGGCAGCGGTCCCTCGCGCGGGACCACCCGGACCGGCCCGTCGAGCAGGTCCGTCCCGTTGAGCGAGCGATCGACATTGAGGGCCCGCCCGACGTTGCCCGGCCCTGCCGCCAGCCGGACGTCGGTGACCCCGGGGCCGCGGCGGTGGCGGGCCAGCGCCAGGCCCTCGTCGATCTCGAGGGCCCGGACGAGGACGGCCTCGGGCTTGTCGCCGGGGCCGGCGACCACGTTGAGGCAGTGGTGGAGCCCGTAGACCAGGTAGACGTACAGGTGCCCGGGCGATCCGAACATGACCGCGTTGCGGGCGGTTCGTCCGCGGGACGAATGGGCTGCGAGATCCTCCGGGCCGGCGTAGGCCTCGACCTCGACGATGCGACCGCCGACCGGTCCGCCGGGTGACGCGTGCACCAGCCGCGCGCCGAGCAGGTCGCGCGCCAGCGCATCGGCCGGCCGATCGAACCAGGTTCGCGACGCGGCCCGGCCCTCGGGCACGGAGATCACGGCTGGAGGAGGTCGGCGATCTCGCGCGGGACGAATGGGCGCGCCAGGAAGCCGGCGGTCGGGATGATCGTTTCGCGGAAGAACTGCACCAGGACCGAGTCATTCAGCGCGGCGTAATAGCTCGCCACCCAGCCGCCGGTCTGGCCTCCGGTCTTGAAAAAGCTGTCGAACACCAGCAGCTGGAAGGTGATCAGCATCGCCGCGAAGATCAGCCCGAAGATCGCACCGCCGATCTCGTCGAGCTGGCGCACGATGGGCAGTCGGGTGCGGTGATAGAGCGCCCGGATGACGAAGAAGCCGGCGATGACGAAGCCGAAGAAGAGGACCACGAAGATGAGGAGCTCGCGCCCGGCGGGGCTGAACGCCCTCCAGAAGCCGAGCAGCTCCAGGATCGGCGCCTTGAGCTGAGCCGCCAGCACGAATGCCACGATGACGGCGATCGCATTGAGCACGTACCGGATCATGCCCTGCGTGAACCCGGCGAAGACGCCACCGACCAGGGCGACGATGATCACCAGGTCGAACCAGGTCAGCTCCCCGATCACGTCCACGCCGTGCACTCCTCTTGCCGTCGGTCTGCCGAGCGCGCGGTCGTCACGGTCTCGGGCGGGCGCAAGGGTACCAGCCGCCCGAGGATGGCGACAAGACGCCGGTGGTCCTAGCGAATCTCCGCGCCGAGATGATGGCGGAGGGAGCCGCGCACCTTGTTGAGCGCCTTGTCCACGGCGCTCACGTCTCCGGGAGCCTCGGGCTGGAAGCGCAGGGAGACGGCGTAGCTGACACGCCCTGGGCCGACCTGCTCGCCGCGGTACGCGTCGAACAGCCGGATCTCGGCCAGGAGCGGACCGGCGCTCATCCGTGCGATGCGCATGACCTCACCGACCGGGGTCGCGTCGTCGACCACGACCGCAAGGTCCCGGTCGACCGGCTGCGCCGCTGGGATCGGCCGCGAGCGGAGCTCGGCCGGGACGAGGTCGAGCAGCCGGTCGAGGCTGATCGCCGCGTCGACCGGACGCCCGACCAGGCCCCAGCTTTCCACGACCGCAGGATGGACCTCGCCGAGCGACCCGTACGGGCGTCCGGCGGCATCGACGATGAGGCCCGTCCTGCCGGGATGGCGATGGGGATGCCGCATCGACTCATCCTCCCCGCGATATCCCGGCCGCGGTGCCCCGAGCCCATCGTGCAGCGCATCGACGATGCCCTTGAGGTCCGCCACGTCGGTCGAGCGAGACTCCCCGCCCGGATGGGGCGGCTTCGCGCTGCCGGCCAGGATGATCCCCAGCTCCCACGATTCGTAGCGTCCGGTGCCGGCCGTCTCGGCCCGGCGCTCGCGCGGGGTGGGGGCCTCCGGGTGGTACCAGTACACCTTGCCGACGTCGAACAGGCGGACGTCCGCCAGGCGGTGACGCGCGTTCTCCGCGACTCCGCCCAGGAGCGACGGATACAGCACCGGGCGCAGGATCGCGTGCTCCGCACTGAGGGGGTTGAAGAGACGGATGAGCTCCGGGCCGTCGGCGGGGTAGCGGGTTCGCTCGAGATCCTCCGGGCCGATGAGGGCGTGGCTGACCATCTCGTCGAGGCCCAGCCCGGCCATGATGCGGCGCACCCGGTGCCGGGGCTCGCTCGGGTCGGGCCGATACGACGGCAGGGCCGCGCGCGGCAGCCGGCCGGGGATGCGCTCGTAGCCGTGGGTGCGCGCGACCTCCTCGGCCACGTCGGCCTCAGACGCCACGTCCAGCCGATGCGGCGGGACGCTCACGTCGAGCGCGTCCCCGCTCCCCGTCACCCCGAACCCGAGGGGCGTCAGCAGCTCGGCCACGCGCTCGCCGGTCAGGTCCACGCCGAGCAGTCGTGCCATGCGGCCCACACTGACCGCCACGCGTCGCGGCTCCTTGGGCGAGGGGTCGTTGTCGACGATGCCACGCGCGACGCGCGCGCCGGTGATCTCCGCGATCAGCTTGGCCGCCCGGTCCGCGGCATAGCGCGGCAGATCGTGCCCGATCCCCTTCTCGTGGCGCATGCTGGCGTCGGAACGCAGGCCGAGGCGCCGGCCGGTGTTGCGGATCGTGGGACCGTGGAAGATCGCCGACTCGAGGATCACGTTCGTGGTGTCGGAGCCAACCTCGGTCGAGGCACCGCCCATGATGCCGGCCAGGCCGATCGCCCGCTCGTCGTCGGCGATCACCAGCATCCGGCCGTCGAGCCGCCGCTCGACGTGGTCCAGCGTCTCGAGCCGCTCCCCGTCGCGGGCACGGCGCACCACGATCCGGCCGCCCGGCACCGCGTCGGCGTCGTAGGCGTGCTGTGGCTGCCCGAGCTCGTGCATGACGTAGTTCGTCACGTCGACGACCGCGCTGATGGGTCGCATGCCCGCGGCGATCAGCCGCCGTTGCATCCAGTCGGGCGAGGGCCCGTTGGCGACCGCGCCGAACCAGCGAGCCGTGAAGCGCGGGTTGAGCTCGGGCTCCTCGATGCGGACCGAGACGTGGGCGCTGACCTCGTCATCGGCCTCGGTGAGGGTGATGTCCGGTAGGCGCAGGTCGGCGCCGGTGAACGCGGCGATCTCGCGCGCCAGCCCGACCATGCTCAGCGCATCCCCACGGTTCGGCTTGACGTCCACGTCGAGCACGACATCCCCGACGACCTCGGCCAGCGGCGTTCCGAGCGTCAGCTCCTCGCCGTGGCCGAGGACGTGAATGCCGTCCGCATCGGTCCCGAGGCCGAGCTCGACCGCGCTGCACAGCATGCCGTTGCTCACCTCGCCCCGGATCTTCGACCGCTCGATGCGCCTCTCGCCCGCCAGCACGGCGCCCACCAGCGCGGCCGGGACGAGCTGGCCGACCTCCAGGTTCTGGGCGCCGCAGACGATCTCGAGCTCGCCGCCGGCCTCGCCCACGTCGACGCGCGTCAGCCACAGCGTGTCGGCGTTCGGGTGACGCCTCACGTCGAGGACGCGCCCGACGACCACGTCCGTCCAGTCGCCGCCCGCCGTCTCGATGCCGCTGACCTCCATCCCGCGCATCGTCAGCTCGTCGGCGAGCTCGCGCGGGGGCTGCTCGAAGGTCACGTACTCGCGCAGCCAGGACAGTGGGACGCGCATCTCAACGACCCTGGGAGAACTGCGTGACGAAGCGAAGGTCGGCGCTGAAGAAGAGCCGGATGTCCCCGATCCCATGCCGCAGCATCGTCATCCGGTCGGGTCCCATGCCGAACGCGTAGCCCTGGTACTCGTCCGGGTCGAAGCCGCCGTTGCGCAGCACCGTCGGGTGGACCATGCCGGCTCCGAGGATCGTCATCCAGCCGCTCCGCTTGCAGGCCGGGCAGCCTTCGCCGCCGCAGACCAGGCAGCCGATGTCGAACGCGACGGAGGGCTCGGTGAAGGGGTAGTACCCGGGCCGAAAGCGCGTCCGGACATCGCGGCCGTAGACGGCTCGCGCGATCTCCTCCAGCAGGCCCTTCAGATCCGCCAGGCTCGTGTCGCGGTCGACCACGAGCCCTTCGACCTGGAAGAACTCGAAGGCATGGCTGGCGTCGACTGCCTCGTATCGGAAGCAGCGGCCCGGCGTGAGGACACGAATCGGAGCATCGAGGGCCTCCATGGCGCGCATCTGGACCGGGCTGGTGTGCGTGCGCAGGATGGTGCCGTCGGTGGCCGGCTGCGGGATCCCGGCCTCGATACTCCCGGGCTCGGCCACGAAGAGCGAGTCCCACAGGTCGCGCGCCGGGTGGTCTGGCGGGATGTTGAGCAGCTCGAAGTTGTACGCCTCGGTCTCGACCTCTGGACCTTCGAACACCTCGAAACCATATGCGTGGAAGATCTCGCGCAGGTCCCGCATGAGCGTCTGGACGGGGTGAAGGTGGCCGACGGCGACGGGCCGCCCCGGGGCGGACATGTCGATCGCCTCGAGGCCGAGGCGTGCCTCGAGGTCGTCGTGGCGCAGGGCCGCCAGCCGCTCGTGGATGGCACCTTCCAGCTTGCGGCGAATCTCGTTGGCGCGCTGCCCGGCGGCAGGACGCTCCTCGGCAGGCAGCGTCCCGAGCTGCCGCAATAGCGTCGTCAGCAGCCCCGATCGGCCCAGCAGGTCGTGACGGATCCGGTCGACAGCCTCGGCGTCGGCGGCCTGTGCCAGGGCCTGTCTGGCATCCGCGCCGATTCGGTCGAGATCGTCGGAGAAGGTCATCGGCGGTGCCCGGCGCCATCGGCGACCATTTGTGCGCCACGACAGTTGTGCGCTCGCGCGGTCGTGCAGCGCAGATGACGCATGAGGGGCGCGCCGGGCGTCGGGAGGAGGGTGAGGCTCATCGGTCCGCCATCAATCATCGGTGAAAACGAACGACCCCGCCCCGCATTCGGGACAGGGTCGGGTAGGGACCGGCGGGGACCCGCCGGTCAGCCCGTAAAGGAGGCCTTCGAGGTCTCGACGATCGCCGCGAAGGCGGCAGGCTCCCGGATGGCCATGTCGGCCAGGATCTTTCGATCGACCTCGACGCCGGCGGCCTTGAGACCGGCAATGAAGCGGCCATACGGCACGCCGTGCTGGCGGGAGGCGGCGTTGATGCGCTCGATCCACAGCCGGCGCATGTCGCGCTTGCGGTTCCGGCGGTCACGGTATGCGTATACGAGGGCATGGATGAGCGCCTCGCGCGCCGGACGGACCAGCTTCGAGCGGGTGCCGCGACGTCCCTCGGCCCGGCCGAGCAGCTTCTTGTGGCGCTTGTGTGCGGCGACGCCACGCTTGACGCGAGCCATCGGCTACTTCGCCTTACCGGCGTACGGCATCAAGCGCTCGAGGGCGCTGCGGTGCGTGTCGGATGCCTCGGCCATGCCGGCATAGCGGCGCGTGCGGCGGCTCGACTTGATCTCGAGGTGATGGCCGCGCCAGGCCTTCGGACGGACCCACTTTCCAGACCCCGTCTTCCGATAGCGCTTGGCCGTCCCTTTGTGGGTCTTCATCTTCGGCATCTGGTTTACGGTCCCTGCTGCGCCGGCGCCTCGCTCGTCGCCGGAGCGGCCGGCTCACGAGATGGAGCCGGGCTCTTGGCGGCGATCGCGTCACCGATCGTGTCACCGGCAGCCGCGGAGGTGTCCGCTTCGCCGTTCTCGCTCTTCTTCTCGGCCCGCTTCTCGACCGGGGCCATGACGATGTACATGCTGCGACCCTCGAGCAACGGCTGCCGCTCGATGGTCCCGTGCTCGGCCAGCACCTCGGCCGTGCGCATCAGCAGGTCGCGGCCGAGGTTCGAGTGGCTGATCTCGCGGCCGCGAAAGCGGACGGTGACCTTGACGCGGTCCCCCTTGTCGAGGAACTCGGCCGCACGCCGCGCCTTCGTCTTGAGGTCGTGGACGTCGATCTTGACGGCCAGCCGAACCTCCTTGAAGGACTGCGACTTCTGCTTCTTCTTCTGTTCGCGCTCGCGCTTCTGGAGCTCGTACTTGTACTGTCCAAAGTCAAGGATGCGGCAGACCGGCGGGACTGCGGTGGGCGCCACCTCCACGAGGTCGAGCCCCTTCCCCTGCGCCAGGGCGAGCGCTTCGACAGTGGGCATGACACCCAGCTGCTGCCCTTCATCGTCGATGACCCTCACCTCTCGGATACGGATCATCTCGTTGATGCGGAGGTCCCTTGCCAGCTTATGTGCTCCCCTTCAACAACAAGGCCACCTCACCGATCACGGACGGGTGGCCCTGCAACGTACGCGAAATGCCGGCGGATGATACACCCAAATCGAACGCATGGTCAACGCGGCCGAGCGTGATCAGCGCTCCTCGACGGGCTCCAGGACGAAGAGCGGGATCGTGCGTTTCGTGCGGCGCTGGTAGGTCGCGTACAGCGGAAAATCCTCGCACACCAGCTTCCACAGCCGGTCCCGCTCCGCACCCGCGACCTCCTTCACACGGACCTGGCGCTCGTCGCCGCCGTGGCGGACCGTGGCACGCGGTTCGGCCCGGAGATTGCCCGCCCAGGCGGGGTCTCTCGCCGCGCCGCCGCGCGAGCCGACCACGACCAGCCGGTCGTCGTCCTCGAATGCGTAGAGGGTGACAGGGCGCGCCTTTCCGCTCGTTCGTCCGGTGGTCGTCAGCCTGATCTGCCTGCGCACGGTCAGCGCGGGTAGTCGTAGAAGACCGCGACCTGCCGGCCGTCAGGGTCGGCCAGGCGAAAGCTGCGCGTGCCCTCCCAGTGATCGCCCGACGGCGGCGCCGCCAGCGCGAACCCGCGGCGCGCCAGCTCCTGCGCCCACGCGTCGACCTCCGATGCGGTCTCGACCTTGAAGCCGATCTGCAGCCCGTCGCGGGTGGCCGTCTCGCCACGCCGGAAGCTGAGCTCGAAGCCGCCCAGCTCAAGGTCGACGCCGGCATCGTCACCGGCCATTCGACGGAACCCGAAGGCCGATTCGTAGAACTCCGCCGCACGCGGCGGGTCGGTGGATCGCAGGGCCAGCTGGCCGATGCCGCGCATCTTCCTCACGACATCCCCACCTGACCCGTTGGGCGGGTCAACGCGCGACGGAGCGGCCGATAACGGCGAGCTCCTCCTCGATCTGACCCGTGGCGCGAGTGGATAGCGTCAGAGCTCGAGCTTCTTCGCGCCTTGACCCGTGGCGCGGGCGGCCCCTCCCGAGCAGCGTCACTCTGCGGCGGCGACCGGCCACAGCTCGCGGGACGCGTCGCGGGCCTGCAGGTCGGCGATGAACGCGTCGAGCGCCACGCCCTGCGACGACTCGCCGGTCCGGAGGCGCGGCGAGACGGCACCGCCCTCGGCGTCGCGGTCGCCCACGACGACCATGACCGGCACCTTCTGCTCCTGTGCGTCGCGCAGCTTGAGCTGCATGCGCTCGGATCGGTCGTCGACCTCCGCGCGCAGCCCGGCATCGGCCAGGGCGGTGCGCACCGACTCGGCGTAGTCGAGATGGCGGTCCGCGATCGGCACGATCATCACCTGCACCGGCGCCAGCCAGAACGGGAAGGCGCCGGCGTACTGCTCGGTCAGGATGCCGATGAAACGCTCGAAGGAGCCGTAGATGGCGTAATGAATGACCACCGGGCGCTCGAAGCCTCCGTCCGCCGCCCGGTATTCGAGGTCGAAGCGCTGCGGCAGCTGGTAGTCGGCCTGGATGGTGGCCATCTGCCACTCCCGGCCGAGCGCGTCCTCGATGAAGATGTCGATCTTCGGCGCGTAGAACGCTCCCCCACCCTCATCCATCGTGTACGACATGCCGTCCTCGTCCAGCCGCTCGCGGAGCCGGCCCTCGGCACGCTCCCAGAACTCGTC
>Ga0136623_10000146_pt1 | contig 18002 bp, 16 predicted proteins | sample AntDrymUQ4492106_2_FD_104656 | JGI IMG/M metagenome (GOLD analysis project Ga0136623, IMG submission 104656) | Polar desert sand microbial communities from Dry Valleys, Antarctica - metaG UQ449 (21.06) | ecosystem: Environmental > Terrestrial > Soil > Desert | place: Antarctica: Dry Valley...
ACGTTGTCCTCGTAGGTGTTGAGCGTGATCGTCCCATCCTGCTCGGGCAGGTACCACAGCGCCGTGACGCGCGGCGTGCCGTCTTCGTTGATCGTGCCCAGGCGGCCGATGTTCGGGCCCGCGAGCCAATCGCGAATCTCGTCGTCGGTCAGTTCGGGAAGCTTCATCCAGTTGGTCCTCGTGCATTCGTCTGTCCCAGCAGTCTGGCCCGCAACCCAGTACCAAGGCTGTGAGGCAGGCGACGGCACCGAGCAGCACGTCTCATGAGGCTCGAGCCACGACGGAGAAGTAGCCGAGCGATCCACCGGCAAGAGCGCGTCCGACTTCGGCGAGCGCCGCACGCCAATCCACCACCCGGGTGTGGGCACCGATGCTGGCTTCGACCGCATTCATGACGGTCGCCAGGTCGAGGTCCAGGTCCCGGCCGGCAACGCGCAGCAGCTCTAAACGGGCCACAGCTCGATCGACGAACGCCTCAAGCAGCTGGCCCTGCTCCCAGTGGTGTTCCACCCGGAACCCGGCCTCGGCCAGCAGCCGGTCGATCTCGCCGGTTCGCCACGCGCCGCCAAGGCACAGAGCGGCGGCCAGACCCGCCGGTATCCGATCGGTCGCCGCTGCATCGGCTTCCGCCCGCACGTCGCTGAGGAGGAGTCGCCCACCGGCACGCAAGACGCGGCGGAGCTCATCCAGCGCCGCCTGCTTGGGGAGGGTCGAGAGGACGCACTCGACGAGGACGCCGTCGAAGGTCGCTGCCTGGTAGGGCAGCTCCGTAAGATCACCGGTCCGGAACTCGATGGCGTGGCGATCGCGCATCGCTCGCTCGTGCGCGCGTCGGATCGCCGCAGCGCTGACGTCGATACCCGCGACGAGCAGGCTGAACTCGCCCGCCGCGAGGCGCGCGCTGGCGCCGGACCCGCAGCCGGCATCGAGGAGGCGGGCGCCAGGAGCCAGGGATGCCGCGGCCAGGAGGCGGCGGGTCCCGTCGATCCCGCCCGGATGCAGCGACTCACCCAGCACGAGCTCGACCAGCGGGTGGCCGTAGAGGACGCGACAGCAGGGGGTCGCCGAGGCCTCGAGGGTCATTGCCGCCGGCTTTCGAAGAGGCGTTCCCGCGTCTCCTCGCGATAGCCCACCGTGTTGTAGGTGCAGAACGGGATCATCCGACCATCGGTCTGGAGCACGCCGATACAGCACTTCATCGCGCGCTTGACGTCGAACGTCCACGGATCGAGGAAGTCGCGCAGCTGGATCTGGAAGATGCGCCGCACCAACTGGCTGAACGCCGGCAGGTCCAGATCGCAGGCCGCGCAGGCGAAGTGATCGGCGGCCCGGTCGCCGGGAACCGACCCCGCGGACCACAGTCCCTCCAGCGCGTGCAGGATCTCCGGCTGCACGTCGGGCTGGGCGCGGTTGGTGATGTAGTCGAGGTACCGGTCGACCTCGATCACGCGCGGCAGCGGGATCACCTCGCCCTCGTCGCCGAGGTAGGCGTACGTCACCGAGCTGCAGCTCGGGAAGCAGCACGGCACCGGCACGAAGTCGCTCGCCCGGAAGACGCCGTCCATCTGGCCGTCGATGGCGCGCAGCACGTCGGGGACCGTCATGCGCTGCATCGGGTCGTGGTCGGGGTGACGCCCGGTGTGCGTCACCGGCTGGAACATCACGCCGCGCACGGCGGGGTGCTTCAGGCCGAATTCGACGATCGGCCCGACCTCGTGCTCGTTCACGCCCCGCTCGACGGCCGCCACGAGCATGACGTGGAGATCGGCCTCCGCCAGCCGATCGAGCGCGCGCATCTTGGTCTCGAGCAGCGGCCGACCGCGGATGACGCGATACGTCTCATCGGTCAGGCCGTCGAACTGCAGGTAGATGAGCGGCCGGCGTTCAGCGAACTCGACGAACCACTTCGGGTCATCGGCGATGCGCACGCCGTTGGTATTGACCATGACGAAGCCGATGTCGCGCTGCTTGGCGGCGTCGAGCATCGGGAGCAGCTGCGGATGGATCGTCGGCTCGCCGCCGGAGAACTGGACCACCTCGGGATGGCCCTCGAGCTCGACGAAGCGGTCGAGCATCGCCTCCACCTCGGCCAGGGTCAGGTTGAAGCCGGCGCCGGCGTTGGCGAAGCAGACCGGGCAGTCCAGGTTGCAGGCGGTGTTGACCTCGACCAGCGCGAGGCAGGTGTGCTGGCGGTGCTCGGGGCAGAGACCGCAATCGAGCGGGCAGCCGTCGACCACCTGCGTCGAGATGCGCGCCGGCGCCTGGCCCGGCTTGTTGTAGCGCGCGTGCTCGACGTAGGCGGTCGCGTCGGCGTAGACCAGGCCCTCGAACCAGCCGTGCTCGGGGCAGCGCTTGCGCAGATAGACCTTGTCGTCGCGCAGCAGGACCTGCGCATCGATCACCTGCCGGCACTCCGGGCAGATCGAGCGCGTCAGGTCGTGGAAGATCTCCCCGTCGGGCCTGAGGTGTGGCTCGCCGGTCGGCGTGAGCTCGAGAGTCCGCACAGTGATCCTCCTGAAGCTGGGGTCGCTGGTCAGTGTTGACATCTGCCCTGGATGCCCGCTGTAAGCGAGCCCACGCGCCGCCGACTCCTGCGAAACGCGCAGCGCGCGATCCCCCTTGAGCCGCCGTAAGTTGCGTCACAGCGCAAACCGCTCTGCCACTGTGACACTGAAGGACAGCAATGGAACGCACGCAGGCGCTTCGCCGAGTCCAATGAGCACCCCGGAGCCGGCCTTGCTCTCGAGCGTCCTCGAACGCGTCCGCCAGCACGCATTTGCCGAGATCCGGGGCGGCCGCACAATCGATCCGCAGACCGGCCATGAAGGGGTCGCCGATCTGAACGACCCGTCGTGGCGTGTGCGGCTGATGGCCATCCGAGATCTCGTACGGCTTGGTGACTCTGCCGCTACGGCCCTGCAGCCCGTACTGCGCGACGAGGACCCACACGTCCGTCATGTTGCCGCCACGGCCCTGGGCATCCTTGGCGCCCGCATCGGCGCAGCCGATGCCCTCGAGGACCGGCTCGCCAAGGACACCAATCCGGTGGTGCGGGGTCAGGCCGCCGTGTCGCTCGGACAGCTCGGGCTCGAGCGAGTTGCGGAGCGGCTCGCCGGCCGCCTGGATCATGAGTCCGACCCGGATGTGCGGCACCGGATCGAGCTGGCCATCGGCCAGCTGCGGGCTGGACGGCGATCCACCGAGCTGGCCGGCGCCTACGCCGCGATCGATGACCACGCCATTAGCCTGGTCGAGGTCGGCCAACCCGCGATCAGCTTCGAGCTGACCGACACGAACGGCGATCCCTGGCGCCTCGCCGATTTCCTCGGCCGGGGGCCGGTGGTCTTGATCTGGGTGTTCGCCGACTGGTGTCCGGTCTGCCACCATGAGTTCCGCGACCTGATCGATCTGCAGGACGAGTTCGAGGCACGCGGTATCACTGTGGCCACGATCGAATGCCACGACCGGTTCCGGTGCCGGCTGATGACGGGGCAGGAGCGGCCACCGAGCTACCGTGGTGGCAACCTCGCGGCCGTCCAACCCCAAACCGCCTACCGTGGTCGCATCTGGTGGCCGCACCTCGCCGACCCGGCTGGCGCCGTGGGCGCCGTGTACGGCGTCGATCCGCTCGAGTTCGTCGTCCACAGCGAGTGGATCAATCGGCCGTCGACCTTCGTCATCGATCGGGATGGGATCGTCCGATTCGCCTACCGCGGCACCTTCTGGGGCGACCGACCGAGCATCGCCGAGACCCTTGAGATGCTGGAGTCGCAACGCTACGACTTCGAGCATCCGAAGCGCCTTCACGCCGAATAGGCGTGACCGTGGGACGGCGTGCGTCATAGTCACCGGCGAGCGTGGCCCGTGGTGCGGCTGACGGCGGCGAGCACGCCACTCCTGCATTGTTTACGAAAGCCGGGAGTGCGTTAGATAGGGTAATGACCGAGCATCAGTTCGGGGAAGTGGTCCAGCAGGTCGTGGGCGCCGTGCTATGAGCCAGACTGCCCGACGCAGCACGGCTGCGACGTGTCCGGCTGACGTCCGGCGGCGATCGGTGCTGCTCCCCGTCCTCGCCGCAGTAGTGGCGCTGGCGCTCGCCGTTGTGGGTGCGTCGCTCACCGCTGACCCGACCTCTGGCGTGAACCGCGCCGTGGAGGGGGCATCGTCGGCGTCGAGCACGTTCCTCGGCGGCCTCAGCCGCCTCCTGCCGTTCGGCTTCGCCTTCGGCGCCGGCATGGCATCGGCGGTGAATCCCTGCGGCTTCGCCATGCTGCCGGCGTACCTCGGGCTGTTGGTCAGCGACGGGGCGGGTGGCATCCGTCGCCGAACTCGCGACCGCGTTGCGCTCGGCCTGCTGGTGGCCGGCACAGTCACGGCCGGGTTCGTCGTGCTCTTCGCGCTGATCGGCCTGTTCATCGGTCTTGGCGCACAACTGCTGGTCGGTGTCTTCCCATGGATCGGACTCGCCGTCGGCGTGGCGCTCGTTGCGGTCGCCGCCTATCGCCTCTCGGGCGGCGCCGTATACAGCGCCGTGCCGGAGCAGGTGGCGGCTCGGCTCCACCGCTCGGGCGAGACGAACGTGCGCGGCTACCTGCTCTTCGGGCTCAGCTACGGGATCGCCTCGCTGAGCTGCACGCTGCCGATCTTCCTCGCTGTGGTGGGCGGCACCGTCACCGCGGCCAGCCTGGCTCCATCACTCATGCAGCTCGCGCTCTACGGGCTGGGCATGGGCACAGTGATCACCGCGCTCACGCTGGCGGTGGCGACCTTCAGCACCGCGGTCGTCCGGAGGTTGCGTGGCGCGGCGCGCTTCGTCGGCCCCATCGGAACTTTGCTGCTCTTCGTCGCAGGAAGCTACATCGTCTACTACTGGCTCACCCTTGGCGGGCTGCTCGGAAGCTTCGCCTGAGCGCCCGGGTGACGGAACTGGTCGATCTGGATCGATGATTCTCGCCAGCGTCTGCTCGGTGGTGTAAGGCGCGTCACAGCACGATCGGCAAGCCCCGAACAAACTGATGGATACGGACAAGCCAGGAGGAGATGGCTATGACGGACGTCCGCACGCACGACACCCGTCGCGTCGATCTCGCCCGCGCTCTCAAGCATGGGGCCATCGGCGGTGTCATCGCCGGGCTCGTCTTCCCGATGTTCGAGATGGCCATGGCGGCGCTCCAGGGTGACAGCCCGCTCGCGCCGTTGCGGATGATCGGCGGCATCGCATTAGGCGATCAGGCGCTCGATCCCGGGTTCTCGATACTCGTGGCCGGCGGGGCTGGCATCGGCGTCCACATGATGTTGTCGATCGTCTACGGCGTCGTGTTCGGCGCCGCAGCTGCCGTGGTGCGGTGGATCATCAGCTCGGCCGCCACCGCGGCCCTGGCCGGCGCGGTGCTCGGCACCCTGCTATGGGTGGTGAACTTCTACGTCGTCGCACCGATCTTCGGTTGGACGTGGTTCCCGGAGATGACGGATCCGCTCGTCCAGTTCGTCGCTCACGCCGGCTTCTTCGGCGTCCCGCTTGGCCTCTACGTAGCCTGGGCTCTTAAGCGAACGGCTCCGCGTGTCACCTAGACCCTCCGGCCCTCAGCACCGTGCTGCTGAACAAGCCGCGCGCAGAGCGCTGTGCCGTGCGCCGTCGTGCGCATAATTCCCGGGTCTGGATCTGTCGCTCGCCACCGTCAGACGAGCGCATCGGCGATCTCGGCGAGGTCTGCGCCGACGATGTCCGGGCGTGGCGCCAGCGGATCGAGAACCATGCCCGGACGGGCGACTAACGCCGCCAGGCAGCCGCTCCGGAGAGCGCCGGCGACGTCCCAGGCGTGGGGCCGCCACGAGGCGCATCTCAGCGAGGTCGACGTCGAGCGATTCCGCCGCCATCTCGTATGCCTCGCGCGCCGGCTTCAGGCGTCGAGCGGAGTCAGCGGACAGGATCTGCTCAAACAGCCGGGCTAATCCGGCCCCATCGAGTTGCTCCTGCGCCACTGCCGCGGTCGAGTTGGTCAGCGTCGCAAGCCGATAGCCACCGCCATGCAGCCGCTCGAGTGCCTCACGCACCTCCGGGTGAGGCGGCAGCCGCTTCACCGTGCTCAGGATCCGCTCGGCATCGTCATCGGCGAGCTCGATGCCGTGGCGACTGGCGACCATCGCCAGTGCGGCCCGGCCAATGGCCCCGAAGTCGGCGTACGTGTCGGTCACGGTCGACACGAGTGCCTACTGCAGCAACTGTTGAAACCACTCCCTACGGACCGTCGAATCGCCGAAGACCTCCTCGAACGGGCCGTCGAGGGGTCAAGGAGAGTCTCGCTGACATCAAAGACGAGGACCGCATCACGCTCCGCCATGTACCTCTCCAATAGTCTTCTCACAAGATCATCGGCCGATTTGAACGCCGGATCCGACCGCCGGCTCGCCGCACTCCGGCGGGCCGTGCGTAGGTCGACGAATGTGACGTGCCGCGCAACGGCCGTGGACTCAGCCGATGCCCATCTGCGGACGCAAAGTCAGGCGCCCTGCCCCTGGTTCTGCATCAGGCCGCCGTCGATATAGAACGTCGCGCCGGTCACATAGTCGGCATCGGCCGACGCGAGGTACGCCGCAAGCCGTCCGATCTCCCGCGGCTCTGCGGCCCGCTTCCATGGGATGCTCTGCACCTGCTGCTCCCGGACCTCACGATCCTCCACTGCCTCCTCGTTGAACGGGGTGAGCACCATGCCCGGACCGATGTTGTTGACGTTGATCTTCATCGGCGCCAGCTCCAGCGCCAGCGTACGGGTCAGGTTCTGCTGGCCGCCCTTGGAGCAGTCGTAATCGGCCGCGCCGGCCCGCGGAATCTCGTCGTGGACGGAGGTGACGTTGATGATCTTGCCGCCGCCACCGGCCTGGCGCCGAATCTGAATGAAACGGCGACAACAGAAGAAATAGCCGTACAGATTGGTGCGGATGGCGCGATCCCAGGTGGCCGTATCGAGGTCGGCCACTTGGGTGCCGGATGCGTCGACGCCGGCATTGTTGACGAGGATGTCGACCGTTCCGAACGCCTCGAGGGCCGCGTCGAACATCGCACCCACCGATGTCTCGTCGCTGGTGTCGACCTGCACGACGATCGCGCGCCGACCCGCCTCCTCGACCTGTCGGCGGGTCTCGGTGGCCCCTTGATCGTCATCGTGGTAAGTCACGACCACGTCCGCGCCTTCGCGGGCGAATTCGACGGCCGTTCCCTGCCCGATCCCCGAGTCGGAGCCCGTGATCAGCGCGACCTTATCCTGGAGCCGTCCGGTCATGTCCGCTCCCTAAAACACATCGGTGTTGCCAGCAACGCTGCAATGCGCGTGCGTCAGAAGCCAGGGCATGCCCATGGCCCGCTCTGCTGAGCGCGCACCGCCGAACTATGCCGACTTGGCGAGCGCCTCCAGACCGAAGGCAAGCTCGAGCTCCTGAAGGGGTTTGAATCCGACGGCTGCTCGAGGCGGATGGCCCGGTTCGAAGTAGGCGACTGTCGGGATGCTCATGATCCCGTAGCGCGCCGCAGTCGCCGGATTGGCGTCGACATCGACTTTTACGACACGGATGCTCCCCGCGTATTTGGCCGCCAGCTTGTCAATCTCGGGGGCGACCATGCGACATGGACCGCACCAGGTCGCCCAGAAGTCGACGACTACTGGCTTGTCGCTTTCGTTAACGAGTTGCTCGAAGGTCGCATCGGTTGCTTCGCGGATGTCAGACATGTTCATGGCTCCAAGGAAATGTGCTGGTTTGGCGATTCGGTGCCCGAGCGCAATGTTGCTGGCCCGCGGGCGATCTCAAGTGTCACGCGCGGTGGAGTTCGCCGCTGTTGCGGCGCTTACATCGAACCCTTCGGGGCACGCGACCCTGACCGCCGTGTCGCTCTTCCGACTCCGTTACGCTGCGGTCCACATGGCCGCCGCCAGCGCGCCGAGGCTCCGGCACGGTTCCTGAAGGCGACGTTCGATCCACGAGTTCGCATGGAGATCCCTTGCCAGCGTACTGACGCTCTCAATCCGATGCATGATGGAGCAGTGTTGAAGCGATTCCTGGACCGACAGTCGAGTCCGGCTGTCGAGCCGCCGACCGGGCCGCCGCTGACCGAGGCGGATCTGAAGGTTGGTCTGTTGCGGGAGGTGGATCTCTTCACTGGGCTGACGTCCGCCGAGCTGAAGGAGATCAGCCGGACGCTGCCGATGCAGACCTGCCATGCCGGCGGCCTGGTGACCTCGCCGGACGATGACGATGAGCGGCTGTATGTCGTCAAGCGCGGCCGCGTGCGACTCTACCGGCTCACGCCCGACGGCAAGCAGCTCACGCTCGAGATCCTCGACAAGGGCCGGATCGTGGGTCGCATGTCGTGGCTTGGCCAACAGCTGACCGATGCGTACGCCGAGGCGGTTGAGGACGCGCTCATCTGCAGCTTCACGCCGCGAGAACTCCAGCGGTTGATCGATCGCTTTCCCAGCGTCGGCGTCAACATCATCCGCTACCTCTCCGACCGCCTGGCGGCGTCCGAGCGCGAGCGGGAGGTCATGGCCTTTCGCTCGGTCGAGCAGCGTCTCGCCGTTCGACTCGTCGAGCTCGTCGAGCGGTTCGGCCAACCAGCGGACGGTGGTACGGCCATCGACGCGCGGCTGACCCAGCAGGAGCTGGCCGACATGATCGGTACGTCCCGCGAGACCCTGGCGACCACCATCGCGTCGCTCCGCGAGAGAGGCATTCTCGAGATGCGCAACCAGCGCGTGATGATCCTCGCCACCGATCGGCTGCAGGATCTCGCCGGCGAATAACCGGCGAGGCTGTCGGCTGCGTTACAGCGCCGACGAGCGCCGGGCGCCACGCTGCACGCATGGCCGAGCCCATCAGCATCACCGCCAACCGATGGCAGCTGCCCGACATCCCATTCGCCGACGATCTCGTTCCCTCGGTCGACACTCCGACGATGCTGGCTGCAGACCGGATCGCCACCGACCGCACCGGCATCAGCGTGCTGCAGATGTTGGAGAACGCCGGACTTCAGCTCGCCGAGCTGACGCGGCTCACCCTCGGCGGTGTCGTCGCCGGGCGCTCTATCGTCGTGCTGGCGGGCACCGGCAACAACGCCGGAGGCGGGCTGGTCGCCGCCCGGCGGCTGGCCGGCTGGGGCGCCGACGTGTGTGTGATCTTCGCCCGACCTCTGCTGCGCCTGCGACCGGGACCCTGCGCGCAGGTCGAGCCGCTGCTCGCGGCCGGCGTCCGCGCCGCGGTGGCCGGTCACGATCGATCGCATCCGGAGATTGCCGCCGAAATCATGCGGTCCGACGCCGTCATCGACGCGCTGATCGGCTATACCCTGCATGGTCCTCCCGACGAGGTCTACCAGCCACTGATCGGCGTCGGCACCCTCGGCAACGGGCCGGTCATCAGCCTCGACATTCCTTCGGGCATCGACGCCAGCACCGGCGAGCGACCAGGGTCCGCCATCAGCGCTGACGCCACGCTGGCGCTGGCTCTGCCGAAGCGTGGGATGATGCTCGGCGAGGGGCGACGCTTCTCGGGCGTGGGCTTCCTGGCCGACATCGGGCTGCCATTCTCGATCTTCGAGGAGCTCGGCATCCGCGCCGGTGGATGGTTCGCGCAGGGACCGCTGGTCCGGCTTAGCTGAGGTCGCGCCCGACCCGCCCGGCGCGTGGACCTACGCCTGCCTGCCCAGCCGGCGCCCGCTTTTCGGCCCGCGATTGCGATCTGCCGCCAGCGAGGGAGGGCGAAAGGGACTTTACTCGGCGAACCGCGACGCGCCAGCCGCGTTCGGCCGCGGCGGACCTCGAGCCCCGATCGGGTCCCAATGGCGATCAGGTCGAAACGCTCCATCAGCCGCCCTCCTGCGTCAGGCGCCATGCAGTGTTGACCAGCCCGACATGGCTGAAGGCCTGTGGGATGTTGCCGATCAGCTCGCCGCTCGCCGGATCGGCCATTTCGGCTAGCAGCCCGACGTCGTTGCGAAGGTCGGCCAAAGCGCGAAACTGGCGTCGGCCGCCGTCTCGGTCGCCCAGAAGGTGGAGGCACTGCGCCAGCCAGAAGCCGCACAGGATGAAGCCGTTGGGATCGTCGGCCCATCGGTGCACGTGGGGGCCGTCGGTGAGCTCTCGCTGGATCGCCTCGATCGTGGCGCGCATGCGTGGCTCGCCGGCGTCAATGAAGCCGACGATCGGCAGCAACAGCACCGATGCGTCGAGCTGATCCGAGCCGTAGGCACCCGTGAACGCGTTCGCTTCCGCGTGCCACGCGTTGCGCAGGATGTCGTCACGCAACTCCTCGCGGGCGCGACGCCAGGGGTCAAGGTCAAGGTCGTCCCCAAGTCGGTCGGCCAAATCGATGGCGCGGTCGAGCGCCACCCAGCGCATGACCTTTGACGACGTGTAGTGCCGCTCGCGATCTCGGGCCTCCCACATGCCGGCGTCGGGCTCTCGCCAGTCGCGAGCGGCGCGATCGGCGAACCCGCGAATCAGGGAACGAATCTCCGAACTGAGGTCTCCCAGCTCGTTGCGCATGAGGTAGGCGGCGTCGATCACCTCGCCGAGCACATCGAACTGCCGCTGCCGCCAGGCCTCGTTCCCGATGCGCACCGGGCGGCTGTCGAGGAATCCGGAGAGGTGGCCGAGCTCATGCTCCGACAGATCGCGTTCGCCGTTGATGCCGACCATGATCTGCACCGGCGCTTCGCGCTCGTCACCGAGCGCGCGCCAGATGAGCTCCAAGTGACGACCGACCTCCGAAGGGCAGGCAGCCACCCAGAGGGCGCGCATGGTGAGCGACAGATCGCGGAGCCAGACGAAGCGGTAGTCCCAATTCGCCGAGCCCCCGATGATTTCGGGCAGGGAGATGGTGGCGGCCGCGACGATGCCGCCGCTGGGCTGGTAGGTCAGGCCCTGGAGGATCAGGGAGCTGTGGCGCACTGCCTCGCGATCCGGTCCTCGGTAGGTATCGTGGTCCGAGGCCCAGGAGACCCAGCCGGCGATGGTCTCGCTCAGGAGGGTCGCGGCAGCCGGCAGGTCGTCGAGCTGTGCGGCGAAGGCTTGGCGGTGCTGGAGGCTGAATGCACGGCGCGTTTCGGCAGGAACAAGAAATTCCGAGTACGCCTGCCCGGCGTCGTTCGTGACCTGCACATCGGCCGACAGGTGGAGCTCGTCGGCCCCGGCCAGCGCCAAGCAACCGCTGTCGCCGGGCCGCAGATGCGGCACGGTGAGGCCGTACTCGAATCGCGGTACAAGCTCCATGCGCATCGGGACGCGTCCGCTGATGCCTTCGACCATGCGCACCAGCGCATGCGGCGATTTCATCCCGATGTCGTGGCTGCGCGCGCCCGGCTGCAGCGCCAGCGCATCGGTCAGCCGGACGCTGCCAGCATCGGTCTCAAAGGTCGTCTCCAAGACGAGCGTGTTCGCCAGATACCGTCGCGTAGCCGTGAAGGGCACGGCCGGCTGGATTGAGAAATGGCCGGCGCGCGGGTCGAGCAGCCGCGTGAAGACCGAGGGCGAGTCGAAGCGCGGCACGCTCCACCAGTCGATCGATCCGCGGCGATCGATCATGGCCGCGCATTGGGAGTCCGACAGGAGGGCGTAGTCGCCCACCGTGGGACTCACGAAGAAGCTGTCGTCGTGATGGCTGCCGGATTGCCCGGCCCGCGGGTGGGCATGTCAGGAGACGATAGCGGGCCTCGCCAGCTCGGCTGTCATCCGGCTCACGCTGGTCGACACGCCTGTCAGCGCTCGGTCATGCGCCCCGAAGCCCCAGGAACAGGTCGGTCAGCTCGGGGTCGAAGTGCACCTCACGCAACCGGCGCAGCTCTTCGATGACCTCATCCTCGCTCCATGCCGGCTTATACGGCCGCACAGAGCGCAGGGCGTCGTAGACGTCGACGATCCGAACGAGACGGGCTTCGAATGGGATCTCCTCGGCCCGGATGCGATCGGGGTAACCGGTCCCGTCCCAGTTCTCGTGATGCGAGCGCGCGATCGCGCGGGCCATCGAGAAGTGTTCCCCGCCCTCCAGTAGCTCCTCGCCCCAGACGGCGTGCAGCTGGATCGTCTCCCATTCGGAAGGATCCAGCTTGCCGGGCTTTAGGAGGATGCGGTCGGGCACCCGCAACTTGCCGACGTCGTGCAGCATCGCCGACCAGCCAATGCGCTCGGCATCGGCGCCGCTGGCGCCGGTCGCCAGCGCCAACTCGACCGCCAGATCGCGAACGTGATTGATGTGCTCGCCGGTCGTGCCGTCGCGCGCCTCGGCGGCGCGAGCCAGCATGAAGACGGACTGGCGCTTCGCGGCGAGCTCGGCGGACCGCGCGCGCTCGGTCTCCTCCAGGAGACCAACCGCACGGGCGAGCTGCTGGTCGAGCGCCACACGGCGCATGCGGGCCAGGCGCATGAGGTGGCCCGGTGCCGCCCCAAGCGCGACGAGGATGAGTACGCCGAACGGACCCTGTGGATCGAGCGGATCGAACAGGACGCCCGTCTCGACCTGATGCAGGATGGGAGCGGCGAGCAGGCCGGCCACCGCACCAAACAGAGCTCCGCGCGCGAGGCCCACCGCCGGGACGATGTAGGCGAAGAGCCAGACGACCGTCGGCGTGACGCCATACGTGACAACCGCGTACAGCCCTGTCAGCGCCACGGCGCTCGGCGTCGCCAGCCAGCCGACGGCCATCGAAGAGGTCCTCCAACCGAGACCCAGGACGATGCCAGCCGCGGCACCCGCCGCGGCCAGACCGATGGGCACGACCCGCGCCGGATCGAGCACCACGGCTGCGGCGACACTGAGGAACAGGACCACCACACCGATCCCGGACAGCAGCCAGGCGGCCCGATCCGATTCGAGCAGATCAACGGCGCGCGGCACCGGCGAGCGTGCGGTGCTCATGGCGGCCGAAACCCACCTGACTGCGGTTGTCTCCATGGAATTCAGTCTGGGGCGCCTCGCGTGCCGGGCCTATCACCCAATCGGGCTACCCTCTCGGCGCAGCTCACGCGCCGCGGGCTAAGGGCGAGGGTCAGGACGATGCTCGTCCCGACCCACGACCCCAGGCTGGTCGTGGAGCGGCGTGCATGTCGAGTGTGAGCGGGCTCATAGTCGGCCAGCGGGCGACGCCGCGACCATGCGTCGATCCGCTGTGGCCGCACGTACACCCTTGGAGAAATGCATGCAACGCTTCGACATCGTGATCATCGGCGCCGGTGGCGCGGGTGAGGCCGCTGCACACCTGGCGACCGGACGCGGCGCCTCGGTCGCCGTGATCGATCGCGAGCTGTTCGGCGGGTCCTGTCCGTTCTGGGCCTGCATGCCCTCGAAGGCACTACTGCACGCCGCGTCGGTCCACCGTGCCGGAGGCGACTATCCGTGGTCGAAGGCCAGCGACTTCCGTGACTACATGATCAACCGCGAGGGCACCGACTGGCCCGATGACGGCGGCCACGTATCATCGCTGGAGAAAGCCGGTGCCACCGTCATCCGCGGCAGGGCGCGATTCGCAGGACCAGGCTGCGTGATCGTCAGCAGCGAGGATGGCAGCGAATCCGAGCTCGAGGCGGGCGCGGTCATCGTGGCGGTCGGGTCGCATTCGCGGATCCCCGATCTCCCCGGACTCGACGAGATCGAGCCATGGACGAACCGACAGGGCACCACGGCCCGCGAGTTGCCGAAGTCACTGGTCATCCTCGGCGCAGGGCCAACCGGGGTCGAGCTGTCGCAGGTCTTCGCTCGCTACGGTGTCCCGGTGACGGTCGTCCATCCCAACGAACGCATCAACGACAAGGATCATCCCAAGAGCAGCGAGCTTCTGGCTGACGCGCTCGAGGCCGACGGGGTGACGATCCGGCTCAACGTTCGGGCGGAACGTGTCGCCGCGCACACTGGGACTGAGGATGCGCACGTCGTCTACCTGAGCGACGGCTCGACGGTCGAGGGGCACGAGATCCTGCTCGCCATCGGCCGCGACTATCCGATCGACGAGCTGAACCTCGGCGCCATCGGCGTCGCGCCGGCGAATGGGCGGCTCGACGTGGACGATCGCCTGCGCATCGCCGAGAACGTGTACGTGGCCGGGGATGTGGGTGGGCCAGAGATGCACACACACCTCGCCCACTACCAGGGCGAGATGGCCGCTCTGCTGGCGCTCGGCGAAGACGTTCGGCCCGACCACTCGGCCATTCCGCGCGCCATCTACACCGATCCCGAAACCAGTTCAGTGGGGCTCAAGGTGGAGGAGGCTCGGGACCGGGGCATCGATGCGGCCGAGTTCAGCGTGGACCTGGCGACGACCGCCAAGGGCTACGTCGCAGAGGCGAAAGGCCACGCCACCATCGTGGTGGATCGGCAAGAGCGCGTGCTGGTAGGGGTCTTCCTGGCCGGTCCGGGTGTAAGCGAGACGATCCACGAGGCAGTATTGGCCATCAAGCTGCGCACGCCCCTGTCGGTCCTCGCGGATACGATCCACGCCTTCCCCACCGTGGCGCGGGTGCTCGGCACCGCGTTCGTGAACGCCCAGCGGGATCTCGAGGGCGGCAGCCTACCGTAGCCCTCTGCGGGGCGGTTCCTCGTTGTCTCTGTGCAGGATCGCATTCAGCAAAGGCCCGGGTTGGAGGTGAACCGTCACCGGACTCCGAAATCGGGCTACCGGGTGCCGCAGCCGCAACAGTGCTTATCGCAGCAGCAATCGTGACAGCGCAGAGGCATGTCCTTCCTCCTTTCTTGATGTGATGATGGATCGTGGGGTCGCGCCCGATTCAAGTTGGCCTGCGAGGTGCGCCATTCTTCGATCCAGGAAGCGCATCTCGGCGGCCCGACGGGCCAGCTCCCGGCGCTTCTGGACAAGGAGCGCGCGCAGGTCGTCGGACACCTCGTTGCAGCGCCCTGCAGCGCACATCGCCGCCAGATCCGCAGCGTGTGCCAGCGGAACGTTCAACTCGCGCAGGCCGATCAGCAGCCGCAGCCGCTCGAGGTCCGCGTCGGTGTAGTCGCGGTAGCGATTCTGCGACCGCCGCGGAGCCGGCAGCAATCCGCGCCGCTCGTAGAACCGGATCGTGTGCGGCGTGGTGCCGAGCTTCGCCGCTACGGTGCCGATGCGCATGGGCCCAACCCTAGACCTTCGATCCGCTCGAATGTCAAGCGGTTCCGCGGTCGCGACCGCTGTCGGCTCTACCTGCCGCCGAATTGTGGTCGTCGGGCTTCTCAGGAACGGCCGGGCGCCAGTCGGCCGCGATGCGCGGATGCCCGCTCAGAGATAGCGATTGTGTGGGTAGCACCAGGTGAAGCCACCACCCTGAGGGTTGGCGTAGATGACGGGATGGCCCGTCACGTTGGCATGGCTGCGGGCGTGCCCGGCCTGGGAGTCACAGCAGCCGACATGGCCGCATGTCGCGCAGAGGCGGACGTTGAAGCCGCTGCCGCATGCCTGGCACTGATTCGCCTGCGCGGCCGGGACCGATTCGGGGAGGTGCTCGCACGGCTCCGAAGCGCCGAACAGTTGCTTGAGGAGTTGCATGCTGGCCAGCATCGATCGGTGGGTGCGCTGCGGATGTCATCGCGCTTACGGCCGACCGAGCTGCACGGGAGGAGGCTGGACACATGAACAGACGCGCCTGGGGGCAGTCGCTGACCCTTGGGCTGGCCGGCGTTTTCGTGCTGGCGGCCTGCACACCGACCGCCACGGCGCCGTCGGATGATCCGGGCGGAGCGGCGCCGGGCGACCGCGCGTCGGACGGCGGTGATGGACCTTCGCCCGGGCCATCGCTGAGCTCCGAGCTCAGCGTCAGCGAGGCGGGATGGTCGACCGACTTCACCCGCCACGAGGTGGCGCTCGACGAGTTCCTGAGCGGCGGGCCCGGCAAGGACGGCATCCCCGCCATCGACGAGCCGCAGTTCCAGCCCATCGGCGAGGTGGACTGGATCGAGGACCAAGAGCCGGTCATCGCCTTCGGCATCGGCGACGAGTGGCGAGCCTACCCGATCCAGATCCTGATCTGGCACGAGATCGCGAACGACGTCGTGGCCGACATGCCGGTGGCAGTCACTTTCTGTCCACTGTGTCACACCGCCATCGTGTTCGACCGCACGGTCGATGGCACGGTGCTCGACTTCGGGGTGAGTGGCAACCTGCGCCACTCCGACCTGGTGATGTACGACCGACAGACCGAGTCGTGGTGGCAGCAGGCCACCGGCCGCGGCATCGTGGGGCACTACACCGGCACGCAGCTCGAGTTCCTGCCCTCGCAGCTCATCAGCTGGGCTGAGTTCCGGGAGCTTCATCCCGATGGCGTCGTGCTGTCGCGCGATACCGGCCACAACCGCAGCTACGGATCGAACCCGTATGCCGGCTACGACGAGGTCGACACCAATCCGTTCCTGCTCGACGACTTCACCCTGATCGACGGCCGGCTGAGTCCGAAGGTGCGGATCGTCGGGGTCGTCATCGACGGTGACGAGGTGGCCTACCCGCTCCCCGACCTCGCCGAGGTCGAGGTCGTCAACGACACCGTTGGCGGCGACCCGATCGTAGTGCTCTGGAGCCCGGGCACGGCATCCGGCCTCGGCGACGCCACGGTCGCGGGTGGCGAACTCGTCGGGTCGGCGGTCGTGCTCTCGCGAAGAGGCCCGGATGGGACGATCCTCGAGTTCGAGACGGCAGACGACGGTCGGATGCGCGATACCGAGTCGGGATCGATCTGGAATCTCGACGGCCTGGCGACCGACGGGTCGATGTCCGGCGCCCAGCTCGAACGGATCCCGAACGATCAGCCCTTCTGGTTCGCCTGGGCGATTTTCCGGCCCGACACGACGATCTGGCAGCCGTGATTGAAACCGCTCGCTCCGCGCCGGCGCTGTAAAGGAGTCCTGCTCATGAAAGCGCCAAGCCCTACACCGCGCCCAACCGGTCCGACCCTTGGCCCAGACCGGGGCATCGAGCCCTCACGCGGCAAGCGGCTTGGAGCGCCCCACTGGATTGCGCGAATCGTCCAGCGCCTCTATGGGCGTCGCTTGACGCGCCGCTCGGGACCGCTTCCTCCAGCGCGGTGGACGCTCGAGCCGCACACCCGTCCACCGCCACATCGTGCTCCACGCGCGGAGGGTGGACGATCACCTAGAGCGACAGGCGTGGTGTGACCGGGCTTACGGCGAGGCCCTCGCCGGCGCCCGAGACTCCCCGGTACGGTCTCGGGTTCGAGACTACCCGGCCGACGAGGAGGAGCCATGCTGAGCGATCGGTACTACTCACGTCGAGCGTTTCTGCGGGTCTTCGGGCTCGGCGCCGGAGGTGCCATCCTCGCCGCCTGCACGCCCGGTGGGTCGCGTCTGCTCTCACCGACCGCCGCGCCAGCCGCGACCGGCAGGGTGACGTCCCCGGTACCGACCTCGAACGATCAGGCATCGGTGATCGTGGGCGACGTACTGGACTTCGAGCTTCGGGGTCCATTCGATTGGAACGGCGGCTCGGTGACGATGCGGCTGCACGAGGCCCTCGCCAACGGCGAGCCAGCGTACTTCGTGCGGACCGACGCCAGCGACGCCACGTTCGCCGAGACAGAGAAGCTGGTGTTCGTTCCCCTCCTCGCCGCCGCAGCCGACGTGGAGGGAGGTATCGGCGACATCTACCTGTTCGACGAGGGCGCCGCCGATCAGCGACCGGTCCTCAGCTGGGTGCCGGACGATCCGGGCTTCACTCCCCTGTTCCGGGTGAACCGGGTTCGGGCCTCGGACGAGCTTCTCGACTCGGCAGATGCCATCCGCTCGGCTGTGGACGCCGGACGCATCGAGGTCGAAGCGACCGATGTGATCGTGAATTACCCGCTGGTCAAATGGGCCGGCGGCGAGCTCCCCGTCGACGAGGAAGTGACCCAGGCGCTGGCCAACGGCCCGCTGCTGGCGCCGCCGGACCTCGAGGCGCTGAGCGTCGTCTTCAAGCTCCACCAGTGCTACCCGGAGAGCCGCTACATCATCACCGACACCTCGGCGGTGCCCATGGC